>OGZF01000080.1_pt1 | contig 93176 bp, 85 predicted proteins | sample 1576771 | NCBI WGS metagenome assembly OGZF01 (sample SAMEA3541536, study PRJEB24748) | human gut metagenome | biome: human gut; feature: human-associated habitat; material: faeces | place: China | collected 2012
AATATTTGCTGTTGTCCATTTGTCATAACACCAATATTAGCACTTCCTGCTGAAACCATTTGAGCTCCATTTATCATTTCTTCAATTTGTGCATTTGCATTGTTCAATACTACCTGTGTTCCATTGCTCATATTTTCTATTGTTGCATTGCCACCATCAACGTATTGAACACCATCTTGCATATCTTTTATGCTTCCTGTCCCATTTACTATTTGGGAACCACCATTCATTTGCTCTATTGTTCCTGTCGCATCTGCTAATATTTGCTGTTGTCCATTTGTCATAACACCAATATTAGCACTTCCTGCTGAAATCATTTGAGCTCCATTTATCATTTCTTTAATTTGTGCATTTGCATTGTTCAATACTACTTGTGTTCCATTGCTCATTTTTTCTATGATAGCACTACCACCATCAACATATTGAGCACCTGCTTGCATATCTTTTATATGACCAGTTCCATTAGTGTATATATATTGGTATCCGCCATTTGAAGTTGCTTCAGATTCTGTTGACAATACATCTATCACACCAGTAGCGCCATTATAAATAACTTGAACGCCACCATTCATTGTTACTATATTACCTTTACCATTTTGAATATATTGACCACCAGCCATCATTGAGCCTATATTTCCTTCTCCACTCAATATATTCTGCTGTCCATTATTCATTGTATTTATAGTGGCTGTTGTATTTTTATTTAATGATTGAATACCATTATTCATGATTTCAATATTACCTGTACCATTGGTGATATTTTGACTTCCACCATTCATAACAGTAATATTTCCACTTCCACCAATAATATTTTGTTGACCATCATTTATAATATTGATACTACCACTTGCATTTTGGTTTACATTTTGTACACCACCATCCATAATACCAGTGATAAATCCATTTGCAGATTCAGCAATATTTTGTGTACCATTAACTAAATTCTTAATAGAGCCTGTTGCACTCATATTAATATTTTGTTTTGCCTTAGTTCCACTCATATTTTCAATATAGCCACTGCCATTATTAATTTCCTGTGTACCACCAGACATTGTTCCTAAAATATTACCTGTACCAGAAATAATATTTTGTTTACCACTTTGTAGGTCAGTGATATTACCCGTACCACCATTTATTTCTTGTGTGCCGTTTTTTAAAGTAGTTATATTACCAGTAGCATTATCTAAGACTATTTGTTTACCATTATTTACAACTTCAATATTACCTGTACCATTTTTTATTTCTTGAATACCATTTGTATATAATAAACCTATATTACCTGTGCCACCATCGATACTTTGTGTTCCTTCTTTTAAAAATCCACTGATAGTACCTTCGCCATTTTTTACAACCTGACTTCCAGCATATACATCACCTATAATACCTTTAGCATTATCTACTTCCTGCTTTCCACCGTTCATAGTATTAATAGTACCTGTACCACCACTTGTTACACTTTGTAATCCTGCTGAAAAATTATTTATTATACCATTTCCACCATTTACCTGCTGAATTACATTACTATTATTGAGTGTATCAATTGTTCCTGTTCCGCCTGTTATCTCTTGCACTACTCCACTAGCACTACTATCTATATTTTTAATACTTCCTTTTCCGCTTTGTATCTCTTGTTTTCCAGATACAAAATTATTTATTACACCATTTCCACCATTTACTTGTTGAATTACACTACTATTATTAAGTGTATCAATTGTTCCTGTTCCACCTGTTATCGTTTGCACTACCCCACTAGCACTAGCGTTGTTATCTATAGTTTGTATTATTCCTTGTCCAGATTGTATATCTTGTTTACCACTAATAAAGTTGCTGATTATTGCATTTCCACCAGTAACTGTTTGTGTTCCACCAGAAATATTATTTACAATACCTGTTCCATTTTTTATAGCTTGTGTTCCTGCAGTTAAATTTTCTATCTTTCCAGTACCACCATTTACTGTTTGCATGATATTTGCATTATTCAAACTAGATATTATACCTGTTCCCCCTGTTATTGTTTGAATATTACCTGTAGCACTGTTATCTATATTTTTTATTTCACCTGTTCCATTTTTTATTTCTTGGCTTCCACTTACAAGCTTATCAACTATTGCAGTTCCACCTAAAATAATTTGTGTACCACCTTGTAAATTGCTTACAGTACCTGTTGTTTTTTCATAAACAAATTGCGTCCCACCCTGTAAGTTTTCTACAGTACCGCTACCTTTCATAATATGTTGTGAACCACCTGTCATATTACTCACTAATCCAGTAGCCACATTCTCATCATGACCTATTGCTTGTTGCCCACCAGACATATTATTTATAATACCAGTAGCCCCATTTTCTATTATTTGTTGACCACCAGACATACTGCTAATAGTCTGACTGTTATTCATACCAGATACTTGCGCTATTGTACCATCTTCTACAACATCTATATTCGCCTCAGTATTTGTTGTTACACTCACTTCAGCAGCCTCTGCTTTTGTAAATAAAATATTATCTAACATATTACTTAAAGTTGGTAATGTTGGATATCCCAATGGTTTATCTTCATTATTCATAACTGTATGTGATAAATCGTCTGCCATATTTTTCATATCCATAGCCATAGGTGTCATTGTATTCATTACATTCATTCCCATAACTACAGTTGCTAAAATTTTTTGTGTTTGTTTTTTATTTAATTTATATTGCTTCATTATCAATAACCTTTCTTTCTATATCTATATTTAAAATACATTTTTAACAATTCTCAGGATTTAAATTATGATCAATCATCAATTTGTCTATCATTTTATTTACAACTTGAGGTGTAATAAATCTAGTACATTCATATTGTCTTTCTGTACCCTTATGATATGGACACCATTCAAAATCTTTATGGTCAAAAGTAACATTCATATCATTCCAACAACCATTACATACATGATAATTTATCACTCTATATGGTGTTTTAAATTCTGTATATGGCAAAGTAAATCCACTTATCAGGATAACAGGTAATCCAACTGCATTTGCTACCCAACTTAAACCACTAGATAAACCTACAAAAAAATCTGCATGATATAATAAATCTATACGCTCCTGGAGCGGTATATTTCCTGTGAAATCCTCACTACCATATGGAATAATATTGTACCTACTACCGCAACTATATACATTTTCCCTATCAATGCATAAAACGCGATACCCTTTTTCTTTCAAATATTTAACTACATTTATCCAGCCCATACCATTATTCCAATACTTAACTTGTCCGCTAGCTTGAGCAGCAATACACACATAAGGTTCTTTTATTTTTCTATCTTTATTTTTAGGTAACATGATTGCATTTGCTTGAGGTGCTTCTCCATTTTCTGTAATTCCTAAAATCATACCCGCATTCTGATGCAATCCATGTTGTCGAAAATCTCTAGGTTGATGATTTCTATCACTACAAGGAAAATAAATTCCCAAATAATAGCTAGCATATAAATTTTCTATTTTAGTATTCGTTTCTATAAAAATAATTTCTAGATATGAGCGTTTAAAGATTTCTCCTAATTCTTTATCCATAGCACAATATAATTTACATTTGTGCTTTTGCCTAAAAAGTTCTACATAAGGAATCCATGATATAACATCTCCTAATACACCTACAGGAAATTTTATTAATACATTCTTATCTTTCAAATCTAAATCATGACTAAAAATCAATTTATCTTGTTTATAGATTTCAATACGAAAATCAACAAAATATTTTTTATTACTTGTAACTAATACACCAGATGCCGGAGCATCATATATTCCTAAACAAGCTTCTTTATCTATAAATTTAACGCGATAATCACCTTTAGGAACAATTACACGTGCACCATAATTAAAATCAAATTTTATTCCCTCTATATTTGTATTTTGTGTTAGCTCTCCCGTATTAAATTGCATATATGAATTATTTACTATATTTTCATTATCTATTTTTTTATTTTCTAATGAATCCATTACTGCCACCTTTTTTATTTATAGATATTATTAATATACTCTTTAAGTATAATTATCATTTATTTAAATTTATATAAAAATAAAAAATCATCCCCTAATATTTATTAGAAGACAATTTTTATTTCGTGCTATTCAATTATTGATTATTATTCTAACATAAATAAATACTTTTTCAAACCCCATTTATCATAATATTTATTTATGCATCTAATAGGTTAAATAGCAAATCATTTACAATCTTGCTTGCACTCACTACAACCATTACAGATAAGTTTACTAGCACATTCATTACATTTTAGTTTGAAACTTCTTTTATACAATTTTTCCTTATCTAATAATCTCCCAAATTGGTCATATAATTTAAAAACTATTTCTTTGCCTTGATAATTCATTTTAGATTTAAAAGCCATCTTACTTTGTAATTCCTTTAAAGGCAAATTATATATTTTTTTATCTTTCATAAAAACTGTTCCTGTTTCCATAAAACAAAATGTAATATTTGCTTTTACACATTCTTGGCGCAAGTTTTTCACCCAATCGAAATTACAAACTCTAGCTCCATTATAATTTTCTCCGCCACAAATTACCTGCTCAATTTCTCCATTTTTTAAATATTTTTCTATACTTACATTCTCTAAAAATGGAGCAACAATTATCCCTTTATGTTTAAATGGTAAACTTAATAATATGGGTATTCTCTCATCTGCACGCTTTTGATTTTCACAAGTTACATGCAAAAACACATTTTCCCAACCATCACCCCAATTTTTAGGTAAACATTCTCTTATTCTTTCTGCTCTTTTTGTTATCAATATAAATATAACATCACTTCTAGCTTTTATTATTCTCCATGCTTCTTCTCGCCACTCATCAGCTTCTTTTAAGAAAAAATCTGATGTCATACAAACCCTTATTTGTTCACCACTTTTTATCTTATATTCACCTTGTCTATTTTTAGCTAATGGATAATAAAAATTTGCCTTTACTTTATAGATATACGCTCCACTATTACCTCTTATCTTATCTAAATAATACATATAACAATTTTTACAGCCTTCACTATATTTAAGACAACCATGCCATGGATTCCAAATATCTCTAATTTTTTTCACCACCTATATTACAATAAAAAGTTCAAAATTCTATCTTATATTTATCTCTTCCTTAAATCTTTTCCACCGCAAATAGGGCATTGTTCTTTTTTAAACAAAAAATAATATATAGCATAGATAAAAATCCAACTGCCACCAGTAATTACTGATAAAAATATAAATAAAAACCATGATGGTCTTTTCACTGGAGAAACCATTTGATTACAGTATGGACAATATTTCATAAAATCACCTCATTAATTTATTTAAATCAATATTTATCTTAACAATACTTCAAAACTCTGGATATTTCCATATTTTTAAAATTATATCCGTCAATATATTTGTTCTTCGTTGAATAGCTTTTTTATTCCATACATCACATTGAGCAATGCTTTCATTTAATTTTAAATGACTATGCTTAAATCCACTCTCACCATTTACTTTTTCCACAAAAGATTTATTGCTCATTTCTGCATTATATCCCGTTATCGTCAAATTGCCCAAAGTATGCAAATACAGACTATGCACTTCTTGCCAATCTTCACCTAACATTTGTTGCCATGACAAATTATGCTCTATATTTTGAGGCATAATATGTTCTATAGTGTAATTTGCTGTATTTAAATCAATTGGCTCTTTATGATAATAATTTTCTAAGACTTCTAATAGATATTTACGCAAGCGAAAATGATATATATCCTTCGTTTGCAATTTTTCTCGAACTTCATAATCAGACGGAAATCGCTTATAACTTGATTTAAATACAAAAGCCTTGATAATACTATTTACATAATCTTCTTTATCCACAGCTTGATATAAAGTGGCAAAAGTTTTGCTAAGTGAATTTGTTGGTATTTCACAAATAGCTCTACGCCATAAATAACTTATCACTACTTGCAAAATCTTTTTAAAATCTTCTTTAATCAATATCTGACGACTATAATCATCATACAATTTCAATAAAAATGGATATACTACATGACTATCTAGTTTCTTAAATTCTTGCCAATATAGTTTAAGCTCATCATCGTTTTCTTGCAATAAATCAATACAAGCATAATATTTGGCATAAGTAAATAAATCCTTCAAAACTGCGAATTTCTCACAATTATTATCTAAATAATAACGCTTAAAATTCTCATATACATTATTTATCTTGCAAATATAACCTGTGTCACGCTTTAAAGTTAAAAAATCACGGATAAAATAATCAAATTTATTTACATCATTTTTATAAATATCTTCACCAAATAATTCTTCCATAGATTTCCAATATGTTTTATACAATCTAGTTTGCTTTTCTGGAGTCAAATCCATCAATAAATAATTGCGCAATAAATCCGTCTGCGACAAATCTTTACCTGTGGAATTCATACTTTCAAAAATCATTTGAGGATTATCACTATCTTTATCCAAAGATATTGACACTAAACTCAATTTAAAAATCCCTGCATAAATTTCATCAATCTGCCCATGTTGTTTTATAAAATCTTCTATACGTTCATAAAAAAATTCATAACATTTAATGATATTTGTAGCAGGCTTATTCACTGTAAATATTGTATTATCTATTAATTTTATATACGTTTCTTTATCTTGTACATTCAATAATAATTTATATCTGTCTTCATCTATTTCATCACTATTATATAAAAATTGATTTTTTATCTTTGCTAAATTAATGAGTTTAGTTTCTAAATTGAATTTCTGCACATAATCTTTTATTGCACATAATAAAATAGAAATTGTCGTTAAACGTTGTTGACCATCAATCAATAATAATTGTTGTGGACGTCCTGCTGGTGTTCCCATATCAATATATACAATAGAGCCAATAAAATGATTTTGTTTTTCTTTAAATTTACTAGCACGTAAAATATCAAACCATAATTGTTCATATTGATTTTTTTGCCAACTATAATTTCTTTGAAAAATAGGTACTATAAATTGACGAGATGTATTTAATAATTTATTTAAAGTTGTTTCTCCTGCTTGCAAAAAATCATCTCCTATATAAAAATCACCGAAAAATTTATATCTTAAACTTATATTATGTATCAATTTCAAATATCCATAATTTATAATTCAATTTTAGCTTAAACCTTGATTTTTATAAAGACAAAAAAATAAAGCTGACTCAATAGCCAGCTTTTATTTAATCTATCAAATATACATTTCCATAGCAATCTCGTCGCAATTTGGGAATTTGGGACAATCTATACAATCCTTCCAAACTTTTTGTGGCAAATCATCTTTTGTTACCACTTTAAATCCTAAACTGCCAAAAAATTTATCTTGATATGTTAATGTGAAGACTTTTCTTATACCTAAAGCTTTTCCTTCTTCAATGAGATGTTCCACGATATTTGCACCAATATGACGACGTAAAGCTTTTTTAGCTACTGCTAAAGTGCGAACTTCTGCCAATTCATCCCAAACTATATGCAGACCTCCCACACCTAGTATTTCACCATCTTCTTCAGCAACATACATATCTCTCAAAGTTTCATATAAAGTATTTCGAGAACGTGCTAACATTACTCCTTCTTGAGCATATAAATTTACTAAATTATATATTTCTTCAACATCGTTAAATGTAGCCTTACGATAAATCATTAAAACATCTCCTCAATATAATTATATCAAGCTTGCAATAATGCAGAAGGGCAAATATCTTTAAGTGGACAATCACCACATAGAGGATTTCTTGCTCTACAAAGTTTACGACCATGCCAAATAAGCCAATGATGTGCATCTGACCATTTTTCCATCGGTATTGCCTTTTGCAATCCTTTTTCCACTTCATCAGGTGTATTACCTACAGCTAATTTCAAACGATTGGATACTCTAAATACATGTGTATCCACAGCTATAGCAGGACGATTAAACGCAATGCTTGAAACAACATTTGCCGTTTTTCTTCCCACACCTGGCAACTTCAATAATTCTTCAAATTGCTCAGGCACTTCACCATTATAATCACTACATAATTTATGACAAGTAGCTATTATATTCTTTGCCTTATTTCTAAATAATCCGCAATCGCGTATTTCTTCTTCTAAAGCAGTAACACCCATTTCCAAAATCTTTTCTGGAGTATTTGCCTTAGCAAATAAACGAGCGGTAGTTATATTCACGCGTTTATCCGTACATTGTGCTGATAATATAACTGCAATCAACAATTCAAAAGGATTATTAAAAATTAAAGCTGGCTTAGCATCTTTATACGTCGTTTCTAAAATCTCCAACATTTCATCTTTTATTTTTTTAGTTATTTTCATAAAAACCTCATTTTTATACATTAAAGTAAACTTGTAAACCTAAGTATATCACAATAAAAATATTAAATCTAGTAAAATTACAAACTAAATATATTAATTTTGAAAATATGGTCGTAGAAATAATGTAATGAAAAATATAATTGCCGCAAAAATAGCAATGGTTGCCCCAGTTGCAATATCAGCATAATAAGAAATCACAAGACCTAAAAGCCCTGCACAAATAGCAAAGCAAATAGATAACGCATGATATTGTCTAGCATTAACTGCTATATTTCTAGCCGCTGCCGCTGGCAAAATCAACAATGAATTTATAATCAATAAGCCTACCCATTGAATACTTATAGAAACAACTACAGCTACAATAGCTGCAAAAATCATTTCAATATATAAAGTCTTAATACCTCTACTAGCAGCAAAACCATCATTTATACTAATTATCAAAATCTGATTGAATAAGAAACACCATGCAATCACAACGACAATAAAAGTTATGAATAAATATACAAGTTCATTAGCTGTAATGCTTAAAATATCACCAATAAAATATGAAGTATAATTACTAAAATTACCACCATGCGACATCAAGATAAGACCTATCGCTATACCTGCCGAAGAAAAGACACCAATAATTGTATCTGTTGAAGCACTACTGCGATGTTTAATATATGTGATTAGAGCCGCAAAAATTATCGAAAATATAATCAACGAAACAAGTGGCTCACCACTGCCTAATAATACACCTACAGCAACACCTGTAAATGCTCCATGACCTAATGAATCAGAAAAAAATGCCATGCGATTGCTGACAACCATAGTGCTTAAAATTCCCAAAAGTGGTGTAATCATCAACACTGCCAAAAAAGCATTTTTCATAAATACATGATTTATCCAGGCAAAAGGCAAAATCACATCTAAACCATTATAAATAATATCTAACATTATTCTGCCTCCTCTTCTAATGGAGCTACAATATTACCAAATAACGCTTTTGTTTCTTTGCGATTGAATACTTCTTGTGGTGTTCCTTTACAAATCACTTTTTTATTCAACAAAACAACTTGGTCAGCATATTGAGCTACAAGTGGTAAATCATGTGATATCAAAACAATTGCCATATCTTCTTTTTCTCTAAGCTCGGATACAATCTCATAGAACAATTTCAAACCATTGTGGTCAACTCCAGATACTGGCTCATCTAACAATAATAAATCTGGCATTGGATTTAAAGCTAAAGATAATAATACACGTTGCATTTCACCGCCAGATAAAGCTCCTAATCTTCTATCAATCAAATGTTCAGCCTTTACTCTACGCAAACTTTCCAAAACTTTTGGTCTTAATTTTTTCATACTACAAAGCCATACAGGATATTTTGATAAACATGCTGCAAAAAAATCCATTACACTAGTAGGCGAAGTACGGTCAAAACGCAAATACTGTGGTACATAACCTATAATAGGATTTCCTGTATGTTTTCCTTTAGCATCTACATAATGTAATTTCCCACTATGAGGTACTTGCCCTAAAATACATTTTAATAATGTAGATTTTCCTGCTCCATTTGGCCCGATTAAAGCTGTTAATTGTCCACAATGAATATGCATATTCACATCTGTAAATATTTCTGTATCTCCAGCATGAGCTGAAAAATTTTCTATTTTGGTACAACAAAGTTTATTACAATCTTCTGATGAAGCATTATGATGATATTTTCTTTTAAACAAAATTACACCTCACTAGATAAACTAAATAACGCAGTATACCAACTAAAAAATTGGCAATACTGCGTTAATGTCTTAATTTTATAAAATTTAATTAAGCTTCTTCTTCAAATTGGTCTTTACCAACACCGCATAATGGGCATACAAAATCTTCTGGTAAATCTTCAAAAGCTACACCAGGAGCTAAATCATAATCTTGATCTCCAAGTTCTTCATCATAAACCCAACCGCATACAGTACAAACCCATTTTTTCATAATTAATAGCCTCCAATATATTTTATTTGTCTTAGCTTTTATATACTAAATTCATTTCATATTATATTTATATAATATAATTAATACTTCTCTTTGTCAACTATTAATATTAATTATTATCCACAAATAATTATATTTTAAATATTTATTAAAACTAACGCTTTATTAACTTACAAATATTTTGATAAAATTCATATGGTACATCTAAATTATTATTTGTACCACTGCCTAAATCTACAGATGGTCGATTAGCACCATGAAAATCAGTACCACCAGTTGGCACTAAATCATATTTTTCAATCAAATAATGAGCAAATTTCTCATCATCTTCACTATAATTTGGATAATATGCTTCCATACCATCTAAACCAATTTCATGTAAATACTTTATATTTGCTTCTTGTTCTTCTCTTGTATAATTTTTAAAACCTATTTTTTTATGAAAATGAGCTAAAGATGTAACAGCCCCAGCTTTTTTCATAGCTTGGATTGCATCTTCTGCCTTTGGATTTTCTGTTATCTTCAAATTCAAATTATTAAAAGCAGGGTCAATGTATCTATCCCATAAATACTGAATATCGCCGGCTTTTGATTTATCAGATACTAAATAGCGCAAAATAGCATATTTATCTAATGCACCGCCAGCTATAAAAGGCTCTACTTTTTCTACTGAAATATCTAATCCTTGTTTTTGTAAATAATCAATAACAGATACTATAGAAGATTGTTTTTTCTGTCTTAATTCATGATAAAAATCTTTAAAAGCCTTACTTTCTTCATCAAAACCTAAAGCTACTACATGGATTTGATGATTATTATAATTCAAGCTAAGTTCCATACCATGAATAAATTCCATATCATATTTTTTAGCAGCCTCATAGGCTTCTTTATTACCATATATAGTATCATGGTCAGTCAAGGCTATAGCCTTTAACCCTTTATCTTTAGCCAATTTTATCAATTGACTAGGAGTATACGTTCCATCAGACATTGTAGAATGTACATGCAAATCAATCACATTATTGTCCTCCCTTATATATTTTATTTACAAAAATTAATCATATTATTAATCTTACACTTATTTTCATTATAATTAAAGCCAATTAAATAAAATATTTTCCCAATTCTTTTAATTGACATCATCTCTTGTTAACTTTAGGATAAATAATATAAATATATTTTAAAAATGAGGTGTACTTATGGCTGATGTTGCAATTATGAAATATAAAACTAGTTCTAAAGATTTATATTTAGTATCCTGTGGCTGGGAAAAATGTGGTGCTACACATTCTTATGGACCAGCTGTTCGCAATTATTATATGCTTCATTTTATTTTGAAAGGTCAAGGTCATTATTATTTAAATAATAAACATTATAAATTAAATGAAAATCAATGTTTTCTCACAGAACCTGGAACAGTAACTTTATATAAAGCAGAACCTACAAATCCATGGACTTATACATGGATTTGTTTCAATGGCGATTATGTGCCTCACTTACTTAAACAGTCAAATTTAAATACAGATAATCCCATCATCAATCTATCTTGCAATCAAACCATCTATGAAATAATCAAAGAAATGCTCTCTTATCATCAACTCACACCTGCAAATGAATGTTATCTACAAAGTAAATTATATCTCATTTTCGCCAAACTTCATGAGGCTTTACAAAGTGTTTATAACAAAGTCGAATTAAATAATAGTTTTTATGTAACCAAAGCAATTGAATATATTGAAAAAAATACTTTTACTAATCTAAGTGTAAATGATATCGCTAGATATCTCAATATCAGCAGAAGTCATTTATATGCATTATTTAAACAAGAATTAAATACTTCGCCACAACAATTCTTAACTAATGCCAAAATAGCAAATGCACGTGAACTTTTAAGCAAAACGAAAATTCCTATTTATAGCGTAGCTTTATCATGTGGCTATAAAAATGCTTTTGCTTTTTCACGTGCATTTAAACAAGTTACGAATATCTCTCCACGAGAATATCGTCAACACTATCTCCAACCAAACGATTTAGTAAAATATTAAATCATTCAACCATAGCTAAGAAAGTTTGATAACGTATTGAATTTGGATTAAATTTCAAACCAGTTTCTTCAAACCATTGATATTTGCAATCTATATCATGGTCTTTATCCTGCCAATGCTCTGGGCAAGTAGTTTCTTCCCAATCAACAGGAATTACATGATATTCTTGCTTAGATGCTACCTTTAAAATCTCATGTAATTCTTGTTTTTCTGTTTCATCTAAAATATTTGGTCTAACAGAAATAAATAAAGGTGTTCCACTTTTCGCTAATACATCTGCCCATTGTTTATTCATTGACCATGAAATACCGCCATCAATACCTACACAATCAGCATCAATTTCATAGAATTTACCATGTTGTGGTAAACGAAAAGCTAATGTATTTACACCCATAAATCTAGTTCTTTCCCAAATAACACCACTTGTATCATCACCTGTACGATTAATATGCATATAACCTGCACCTAAATGACCTATAGTATTACAGCCAAGTATCAAAGCTTCTCCATTAGAAGCTTCCACACTTGCATCTAAAATAGCTTTATATAATAATTTCACCACTTCGGCACTTGTCAAACTATCATCATAAAAATGCCAACCATCATCTGTTACAAGTGGACTCATTTGAAAGCCCCATTTGCCAAATAAATCAAAAGTAGAAAAATCATGTTTGATTAAAGTATATCCCCAATTACAAATTCTCTTGATATCTTCTTTAATATAATTGAGTGCTTCTGGATTAGTTGGGTCGATACAATTATTGTGTGATAATCTCCACTCATTTTTTATATTTTCATCTTCATTTAATAATAATCTCACCCAAATACCTGGACGCACGCCTTTTTGCACTAATTTCTCAGCTAAGGCTTTCATATCAGAGAATTTTTCATTTCCCTTGGTCCATGGGCCACCATTATATTCATTTAAACGGTGATGTTCTTGCCAACAATCATCAATAACCATATATGGTTTATTTTCTATATCTTTTGTTAAATTTAAAATATAATCACAATCAGCTAGAATTTCACTTTCTGAACTTTTGCCATATGCATAATACCAGTTATTGCTACCATAAACAGGATATTTAGGCAAAATCGGGTCTTCACACATCTGACCGCAAAATTCTTGCATAGCTTCAAAACTAGTGCAATCACGCATTTCACAAGCTATAACATCAGCAAGCTTAATCACTCTACCTTTTAGATTTACACCGCTACCACCACAGCGAACATCTAAAAATAAAGTCATACCTAAAGAATCCACTTGCCAAAAACACATTGCTGAAGGTCTTACTTTTACCCCATAACAAACAGATTTTGCTTCACTTTTAGCACAGAAATACCATGGCATAAAACGATTAGGGTTCATACCTTTCCATTCCATATCACCATATCCACGTTCCCATGCATCACCTAAAAAACGAACATTTTTATCCCAACTCAAATTATTCCATCTCAATTTTATCCATTTCACTTTTGAAGTTTGAGCAGTAAGAAAAATAGCTAAATGTTCATTATCCTGATTTAGATTAACATTTATATCATCTAAATTATAATCATCATTTTCCCATTTAGCAGTTACAGTTTTTGTTTCCGTAGTCAACTCAATAAAATCCGGTTTATTTACTTTCAATATATTCTTTAACATAAACTCACCTCATAATTTTTGTTTTATTATTAATTATGAGAAAATTATATACTTTAAAAGCCAAAAATACCATGATTACATAAATTATAAACATTGCTAAATGTCTTTTATAAAAAAAATAGCCTAGACTATAAAACTATAATCTAGGCTTTGATTTTTATTTTAAATATTCTACATGACTAGCATAAGCATTATGATTATGAATGGACTCAAAGTTTTCACATTCCACAGAGAAGTAATGAATATCATCTAATGTTCTAAGTGCTAAAACACAATCACGTAAAATATCTTCTACAAACTTCGGATTTTCATATGCTTTTTCTGTTACATATTTTTCATCTTCACGTTTTAATAATGGATATAATGGACAAGAAGCTTGTGCTTCTATCAAACTTACAATATCTTTAATATTTATAGCTGTTTTTTTGCCATCATAATTTATTTTTACAGAAATAATACTGCGTTGATTATGTGCCCCATATGCTGAGATTTCTTTACTGCATGGACAAAGAGATGTTACTGGTATTTTTATAGCTAGTGTAAATGGCATAGAATTTTTACTAGCTGTTTTTACAGCACTTACTTTGCAATCTAAATCCAATAAAGATTTTTTACCACTAACAGGAGCAGTTTTTTCTATAAAATATTTAAAACTCATGGACAAATGCGCTGAATTAGAACTTAATTTAGTGATAGCTTCATCTAAAATATTGCCTATTTCAGCTTGCCCAATAGGATTGGTATGCCATTTCGTCAAAATTTCTTGAAAACGGCTCATATGTGTACCTTTATATTCCATAGGCAAATCCACAGTAAATTTCAATCTAGCCATAACTGGCTGGCTATGCTGTTCTTGCTTTATTTGTAAAGGTAAATAAACATCGCTAATGCCCACTCGTTGAATGGCAATGCCTCGTTTATCTACTCTATTTTGTACATCTTGCAAATTTTCACTCTCCGTTTTCATAAGCAATATGATTTTTAGTTACATCATTATAATTTTTTTCATAAGCTATAGGGTCTTTTATTCCTGCTTCAGCAAAACCTCTTAAACGAAGTTTACAGCTATCGCAAACACCACAAGCTTTTTCTCTACCATTATAGCAACTGCGAGTTAAATGATATGGTGCTCCTAATTTTGTACCTAATTGAATGATTTCTTTTTTAGATAAAGATTGTAGAGGTGTTACAATCTTTATTTTTTTGCCATCAACAGCTGTAGTTTTGCAAGCATAATCTGCCATATCCTGGAATTTTTGGATAAATTCTGGTCTGCAATCAGGATATCCAGAAAAATCAACTGCATTGACACCGATAAAGATAGCATCAGCTTTTACTACTTCAGCATAACCTAAAGCATAGCTTAAGAAAATCAAATTTCTTGATGGTACATATGTTACTGGTACATCATTATCTTTTCGATCAACATTTCCTTTTGGCACTTCAATATTTTCATCAGTTAAAGCTGAACCGCCAATAGCATTCATATTTGTATCAATAATTAAATGTCTTTTAGCACCAAAGAATTTAGCAATTTCTTTAGCACCTTCTAATTCAATTTTATTACGTTGATGATAGTCAAAACTTATAGGATATAAATCATAACCCTGCTGTTTTGCCACTGCCATACAAGTTGTAGAATCTAATCCACCTGATAATAAAATAACAGCATTCATTAAAAATCCTCCTTTAATATTTATTTCATAAAACTAATTTAATTCTATTATACTAATCTCTTTGTCTTTGTGGAACTTCTATCGCTGGTTTTTCCGGCGTTGTTGTATTAGTTGTTCCCGTATTAGTAGTATTTGTTTGTTCATTTTTGTCTGGTACATTTGTATTTGTGCTATTTTCATGTCTATCTGCACTACCAGAAGATACAGTCAATTCAATAGTAGTGCCTGTTTCTACTTGAGAACCAGCTGATACACTTTGTGCTGTTACACTACCAGATGAAGCACTTGCACTTACATTAAATCCTTGCGCTTCTAGCGTAGCTCTTGCAGAATCTACAGATTGTCCAACTACATTTGGTACAGATACTTTTTTAACTTCTTTACCTTTACTTACTACAATATCTATATTAGCACCTTTTTTAACTTTATTATTAGCAGATATAGATTGTTTTAATACTGTTCCACTTGGTTTATCAGAATACTCTGCTGTAACTTGACCAATCTTCAATTTCAATTTAGCAAGTTGATTTTCTGCTTCACTTTGGCTCAAACCTACTAAATTAATCATATTGATTTCTTCTCCGCCTTTACTTATATAAATAGTAACTAAGCGAGATTCTTTTACAGTTTTACCAGCTTCTGGAGTTTGTGAAGCAACTTTTCCTACTGGCACTGACTCATCAAAGGTTTCTGCTACTTCTACACGCAAATTTTCTGCTTTCAAAGTTTCTTCAGCCTGTGCTTGACTCATACCTACTACATTTGGCACTTCTACAGTTTTACTGCTCCAAAAATCACCATAGGATAAAAATGCACCTATACCAAAACCTAACACTAGAATAAAAATCAAGCCCATAATAAATGTTTTATTAAATGAGTTCTTTGATTTTCTCTGTGGTTCTACTTTATTTTCTTGGTATACAGGCTGACTATAATTTGGTGTTACTGTAGTTTTCTTAGGTTCAATATTTTGTAATTGTTCTATTTCTTCACTAGTAAGCACTCTTGTTGCAAATGGGTCTTCTGTTGGTACATTAACCTTTGCAAATGGTTTTCTTTTTGCCTGTTCAATTTCTTTAATCATTTCTGTACTAGAGAAACGATTATCTGGATTTTTATCCATTGCTTTTAATACTATAGCTTCAACAATTGCTGGTATATCTGGACGCAATTCATGTGGTGGAATTGGTGGTTCTTGAAGATGTTTTATCGCGATACTAACAGCAGTTTCGCCTGTAAAAGGAACTTTACCTGTAAGCATTTCATACATTACTACACCTAAAGAATAAATATCTGATTTAGGGCTAATAGTATGACCTTTTGCTTGTTCTGGAGAAAAATAATGTACAGAACCTACAATTGTACCTGTATATGTTATTGTTGATGATGATGTAGCTCTAGCTATACCAAAATCAGCTACTTTTACATGACCTGCTTCATTGATTAAGATATTATGCGGTTTAATATCACAATGTACAAGATGGTTTGCATGGGCATTTTCTAAAGCTTCTGCTATTTCCTGTACAATTTTAAGTGTTACATCTATTGGTAAAGGAGCTTCACGATTTATTTTATCTTTTAAAGTTTCTCCTTTTATATATTCCATTACTATATAGTATTTACCATCACAAGAGCCTACATCATAAATACTAACAATATTCGGATGTGATAATTTAGCAGCTCCTTGAGCTTCACGACGAAATCTTGTTACAAATGATTCATCACTTGTAAATTGCGGATGTAAAATTTTAACAGCCACGAAACGGTCTAACATCTTATCATGAGCGCGATAAACTTCTGCCATACCACCGTCGCCTATACGTTCAATTAATTCATAACGATTGTCTAAGAGCGTAGACATTTTACTTCCCTTCCTTTGCTAAAATACTTGTGAGTATATTTTTTATAATAGGTGCAGCCTCACTACCACCAAATCCGCTATTTTCTACGATAACAGCAAATGCAATATCTTCATTTGGCATATTTGCACAACCAATAAACCAAGCGTGGTCTTTGCCTGTAGAATTTTCAGCAGTACCTGTTTTACCTATCATTTCAATACCAGGAACTTTGGCTCTTGTACCTGTACCATGATTAATAACATTTTTCATATCTTCATAGATGATATTTATTGTTTCTGGTGAAGATACTTGTCGCCAAGTCATTGGTTGATGTTGTTCTAAAATACTATTATCTGGAGCTGTAATGACATTTACTACGAAAGGTTTCATCATGATACCTTCATTCCCTATACTTCCAGCTAACATAGCCATACGAAGCGGTGTTACGAGTAAAGTAGATTGCCCAATACCTACTTGAGCAAGTTCTCCATCACTTAAATTATCAAAATCAGGTAATTGTGGTTTATTGTTGATGAAATCTGTATCAAGTTCTTGGTCATAACCAAAACGAGAGAAAGTTTCTTTTAAACCATCACTACCTAAACGTATACCCATTGTACCGAAATAACTATTGCAAGATTCTTCTATAGCTTTGGCTAAATTCACACCACCGTGAACTTCTCCACTACTATCTGATAGAGAATATCCTCCGCTTAATTGTAAAGCCCCTGTACAATTAACCACAGTATCTGTAGTCGCTACTCCACTTGTCAATACACCATCACCTATCATAGGCTTGATTACTGAACCTGGTGGATATAAACCTTGACTGGCACGATTTAATAAAGGACTATTTTCATCTACACGAAGATTATCCCAATCTTCATCAATCGTATTTGGATTAAACATTGGTCTACTAACCATTGCTAATACTTCACCAGTTTTACGATTTAAAACTACAACTGCCCCTTTGCGATTACCTAAAGCGTCATAAGCTGCTTGTTGATAATCTGCATTGAGTGTTAAATGAACATCATTGCCCACATTTTGTTCAAAAATTTGAGAAATAGGCCCTAATGCATGCAATACTAAATTATTACCAGCAAGATAAGTATTTTGCGTACTTTCTATGCCAGCATAACCTAATTTATCACTTACATAACCAATTGGCGAAGCAAAAATCTCGCCATAAGGATATACCCTTTTAAATCCATCTTTTTCTACTGTAGTATCTGCAAGCACCACGCCATTTCTATCTAAAATTTTACCGCGTTGTACTTGTAATGCTTTTTCTGCTACATGTGAATTATGACTATCTTTTAATAAATCTTCAGCTTGATATATTTGAATATATGCTAGATTAATAAAGATTATTGCAAATAAGCCAATAAATACTTTTACGATTGTATATATATGTTTATCTATACTATTTTGTCTATGCAAACTTATCTCTCCTTACTACTGAGAGCATATAATAGCCCTAGTGAAATGAAAGATGAAACCATAGAACTACCACCATAACTAATAAAAGGTAAAGTAATACCTGTGAGTGGTAACAGCTTAGTTACACCAGCTAATATGATGAATGTCTGTAATAATAAAGTTATAGCTAAGCCAAATGCCATCAATTTATATTTTTCATTAGTCAAAAGTAAGGCAGCTTTTATGCCTCGCATAAATAATAATAAATATGCCAACAATAAAAAGGTTACACCTATTAAACCAAATTCTTCTCCAATAGCAGCAAAAATAAAATCAGTATGAACTTCTGGTATTAAACGAGGAAAGCCAGATGTATATCCTGTACCAAAAACTCCGCCATAACCAAAAGCAAATAATGATTGTACTATTTGATAAGCACTGCCCATCGGGTCGTCCCAAGGATGTAACCAAATAGCTACACGAGTTTGCACGTGAGCAAACAATAAATAACTTATATATGAAGATAATGAAAAGAAAAATAATGCTATCGCTACATATAATTTTTTACCTGTAGCTACGTAAGTCATGATGACAACTATGCCAAAAAATAATAATGCTGAGCCTAAATCTCGAAGACTTACAAACATCAAAATTGATGCACTCCATATCAATAACAATGGAGCTAAAAATCTAAATGGCGGTAAATGAATGAATTTCCAGCCACGACTAGGCAATACTAAGACATTTTTATTTTCGGATAAAAACGAAGATAAAAAGGCTATAATCAATAATTTCGCAAATTCTGAAGGCTGTACTTGAATAGGCCCTAAGATAATCCAGTTGCGGTTACCACCGATATCTGTACCAAATATAAGTACAGAACAAATAATTATCAAAGCTCCAAATCCTAGTACATAAGGATAATCCAATAATTCTAACAACCTATCAGATACTGTTACAATTATCAAAAATACAATAAGCCCTATACATATCCATACTATTTGATGCATATATAAATCTGGCTTCAATCGCAAAATCATGATAGCACTGATACTCGACATAAACATGACTAATGATAATAAATAATTATCCGCATTTTTTCGCAATTTGACACTTATTATCTGTACTACGATAAAAATAACAGATAATATTCCGGCTGGAATAAATGCTTCATTAGTCAAAGTATTATTTTTGATATTGATTAATAATGTACCCAAAAATAATAATAAAATTGAAAATACTAATGTAATATATCCCTTTTTTATCATGATATTTCCACCACGATACATGTAATATTGTCTTTTCCACCATAATTAATTGCTCTTTGTACTAAATGTTGAGCTTTATCTTTTATATTACTATCATAGCAGATATTTTTTAACTCCTCATTATCTACCATATTTGTAAGACCATCAGAGCAAATAAGGAATTTATCCGCTTGTAAAATATCACAATAACCTGTATCTACATTTAAATTCACAGAAACACCAGCTGCTCTTGTTAAAATATTCTTATGTGGATAATTTTCAGCTTCCTGTGCTGTGATTTTATTTTGTTTTAATAATTCATTCACCAAAGAATGGTCATTTGTCAATTGATAAATTTGACCATTGCGCAATAAGTAAATCCTACTATCACCTACATGAGCCCATGTGGCATAGCCATAATGAACATAAAATAAACTAATCGTAGTCCCCATGCCATTATAATCAGGATTTTCACTAGAAGCTTTCATAATTTGTTTATTCGCTTCTAAGATAACAGATTTTAAACATTCTTCACTACATTCATCAGGATTTTTATTCTCCAAATGAAATTTTATAGTATCCACCATTATGCGACTGGCAATCTCTCCAGCTGCATGCCCTCCCATGCCATCTGCAACTGCATAAATATGTGGTTCAATACAAAGATAACTATCTTCATTTGTAGTACGTACACAACCAATATCAGTAGCATGAGTAATTATCATAGCTCTCACCTCTCAAAACGGAATGATACACAACCTATTTTTATAACATCACCATTTTGTAAAAATTCTTTGCCATTAAGAATATTACCATTTATATAGGTGTGATTTCGACTTTGTAAATCCTCAATCTGATAAAGATTGCGAACTGGACTAATAACAGCATGATGATGTGACACATAAATATCATCTAATACAATATCATTTTCTTTACCTCTACCGATAGAGATTTGACCAGAAAAAGATATTTTCTTATTAGCCAATTTAGGATCTGCTGCTTCTAGCACTATTAAAGCCACTTCATTTTGTGCAGATTCTTCTTTCACTGGCTTTAAGCTGGAAGTGCTTTTCAAATCTTTGAACATGGATTTTACAGTTACAAAAATATAACCACAGATACAAAGAAGCATTCCATACTGTAGTGCTACTAAAAAAGCTTTACTTGCCATTTGACCACCTCATCAAAGATATATCAATACTTTATTATAGGCATAAATCCTAGATAAAGCAACTTCAAAACCATTATTATAATAAAGTTTTTTCCTAATTATATATATAAATCTTTCTATAAAAAAACTAGACAATCAAGTTTTTTCCTCAATCATCTAGTTTAAATTTATAGCCAACGATAATTCACAAAACCTGCTCCTCGTGAATTCATCTCACCTAAGCCCACGCCTAAAGATAAATATGCCATTTCTTGAGATTTTTCATCATCTAAGACAGCAAGACGTACTTTATCGCCGAGAAGTTTTATATTTTTATATTTCATTGGCACAGGTGTTTTATTTAAAAATTCTATAGTGGAATAAAATTTTTCCATATTTATTTCATCTTTATCATTTATATCGCCTTTAAAATTATTTATTTTCTTAGTTAAATTAATGATAAATCGCTGTTCAAATTCTTCTTGACTCATGCAATTTTTCCAATAACCATTTTCTGCCTTGATTATCATTGGTGTCAAAGTATAAATAAATTCTATTATCTTTCGTGGCAAAACTCTTTTTTCTGCTGTCAGACCTTTAAATTCTCTAGTATTTATATTTGGACAAACTTCATAGAAAAATTCTGCCATATCCTCATCAATAGTTCTGATGGTCAAAGTATATATCTTGCCTTTTTTATAGATTTTATCTTTTTCCAATGGCGATAATAAATCATAGCAATAATTTTTATATGTATTTGTATTATGTAATTTTCCTAGATTTTCTTTTGCAAATAAACTTTTATCAATAAATCTAGTCAACATAATTTGCACATCTTGTGCCATGATATCCTTTAATAAATATAATTTTATGCGTATTTGATAAACTTTCATCAAAATGCCCCTTTCTTTGAATTTACCAAGTGATATATTCATCTTTATGCAAAAATGCTGATATATCAATAATTATAACAAAAATTCGTCATTAAATTCTCAAAATCCTTTTTGCTGGTAAAAAATCCCTAAATCTTGATAAAATCACTATTTTCATATATAATATATTTCATAAACCTTAATCTTTAAGGGGATAAATATCAACAGATACTGTACGAAAACATTTTAATTTTGATAACATCCAACCATGAACTACATGATAAATATCAACAGATACTGTACGAAAACTCAAAATCAGGTATTTTTGCCTTACTTATAGTTTTAGATAAATATCAACAGATACTGTACGAAAACTATACATACATGAATACAAATGGTAAGAATACAATCGATAAATATCAACAGATACTGTACGAAAACTAACTAAAAGTTTATGTCAAGTATTTTTTTTTGGATAAATATCAACAGATACTGTACGAAAACGCTTCAATTAATTTTTCTTCATCATCAAAATCGCCGATAAATATCAACAGATACTGTACGAAAACGTGCCTTCATGATATTTTAATGTGTGATAGTTGACGTGATAAATATCAACAGATACTGTACGAAAACGTCTGATTAATAGAAACATTAGATGTAAGGGCATTTAGATAAATATCAACAGATACTGTACGAAAACGGCACTTTGGTTTTGCTTATAGTTTTATGATGTGTGTGATAAATATCAACAGATACTGTACGAAAACTTTAGTCATTTTGTTGGCTCCTTTCACTAAATTCAGATAAATATCAACAGATACTGTACGAAAACCTAGCGTAAAATACTAACTGTCTTATCATTGTTATAGATAAATATCAACAGATACTGTACGAAAACCAATCTAAGATGTCTACCCATTCGCTAACTTCATTAAGATAAATATCAACAGATACTGTACGAAAACCCTTTTTCTTGTGCGGCTTTTTTTCAAAGCTCTTGATAAATATCAACAGATACTGTACGAAAACTTTCTCCTGCCTTTTCTGTTTCTTTGTAGCCTTTAGATAAATATCAACAGATACTATACGAAAACTATCCATTTATTACTACCTACCTTTTTATTATTTAAGATAAATATCAACAGTTACTGTACGAAAACTCTTAATCAACATATTTACAAGAAAAACGGCGTGAGATAAATATCAACAGTTACTGTATAAAAAAAGACTTGTTATAGTTATTTTTCTATAACAAGCCTTTTTATTTTGCTTTAATTTAATTTTATCTGTATTGCTCCCATGCCTAGATGCGTATTTACTCCTATTGATGTATACTGGGAAAATTCTGCCAGCATTAAGATTATTTTATTTGCCATTATATTATTTTTTAAACTAAACCTACATTTTCCTTGAAATGTAGGTCTTTTTTTGCCATTTATCAGCTGTGGTCTTAAAATGACTTCATAATCATCTAGCTGTATTTCTTGTGCTAGATTTTCAATTAAATCTTGTTCATACAATTTTTCATCAATGGCAAATAAATTCCAGATAGCGACTAAATTCATTATTATATCATGCGGTTGACAAATCATTTTATCTTCTTCGCCAAACAATAAAGTCGGTGTCAAAAAATTAAATTCAATATAGCTACTTTTCAATCTACGTGTAAAATATTTCGTTACTAATTGCTTATATGTAGCACTATGAATATAACTTTTCTTCTCTATCTGAAATATTATCTTATCAGCTGTTATAAACTCACAATTTTCCTTCGTCAATTTATCCATCAATCTATAAGCTATATTTTCTGTAGCTTCTTGACTTAGTGTTGCAATCCGCCAATAATATATATCTTCAGCCTCTATATCTTTTATTATATATTGCGTATATGGCTTTATCATCTGCATAGATAAATATTCTCGATACTTGTCGTCTACATATTGCATCAAAACATCATTCATAATTGACGCTAAAGATTTTTCTGCCTTTTGTATTTCTTCATCAGCTTTAGCTTTTAATACTATCTCAATTATTTTCAACATAATTATACTTTACCTATCTTCGCTATACCTAGCAAAGTCAATTTTCCATTATATTTTGTAGCCTTCAATGTTCGTGGAGCAATCTTCGTATCTCTTATACCAGGCTTTACTCTTTGTTTGAATTTCATATTTAAATATCTACTGATAAATTCTTTTGCTTTCATCTTTGTAGGTGCTAGATAAGCCACTAGAGTTTTCGTCAAAAAGCCTGTACCACCACCGATATAAGTATTGCCTAAGTTCGCATCATTAAATAAAAATCCATAATCTTTGCCAAAAGCAGATGATAATAATTCATTACTAGCGTCAAAGAAATTTTGTATCATTATTAAAATATCTTCTGCTGAATTTATATTTAATTTTTGCGTAAATCTTTTTTCTATCTGCATATTAAAATAAAATCTCGTCTTCGGCTCTATACATTCACGATAAACACTTAGCGAATTTTCTTTTATATAATTATCTTTCACTGCCAAATCAATTTTTTTCAATAAAACTAAGTTATTATGCTCTGTCTTTGCCATAGCATCACTTAATTTTATTCCCTGCATAAAATTATAATACTCACTTTTTGTACTTTTCTTATCGTATTTCGTATATTCTCTCTTTCCTGTACCTTCTATTTCAGCCGTCAATAATCTATTTAAATTATTTTCAACCCTTTTTATTTCATCATAAGATTTATTACTATTTATAGCTTTTTCCAAACTTTGCCAAAGTCTTTGTTTTAAATACGGATTTTTTTGCAATAAATCATATAAAATAGCCGTTCTTATCAAGCCTTTTAGCGTACTACCTGGTATATAAGCACTGCCATCTATTAATTTTGTCTGCAAAATAATATCATTTAAACTATCTTTACTTATCTTATCTATATTTTCATGTGCGATTAATTTATATTTTACGACTTCTTTTATATCCTCGATATTATAACCTTGCTCTATCAACCATTTATATAATATTTTTCGTGGTTTAGTCTTATCATTGATAAAATCCATATAAGCAGGAAATAATTTTTTCGTATAAATAAATTTATGCCACAACAAAGGATTTAAAAAATATGCTACTTGATTTTTACTATCATATATATAATCTGTAGTATTTAACTTTTCATTGCTGGCTATATTGACAGGTGTGATGATATCCAGATACATTTTATTAAATTCTATCAAATTCATATTATTCATAATCTATCCCCACAAACATACCCATACCATTTCGATAAATAGGATAAGATATGCCCTCATATTCTTCTTTTAGCATCATGCCTTCTAAATACTTCATCAAACAGGAACCTTCTGCTAACATATATAGATTATTTTTTCGCTTCTTATTATGTGTATTTTGGTCATAGATAAAACCACTGCGTTTTACAATCTTATAATTGCCAACAGATATATATTTTACATCTTCTTTTCTAGGCAATAATGGTGCTATACATAATTTTCTGCCCTTATTTACACTCATATCCATATTTATCATTTTAGTTAAAATCAAATCATCTTTATAAATACTATCTGTTTCACTTAATTCTATAAAATCATCAAAAAATTTATATTTACCATAACCACTGCTTTTTTTGCCACCAATACCACTATAACCTAGACTCTCTATTATTTTTTCCATAATAATAGCGTCGTCATCATCTTCATAACCCAAGATAAAATACAATCCTGCATTATCATTGAATTTATAGCTATTCACAAAATAAGGCAAAGGCTCTTGACCTCTACAAGCTACTTTTTCCATTGTATTTTCTATGGCAAAAATAGGGTTATCTATGATATATACTTCTTTATCATTTATAGATTGTAGCCAATTTTTAATTTCACTAATGCGGATAAAATTTTCTTTATCATTTTGCTTCCATAATCTACTGTATTTTTTCTGTTCAGAATAAGAGTCTATCTTCGACAAATTATCCATAGATAAATATATCTTTGGCAAATATAATTGTAAATCATCATTTGGGGCAGAATAATAATAGGGAAATAAACTGGATATCGCTAATTTTCTCTGCTCAAATTTTTCCATAATGCTTTGTAGTATTTCCTTAGAAATCAAATTAGCTTCTGAACAAATAGCACTAAAATAAGTATCTGCACTACAATAAAAACTAGCTTTTTCTAAATCTCCGCCAAAATTATTATCCGCAAAATGCACAGGTGTCAAAAACTCTAAAAAATAAGCTCTATATTTCATTATGAACATTTCCCTTCAAAAAAATATTCATATTCATCAGCATCAATTTTCTTATTTATAGCTTTAACTTTAAAATCACTGAATTTCACTCTACCATATCCACGAGAACCATGTCCGCCAAGATAATCCATCTGTAATAATTGAAAACCTTGAGCTAAAATCTTCATATCTTCATCTATCTGCTCTTCATCTTCAATATTATAAACAAGTTTAAATTCAAATTCTGCCCCAGCTGGTACTCTTTCAATCTGACGAGGATTTGCCGAGCCTGTCAATCTCGCTATGGTATTTTCCCATTTTATTTCGCCAATATACGTATCTGTATCGAGATTTTTAAATACTTCTACACTTTCACGAGTCAAAAATAAATCAAAAAACTGCAATCTTGCAAAACAAGCTCCTTTTTTCCCTGCTGAACCAAATAAACGTGATATCACTTCATCATCGTCATCTATATTATTTAAAATTAAATTTTTACATCTACTCTTAGCTAATAAAGTGCGAATTTTTCCCTTCAAAGAACTACCAGGAATGATTGGTTCATGAGTCAGACAATCGCGAATAAATGGACTATCCACCGCCCCAATAGGTGCAAAATCACTATTTGCCCCTATATGCATACCTGTTATGAGTTTCAAATTTGCCGTAATAAATAATTTCCCCTGTAATTGTCTTTGTCCTTGTATATTCATCATTATTCTTGTCCTCCATAAAATTTATGAAATGCCACTAAAGCCTCTATATATCTACAAAAATTCTCAAAAGCTTTTATATCGCCATTGATATCTTTTACCATATTCAATAAATCTGCTTTTTCTACAAACTCCCTAACTAATTTTTCTCTACCTGCTTGATAAGATATACTCACTCGCAAAAATTCTATTTCCATTTGCAATTCTTCATCTAATTTTTTCGCTTGAGGATTAGCTATTTTATAGATATCTACTTTATTTTTTAAGATATTCACCGCTGTTAAAATTTTTCTTATTTGATTAGTTTTTAGCTCTATAACTAATTTATCATGATTTTTTTTATTTGGTTTACGTATAGATTTTATTGCTAATTCCGCTTTATCCACTATATTTTCCATAAATATTTACTCCTTTTTATCTCTTAAATAATATACTAATAAATTTAAAGCAGTCGCTAATTGCTTTTTATCTTCATTATTGTTTATCCATTGATACATTTTACTTACAAAATCTTCATATACTTTTCTTTTTTGCTCATCTTTATCTTGTTTAGGTTGCATTCTCGCCAATACATAAGCAAATCTTGCTATATTCAATTTATCTTCATCTGCTAATTGTATTAAATCCATCAATCTATAAATTAAACTCTTTCCTACAGATAATTTATTAAATTTATCACCATCAAAAGAAAGACGAGCTAATAAATAATTCATCTTCTCTTTGCAGACCTTCATTTCAAAATCCGCCCATGTATATATATGCTTGCACTCTAGCTGACCATTTGCTTTTAAATTCGTTTCCATACCAAATAAAGCTATGCTATTTTTATCTTTCCTACTCTTGCTCATTTGTACTAATAAACCTGCAATCTCTGCCATCTTACTGATAGGATATGTTGGGCTAAACATTGCCATACCTGCACTGAGTGTCAATTTTCCATTAGTAAATTGTTTAAAAGCTCTATTTATATCTATTGCTACTTCCAATACTTCGTCCCATGCACCAACTAAAAATAAATCATCACCGCCAGCATAAATAATATTTACCTTGCGTTTTGGGGCTTTAGCTATGCCAAAAATATTAAAAGCTTTCTCTTCAAAATCTACACACCCTGTTAAATCGCCAGCACAGATTTTATTTATCGCCACTTTAAAAAACATAGATATATCTTTTGATAAATCCGCATAGCGAGATAAGGTAGCGTATCTTAAATTATCTTCTATTTTATCTTTATCGCTTACAAAACCACTGCTAAAAGCTATACCTAAATCATCTACATCTAATCGTAATACGCCTAATCTTTTTATACCTTTATCTGTTTTGCAACTACTCTTAGCTAAATCATCAAAAGTCATGACCTCATCATTTTCATTTTTGGCACTATAATCTGCTAAATATAAACGTATAGCCAAATCATTTTCTAAAAGATTATTTTTGCTATAAATACGCAGGATTTTTCCTTTAAACATATCTATATCTTCTATCTTTACAGCATACATATATAAATCTTTATCTTTGCCAAAAATTTTGATGCCATCATCTATTTTTTCCTCACTGATGACAAAAACTAAATCTTGTGTCAATATATCTTGCCCCAATTTATATAAATTCAGACAAAATTCACAAGCAATTTCTTCATCACTATTATATTTCCAAAGTTTATCCACTAAATTATGACAGATATTACATTCTTTTTTAGCTGTATCTTCTTCTTTTTCTACATTAAATATATGCTCTAAAAAATCTTCATCTTTGCTATATCGTATAGTTTTATCATCTTTTAATTTTTTATTAACTATAGCAAATAAATTTCCTTGAGCTTCAGATTTCATCAAATTATTAGCACTGCATTCAGCCGTACCGATAGCTAAATATAGATTAATGCCTATATTTTCCATCAGCCATCTATTCATCTTTGCTTGTAATTTATCTATAGCTTTTTTTGTATCCTCCATATTCGGAGCTAAAATATAAAAATGCCCACCACCAGAATATAATACATTTGCTCTTGATAGTCCTATTTGCTCTAAATATTCATCTATAAATTCTTCTAATAATAAATCAATATAAAGCGAGCGACCTCTCAAGGTTTTCAAAGCACCTTTTGATGGAATAGTATAAATAAAATCCTGTATACCTGATATATCACCAGAAATTAAAAGATATATTTTTTCATTTCTAAAAATTTTACTGCCACTATTAAAACAATATTTTTTATAATCTTGTATCTGTTGTTCATCAAAATATAATTTCATACAACTAGCCACTGCCGATGTTATTTTTGAATGAACATATAATGAAATATCACAAACTTCTGCTCTATTTGTACTTGACGGTACATAAGAAAAACCTTCTTCTATGATTTGCAATAATTGATTTATTGATATTTGATTTATATCTTTCGTAATAAAATGTGATTTTATCTTATTCAATAAAGCTTCATAATTACTATTCGTTGCCAAAGAAATATCTTTTTGTGGATAATTAAACGCTTTATTTATATCTTTATATATTAAAGAATATTTATTTGCTACTTGTATTTTTTTATCACTATAAAAAACACTAAATATACTATCCAAATTTAATTTCGGATCAAAGCCCTTTTCTTCTCCTTCATTTTCTCGTCTATCCATGCCTGAAGCAATATTATCTGCTTCATAAACAATATATGCTAAATCATTTTTATCTAATTTGGCTTTTTGGAGATAATCTTTATGGTGATATCTCACACAATTCAATAAACGCTCTATTTCTTCATTTGGTTTTAAATACTGCTCTAAAAAATCTCCACCTAATTTAGAATGATTTATCCTTTTGTTCATTGCACGATAACATATTTTTCCTATATCATGCAGTAAAGCACCTTTGATTAAAATTTCTTTTTCCTTCATTTATATATCCTCTACTTTTCAAATTAAATCTATAATTCATTTTCTCAAATCAATAGAATTTATAATTCATCTTTATATTTTTAAACATCATATTATATAAATCCTGCTTTTTTCTCTGATTTTAGCATTAGTAAATATCTACAAAAAAAGACTTGCTATAGAAAAATACCTATAACAAGTCTTTTTATTGTTTAATTTAGTTTCATTTTTAATAACAAAAAACTAGGTAGTTAAACCTAACATTTAACTACCTAGCCTTTTATCAATCATTCTTATAATACAATCTTACCGAAATCTGCAATAGATTTAATAAGTGTATCAATATTTTTAAGAAGTGCAAGACGATTATTTTTGATTTGTTCGTCTTTATCCATAACCATTACATTATCAAAGAAATTATTGATTGGTGCAGTGAGTTCCTGCATTTTATCAATAGCTGTTTTATAATCTTTATTATTTAAAGCAGTTTCTACATCTTTAGCTACTGCTACATAAGTATTATAAAGAGCTTTTTCTTCATCTAATGTAAATAATGCTTCATTAATAACATTATTTTCTGCTTTTTTGCTGATGTTACCTACACGTACAAAAGCTTGAATTGCATCATTTAATACGCCAGAAGCAATTTCTTGAGCTGTTACGCAAGCTTTAGCATAAGTGCCTGCAACTTCATCTGCATTTTCAAGTACAGCGTCAATAATATCATAGCGAACATCATTATCGCCAAGTACATTTTTAAGACGTAAAGTGAAGAATTCTGCTACATTTTTCTGGATTTCAGCACGTTTTTCACTATCAGTGATATTAAGTAAATCCATTGCTTTATCTGCAATTTCACTGATAGAAATAGTGTAGTTTGCTTCAATAATTGTATGCACAATACCAAGAGCTTGACGACGGAGTGCAAATGGATCTTGAGAACCTGTTGGTACAAGTCCACGACTAAATGTAGCTACGATATTATCCATTTTATCAGCTAAAGAAACAAGACGACCTGCTACGCTAGCTGGTTCTGCATCACCTGCAAAACGTGGCATATAATGTTCATAAATAGCAGTTGATACTTCTTGACCTTCACCATCTAAAAGTGCATATTCACGGCCCATGATACCTTGAAGTTCAGTGAACTCACAAACCATAGCAGATACAAGGTCAGCTTTTGCTAAAATTGCAGCACGTTTAGTTGTTTTTATTTCAGCTTCTGTAGCATTTACTTTTTCGCCAATGAAAGCAGAAAGTTCTGCTAAACGATTAGCTTTATCATAAATTGTACCAAGACCTTCTTGGAATACTACAGTTTTTAATTTTTCTACATAATCATAAAGACTATGTTTTCTATCTTCATCAAAGAAGAATTGAGCATCAGCAAGTCTTGCACGAAGTACACGTTCATTACCATGCTGTACTTTATCTAAGCAATAATCGCCACCATTGCGAACTGTGATAAATAATGGTAATAAATTGTTATTATCATCTAAAACAGGGAAATAACGCTGATGATCTCTCATTGGAGTCATTACTGCTTCTTTTGGTAATTTAAGATATTTATCTTCAAAAGTTCCACAAAGTGCTGTTGGATATTCTACAAGATAAATTACTTCTTCTAATAAATCTTCAGTGATTTCTGCATGACCATTATGAGCTTTTGCAATTTCTTCAATCTGTGCTTTGATGATATCGCGACGTTTTTCTTGGTCTACAATAATGAATGCCTCTTTACAAGCTTGTTCATAATCACTTGCTTTATTGATTGTGAAATCGCCTTCACTTAAGAAACGATGACCACGAGATACGCGACCAGATGTTACATTAGCTACTGTAAAATCAATTACTTCTTCATCATATAAAGCTACGAGCCAACGAAGTGGACGTACAAAGCGGAAATCTAAATCGCCCCAACGCATATTTTTAGGGAAGTTCAAACCTTCTACTAATTCTTTTAATAAAGTAGGTAAAAGTTCTACAGTCTGTTTGCCTTCTTCGCTGGAAACAGCATATACATAACCATCTTTTACTACTAAATCAGCAACATCTACTTTTTTACCACGAGCAAAACCGATAGCTGCTTTTGTAGGATTGCCATCTTTATCAAAAGCGATAGCAGTAGATGGGCCTTTATATTCACTAGATGCACCTTGTTGAGTTTCTGCAAGATTTTTTACTAAAAGTGCAGTTCTGCGAGGTGTACCAAGAGTTGTTACTTCATCAAAATCAAGACGCATTTCTTGAAATTTTGCAGTTGCTTTTTCTTTTAATTGAGCTAAAATTCCTGGCATAAAATGAGCAGGAACTTCTTCTGTACCAATTTCTAATAATAAATCTTTAGCCATTATTATTTTGCTCCTTTCTTCAAGAGAGGATAGCCGAGTTCTTCACGCTGTTTTAAATAACATTGAGCACAAAGACGAGCAAGATTACGTACACGAGAAATAAACGCTGTACGTTCAGATACGCTGATTGCTCCACGAGAATCAAGCAAGTTAAATGTATGAGAACATTTCAATACATAATCATATGCTGGATGAACATAGCCAAGCTCAATTACGCGAACAGCTTCTTTTTCGTATTTATCGAAAAGGTCAAATAAAAGAGCAGTATCTGCAAGTTCAAAGTTATAAGTGGATTGTTCAAATTCATTTTGATGGAATACATCACCATAAGTGTATGTGCCATTCCAATCAATATCATAAACATTTTCTTTTTCTTGAATATACATTGCAATACGTTCAAGACCATAAGTGATTTCGGAAGCTACAGGTTTTACATCAACACTTCCTACTTGTTGGAAATAAGTAAACTGTGTAATTTCCATACCATCAAGCCAAACTTCCCAACCAAGACCCCAAGCACCAAGTGTTGGAGATTCCCAGTTATCTTCAACAAAACGGATATCATGTTCTTTTTCATTGATACCGAGTTTTGCTAAACTTTGTAAATAAAGTTCCTGAATATTATCAGGAGATGGTTTCATAATTACCTGGAATTGATGATGTTGGAATAAACGGTTAGGATTTTCACCATAACGACCATCAGCTGGACGACGAGATGGTTCTACATATGCTACATGCCAAGGTTCAGGGCCAAGTACACGTAAAAATGTAGAAGGGTTCATAGTACCTGCACCTTTTTCCACGTCATAAGGTTGAGCTAAAATACAACCTTGCTTAGACCAAAATTCCTGCAAAGTCAGGATAATTTCCTGAAATGTCATAAATATACCTCCTTGATATTCATGGGCGACAAAATAAAAAATCTCGCCCATGTAACAACAAAATGTTACAGGGACGAGATGTATTCCCGCGGTTCCACCCTGATTGACTTAAATATATTTAAGTCCTCTTTAGAATGTTATTTATTATTATAAAGCTCCCTAGTGCCATTCACTTTTTGTAGTCTTACACCATCACTACTCGCTGATTAAAGTTACTTTTCTAGTTCATTGCTGTACATAAAGTCTAGCAAAAGAAAAAATCCTTGTCAATATATTTATGTTGTTTACTTTTAGATTTATGGCTAAATAATAAAATAAATAAAATACTTTTAATATCTCTTATTCAAACTAAATTTTTTTGCCCCAATCAATTGATTAACAAAAATATTAATAATGGCTATAGCTAACATAACTGGCACAGTAATCCCAATAAAAGTGCTATAATCAATCAACAATTCATAAGCTATAAAACCAATTAACCATAAAAGACAATTTTTACCAGTGATAAATGAATTTTGATGATAAATATTATGGCTAAAGAAATATTCAGAAAAAGCAATAGCAAACAATGGCGCAAAAGTTGCTGCTATAAAATAAAGGAAAGTTTCATATTGTTCCATGGATAAGAAAATAGCAAGCAATGTAGAAATTATACATACAAAAAATGCTGTATATTTTACATCTAATTGATTACTAATATGATTTAAACAAATACTTGAAGAATTTATCGTAATAAAATTAGTTGTTACTGTAGATAATAAAATAACGACTAAAGAAATAACACCCAATCCAGATAACATGAAAATATCACAAATATCTGTTATACCATAATGAACAGCACTACCTAAACCAATTGTATACATTAAAATACTGCCAAAACAATATGCCACTACACAGCTCAATGTACCTGTAGATTGATTTTTAAGTGTTCTTGTATAATCTGAAATAACTGGCATCCATGATAAACACATAGCAATATTTAATTCTACTGCCATGCCAAAACTCATACTTTCATCTAAAGAAGTTACCACTTCATTTGCAGAAACTACAGCCCCAAAACCTAAATATAAAGAAGCAAGCAATAAACAAAGCATTACTACTTTATTTATCTTACTTACAAAATCCATTGTACTAAAAATCCAAATGCAAGGAAAAAGACCTATGATAATTGTCCATAAAATAGTATTTTCTCCTATATTCCATAAAGATGCCATTAATTTGTTGAAAGCTTGTGCCCCAATGATGGTCATTATAGAAGTCCAACCTATTAATTGAATAGTATTTAATAGAGAGAAACTAACAGAACCCAACTTACCAAAAGATAAATTAATACTTTCAGAAGCACTGCAACGTTTATTAGCACCGATAATCCCTGCTAAATAAAGAATAATTCCGCCAATTACATGACCTACTAAAATAGCTAAAAATCCATCTTTCATGCCAAGTGGTGCTAAAAAAGTTCCTGTCATGATTTCAGCCACAGAAACTGCTGTACCAAACCAAATCAATGATACATTAAAACTAGAATTATTTGTTGATGTAAAAAATGTAGACAAAAAATCACCTCATAAAAAATAAAAATATTTAAAAATAAAAAAAGGAAATAGCCATGCCATTTCCTTGAAAATACGTAATCAAACTAATATTTCCCTACGTTGGCATTATCCAAATCAGGTTATAGGTCGAAGTTCACAACTTCCTCTCAGCCTGTTTACAAGCTCCCTTTTTTATATTCTGCCTTTAATATAAATTATCCTAAAATATTTGTCAAATTCTCGAAAAATCTCCCAAAAATATATTGCATAGCCCATTTTTATATGATAAAATAGCCTAGTATGCAACAAACGGTCCGCTGTGAGATATTCTTATATGAACGTTTGAATTAAGGAGGAAAAATAATGAATATTATTCAGGCTTTAGAACAGGAACAATTACGTAACGATATCCCTAAATTCATCCCTGGCGATAGCGTTCGCGTACATGTAAAAGTAGTTGAAGGATCCAACGAACGTATTCAGATGTTCGAAGGTGTTGTAATCGCTCGCCAAGGTTCTGGCGTTCGTGAAAACTTCACAGTAAGAAGAATTTCTTATGGTGTTGGTATTGAACGTACTTTCCCAGTACATTCCCCACGCCTTGCAAAAATCGAAGTTACTCGTAGAGGTATTGTTCGTAGAGCAAAACTTTATTATCTTCGTAACCTTACTGGTAAAGCTGCTCGTATTAAAGAAAGACGCTAATATCTTCATAAGAGGGACTGCCTATGGCAAGTCCCTTTTGTTTTATTAGTATGTTCTAGTAGAGGGAGGATTATCATGGCTGATAAAAAAGAGTCATCTTTAGGTAGTGAAATTAAAGATTGGGTTATTTCTATAGCTATCGCTGTTGTCTTAGCCTTATTCATTCGTCATTTTGTAGTAGAATTATATTTAGTTGATGGACCTTCTATGCGTCCAACATTACAAAATCAAGAGCGTTTAGTCGTTAATAAATTTATTTATAATTTACATGACCCTGAACGCGGTGATATCTTGGTATTCCAATATCCAAAAGACCCTAGCCGTGATTTTATCAAACGTGTAATTGCAATTCCTGGAGATACTATTGAAATCAAAGATGGTCATGTTTATGTAAATGGGGAATTAAAAAATGAACCATATATCTTAAGCACAACTAGAGGAGATTATCCACTGGCTACTGTACCAGAAGGACATATCTTTGTAATGGGCGATAACCGCAATAATTCCGAAGATAGTCGTTTTGCTGATGTAGGCATGGTACCATTTGATTTAATCAAAGGTAAAGCAATACTCATCTTCTGGCCACTTGATAAATTAAGAACATTACCATGATAATAACGAAAAGGTACCTATGAAATATTTTGTAGGTACCTTTTTTATTTTATAAAATCTATTTATTATTTATATGTCTAGCTAAAGCTTGTTGCCAAACTTCTTGAAGCATCGGCAAACGAAATTTAGCATTTGCTGGACTTGTAGATGGCAAAGTATAAAAAGTATATGTTTTATCTTTTAAAATATCTTTATTATATTTCTTAAAACACTGAAAAGATTTTCCGCCATTAAAACAAATAGTTTTTATTTTAGGATATTTAGCAAATAAAGCTTTAAAATCATTTGGCACTTCATCGCAAATAGCACTATCTAAACTACCTTCTCGAATACAAGAATCTATAGAGTCCCATAGCGCAATATGATTTTTTCTCAATAATTCTAATCGCTCTTGATAAATAGTTGGTATTATTCCTTCATTAAAAAATATAGCCATTAATTTCCAAAATCTATTTTGAGGATGAGCATAATATTGTTGCTGTTCCAAAGATTTCACACTTGGCATTGAACCTAAGATAATAGTTGTACAATTTTCATCAATAGATGGGGCAAATCCTATGAGTCTTTCCATAAATAAAATCACCTCTATCTTATTATAATATAAAGATTTTTAGTATAGATAAAAAATTTTTAAAAATAAATGTCAAAAAGTCAAAATAATGTTTGACAATTTGACCTTTAGCTTTTATAATATGTTTTGTAAGCAAATATGAAACTAAAGTATAACATAAATTATTACTTTAGTATTTATGTTTACTATATTATTGTTTTTATAATATTATTAATCGAAATGTTACTCATCATGACTTGGAGGTATAAATCATGGGTGAAGAAAAATATACACAAAAAGTTTTAGAAGCTATGCAATCTGCACAGCAAGAAGCAGCACTTCGCTATCATCAAGAAATTACATCTGCTCATGTTCTTTCTGCTTTGATTAAAGAACCAGAAGGTTTACTCGCTACTATTTTTGCTGAATGTAGAGTAGATTTACCTATGCTCAAAGCAAAATTAGAACAAATACTCAAAAAAATTCCTAGCGTAAAAGGTCAAAGTCGTTTAGGCATGAGTACAGAAATGGTTCGTGTATTAGGTAGAGCAGCAAAACTAGCTGAAAACATGAACGATGAATATATAAGCACAGAACATTTATTATTAGCTATTGTCAGCGATAGCGATGACGAAATGCAAGCATTATGTAGAGAATTTAATCTACATCAAAATAAAATTCAATCTGTAATCAAATCAGAACGTAAACAAAATGTAAATAGTGATAATCCTGAAAGTGGTTATAAATCACTTGAAAAATACGGTCGTGATTTAACAGCTATGGCAAGAGTTGGTAAACTCGACCCTGTTATTGGCCGTGATGAAGAAATTCGCCGTACTATCGAAATCTTATCTCGTCGTACTAAAAATAACCCAGTATTAATCGGTGAACCTGGTGTTGGTAAAACTGCTATCGTTGAAGGTCTAGCTCGCCGTATCGTAGCAGGTGATGTTCCAGAATCTCTAAAAAATAAAACATTATATTCTCTTGATATGGGCTCATTAATCGCTGGTGCTAAATATCGTGGTGAATTTGAAGAACGTCTAAAATCTGTATTAAATGAAATCTCTAAATCCGATGGGCAGATTTTATTATTCATCGATGAAATTCACACTGTAGTAGGTGCAGGTGCAACTGAAGGTGCTATGGACGCTGGTAACTTATTAAAACCAATGTTAGCACGTGGACAACTCCGCTGTATTGGTGCTACTACTTTAAATGAATACCGTAAATATATTGAAAAAGATACAGCTCTTGAACGTCGTTTCCAACCTGTAATGGTAGGTCAGCCATCTGTAGAAGATACTATTTCTATCTTGCGTGGCTTAAAAGAACGTTATGAAGTTCATCACGGTGTAAGAATTCGTGATAATGCACTTGTTTCTGCTGCTGTATTATCTGATAGATATATCTCCGATAGATTTCTACCAGATAAAGCCATCGATTTAGTTGATGAAGCTGCTGCTAAACTTCGTACTGAAATCGAATCTATGCCAGAACCTATTGAAAAATTGCGTCGTAAAATCATGCAATTACAAATAGAAGAAGAAGCATTAAATAAAGAAACTGATGAAGCATCTAAAGAAAAACTTGCTAAACTCATTGATGAAAAAACTAAATTACAAAATGAAGAAAATGAATTAAAAGCAAAATGGGATAAAGAAAAACAAGGCATCATTCGCGTACGTGCTATCAAAAAAGAAATGGATAGTGCTAATACTGAAATGGAAAAAGCTCAACGCAGTGGCGATTATGCCAAAGCTTCTGAAATCAAATACGGTAAATTACCACAACTTCAAAAAGAACTTGAAGAAATGGAAAAAGCTGTTCATGATGAAGAAGGCAATCGTCTCTTAAAAGAAGAAGTATCTGAAGAAGATATTGCCCAAGTAGTAAGTCGTTGGACTGGTATTCCTGTTACTAAAATGCTCACAGGTGAAAGAGAAAAACTCGTGCATTTAGAAGATGTTCTTCATGAACGTGTAGTCGGTCAAGATGAAGCTGTAAAAGCCGTAAGTGAAGCTATTATCCGTGCTCGTGCTGGTATCAAAGACCCTAATCGTCCAATCGGTTCTTTCATTTTCCTCGGCCCTACAGGTGTAGGTAAAACTGAACTTGCAAAAACTTTAGCTGAAAGTCTATTTGATGATGAACGCAGTATTATTCGTATCGATATGAGCGAATATATGGAAAAACATTCTGTAGCTCGTTTAATCGGGGCTCCTCCAGGATATGTTGGCTATGATGAAGGTGGTCAACTTACTGAAGCAGTTCGCCGTCGTCCATATAGCGTAATTTTACTTGATGAAATCGAAAAAGCTCATCGTGATGTATTCAATGTATTATTACAAATCTTAGATGATGGTCGTTTAACTGATGGTAAAGGTAGAGTTGTAAACTTCAAAAATACTGTTATCATTATGACTTCAAACTTAGGCAGTCATGAAATCTTAAATCAAGAAGATTTTGCTACAGCTGAAAAATTAGTACGTGATATCTTAAAAGATTATTTCCGTCCTGAATTTTTAAATCGTGTTGATGATATTATCGTATTCAAAGCTTTAGCTAAAGAACAAGTACGTCAAATTGCTCGCATCATGCTCGAAAATCTCAATAAACGTCTACAACATCAAGTTAATATTTCACTTTCTTGGTCTGATGAAGCTTTGACTAAACTTGCAGATGAAGGCTTTGAACCAAACTTCGGTGCTCGTCCACTTCGTAGATTATTATCTCATACTGTAGAAACTCAATTAAGTAAAGAAATCATCAAAGGTAATATCAAAGAAGGCGACACTGTAGATATTAATGTAAACGGTGAAGAATTCACATTTAATCCAATTCGCAAAATGGAAGCATAAATTTTAACCTAAATAATAGCACTCTAAAATAAGATTAATTTTAGGGTGCTATTTTATTTTTTAGTTAATTAAGAATATCATATTATCAAAAAGTCTTAACAAATTTTAGTAAAAAGCCAATGATAAAAATACAATGTTACATTAAAAATAAAAAAATAACTACTAGACAAATACTTTTGAATATGATATCATAAATCTCGTAAAATAGAACAGCAAAGGCAAGGGAGCCATATGAGACATCTGTGCATTAATATATCTATTCAATATATTTTTATTAATAGGTTTTTATGACATTAATGCAGTCAGGTTTGTTTTCATACGGCTTTTTTTAGTTGCTACATAAATTTTGTTAATAAAAGGTGGGTCTTTTAATGAACGATTTATTATATGTTATTCCTGCAAATTCTAAAAAAGAAGATATTATTGCTACTTTGAAACAACATCCTGAAATTAAATTTGTTTCTTTAGTAGGTATCGATTTAGCTGGTAATGATACTGATGAAAAAATTCCTATGAGAGTTTTTCTTGAAGATATTGACTCTTTCTATAATGGCTCTGCTGTTCAAACAGATGGTTCTTCTGTAGTATTAACAGGTATTGCTACATTAAATAATGCTAAAGTAGATATGCCAATTGATCCTACTGTTAATTGGTTTGTTGATTACAATATCGAAAGCTATGATGATGAACTCGGTAAACCAGTTGGTACTCTCCGCATTCCTGCAGCTCTTATTCATGATGGCAAAGCTGTAGACTCCCGTTCCATCTTAGCTAACACTTTAACTTATGTAAAAAAAGGTTTATTAGACCTCTTTAAAAATAATGCTAAAATCTCCGGCTTAGAACATATCAATGGCGCAGATGTAAAAGATATCGTATTTACTTCCGCTACTGAACTTGAATTCTGGGTAAAAACTCCACTTAGTGAAGCAGATATCCCTGAAATGTCCGCATCTCAGGTTATGCAAGAACAATATTGGCAACGTACACGCGGTGCTGTTCGTACAGCTCTTGAACAGTGCATGTTAGCTCTTGAAGCTTATGGTCTTTCCCCTGAAATGGGTCATAAAGAAGTTGGTGGTATGAAAGGTCATATGGATACTGATGGTAATATGACTCATGTTTGCGAACAGGTAGAAATTGACTGGAAATTCGCTGATGCACTTCAAGCTGCTGATAATGAACTTGTTGTTCGTATCCTTGTAAAAGAAATCTTCCGTGAAAATGGTCTTGAAGTAAACTTCAAAGCAAAACCTATGATCGGTCTTGCTGGTAATGGTGAACATACTCATTTCGGTATTGGTGCTATCATGAATGATGGTTCTTTCGTAAACTTATTCGCACCAACTGATATGAAAAAAGACTTCATGAGTGCTGTAGGTTATGGTGCTATCATGGGCTTACTTAAAAACTATGAAGTTATCAACCCATTCGTATCCGCAACTAATGACTCCTTAAATCGTTTAAAACCAGGTTTTGAAGCTCCTGTATGTATCGTTACTTCCTTAGGTCATAAACCAGAAGTACCATCTCGTAACCGTACAATCTTAGCTGGTCTTATTCGTGATGTTAACAATCCAAAAGCTACTCGTTTTGAACTTCGCGCTTGTAATCCATATACAAACACTTATCTTGTACTTGCTGCTATTTATACATCTATCCTTGATGGTGTTAAATACGCTGTTACTAAAACTACTGCTGAATTACTTGCTGAAATCTCCAAAGATGTAGGTGATGATGCTGGTTACTTAGAAAAAGACCGTGCTTATCGTGCTGAAGATGATGTATTTGAAGATTATACTGAAGAAGAACGTCATCAACGTTTTGGTGTACATCCTGCAACAGTTTGGGAAAACTTCTCTAACTTGAAAAAATATCCTGAAAAACGTGCAGTTTTAACTGAAGGTAAAGCATTCAGCGATAAAATTATTGATGCATTTGTTGAAGGTGAATTAATTCGTTGGAAAACTGAACTTATCAGCCGTATTATTCCTGAAAATCGTATGCTCATCAGCAAATTTAAAGAAATTAAATCTGCATATGTAACTGATGAAGATTCTTACAACTGGAATAAACTCAACCGCATTCGTTATTATCTTGCTAAAGACAGCATTGATAATAAATCCTTATTCACTCAGTTAATCAATGCTTTAAATTCTGGAGATTTTGCTACAGCTTCTAGCTTACAGGTAGAAATGTATGATAAAATGGAAGAATTAAAAGAACTCTATGCAACTTATAGAAACAATATGATTTAATAAAAATCTCCAAGAAGGCTTCTATTTTTAGGAGCCTTCTTATTTATATTTTAGATTAGAATAATAAATTATTTTTATAACAAAGATATTGACAAAAATCTATTTTTTCTATATGATAATGATTAGCAATTATATAGAATAACTCATCAAGAGCAACTGAGGGACTGGCCCAATGACGTTGCGGCAACCATTGAGCATTTATCAAACGGTGCCAAATCCTTTAAGTTTTACTTAGAAGATGAGAGATGGATATAAACTCTCTCGCGTTTAAGTTTAGAGAGTTTTTTTTATGTTATTTTTTAATTGTTAAGATATAAAAAAATATACTAGGAGGTTCCTAAATGTCCAACAGAGTATTATTTACTTCTGAATCTGTTACTGAAGGTCATCCTGATAAAGTAGCAGACCAAATTTCTGATAGCATTTTAGATGCAATTTTAGCCAAAGATCCAAATGGTCGTGTAGCTTGTGAAACTTTCGCTATGACTGGTCAAATCCATGTAGCTGGTGAAATATCCACTGATTGCTATGTAGATATTCCATCTATCGTTCGTGAAACTATCCGCAATATCGGTTATACTCGTGCAAAATTCGGTTTAGACTGCGATACTTGTGGTATTTCTTTATCTATTGATGAACAATCCCCTGATATTGCTATGGGTGTAGATAAATCTTTAGAAGCAAAAGAAGGCGAAGCAGACGAAACAGATCTCGGTGCTGGTGACCAAGGTATGATGTTCGGTTATGCTACAAATGAAACTCCTGAATATATGCCTCTTCCTATCGCTTTAGCTCATAAACTCGCTCGTCGTCTTACTGAAGTTAGAAAATCTGGTGAACTCTCTTATCTTCGTCCAGATGGTAAAACTCAAGTAACAGTTGTTTATGAAGATGGTAAACCTGTTGCTGTAGATACTATTGTTATCTCTACTCAACATGACCCAGATGTTACTTTAGAACAAATTAAACAAGACCTCATGGAAAAAGTAATTAAACCTGTTGTTCCTGCTGAACTTTTAACAGCTGAAACAAAATATTTCATCAATCCTACTGGTAAATTCGTTATCGGCGGTCCACAAGGTGATACTGGTCTTACTGGTCGCAAAATCATTGTTGATACTTATGGTGGTATGGCTCGTCATGGTGGCGGAGCTTTCTCCGGTAAAGATCCAACAAAAGTAGACCGTTCTGCAGCATATGCGGCTCGTTATGTAGCTAAAAATATCGTAGCTGCTGGTCTTGCTGATAAATGTGAAATCCAATTAGCATACGCTATTGGTGTTGCAAAACCTGTATCTATCAGCATCAATACTTTCGGCACTAATAAAGTAACTGAAGACGTTATCACAAAACTTGTAAATGATAACTTTGACCTTCGTCCAGCAGGTATCATCAAAGAATTAGACTTACGTCGTCCAATTTACGCTCAAACAGCAGCTTATGGTCATTTCGGTCGTACAGATGTAGATCTTCCTTGGGAACATACTGATAAAGCTGAAACATTAAAAAAACAAGCTGGCTTATAATAATATTATATAAAAAACCTCTGATAAATAATTTATCAGAGGTTTTTCTTTATCTATGACGACCATGTCTAGGTGGTGAAGGTGGCGGAGCTTGTCTTTTAGGTGCTGGCTTCCATCTGTCTTGATGAGGAGGTGGTGCTTTTTTCCAATCTGGTGCTTTATCATCTTGTGGTGGTGGAGGTGGTGCCATCCTATGTCTAGGTGGAGGTGGCGGAGCAGCCTCCGTTGTATTCGCACTTATGACATAACTAATAGGTGTTGCTAAGAAACATGCCATAGTTAAAATACCAATAGATTTTTTAATTCTCTTTTTTAACATTATAAAATCTCCTTTCAATAATATTATATAGATTAACAAATAATTATATTTGCTTTCTATCTTATTTTATTCTTCAAAATTTATACCTAATAATGCGTACACTTAATATTTTTACCATAAACATAATATAAAATAAATAATAATATTTCCATAAAAATTAATATACAATAACATTAATCTTCATATTACTTATTTTTATTAACTAAAAAATTATAAATATACATATAAATTTAAACTCCAAAATTTTGCACATAACTATCATCTATTTTAAAGTTTCAAAATATTTTTGTGCATACCAAGATAACGGTCCATCTTTATAAAAACTCATATTATATGCTAATGCAAAAGCAATTTCTCCCATAGATATAGGCCTAGAAGAAACATGTACTTTTACAGCTTTTTCTGGGTCCTTTAAATATTCCCAATAATATGTTTTATTTTCTGGATTATATGATTCAATATACATTTCTTGTAAATCATAATTATATAAAAAACGTTCTGTCCGCTGTCTTCCCATTGTATTATTTTCAGGATTTACTTGAACAATATCAATAGCAATAATATATTCTGGAGGATTATATCGTTGTACATTTATTGTATTAGCTACTACATACCATATTCTTCCCATTCCACCATCAAAACTAATGTAATTTTTATTTCCATTAAAATAAACTTCATTAAATGCTGAAGCAAAGCATGTTGTTGAAAACATCATTATTCCCAGCATAATAAACATACTAAATAATTTCTTCATCAATATCCGCTCCTTACATGATCTACTGTTTTATCAACACTAAACCATTGTGCTTTATCATCCCATTTAAAAATAAATCTTCCTTCTGTTATAGTTCTATTTACTCTATTCCTATAATTATACTTCATAACTAAAGTATCTCCTTGAACACTCAAATCTGCATATATTGCTGGAGAAGCGCCATATATATCCCAACCAAAATATCTTTTTGTAATTTCTCTTGTATCAATATATTTTACAAATTTACCATCTGCTCTTTTACCGATAATAAGATAATCAAATTCTGGTCCATAAATTTTAGATAATATATATATTGTAATATTTTCATTTGTATTCATTTTATAAATATCATAACAAGGAAAATCATCTTTTATTGTATTATTTTTATCTTTTCCACCAAAATAAAATCCCTCATATACATTGTAATCATAATGAACATATATGATATCTTTTCCTTTACCGAAGCCAGCAATACCTTCTTCATATCCTCGTGTATTATCTTTTCTATATTTAGTATAAAATTTTCCATTATTATAATCAGCTCCATCAACATATATGCCACCACCACTTGCCTGCATAACACCTATACCACCTATTTCTACTGGCTGAGAAAACTGCATAGAAAAACAATTTCCTGAAAATATCAAACATATAAATATAAATAGCCCCAAAATTTTTCGCATAATAATCATCATTTCTTCTTATAAAATAAAAAGTGGTGTTATATAAAACACCACTAAGCCTCATTTTACTTTTTCATTTATCCATAATATTTCTTAATTTCAAAACTTATTTTGCTGAAAAAAATGCTAAAAACGAAAAAGCTATTACAATACCTAATAAAATGAGTAATAATCTTCGTAATAGTGAATCCATCGAATCGCTCCTTTTTATATAGAAAAATCACTACTCATTATAATTCTTTAACAAGTGTAATATATCCTTTTTATATATTTTATTTAGTTATATCTATTACAACTTAATTATCTTTTAAATATTCTTAATTTTCTATTGACAATTATATTATCATCTGTTAAATTTTTATCAATAGACAAAAATATTCATTAAAATTTTACTATATTAATTATATTCCCAAATGGATAATTATCCATTTGGGAATATATAAATAACATTATAATTTTGAAGTATCAATATCTAATTCAAAAAGACATCTTTCAATCGCTTCTTGATATGCTTTATCAAAAGATGGCATATCTCCACCAATTCCCATAAAAGAAGATGAAGAATCTGCACCATCTTTTACAGTTTGTTTCATCGCTACATATTTTCCTGTTTTTACATTCATAATTCTAACATCACATTTAACAGATGTCTTTGCTTTTGTTGAACTTACACCACCTATAAATGGTATCCATGTATTACTACTACTATAACTTGGTCCACTATCACTAACTTGAATAAATAACACATAATCTGTATTTAAACTCTGTCCAATAGCTTGAATATCTGCCATTTTTAAGGTAGTTCCAAAATTAGATGCATATTCTGTTGTCGGCATTCCATGTTCTTCACGATAAATTTGTTTCATCATTTGACTATCTTCAAATGGTGTTACAAGAAATTGTGGTGTAGGAAACATTTCATCTGCTTTATCTACAACTATTTTCCTAATTTCTTCATTACTTACATAACCAAGTGGCGCATCTAATAATACAGATACCTTCTTTGTTTCTCCTGTATAAGAAGATATTGCATTTACTTTATCTGCCATAGAGGCTAAACATACTGAACTAAACATACATAATGATATCATTAATAAAAAAATCTTTCTCATATAAAACACATCCTACCTTAAATTTTCTAATGAACATAACTATTCCAATCTGTTATATTTTTTCCTTGAGATATATCTACTTCTCTCTTAAATTGTTCAGATAATTCATTATTACTAAATGTTACATTTGACTGTGTCAAAGTAATAGAAAAAATTGCTTTATTCCAACTAGTTACTTCATAATGTGTCATAAATATATTGGTATTATCGGGTTCACCAAATTCATCTATTAATTTTTTTCTAAATCTAGCATAATCTACCTTATTACCATACAAGCTAAACGTTAGTGATATACTATATAGCTTATCACTAACAAAAGAAACTATTGCTGTTGGTAATACTCGTATATCATATACATAAGGTTTATCTAATTGTAATTGATATACTGTAACATTCCTCATATTACTATGAGATGGCATTCTACTTAAACGATATTTTTGCAATACTGTACTAGATGATTCACCCCATGTTAAATCAGCAAAGCACGGTATAGAATTTAAATTTTGACTAGCAAATACATTCACTGGAAATAATATATACATAAAAATAATTAAAACAATTATTTTTGGCATAATAATCACTCCCAAATATTTCAAACAAAATTAATTTATATTTCAAACATTACAGCATATTTATCAAGAAAATGACTTTTTTGATTTTCTGCTAAAATACGATCTGCATCTTCTACTGATATCACAACATCGCATTTATTAACGGTACGCTCACGTACACTAACTATATTAATATTCAATGGATTATTACCAGCACGAGAAGTACCTGCTAAAACTTTATCCCAACCATCTTCACCTTTAGCATATCCTACAACCCCATAATCAATAGCATATTTTTTATCTACATTATGTACACCATAAATTGCTCTACCATTAGTATCATAAATAGCTGGGCAGAATGTACGCACTAATCCACTATTTTTAGCATTAATAACAAGTCCTGTATATCCACCGGATATTGAAACTGTTGGTTGATAATTTACTGGTGGCACTGGTACTGGCACTGGAGCACTTTCACCAATTACTGCATTTATTGCTACATCACTAATACTACCTACACCATAAACAGGTACAGCCATTGTCACTTTATATACACCATCAGATTGTACTTCTTCTGAAATAACTCTAGCACCTGTGATAATACCATTTACTTTTGTATGAATTATATCACTCTTTAACATAAAATTTTCAACCGTAGTATCTGAATCTACAGCTACACCTTTTACAGACTCTAACAAATTACGTTGAGCATCTGTTACTGCCGCTCTTCGTGCTAATACTTTAGCAGAACCTGCTGGCATGTTAACTGGCATACGACCATAACCTTCAGCTATAATTGTTTCCACTGAATTATTCATTTGATATTGTGCTGCTAATACTTTTGTTGGTGCTACATAGTCATTTAATGGAACAGCTCCAACTGCTATTGAAAAAGCTAATGCACCAGATAAAGCAATTAATGATTTTTTCATAAAAAACATCCTTTCAGTAATAAAATTATTAATAAGCGGCAATATTCAATGTATTATATGTAAAAGACTGTAAATTTATATTAAAATTAACCGCTTGATTTAACTGATTAAATAATGTTTGTGGCGTTCCTGAATATTTTACAGAAATTGTTGCCTTCCCATTGTTATAATCTGTTACCATAGAACTTTCTACACCTCGAATAGTTTGTACAGCGCTGTTAATCGCATTTATTTTGTTAAAATCTACTGTTGAAACTATCATTTCTAAATTTTGATTAGTACTACTACCATAATTTAAAAGCTTTTCAACAATGTAATCTCCCATCTTTTCACCAGCATTATTTAAAGCTTTTTTACCAGCAATAAACTCCGTTAAATCTGCTGCTGTACCATATGTACCATTAGCAGAAATTATTTGTCCTGTTTTAGCGATAAAAATTTTTGCTTCAAGACGTGCCTTACAAGAAATAATACCTGTATTTCTTCCATTTGGTAAAAATTTACCAACATCGCCAACACCTTCGCTAAAAGCTTCCCCCACAATTAAAATATCAACATTACGACTTCTTGCTATATTTTCCATATCTTGTCTTGTCAACGCACTTAAGTTATTTAAGTTATAACGAATATCACTTATATCTGTAATACGAGAAAAACCTGCATCCACTAATTTTCTAATTACAGCTGTTTCCCCAGCAGGATCTGGAATACGTGCCTTTATATGATATTCAGGAATAATAACAGCTATTTTAGGATCACGTAATTGACGATTAATTATACCTAAACGAGTAAGTTCATTCATTAATTTTGAATTAGGATTAGTATCTACATTCGCATTAATTATAATCTCATACATTCCATCGGCACTTAAACGTTTCGATAAAATCGTATAATTTGTTATATATCCACGAGATTGTGTATATATTTCATCATTAATAAGCATATTATTTTTTACTAATGTTGTTGAATCTACCATTGTTCCTACAGCTTGTTCAACTGCATTTCTAAGTGCATCACGTTCAGCTTCATCAATAGTCGTACCATAACCAGATATATTAACTTGTTGAGCTGAGCCTACATTAAAATAACAAAAAAATGCTATTAATAATAAATAAATTATTTTTTTCATTTATTATTCGCCTCGCTTAATTTTATCACCAACTTTAAATGTAGATTTTTCTTTTTTTATTTCACCTATAGCATAATTTGATTTTACATCTGTAACTTTTATTGTTCCAAGTACATTTTCTTTTATACCTAATATTTCTTTTGTTCGTGGATGTATAATAGGTGTTCCTTCTTTATAAATAGTATAAATATCTCCTTTTTGCACTCCGTTTTCATACCCTAAATCAAAATAAACTAAATCTTCATTATGATCTACTGTTAACACTGTACCTGTAAGCGGAGTTAACTCATTCATTTTTTCTAATACCTTTTCAGCTGCATTCTTAGAAGCACCACTTATAAGATTCCTTTCATTAACAGAAACACCTGGTGTATACATTTGACTTTCTGTATCAGAAATTACATCTGAATACAAGACCATTCCAGTTTTATTATCTACAAGATGCATTTCAAAAGCTACTTTACCTTTATATCCTTGATAAAAAATATTATCAAAAGGTATTACTTCTGCTGTAATAACACTCCCCACTAAAGTATAATCTGCACCCGATAATTTACCAATTTCAATAGCTGAATTACTATCTACTACACCTGAGTTTTGTAATCCTAATTCTCGAAAGACTTGATCTAAAGCGGCTCTTTCTACTACATCATAATTCTTATTTTGTACTAATCCACTGAAAATATTTGTTTCTAGATTTGTACAAGCTAGACTGCCATAACGAGATTTTGCACCATTTTCAAAATTTCCTAATGCCACTTTTTTTGTAGAAGCTTCACTTACTATATTAGTGGTAAAAAGAAAAACAAACATACATAAACTCATCACTTTTAAAATACTATTTTTTTTCATTATCTCTATGTATCCTTTCTTAAAAATACTATGTTATAAATTATAATATCTTTTTATTAAAGATATTATAAAAATAATTAAAAATTATATAATAATTAATTTTTTTTATAATAATAAGTAAAAATAATGATGTGTATTTTTTTACTTGATAATAATTTCGTAGAGTAACTCACTCAACGAATAAAAATTCTTTTATCACTAAATAATATATAATTTTCTAAATAGACAATTTATTTGACGGTTAAATATTCACCTAATTTATTCATATTTCTTCTTTTTTCTTCAAATGATGGATGAACATATTTATCTAATGTTATATTTACATTTGCATGACCTAATATTTCACTTAAACTTTTTATGTCCATTCCATTTATTAAACATTGTGTTGCGAATGTGTGTCTTAATATATGAAAATTAATTTGTGATATCTTAGTTTCATTTAGTATTTTTCGAAAACGATTTTGTATTGTTCTAGGTTCAATAAATTTATTTTCATCTCCTGTCAATAAAAATCCTGAACCATTACTGTAAACTTTAACAATTAGAGGCAATATACTTAAAGGAATAGGTATTTTTCTTATAGATGACATAGTTTTAGGTGTAGTAATTATAATTTTGGTTTTCTTTAAGCTTTTATGATCTTTTTTTTGAATTCGTTGTAATGTTTCAGAAATAATCATTATTGCCTCATCAAATAATATATTTTTATATTTTAATGCACACAATTCTCCTATGCGTATACCAGTAAACAAGGCTAATAATATTCCTATATTTATTTTATTTGCATGTTTTACTAAATATTTTATTAAAATTTTACATTCATCTTGAGTCAATATTTTTATAGGTTGTTTTTTTAATTTTATTTTTAATCCACTCAAATCACAAATATTTATCTGATATACTCTTTCTGCATATTTTAATATTTGCTTTAACACAGAAAATATATCAGCTACAGTCTTTATTGAAAGCTGCTTTTTTTTCTTACCTCCTCCTTTTTTTAAATTTAATATAAATAAATTAATATATTCAATATTAAGATCCTTTATTTTCAAATTTCCTAAATTAACAATAATATAATTTTCAATAATATTATTATATTTTATAAATGAAGATTCTTTTACATGTTCTCTTATAAAAGTCAGCCATTCTTTACTAATAGTAGTTATAATCATCTTATTCGATATAATAACATTATCTTTTTGATACATAGATTTTTGAATAATCAGTTTCTCTTTCACTTCAAGATATGAATGTCCATATATAGATTTATAAATAATTTTTCCTTCTATAGTTCTACCTATAGTATATCTACCTTCCCATCTACCATCTTTTCTTTTATAAATATTTTCACCTTTTCTTGGCATAATCTAAAGACTCCTTTTGACAATATTTTTGACGGTTTATATATATTATTTATTAAAAATAAATAATATATATATACCTTTAATCATATATTCTATAACTTTAAAAATTTACTATTAATTGTCTTGACAAGATAATTATTACTTTATATACTTTTACTATAATCTATTGTAATTTTGTAACTAAATTTCGTTGAGTGAGTTACTCTACGAATTATGCATAAAAAAAACTGCTTCCTTTTGGATGCAGTTTTTTTACTTCATATAGAAAATATAATCATAAAGTAAAAAATCACATCTACTATATAATATTACTTATTATCTAAATATATTTTTAAATAAGATAATTATATATATTTTATAATACTAACTTTACTTTATATATTTCCAAATGATATAAATATACTATTAATCTCTCTCTTATTACATAACAAAATTATTTTAAATTTTATTTTTATAAAAAAATAAAATTTAAAAGGAATATTAATACATATATTACTTATAGTTTTTTTTAAACAAAAAACATTAATTCATATCCCTTCATTATTTACTATGTTACTTTATAACATCATTAAAAGTATATAAATTAATCTATATGCTGTCAAGTTATAACTAAATATATGATAGTTTATTTAAGATCTGTTTTCTAAAATTAAATAGATATATTATAATATAAACATATTACTTGATTAGGTACGTGATTATATGAAAAAACTTGCAGATATATATATTAATATTCCCGTTAAAAGTATTGCTAAGGCTTACACTTATATAATTCCTGAGAAATTTGATATTTTAAAAGAAGGTTGTCGTGTTTTAGTGCCTTTTGGCAATAGAATTATGGAAGGCTTTATTATTAAAATATATGCAAATAACGAACATAATATAGATATAACTAAATTAAAAGAAATCAAAGATATTATTGATACGGAAGCTTGGTTTACACCTCAAATGTATACTACCGCCAAATGGATGGCTGATTTTTATCTATGTTCTTTAGGTGAAACTATGCGGTTATTTATCCCTGGAAAAAATAGTGTACAAATTCGCCCTATTTTTAATATCAACCAACAAGAATATGATTTATTCCCTAAAAATAAACTATCACCAATTGAAATATCTTTGCTTGAATATCTTTCTCTACAAAAAAATACTGATTTATTGACTTTACGACATAAATTCAGCACAATTGATAATTTATCTTCTTTATTAGATAAACTCATCGCCAAAAAACTAATTATCCGAGATTATACTTATAAAACAAAAGCTAATAAAATTTATATCACTTATGCTTCTTTAAATGTAACAGTTAATGATGATATTTTAGCAACTTTAAAAAATAAACCAGCTCAAAAAAAAGCTCTATTATATTTAGCTAAAATAAAAGAAGCTTCTACTAAAGATTTAGCAAATGAGAAAATCTCTCTACCTACGCTAAAAGCACTTGCTGATTTAGACTATATAAAATTAGAAAAGAAACAAATATTGCGAGATAGCTATTACCAAATAACTACTAAACAAAATACAGATAAAAAGCTGACATCAGACCAAATGACAGCCTTAAAAAATATAGAAATAGCTCAACATCAAGGCAAGCAAAAATTTTTACTATATGGCGTTACAGGTAGTGGCAAAACTCAAATCTATATAGAAATGGCTTTAAAAGCACGTGCTTTAGGTAAACAGGTCCTTATATTAGTTCCTGAAATCGTCCTTACAGGGCAATTAGTAACTTCCTTTAAAGAATATTTTGCTGATGATGTCGCTGTTATTCACAGTAGATTATCTGTAGGAGAAAGAAATGATACATTTTGGCGAATTCGCACGAAACAAGTAGGTATCATCATTGGAGCTCGTTCAGCATTATTTGCTCCATTTGAAGATTTAGGCTTAATTGTAATGGACGAAGAACATGACCCTTCATATAAGCAAGATGAATCACCTCGATACCACAGTCATGATATCATTGAAAAAATGACTGAAATTTATCATGCTACTTTAATCATGGGTAGTGCTACACCTTCTTTAGAAAGTTATTACAAAGCGCAAATAGGCGAATATGTTTTATTAAAAATGCCTAATCGAATAGATAACCTCCCTTTACCATATATTGAAGGAGTGGACATGCGTGAAGAACTACGCATGGGCAATCGAAAAATTATTTCTTTAAAATTAAAAGAATTAATTGCAGATACTCTAGCTAAAAAAGAACAAATTATCATCATGTTAAATCGCAGAGGTTTTTCTACTTTTGTAATGTGCAGAGCTTGCGGTCATGTTATCAAATGCAAATACTGTGGTTTACCTCTTGTTTATCATCGCCGTGGCATCTTACAATGCCATCATTGCGATATCACAGAAACCGTTCCTACTATTTGCCCAAAATGTAATAGTAAATATATTAAATTTTTCGGCTCAGGAACAGAAAAACTTGAAGAAGAATTATCCACTTTATTTCCTCAAGCTAGAATAATTCGCTTAGATAGAGATACTACTGGCAAAAAATTCGCTCATCTAGATATTTTAAAGCAATTTAAAGCTGGTCTATATGATATTTTATTAGGTACGCAGATGGTCGCTAAAGGTCATGATATTCCTACCGTAACAGCTGTTGGCATCATAAGTGCAGACTCTAGCCTAAATTTACCAGATTTTAGAGCAGGCGAACGTTGTTTTGGTTTAATAACTCAAACTGCTGGTCGTGCTGGTAGAAAAAATAAACGTGGACAAGTAATCGTACAAACGTATAATTTAGAACATTATGCTGTACAATGCGGTATTCAACAAGATTATAATCATTTTTATAATGAAGAAATTTTATTGCGTAAAGCTATGTATTATCCACCTTTTTGTCAGCTCATAAAATTAATAATTCAAGATGAAAATGAAGAAAATGCTTTAACTAAAGCACAAAATTTAAAAAAACTCATCAAAGATAAATTCCAAGATAATAAAAATATTATTGTCATGGGTCCTGCTCCATCTTTAATCGCAAATTTCAAAGGAATGTATCGCTTTAATTTACTATTAAAAACAAATGATTTAAATACCTTACGAAATTATTTGCGTGAATGTAAAGTAGATATTGATAAAAATATAACAGTGGATATTAACCCTATTAATACAAATTAAATTTAATATAAAACAAAAACCCCAATAACTAGAATGTACTAATTATTGGGGTTAGTTTTTTAATTAATATTTATATTATTTTACAATCAAAACTGGGCATTTGGCATGTTCTAACACATATTTACTTACGCTACCAAGCAATACACCTCGTACAAGACCTAAACCTCTACTACCCATAACAATTAAATCTGCAGAAATTTCTTTTTCATAATCTCTAATTGCTTCAGCTGGGTCTCCAGTTCTATATGCACAAACAATTTTCATTCCTTCTGGGAACAATTCTTTTGCTGCATTTAAAATACGTTGACCTGCTTTTTCAATTTCAATCAATACGTTACCAGATAAATAAGCATTAATTGCTAACTTATTAATATCTGCTACATATAAAATATGAACTTCTGCTTCATTAAAGCGATTAATTTTTATAGCCTGTTGCATAGCACGTTCAGCAATTTCAGAGCTATCGATTGGAACTAAAATACGTTTTACGTTATCCATAACCAAACCCTCCTTGGTGCCTTGATTATAATATATTTTCAAGTTATTTTATATTAGTTATATTCTGCATATATAGCTAAAAATCCTGCTTTTTTGAATAAATTTTGCAAATATTTTTATAAAATTTATTTACGATAAACTTGTAACTTGCTTAATAAAAGTAAGCGATTTAAAAGGCTTGCCAATTAAGGATTGTATATAATCTAATAGAATTTTTTCAGCATTTATTAAATCAATACCTTTTACTTGAAATTTAGGTGGATTATCCCAATCTAAATGTAAAAGATGCTCTATAAATAATCTTACTGAAGCTGGATAATTTATCTGCTTTCCTTGACTGCAAGATGTGCAGATTGCTCCACCTTGCATGGCATCAAAATGACAATCACCTTCGATTTTACTTCCACATAATGCACACTGACTATAATGAAGTTGACAGCCAGTATATTCAAAAATCTGATAAGCACTAGCTAAAGCACAAATACGAGGATTAAATTTTGTTAGACAAGGCAAAATCTTTAATAATTTTTCATAAATCTCTGCTTGTGGCTCATCTTCACTGCATAATTCTTTAGCTAATTCTGCAATAAAAGAAGCATATGCCATTGCCGTCAAATCCTCATATAAATCAGAAAAAAATCCTTTATGTTCACATTGGCGAACTGTATCCATCTTTTCACCTTTAGATAATTGAATATCTAACCATGAAAAAGGCTGCATAGATGCTGCTAATGGACTTTTAGGACGTCGACAACCATATGCTGCTGCTGTTATTTTTCCATAAGTAGGTGATAAAAGGGTAACGATTTTATCCGCGTTACCCCAATTTTTTACACCTAAAACTAATACTTCTGTTGTATAAATAGCCATATTAGTTTATTTTCCCTTTTAATATTTTACTTATTTTCAACAGAATCCATATTTTTTTCTTGTTGAGCTTTTTCCATTTTTTCCTTAACTTCTTGTATTTTTGCTAAATCTGCTTTTACATCAGCACCTGGCATTACACCACCAGCTGTCAATATATATTGAAAAGCATCTTCTACAGAGATATCCACATAAATTATATCTTTTTTAGGTACAAATACATTAAATCCAGAAGTCATATTCAAACTCCATGGTAAAAATACAGATTCATATTCTTCATCTTTACTTAAATATGGAGCAAGTAATGATGATGGTTTTGGCATTAAAAATCCAATAGTTTTTACATTTGGATGTGGATAAGGAATTAAAACGACTTGACTAAACATCGTTTTTGATTCAAATAACATTGTAGAAACACGCTTAACACTATTGTAAATAAATTTTACAACTGGAATTTTATCTACTACTGTTTCAAAATAGCTGATAATTCGCTGAGAAGCCCATGTCCAAGTTGATGTTATCCAGCCAGCAACTAAAATAACGATAATTAATAAGGCTACACCTGCACCTGGAAATTTAAGTGGTATATAACTTTCTACTATACCTTCTACTAAAGCAAATACTGTAGCAATTACAAAGTAAGTTATAACAATTGGTACTAATACTATAAGCCCATTAATAAAATAATGTGATAATCTATTCATCATGTTAAGCACGTCTTCCTTTATCAATCTCTAAAACCTAATTCACGAAGTACATTACTGCGGTCGCGCCAATCTTTCTTGACTTTTACCCACAAATCTAAATAAGTTTTAGAGCCAAGCATTGTCTCGATATCTTTGCGAGCTAATGCCCCTATTTCTTTTAATAATGCACCACGTTTACCAATGACAATTCCCTTTTGTGATTCACGTTCAACATAGATAGTTGCACGAATATAAACTTTATCATTAGTACGGGATTTCATTTCCTCAATATCTACAGCTATAGCATGGGGTATTTCATCACGAGTCAAATGAAGTACCTTTTCACGTATCATTTCCGCAGCTATCAAACGTTCTGGTTGGTCAGTTACTGTATCTGCTGGATAATACTGTGGCCCTTCTGGTAAATATTTATTTAATTCTGCAAGTAAGCTATCCAAATTCATTTTTTCTTTAGCAGAAATTGGCACTACACCTGCAAAATCATATGCTTTTGTATATTTTTCAATTATCGGCAATACGGATTGTCTATCAATTAAATCCAATTTATTTACAATCAAAATAACTGGTTTTTTTGTAGCTTGCAAACGTTCCATAATATAACGTTCACCGCCACCTAAATCTTCAGTAGCATCAACAACAAATAAAATAGCGTCAACTTCTTTTAATGTGCCTTCTGCTGCTTTTACCATGTATTCACCTAATTTATGCAAAGGTTTATGAATACCTGGCGTATCTAAGAAAATTACCTGTTCATTATCTGTAGTCAATACACACATAATTTTATTACGTGTAGTCTGTGGTTTATCAGACATTATCGCTATTTTCTGTCCAATAAGACTATTTATCAATGTAGATTTTCCTACATTTGGTCTACCAATAACTGCTACAAAACCTGATTTAAAATGTTTATTCTCCAAAAAATTAACTCCTTTTTAATCTCTACTTATTCCTAATTGTTCCATAACAAAATCTTCTTCTTTTCGCATTTCTACACGGTCAGCTTCTTCTATATGGTCATATCCCAATAAATGAAGCATACCATGAACTGTCAAAAATGCTATTTCACGACGAACACTATGACCATAATCGCCAGCTTGTTCTATCGCTTTTTCTACAGAAATAATAATATCACCTAACATATTTACAGGAATTTCTCCTTCAATATTAGGTTCATCACCTTCATTCAAAGCAAAAGATATTACATCTGTTGGTCTATCCACTTTTCTATATTCACGATTTATTTCATGAATATGTTCATTATCTGTAAGCGTAATGCTCACTTCTGCATTATCTAAAGCATATAATTGACCAACTTTTTCTACAGCTTCTTTCACTGTATCACTTAATTTTTCATCTACTTCAAGATTTTCAGGTAAATTGCTTAAAATTATTTCCATAATAAAATCTCCCATTTAGTAAATTAATTTTGCTATTTATTACTTTATCAACTATGTTTATAGAAATTCTTATCTTTATTTTCACTAGGCGGATTAGCAGCTTCATAAGCATCATAAGCTCTAATAATTCGTGCAACAACATCATGACGAATAACATCTCTATCATCAAAATGTATCACAGAAATACCTTCTAATCCATCTAATATTTTTGTCGCCTGTGTCAAACCTGAGCCACTACCTCTTGGCAAATCAATCTGACTCAAATCACCATTTACTACCATTTTTGAACCAAAACCTAAACGAGTTAAAAACATCTTCATCTGTCTAGGTGTAGTATTTTGAGCTTCATCTAAGATGACAAAAGCTCTCTCTAATGTGCGACCACGCATATATGCAAGCGGTGCTATTTCAATGATATTTCTAGCTAATAATTTTTGATAAGCTTCTAAACCTAAAATATCTTGTAATGCATCATATAGCGGTCTTAAATATGGATCGATTTTTTCTTGTAAATCACCAGGTAAAAAGCCCAAACGTTCTCCTGCTTCAACTGCTGGACGAGTCAAAATAAGTTTATCTACTTCATTATTGCGAAGTGCCATAACAGCCATGACTACAGCTAAATAAGTTTTCCCTGTACCAGCTGGACCTAAACCAAAAGTTATGCTATGACGACGAATAGCATCAATATAAATTTTCTGTCCAATAGTCTTTGGTCGAACGCATTTTCCTCTTGAAGTAACAGTCAATACATCTGTGAATAAAGATTTTAATTCATTAGATTGACCTGCTTTAACCAGCTTTATACTATATCTAACCTCATGCATTGTAAGCTTTGTACCTTGTCTATACAATAAAAGCAAAGCTTCAATGACTTGACTGGCAGCATTTACTTCTCCTTCTTCTCCATTGATTGATAAATCTGTACCTCTACCAACAATACGACAGGCAAAACTATCATTTAAAACTCGCAAAAATTCATCATTTTCACCAAGAATACCAATTGTTTCTGCTCTGTCTTGAAAAGGTATTTTTATTTCTGCAAAATTTGGCAAAAGCATTCGCCCTCCATTATTTTTAAAGTAATAGTCATATTCTCATTATAACATATTCATTCTATAGTGCTAAATCTTTTTACCAAAAAATTACTTAAAGACTTCTTATTCAACTTTTATGAAAATCAATCCTTTTCTATTATAAATTATATAAATAAAAAAAGCTATAACCATTACAAAATTTTATTTTTCTTAAAATTCCTAATGATTATAGCTTTATCTTAATCTTTATGAATTACGCGTTTTATACCAAATCGCTTTAAATATTGCAGTGATTTTGGTTGTTCTAAAACTTGAGCATACGTTATTGCTTTTATTATATGCTCTTTTTCAATATCTATTTGTATTTTTTTATCCTTATCTACAGCTTTTATCTCTGTTTGTTGAATAAAATCTTTTGCCTGTAGATTAGTTCTATTTTGCTTTAATTTTTCTTGATATCTATTTTGCAAATCCTGTTCATATTTATCGATATATTGTGCTAAATCATTTATTTTTTCTTGTTGTAAATCATTTGCCACAATTTCAATATTATCATTATTCACCTTTGGCTTTGCCATCATATAATCAAGATTTCTTTTTCTATTTTGTCTTGGTGGTGGATTATCATATATATCAGGAAATTCTTGTTTTTGTTTCTTTTTTTGCTCTCTACGTTTTTGACCAGTATAGATATTTATTATCATAAAAAACAAAAAGAGCAGAAAAGGTGCTAATCCTTCCATGATAAATTATTTTATTGGTACTTGTCCTTGTGGGACTGTACTATCTCCTGTTTTACTTATTGCTTCTCGCATTTGCGTATCAGCATTGATATTATTTAAATTATAATAATCCATTACACCGAGTTTGCCTTCACGAAGAGCTTTTGCTAATGCATGTGGAACTTCTGATTGAGCTTCAACTACACGAGCTTCCATTTCTTGCGTATATGCTTTCATTTCCTGTTCTTTAGCCACAGCCATAGCACGTCTTTCTTCGGCTTTTGCTTGAGCTATACGTTTATCAGCTTCTGCTTGGTCTGTCTGAAGTTCTGCACCGATATTTCTGCCTACATCAACGTCGGCTATATCAATGGATAAAATTTCAAAAGCTGTCCCTGCGTCCAAACCTTTGCCAAGTACAGTTTTAGATATATCATCTGGATTAGCAAGTACATCTGTATGAGCTTCTGAAGAACCAACTGATGTTACTATCCCTTCACCAACACGAGCAATAATTGTAGGCTCACCAGCACCACCGACTAATCTATCAATATTAGCTCGAACTGTAACCCTTGCTTTAATTTTTAATTCAATACCATTTCTAGCCACAGCAGATACAACAGGTGTTTCAATGACTTTTGGATTTACGCTCATTTGTACAGCTTCTAATACATCACGACCTGCAAGGTCAATAGCTGCACTGCGTTCAAATGGAAGAGGTATTTGCGCTCTATGAGCAGCAATAAGTGCATCGACTACTTTATCCACATTACCACCAGCTAAATAATGTGCTTCAAGTTGATTTACATTGACATTCAATCCTGCTTTATTTGCCTTAATTAGTGGCAATACAATTTTTTGTGGCGGAACTCTACGCATTCTCATACCAACTAATGTAAATATACCTACATGAACATTTGATGCTAATGCTGAAATCCACAATCCTATAGGTACAAAATGCAAAAATAACATAATCGCCACAATGACAATTACTACGATAAAACCAGAACCGATAATCGCTTCCATGATTAATCCTCCTTAAATTTATTTTAGATTTTACGTACAATAATACGCATACCTTCAATTTTTACCACACGAATTTTTTCGCCTTTACTGATATAACTACCTTCAGATACAACATCTAATACATCATCATCGATTTTCACACTTCCAGAAGGTCTTAGTTCTGTCAAAACAATCCCTTCTTTATGCAAATATCTTGAATAATCTACGCTACTTACATAACCTTCTTCACTAGAAGATGTCTTTGTCAAAATTATTTTACTCCAGAGCTTACTTGTAGGTAATTTTTTTATTATCAATGCAAAAATTATTATCGCAATAACAAAAGAAATTGCCATCATCAACATAGCATCAATATCGCCACCCATAGCTAAAATCAAACTATATAATATGGCTACTACTCCAAGTCCTGCAAGTAATCCTATCGTTGGAGTTAATATTTCAATTATGATAAAAATAATCCCCACAATAAATATTGCAATCTGATATAAGCTGACTAAACCTTTCACATAACTACTGCCAAAAAATACACCAGCTGCTATAATGCCTAGTAATGCTCCAATTCCTGTGCCTCCTGTTTTTATCTCTACTAAAATTGCTAGAAATATCACACTTAAAAGCAATGATTGCAATATACTTGAATCTATAATAAAGTCCATATTATCACTTCCTTTTATTTTTCTATTCAGCAATATAAATAATATATTCGACAATATCTCATAATAAACCTTTTTATAAAAAAATAAGTAATCTAAACAATAGTTTAAATTACTTATTCTTACTTATTTATTTAATTTTCCTAATCGTCTCCAGACCACCATCATCATAGTAGAAAAACATGCTATACCGCCCACAAAATTTGAAATCATTTCAGCATAAAAAACTCCATATACACCTAAATCCCATAAATTTGGTAAAAAAATCGTCAATGGGATAACTAAAATGACTTTACGAAACAGCGAAAAAAACGTTGCATATTTTCCCATGCCTAACGATATAAACGTTGTCTGTCCAGCAGATTGAAAAGCCATCATAAAAAATCCTAAAAAATATATATGTAATGCTGGCACGCCAAGCAATAACATTTCTTCTTCACTATTAAATAGATGAATAAAAAACTCTGGGAAAAAATCTAATATGCACCAAGCTATACTTGTATATAATAGTGCTATCTTTGTCAAAAATTTTATGCCCTGCCTTACACGTAAATATTGCCCTGCACCATAATTGTAGCTGATAACAGGTTGAGCACCTGAGCGAATGCCTTCTATTGTCATTTGCAAAACATCACGTATAGAATTTAGTACGGTCATTATGCCTACATAGATATTTCCGCCCCAAAATAACAATACATTATTGCAGACAATCTGCACTAAACTCCCTGTAGTGGCAAAAACAAAACCTGAAAATCCTAGAGAAACAATTTCTTTTATCAATTTAAAATCTAATTTCATGCAAGATTTTTTAATGCGATAAATTGCCTTATCACTAAATAAAAAATGCAATACCCATGATGCTGAAATAAATTGTGCAATAACAGTAGCGATAGCAGCACCTTTTATACCTAAATCTAAACCAAAGATAAAAATAGGGTCTAAGATAATATTAATTATCGCACCAATTAATATAGTTAGCATTCCTTTTTTGGCAAAACCTTGAGCATTAATAAAAGTATTCATACCTAGTCCTACCATTACAAAAATACTTCCCCAAATATAAATAGAGAAATATTCATTAGCATAAGGATATGTTTCATCACTTGCCCCCAATAAATATAATAGAGGTTTTTTCATCACCAAGCCAATAATTATCAAAATACAACTACAGATAATCAGCATAGCAAAAGAATTGCCTATTATTTTTTCTGCCCTTTCATCATCGCCTCTACCTCTAGCGATAGAACAAAGTGGTGCTCCACCCATACCAAATAAATTAGTAACTGCTGTAACTAACATAATAATAGGAAAAGTAATTCCTAATCCCGTCAAAGCTAAAGTAGAATTTTGTGCTAAATGCCCTATGTACATTCTATCTACAAGACTATATAAAACATTTATCAACTGTGCTATGGTCATAGGAATTGCTAAACTCATAATATTATATGCCATACTATTTTTAGTAAAATCATTTTGTTTTTCTTGCATATTCCTTCACCTACACCTAATAAATTTATATAAAAAAACAGATAAGACCACTATCTAGTAATCTTATCTGTTTTCATAATTAACCTAGTAATTCTTTGACGATGGTATTAACCATTTTTCCGTCAGCGCGTCCTTTAACTTTAGGCATGAGCTGTCCCATGACTTTACCCATATCTTTAGGAGTTGTTGCATTAGTAGCAGCAATTGCTTCTTTAACCAACGCTCTAACTTCTTCTTCTGATAACTGTTCTGGTAAATATGGCATTAAAACGGCAATTTCAGCTTCAGTCTGTGCGACTAAATCTTCACGACCGCCTTTTTTAAATTCATCTATAGAATCTTTACGCATTTTTACTTCTTTGCTAATAAGTGCAATTATATCGTTATCATCAAGTTCTTTTTGACCATCAATTTCAGTCTGACGAATAGCTGAACGAACCATGCGGATAACAGCAAGTTTCTGTTTTCCATCTTCTTTGGCTTTCATAGCAGCTTTCATGTCGTCCATTAACTGGGCTTTAAGTGACATATGAATTACCTCCGTTTGTGAGCTAATTAAGCTCTGTATCTGCGTTTTCTAGCAGCTTCTGATTTCTTTTTGCGTTTTACGCTTGGTTTTTCATAATGCTCACGTTTTCTAACTTCAGCTAAAGTACCAGCTTTCTGGCAAGTACGTTTAAATCTACGGAGAGCGCTATCAATTGTTTCGTTTTTACCAACTTTGATTTCAGATGACATTTATATTTCCCTCCCCTCCACCTAACACGGGAGTGTTGTACTTAATAATCATACCCAAATATTATACCTTGCTTATAAGTGCATTGTCAACCATAACCTGCAATTATATACAAATTTGATATGATTTTTTTATCAGCCTGGTGGCCATTGCATAGAGCGACCGCCAAGTAGGTGGAAATGAAGGTGCTGAACTGTTTGGCCACCCTCTTCCCCTGTATTTGCTACAGTACGGAAGCCAGTTTCTGCAATATTCAATTTTTTAGCAAGCATAGGAATTACTTCACAAGTGATATGTGCTAAAAGTTCTTTATCTTCAGCAGTTGTTGCAAGAAGACTAGCAATATGTTTTTTAGGAATAACTAATACATGAACAGGAGCTTGTGGCTCTAAATCATTAAAAGCAATGACCATGTCATCTTCATATACAGCTTGAGTTGGAATTTCTTTATTTGCTATTTTACAAAAAATACAATCTGACATATAAGGCACCTCCTTTTATAGTTTAATTAGTATAGAATTGACATATCAAATAAATATTTAATATATACCTAGTTTAAATAAAATTTACTTAAACTTTAATACTAACTCTATAACTTTATATACATTCGTTATAAAATTAGTAAAATCCTTTTTTTATTTAGACAAATTTTAAATTAATTCACCTAAAATACCATCTTTAAATAATTTAACTAATTTTACAAGGCGAATATCACCAGAAGTTATTACTCTATCATTTTTGATATATACTCTTATATAATTTGAAGTCAAGCCTTCCATATATCCATCTTGTTCTTGTTCAAATAAAACTTCTAATTCGCGTCCTAAAAATCTTTGATAGAACTCCACTGCTGATTGTTCTGCCATCTTTTGCATCAAATGAACTCTTTGTTTTTTCACTGCTTCATCAATTTGATTTGTCATTTTGGCAGCTGGAGTACCTGCTCGTTTAGAATAAGGGAATACATGCATTTTCATAAATCCCATAGATTTAGCAAATTCCAAAGATTTTTGGAATAATTCATCTGTTTCTCCAGGGAAACCAACAATAATATCTGTAGAAATAGCAATATCTGGAACTTCACGGCGAATATTTTCTATCAATCTAGCAAATTCTGCTGTAGTATAATGGCGGTTCATTGCTTTTAAAATCTCATCACTACCTGCTTGTAGTGGTAAATGTAAATGCTTAGTAAAGCGTTTATGAGTCTTTACTAATTCCAATAATCTAGGAGATATTTCAATAGACTCTAAAGAACCTAGTCGCAATCTTTTTAAATTTTCATTAGCTAAACAAATTTCTACAGCATCGCTTAAAGAAATATTTTCACCTTTAAAATCTCTGCCATAAGCACCTAAATGAATACCAGTAAATACTATTTCATGGAAATTTTCTTCTACTAATTGGTCTACTGCTGTTTTTATACTTTCCAATTTACGTGAACGAATAGGTCCTCTAGTATATGGAATAATACAATATGAACAGAAATTACAACAACCATCTTGAATTTTTAAGAAAGCTCTTGTGCGATGTGGTGTGCCATAAAGAGGAATGTCTTCAAATTCATGCATATGCATAACATCATTTACTTCATTAAATAAACCATCTTCACGAGCTGCTTTTTCCACTAAATCAACAATTTTATCGCGCTGTTTAGTACCGATTACTACGCGAACACCTTCAATTTTACTGATTTCATCAGAAGCAATCTGTGCATAGCACCCTGTTACAGCTATGATAGCATTATCATTTAAACGATTTGCTCTGCGAATTAATTGACGAGATTTGCGCTCACCTAAATGAGTAACAGAACAAGTATTTATAATATAAAAATCAGCAGGTTCAGAAAAATCCACTATTTCATAGCCACGATTACGAAATAGACCTTCCATAATTTCTGTTTCTACTTGATTAACTTTACAACCAAGTGTTGTTAATGCAACTTTTGGCAAAATTTCACATCCTCAATTAAAATAAAACTAAAAAACTACTAATATAAAATTAGTATAACTAAATTACAGTTTCCCATAAAATAGTTATACTAAACAAAAATCTTTAATATTAAATCTAAATCAAAAATTAATAAATGCCACCTAAATCGCCTTTTTCATACATGACGATAGTAAGTGCTGCAATTGATGCAGTTTCAGCTCGTAAAATACGTTTTCCCATAGATATACTTTTAAATCCAGCATCTTTGCATAACTGCACTTCATCTGGAGCAAAACCACCTTCTGGGCCAATCAAGATAAGATATTTTTTACTATCCGCTGATTGCAACATCTCTTTAAAACTTTGCTCATCTTCTGCTTCATAGCAAATAAAACGAGTATAATCCGCATAATCTTTTGCTAATTGCTCTAAACTCACAATAGCTTCAACTGTCGGCTTTATTGTTCTACCGCACTGTTTTACTGCTTCATCAGCAATTTTCTGCCATTTTTGTTGACGAGCTAATTTTTTCTTATCATCATATTTCACTACACAATGACGGCTAACTACAGGAACAACACTTGATGCTCCTAATTCCACCGCTTTTTGCACGATAAATTCCATTTTATCGCCTTTAGGTAAACATTGTGCAACGACTACTTCTATAGGTGCTTCTGTATCAGCATCTTCTATATACTGCAATAATTTTAATTGCACTGTATCACTTGTACAAGAGATGACTTTTGCCTGTGCTACTTTACTTTCTCTATCAACAATAGTAAAAACCTGTTCAGGTCTTACTCTCATAGCATAAAGAAGATGTTTTGCATCATCGCCTTTAATCGTGATATCTTCACCTAGACATTCATCTATAAATAAACGTCTCATTGCATATCTTCCTTACGACGGAAAATAATCGCAGCCCAACCAGCTTTTTCATTCATTTTTTCTACCATAAAGCCATGTTCTTCAGCAGCTTTAGTAACATCTGCTATACGGTCAGCAATTATACCACTTGTCAAAATAGCACCATGCTGATTTAAATAATTATCTACATCATTAAACATGCGAATAATGATATCTGCTATAATATTAGCTATGATTAAATCAGCTTTGCCATTCATATTTTTTAATAAATCGCTTTGGAAAATCTTGATATTTTCACATTCATGATTTTTTTCGATATTTTCTCTGGCAACATCAACTGCTACATTATCATAATCAGCAGCTTCGATATCATTTGCTCCTAATTTGGAAGCAGCAATTGCTAAAATACCACTACCTGTACCAACATCGAAAACTTTCATTTCTGGTTTTACATATTCTTCTAATAATTGAATGCACATAGATGTTGTAGCATGTGTACCTGTACCAAATGCCATACCAGGGTCTAATTCAATTACTATATCATTATCTAATGGAGTGTATTCTTCCCAAGATGGCTTTACTACAATTTTTTCACCAATGCGTTCTGGATGGAAAAATTGCTTCCAATTATTAGCCCAATCTTCATCTTGGATTTCACTGCAATTAATCACGCCTGAACCCTTATCTAAAAATTGGCTCATTTCATCAATATGCAAACGCAACTGTTCTAATTTACTTGGTAAATCCTCATCAGTAGGAAGCCATGCTTTCACTGTAACAACTTCTGTTTCTTCAGCAAGCGGTATATCTGTATAATCCCAAGCTCCAGAATGAATATAAGTATTCACAAGTTCTGGGTCTTCAATTAATACACCAGATGCTCCAAGTTCATGAAAAATCTCTGCTACAGCTTCAGTAGCCTCATGTGAAGTTTGAATGCTAATTTCAGCCCATTTCACAGGTAAATTCCTCCTTAAATAAATACTAAATCAAAACACATAAAGATTATTATACGTTTTGCTTTGACAAATGTAAACCATTCATTATAAAAAATATATTTAATTTACATTCTCATTTATTATAAACCTTGCTCTATTAATTTATCAAATTGTTTTATCTCTTTTGCTTGGTCTTTAATGATATTTTTAGCAATTTTTCTTATTTGCGGATTTTTAGTATATGCCAAAATCTGTTTACTAGCTTCTAACGCACCTTCATGATGATATTTCATAGCTAAAATAAATGTATAATCAGCCGTTTTTTTATCACGTGTTCTAGTCACAGCAATCATTTTATTCATCATTTCCGCCATATTTTCTTTTTCTTCAGCCACAAATTCAGTATAAGCTTTTTCACTTAAATTACTATTGCTAAAATCTTCATTAGCTAAAAGTTCATTAAAATCTTCAATTTCTTTTGTCTGTGTCTTTATAATATTACGAGCTATTGCTTTTACTTCTTCATTACTGCCATATTCTAAAATTAATTTTGCAGAATCTATTGCACCTTGATGATGCGGTATCATATTAGCGATAAAATCTTTATCCACATTGCCACTTTGTACAAATTCTTCATTCATCATCGGCATATGCATACTATCTACAATTTCATTATTGATTAATGGGTCAAAATTTAGACGATTTGTCTGCGTATTTATATTCATATCATGATGTCCATGATAATCGTGATAATGTGCATTTGCCACACCAAAACTATTTACACTACTAATAATTGACGCACAAGTTATAGCTAAAATTATTTTTTTCATTTTTCAACCCTCTTATCATTTAATATTTCATAGTGAAATTATATGATTTAGCTTTATAATTGTCAATATAACAATAATATTCTTGGAGGTATCTATGCTTAATATTTTACAATTACAAACAAAAGTCTTATCTTCAAAGGAACAAACATTAAATTACATTGAAGCTTATCTCAAAAAATTTCTTCATCTTCAGCCTGATATTGTAACCTTACCAGAAATGTTTAACTGCCCTTATGATAATAAATCTTTTCCTTTATATGCTGAATTCGAAGGAGATATTACTTACAAATTTTGTCAAAATCTAGCTAAAAAATACAATATCTATTTAAGTGCAGGTTCTATTCCTGAAAAAGATGCCCAAAATCATTTATTTAATACAGCTTATGTTTTTGATAATAATGGTAATTGCATCGCTAAACATCGCAAAATGCATTTATTCGATATTGATGTGAAAAATGGTCAACGCTTTAAAGAATCAGATACTTTATCTGCTGGTAATAATATCACTGTCTTCGATACGAAATGGGGCAAAATGGGATTGTGCATTTGTTATGATTTCCGCTTTCCTGAACTCGCTCGATTAATGGTAGATTTAGGAGCAAAAATTATCCTTGTTCCCGCTGCTTTCAATATGACCACAGGTCCACTTCATTGGGAATTATTATTCCAAAGTCGTGCTGTAGATAATCAAGTATTCACCATTGGTACAGCTCCTGCTAGAAATTTAAATGCTTCTTATCATTCTTATGGTCATAGCATTATTGTTTCACCATGGGGAAAAATTTTAAATCAAGCAGATTTTGAAGAAACTGCTTTATTTACAACTATAGATTTAAATGAAATCAGTCTCGTTCGTGAACAGATACCACTTTTAAGACATCGTCGTTTAGATATCTATGAATTAACACAAAAATAAAACTTATAAACTTGCACAAAATAAAAAAATAAGTTAAAATATCTCCTTGTTATAAAAATTACCAATTAAAAATAAATATTTAATAGGTAATTAAATATAGGAGGTATTATTATATGTTATTAATTAAAGACCGCTTTCAAGGAGTATTTCTTTGTTTCGTCTTAGCCTTACCTGCTTATTTTTTAGGTAAAGAATTTGAAATCATTGGCGGTCCTGTTTTTGCCATTTTACTTGGTATGCTATTATCAAAATTTGTTCGCGAAAAAGATATCTTAAAAAGTGGTATTACATTCACTTCTAAAAAAGTTTTACAATATGCTGTTATTTTATTGGGCTTTGGTCTAAACTTAAGCACTGTCATCGCTGTAGGTGCTACATCTTTGCCAATCATCATTTCTACAATTGCCACTTCATTAATTACAGCCTACATAATTTTTAAATTAATCAATATTCCTGCAAAATCTTCTATCTTAATCGGTGTAGGTTCTTCTATCTGTGGTGGTTCTGCAATCGCTGCAACAGCACCTGTCATTGATGCTAATCATAAAGAAATAGCTCAAGCCATATCTGTTATCTTCTTATTTAATATCATCGCTGCTTTAATTTTCCCTACTTTGGGTAATTTTTTAGGTTTATCTGATCATGGTTTTGCTATCTTTGCAGGTACTGCAGTCAATGATACTTCTTCTGTTACAGCAGCAGCTTCTTCTTGGGATAGCATGCATAATACTGGTACAGAAGTTTTAACTGGTGCTACTATCGTAAAACTCACTAGAACACTTGCTATTATTCCTATCACATTAGTTTTAGGCTTTTATCAAGCTAAAAAAGCTTCTGGCCAAAACAAAGCTAGTATAAAATCTGCATTTCCAATGTTTATTTTATATTTCATCATTGCTTCTATTATTACTACTTTCTTAAATTATTTTATGGATAGAAATATTTTTTCTGCTGAAATATCTTCTGCTATTTTATCTTTCTTTGCTTTAATGAAATTCTGTAGTAAATACTTTATCATCATGGCCATGGGAGCTATTGGTCTTCATACTGATATCGTTGATTTAATAAAAAATGGTGGTCGTCCTATTATCATGGGCTTTTGCTGTTGGATAGCTATTGCTTGCGTCAGCTTATTAGTTCAACATCTTTTAGGCTTGTGGTAAAAAATAAATTATAAAAATTAAGCTAGAATATGTCTTTTCAGATATGTTCTAGCTTTTTTATTTTTATCTTTAAATTTGTTGTTTTTACAACATACTTTTAAATCAAGGCTAATTATAATAAGCATATCAATTAAATCACAAATAAAATTATTGGAGAGATAATTATGGAAAATAAAATGTTTTGCTTTCAATGTCAAGAAACAGCTCAATGTACAGGCTGTACTCGTGTAGGTGTTTGTGGAAAATCTGCCACTACTGCTACACTGCAAGATTTATTAATTTATGCAACTAAAGGTCTTTGCGAAATCACTACTAAACTTCGTCAAGAAAAACAAGATATCAGTCGTAAATTAAATCAATTTATCTGTGAAAATCTTTTTATCACTATCACTAACGCTAATTTTGATGATGAAATTATCATTAAACGCATCACAAACACTTTAAATTATAAACAAGAATTATTTGCAAAATTGCAAAATAAAGATAATTTATCCCCTGTAGCTCTTTGGACTACTGATGATGAAAATACTTACCTAGTAAAAGGTGCTAGTATCGGCGTTTTAGCTACTGAAAATGAAGATATTCGCAGTCTTCGCGAATTAATCACTTATGGTTTAAAAGGTATGGCAGCATATAATAAACATGCAAATGCCCTTGGTAAATTTAATGATGAAATTGACACATTTTTACAAGCTACTTTAGCTAAAACTGTTGATGATAATTTATCTGGAAAAGAATTAACAGCTCTTGCTTTAGAAACTGGTGCTTTCGGTGTAAAAGTCATGGCACTTTTAGATGAAGCTAATACTTCTCGCTATGGAAATCCAGAAATCACATCTGTATATATCGGCGTTCGCAATAATCCAGCAATCTTGATTTCTGGTCATGATTTACGCGATTTAGAAATGCTTCTTGAACAAACTCAAGGAACTGGTGTCGATGTATATACACATAGCGAAATGCTTCCAGCACATTATTATCCATTCTTCAAAAAATATAAAAACTTTGCAGGCAACTACGGCAATGCTTGGTGGAAACAAAAAGAAGAATTTTTATCCTTTAACGGCCCAATTTTATTGACTACTAACTGTCTTGTACCACCAAAAGCTGAATATAAAGACAGAATTTATACTACAGGTGTTGTTGGTTTTGCAGGTTGCAAACATATTCCTGGTGAAATCGGCGAAACTAAAGATTTTTCTGCTATTATTGAACATGCAAAAAAATGCCCACCACCAACACAAATTGAAACAGGCTCTATCGTAGGTGGTTTTGCCCATAATCAAGTTTTAGCTCTTGCTGATAAAGTAGTTGAAGCTGTAAAATCTGGTGCTATCAAAAAATTTGTAGTTATGGCAGGCTGTGATGGTCGTCAATTAGCTAGAAATTATTATACTGACTTTGCTAAAGCACTTCCTCAAGATACAGTTATCTTAACTGCTGGCTGTGCAAAATATAAATACAATAAATTAAATCTAGGCGATATCGGTGGTATTCCTCGCGTTTTAGATGCTGGTCAATGTAATGATAGCTATTCACTCGCTTTAATTGCTTTAAAACTTAAAGAAGTATTTGACTTAGATGATATCAATGAATTACCAATTGCTTATAATATCGCATGGTATGAACAAAAAGCTGTTATCGTTCTTTTAGCACTTCTTTATCTCGGTGTTAAAAATATAAAACTTGGCCCTACACTTCCAGCTTTCTTATCTCCAAATGTAGCTAAAGTTCTTGTGGATAACTTCGGTATTTCTGGTATCAATAGTGTAGAAGAAGATATTAAATCTCTTATCTAAAACTTAAAACACAACAAAAAAGACGGTATTAAACCCGTCTTTTTTTACTTTCTTTATTTTTTCATATTTAAATATTTTTCTCTCAAAGCTATTTTTCGTTGCATGGCCTTAACAAATTCTTTTGCTCGAGAAAAATCTTCTTCATTAGGATGCATTGAAGCTTTTTGCCAACGTTCAAGATTACGAGGTGTCGCTGCATGAGGATCATTTTTATCAGCATTTTTGCGTCTTTCCAGCATTGCTGGATTTATTTTTCCTTGACTGGCAAAAGTTCCCAATACTTTGCAATTTTCTCCTAAATAACTAGCAGCTCTAGCAAAAGCAGTTATAGAATGTTCACTATTTAATTCTGCCCCTTGTGTTTGAAATAAAATTACTGTTTTATTATTTAATTTTTTCAATAATTCCTGTACCATTTTATCTGGTTCGCCACGAGTGAGCCAATATCCCACAGCAATATTATCATAATCCTCAAGATTAAATTCATCTCGTATAGCAAAAATATCTGCTACATTTTCACCAAAACCATCATAAATAGCCTCTGCTATCTGTTTTGTATTTCCAGTTACACTAGAATAAACTATCAACCATTTTTTCATTATACACACTCTTTTCTTATAAATTAATTATTATTATAAATAAAAAAGATATAAATTCTGTTGTTTTTACAACTAATTAAACAAAAATAAAAAGGGATTAAGCATAAAGCCAATCCCTTAAATATAATTCCATTATTAATATTATTAAAATTCAATTTGTAATTTAAATTCAGTTTCCTGTTTTTCTTCTTTTGCCCAAGTATTTAACATATTAATCATAGCAATAAAAGAAGAAGCTGAAATATCTTCAATGATATTATGATTTTCTTTAGAACGTCCACCCACATATTCTAAGCTAATGCTACTAGATAATCTTTCATCTGCTTCTTTAAGTAAAGTATTAATCACTGCATTTAAAGTTGCTTCATTGATTACTTCATAATCGCTCAAATCATTATTGCAAAAAATAGTTGTTAAATTAAAGAAACCTTTTTCTCTGTCGCTGATAGGTATAGCAAAATATCTATTTTCGTATTTTTTATTATAAGGCACATCGTAACTATGTTCATAATCCCTTACTTCATACTTACCTACTAAATAAGCAGTAGGCTTACTTTGCTCGTCTTTCACAACTTTTACCAATTCTTTAAAAGCTACTCTAAAAGTATTTTCTTTAAACCCTTGTTTATTAATATAGAGATAAACTTTCATTTAGTGCCAGGCCTCTTTTCTCTTCAAATTTCTATTAATAATAATACCATTATATTTATAAAACGTCTATTTAAATGAAAATTCAATAAAATTTTAATTTTTAATAATTATATTTGAATAAAAAAAAGGATATTCTTTAAAAAGAATATCCTTTTTATAAATTTTATATCAATTATTTATTATCTTTACCCCAAGTACGTTCAAGTTCTCTAACAATTTCAGCATGTTTTTCTTCTGTTAATTTAACTTTAGCTTTGTAAATGAATGTTGCAATGATGAGTAAGATAAATGGAATTGCAAACATGATAATTTGGAAGTTGAGTAAATTATCAGGAGTTATGCTTTCTGCTGTAACTTTATTACCAGACATACCAACCCAAACAGCTGTGAAGCCTACGATAGCAGATGTGATAGCACCGCCTAATTTATCAATTAAAGGACGTACACAAAGTACGAGTGCTTCATCACGATGACCAAGTTTTAATTGACCATATTCAACAGTATCTGTGATTGTCATTAATACAACAAGGAAGATAAGTGGCTGTGGTAATGCAAATAAACCAGCACCAAGTAATGTTAAATATACATTTTGACCTGCAAAGTAGTAAATAACTACTGCAATTAACATAATAGCGATAGAATAGAAGAATAAATTACGTCTGCTGAATTTTTTAGTTAATGATGGGAATAAAGCAACTGCCATTAAACCAATGATAACGTTGATTACACCTAAGAAGGAGAACTGAGAAGAATCACCTAATACATAAATGAAATAGTAAAGGTTGAAGTTATTGATAAGGTTTTGACCTAAACCAAAGATAAGATAAGCAAATGCAATCCATAAGAGCTGGTCATTTTTCATTAATACAGAGAAAACTTGTCCAAAAGATGTATCTGTTTTGTTTTCACGAAGAGCAGAATCATGTTCTTTTGTACCAATACCAAGAATGATAGCACCTACAGTAGCAATTAAACCACCAATTGCAGCAAATGCGAACCAACCTGTAGCATCACCTGCACCACCATTGCTATTTTCAGAGAAAGCTAAAACAATTGGAATAACAATGATAGTTACGAGCTGACCACCGAATACAGAACCAATACGTGCATAAGTAGCTGTAATTTCACGTTCACGAGAGTCAAAAGAAAGTGCTGGTATCATAGACCAAATAGCAACGTCTTTTGCTGAATAGAAAATATCCATAATTATATATAAGATAGCGAAAACAATTAAGTACATTATAGGGCTTGTTTCAGCTAAACCGCCAATATCTGTGAATAAGATAGCTAAAGTAACTGCGGCAATAACTGCACCAGAAAGAACCCAAGGTTTAAATTTACCCCATCTAGTTTTTGTTTTATCGATAGTATTACCAATGAATGGGTCAATGAAAAGTTCCGCAACACGAATAACAAGAATAACTGTTGTTACAAGACCGATCATATATTCATTATAACTTGTATCATCTGTATTAAATAAATTACTTGTTACGAAAATCATAAAATAAGTACCAATCATTGCATAGAAAAAGTCATGCCCAAAGGTACCGCACGCATATGCCACACGTGATAAAAATCTTGACATATAAAGGCCTCCCATTATGTTATTAAAAATTTAATGACTACACTAAAAATTATTTAACTGTGTTAATATATTCGATGATAGCATCAGCTATTTTATCTAAAGGAGCATTGCTAGTATTTACAATTAAATCATAGTTAGAAGCTTCGCCCCATTTTTTACCTGTGTAATAATTGTAATATCTAGCTCTTTTTTCGTTTTCTGCGTCCAATTCTTTTAAAGTTTTACCTTCGTAAACTTCTTTGCCTCTTTTTTCTCTATATTCATCATTTGCACAAACGAAGATGGAGAAATGATTTGGCATATCTTCTAATACATAATCAGCGCAACGACCTAAGATAACACATGGTCCATCATTAGCAAGTTTTCTTACTACACTAGCTTCAGATAAGAACATGCCTCTACTAGATTCACCCATGCGAGTACCAAAAGAATGGAATGGCATGAATGTCAATGTCAATGGATGAACAGTATTTTCTAAATCTAATAAATCTTGTTCAGATAAATCATTGATACCTAATTTAGCTGCTGCGATATGCACAATTTGTCTATCGTACAATTTTACATTTAATTTTTTAGCTAAAATTTCAGCTAATTCACGACCGCCGCAACCATACTGTCTACTTATTGTAATTACTGTATTTGAGTTCATATTAAATCCCTCTCTTTAATATTAAAATATAATAAATAAGAAAATGCTCAACTTATCAAATATATAATAATAAATAAAACTATATGATTTTTTTGAAAATTTTTATTTTGAAAACGTTTACAATTAACCTGAAATGTACATTTCTATCTAAAAGCTTTGTTATTATTATATTTTATATCGTTACCAATAGCAATGTTTTATGTTGCTAAAATTTGTTTAAATGTTGTATATTATGTAAAATTATAAAAAAAGAACTGTACTAAATTTTAGTACAGTTCTTTTATCTTCATATTTATATATTATTTACTGATATCTTTCCAAGTACGTTCAAGTTCTTTAACGATTTCAGCATGTTTTTCTTCAGTAAGAGTAACTTTTGTTTTGTAAAGTAATGTTGCGATGAGCATGAATACTATTGGCACAGCAAACATGATTAATTCGAACATCATTTTATTGCTATCAGTAATGCTATCAGCTGTAGCTTTACCAGACATACCAACCCAAACAGCTGTGAAACCAACGATAGCACTTGTTACAGCACCGGATAATTTGTTAACTAATGGTCTGATGGAAAGGATAAGGGATTCATCACGGTGACCAATTTTTAACTGACCATATTCAACAGTATCTGTGATTGTCATTAATACTACTAAGAATACAAGTGGCTGTGGTAAGTTGAATAAACCAGCTGCGATTAATACTAATACAGAGTTTGTACCAGCGAAAGCATAGATGATCAATGCAACGATCATGATTACGATAGAATAGAAGAATAAGTTTCTTCTTTTGAATTTAGTTGTTAATACAGGGAATAAAGCAACTGCTAATAAACCAATGATAACGTTGATAATACCTAAGAAGGATAAATAAGTGGAATCACCTAAAATGTAAGCGAAATAGTACATCTGGAAGGAGTTTACTAAGTCCTGACCGAAGCAGAAGATAAGGAATGTAATAGCGATCCACATTAACTGGTCATTTTTACCTAAGATAGAGAATACTTCTTTGAAAGTTGTTTCTTTTTTGTTTTCACGAAGAGCGGAAGCTTGTTCTTTTGTACCAAGACCAAGGATAACAGCACCTAATAAGGATACACCGCCACCGATTAAAGCGAAAGCTAACCAACCATTAGCATCACCAACACCGCCGTTAGCGTCTTTGGAGAAGAATAATACGATAGGAATAACCATTACTGTTACGAGCTGAGCACCAAATACGGAACCAATACGAGCAAATGTTGCTGTAATTTCACGTTCTTTAGAGTCGAAGGACATTGCTGGAACCATGGACCAAATAGCAACGTCTTTTGCTGAATAGAAGATATCCATTACTAAGTATAAAATAGCAAAGATAATTAAGTAGAGCAATGGATTAGATGTTGTTAAACCACCTAAGTCAGTGAACAAAATTGCTAAGCTTAAAGCTGCTACGAAACCACCAACGATAACCCATGGTTTAAATCTACCCCATCTAGTGTTTGTTTTATCGATAGTGTTACCAATGAATGGGTCAATGAAAAGTTCTGCTACACGAATTACAAGAATTACTGTCATGATGATACCGATCATGTATTCATTATGACTTTGATCTTCTGTGTTGAAAAGATTACTTGTGATGAACATGATAAAGTATGTGCTAACCATCATATAGAAGATATCATGTCCGAAAGTACCGCAAGCATATGATATGCGTTGCATAAGTTTATTACCATTATTACCTGACATTTATAAGTCCTCCTAAATAAAATTATAAATATTTAATAAAAAAATTATTAACAAAACTTATGTAGATAACAGCATCTATGCTGTTACCCTTCTATATTCTTTAGTTCTTTTATTCTTGAACTTTATTAATATATTCAATGATAGCATCTGCTATTTTGTCTAAAGATGCATTGCTAGTATTTACAATTAAATCATAGTTAGAAGCTTCGCCCCATTTTTTACCTGTGTAATAATTGTAATATCTAGCTCTTTTTTCGTTTTCTGCGTCCAATTCTTTTAAAGTTTTACCTTCGTAAACTTCTTTACCTCTTTTTTCTCTATATTCATCGTCTGCACAAACGAAAATGGAGAAATGATTTGGCATATCTTCTAATACATAATCAGCACAACGACCTAAGATAACACATGCTCCATCGTTAGCAAGTTTTCTTACTACACTAGCTTCAGATAAGAACATACCTCTGCTGGATTCACCCATGCGAGTACCGAAAGAATGGAATGGCATGAATGTCAATGTCAATGGATGAACAGTATTTTCTAATTCTAATAAATCCTGTTCAGATAAATCATTGATACCTAATTTAGCTGCTGCTATATGAACAATCTGTCTATCATATAACTTTACATTTAGCTTTTTAGCTAAAATTTCAGCTAATTCACGACCACCGCAACCATACTGTCTACTAACTGTGATTACTGTGTTTTCCTTCATTAAAATCACCTACTCATTTATTTTATTATCAATATGAAATTGATAACGAGTTAATATTTCAAAATACCATATTTTTTATTTATAAATGCAATATTATATCAATAAATAAAACCATATGATTTTTTAGAAAATTCAATTTCATAAAACTGAAAATGGAAAACGTTTACACATTTTGTCAAAATACGAACTTATTTTATATATATCTTAAAGTTCTTAAACAAATGTTTGTTTATATTTTTACAAATTTTCATTTAACTCAGCTTCATTATATTATTCTCATCACTTAAAGTCAATATATATTTCTCAAAAAATTTTTATGTAACAAGCTGGAATTTAATAAAAATCTCAACATAAATACAAAAAACAAACGTTTACATCAACAAATTTACAATCTTGTTATGGTTTAATTATACCCATCTCCCTATATAAAGTCAATATACAATTTTCAAAAAATTATATAAAAAATTAAAATTAATTACAAAAAAAGATATGGTTCTAATATTGCTACTAGAACCATATCTTCTTATACTTTTTTCTTCCATTTACAAAAATAATTTTCTACCAAGTCTAAAAAACCAAACAAAAATAGACCTATTAAACTTAAAACTACAATACCTGCGTACATATCTAAATAATTTACACGAAGCCACGAATCCATTATAAAATATCCCATACCATATTTAGTGCCAAATGTCTCTGTAAAAAACAATACTGATATAGCTGTCCCCATTGCTACACGTAAAGATGTAATAAAATTTGGTAATACAGCTGGCCATAGTATATTTAAGAAAATTTGTCTAAAAGATGCACCTAAACTATATAAAGGAAAAAACATTTCTTTTGGTATAGTTTTTATACTATCGCGAATGGCAACTAACACTTGAAAAATCACAATCAAAAATATCATAATAACTTTTGGTAATTCTCCAATGCCAGCTAAAAGCATCAAGATAGGCAATAATGCAATCTTAGGAATAGGGTATGTCAGATAAACAATAGGAGCTAAAATCTTATCACATTTTTTATAATATCCCATCATCACTGCTATTGGTACACCAATTATTATAGCTAAAAATACTCCTGCTATAATTCGCCAAAGACTATATAATGCATGAATAGCTATTGTTTGTGTAAAAATATTGCCCAATCTTTCCATTACCAAAACAGGCGAAGGAATAATTGGTAAATGTACGATTATAGATATAACATACCATAAAATAAGCAATAATATCATTGCAGGTAAATAAAAATGCCATGATTTATCTTTCATTCTTACTACCTGCTTTCTTCAAATAATTTCTTATTTCTTTACTTAGTGAACTAAAGATTTCTCTATCACGAAAATTCTTATCACTAAATAAAGGATTATCGATTATTTTATAAATACCTCCAGGTGCACTAGTCATCACTATTATTTTTTGCCCTAAATATAAAGCTTCTTCTACATAATGCGTAACTAATATAGTAGAAACTTTCTGCTTCTGCCATAAATCAATGAATACATCTTGCATCTCTTCTCTTGTAATAGCATCTAAAGCAGAAAAAGGTTCATCCATTAATAATAAATCAGCTTTTAAAGCAAAAGCTCTAGCTAAACTTACGCGTTGTTGTTGACCACCACTTAAATTATTAGGATAACGATTTAGTAAATTACTTAATCCTAAATTATCTACTAAATTTTGAGGTAAACCTTGTTTAGCTTCTTTTTTTATTTTTAAACCTAATAAAATATTTTCTTTTACAGTAAGCCATGGCAATAATCCATAATTTTGAGGAATAAAACCTATAGTTTGTTTTTTAGGGGAAGGATTTTCGCCATTTATTTGCACTAAACCCTGATAATTTTTTTGTAGTCCTGCCAAAACATTCAATAAGGTAGATTTCCCACAACCAGAAGGGCCAATCACTGCACAAGTTATCCCTGTTGGCAAATTTAAATTAATATCTTCTAATATATTTGTATCATCATATCTTACATAAAGTCTATCTACGGTAATCATTTCGTTAAAATATCACTTACTATATCTTCATAATTATATTTTTCAGTTACTAATTCTTTTTTATTGAGCCAATTTATAGATTTATCCCAATCAGATTTTTCTGGTAATGCAGCTTTCATATATTTTGGCATAATTAAAGCATCTTTAGTTGCTGGTGGTAATCCTGCTGTTTCAATAACTAAATCCATATATTCTTCTTGAGGTGTAGAATTTAAATATTCTATAGCTTTATCATAAGCTCTATACATAGCTTTTATAGCTTCTTTTTTATTTTCTACGCTATCATTTGTAAATACCATTACACCTGGATTTATTTTCATAGCTTCAGAAGAATTTACTAAATAACTGCCATTTTTTACAGCAATACTGCCCATAGGTTCAGGAAGTACTGCACCATCTAATTTACCATTTTGTAACATTTCTAATCTTGTAGGTATCTGTGGAATTACTGTTTTATTGATATCTGCTTCAGTCATATTGTTTTGTGCAAGCATTTCATCTAAAACAAATTCAATAATAGTATTTTTAGATACGGATATATTCTGACCTTTCATTTCTGCTAAAGATTTAGCAGTATTGCCAGTACCTGCAATTAAACAGTAATTGCCATTAGTAGAAGAAGTTATTTTTACATCAAATCCTCCAGCTTTAGCAAATCCTGCTGCTAGCATATCAGATACGCCACCATCTAAATTGCCACTTTGAAGGGCACTATCTCTATCCATAGCACTTTTAAAATACTGTAGCTCTACGTCTACACCTTCTTCTTTAAAATAACCTTTTTCTTGAGCAATAATAAATGGTATGGAATCAATGTCTGGCATTAATCCAATTTTTAAAGTTTCTGTTTTTGTATTATCTGCTACTTCTTTTTCATCTGTAGTTGAACCACAAGCTGTGCATAGCATAGATAAAATACAAATTGCTACTAATAATAATTTTTTCAAAGCATTCATTCCTTTCTTATATAATATATGCCTATGCTTAACTATTTAATTAATCCTTTTATATCATATAAAAAAAACTTAATTCATGCAATAAAAAACTGACGCTAATAAATAGCGTCAGTTTTATTTTATCAGCACGAAAAATTATTTACCTGCTAATTTTTTATATCCTTCAAGACGTTCTTTTGCATCTTTTTCTGTTTTTGCAAATAATTCATCTGCAATTTCAGGGAATGCACGTTTTAAGGATGTATAACGAACTTCACCTTGAATAAATTCTTGGAAGTTTCCTGTTGGTTCTTTAGAGTCTAAGCTGAATGGATTTTTATCTGTGCCACGTAATTCAGGATTATAACGATAAGTAGCCCAGTAACCAGCTTCAACAGCACGTTTAGTTTCAAGTTGGCTCTTGCCCATACCTGCACGTAAACCATGATTGATACATGGAGCATATGCAATGATAAGAGATGGTCCTTTATAAGCTTCTGCTTCAGCAATAGCTTTTAAAGTTTGGTTTTTATCGTAACCCATAGCAATCTGTGCTACATATACATAGCCATAGCTCATTGCCATCATGCCGATATCTTTTTTCTTAGTACGTTTACCAGTAGCAGCAAATTGAGCAATAGCAGCAGCTGGAGTAGCTTTAGAGGACTGTCCACCAGTATTTGAGTAAACTTCTGTATCGAGAATTAATACGTTAACATCTTCACCAGAAGCAAGTACATGGTCAAGACCGCCATAACCGATATCATAACCCCAACCGTCGCCACCAATGATCCATTGGGAACGTTTTACAAAGAAATCTTTTTTATCATAGATTTCATTTAAGAGTGCATTATCGCCTTTTTCTGTTTCAAGAAGTTCAGTCAATTTTTCAGCGCGTTCACGGCTACCTTCACCTTCATTGATGTTAGCTTGCCAATCAGCAAATGTAGCTTTGAGTTCATCACTACCAAGACCTTCTTCTAAAGCTTGAGTGATTTTTGAAGATAATGTTTCACGAACAGCTTTTGTTCCAAGGAACATACCTAAACCATATTCTGCGTTATCTTCAAATAAGGAGTTAGCCCAAGCAGGACCTTGTCCTTTATGGTTTTTAGTGTATGGCATAGATGGTGCAGAACCGCCCCAAATAGAAGAACAGCCTGTAGCATTAGCTACCATCATACGATCACCAAAGAGCTGAGTGATGAGTTTTACATATGGAGTTTCACCACAACCAGCGCAAGCACCGGAGAATTCTAAGAGTGGTTGTTCGAACTGACTACCTTTGAGAGTAGTTTTCTTCATAGGATTTTTCTTAGGTGCAACTTTTGTAACATCAACAGCATAATCAAATTCAGCTTGTTTTGCAAGTTGAGTTGCAATAGGTTTCATAGCAAGAGCAGAACCTTTTGGAGCTGGACAAATATCAGCACAATTACCGCAACCTGCACAATCTTTTGCAGAAATAGTGATTGCAAAATTTAAGCCTTTAGCGCCAAGAGCTGGTTTGGATTTCATTGTTTCTGGAGCATTAGCTACTTCTTCATCTGTCATAAGTACTGGACGAATTGCAGCATGTGGACATACGAAGGAGCATTGGTTACACTGGATACATTTATCAATATCCCATTCTGGAACATTAATAGCGATACCGCGTTTTTCATAAGCAGCAGTACCTACTGGGAATGTACCATCTTCAATACCTTTGAAAGCACTTACAGGAAGTTTATCGCCTTCTTGACGGTTCATTGGATTTTGGATATTTTTAATGAAATCAGGAATATTAGCATTTGCATCATCAGCATCTTTAGCATCTTTCCAAGAAGCTGGAACTTCTACTTTATGAAGAGCTTCGATACCTTTGTCGATAGCGCCATTATTCATATCAACGATATGTTGACCTTTTTTACCATAAGAAGTAACAACTGCATCTTTAAGATATTTAACAGCTTCATCAATAGGAATGATATTTGCAAGTTTAAAGAATGCAGACTGCATAACCATGTTAAAGCGACCGCCAAGACCGAGTTCTTGAGCAATTTTAACAGCGTTTACAGTGTAGAAGTTAATATTGTTTTCTGCAATATAACGTTTCATATATGCAGGGAGTTTTTCTGTTAATTCTTCATCAGTCCAAAGTGTATTTAATAAGAATGTACCATTTGGTTTTAAACCAGCAAGTAAATCATATTTATCTACATAAGACTGTTGAGAACAAGAAATGAAGTTTGCTTTATTGATGAGATATGGCGACATAATTGGTTTTTTACCAAAACGCAAGTGAGACATTGTTACCCCACCAGATTTTTTGGAGTCATATGCAAAATATGCCTGTGCATACATATCTGTTTTATCGCCGATGATTTTAACAGCACTTTTATTTGCACCTACAGTACCATCAGAACCTAAGCCCCAGAATTTGCAAGCAGTTGTTCCTTCTGGTGTAAGGTCGATATCTTCATGATATTCTGGTAAAGAAGTGAAAGAAACATCATCATTGATACCAATAGTAAAGCCATTTTTAGGAGCATCTTTTTTGAGTTCATTATAAACTGCAAAAATTTGATCTGGAGTAACATCTTTACCACCAAGACCATAACGACCACCAACGATTGTTGGACGTAAATCGCTATTATAAAGAGCGGACTGAATTTCAAGATATAAAGGTTCGCCGATAGAACCAGCTTCTTTTGTACGGTCCATAACAGCAATTTTCTTAACAGTTTTTGGAAGTGCATTTAAGAAATGTTTTACAGAGAATGGTCTGTAAAGGTGAATGGATACAACACCGACTTTTTCGCCTTTTGCATTCAAGTAATCAACAACTTCCATAGCTGTATCACATAAAGAGCCCATAGCAATGATTACACGATCAGCATTTGGATCACCATAATAGTTGAATAATTGATAATTACGACCTGTTAATTTATTGATTTCAGCCATAGCATCTTCAACCATCTGTGGAACAGCTTCATAATAAGGATTTGCAGATTCTTGACCTTGGAAATAAATATCAGGGTTTTGGCTAGTACCACGAATTACTGGATGATCTGGATTTAAAGCATTATGACGGAATTTATTTACAGCTTCCCAATCAAGCATTTTGCCTAAATCTTCATAATCTAAAACTTCGATTTTTTGAATTTCATGAGAAGTTCTGAAACCATCAAAGAAGTTTACGAATGGTACACGGCTTTTGATAGCTACAAGGTGAGCAATAGCACTTAAGTCCATAACTTCTTGAACACTAGCTTCAGCAAGCATAGCACAACCAGTTTGACGAACTGCCATAACATCACGTTGGTCACCAAAAATATTAAGAGAAGATGTTGCAAGAGCACGAGCACTTACATGGAATACACCTGGGAGCAATTCACCAGCAATCTTATACATATTAGGAATCATTAATAAAAGACCCTGAGAAGCAGTATAAGTAGTAGTTAATGCACCAGCCTGGAGAGAACCATGTACTGTACCAGCAGCACCTGCTTCAGATTGCATTTCTACAACACGTACTTTTTGACCGAAAAGGTTTTTCTTACCTTTTGCTGCCATTTCATCTACAACTTCTGCCATTGGAGATGATGGAGTAATTGGATAAATAGCTGCTACATCTGTAAATGCATAAGATATATACGCCGCAGCAGTATTACCATCCATAGTTTTCATATGTTTGCTCATATTTTCAAATAAGCTCCCTTCTATATATATATACCCTTTTATAGGCATTTTAAACTATAACACATATTTATGATACAACTTTTTATAATATTTTTCAACTATGAATATACCTTTTATATCTATAATTTATCAGTGGTAAATCCATACTCATATAGAAAATTTTATAAACTATTATCATCTATAAGTTTCAATTCTTCACTAGAAAATACTATATTGTTCATTGCTTCCAAATTCATTAAAATCTGTTCTGGCTTTGATGCACCTATCAAAACACTTGTAACTATGTTATCTTTTAAAATCCAAGCCAATGCCATCTGAGCTAAACTTTGACCACGCTGTTTTGCTATTTCATTTAAATTAGCAATCTGCATTAATTTTTTTTCTGTCAAAATTTCAGCTTTCAAAAATCTTCCATCAGTTTTTATGCGACTATCTTCAAGAATACCTTTCAAATATCTATCTGTTAATAATCCTTGTGCTAATGGGCTAAAAGCTATAATACCTTTATTTAATTTATGTGCCATTTCCTTCAAGCCATTATTCTCAATAGTTCTATCGAAAATAGAATAACGATTTTGATTGATGATAAATGGACAATGCATTTGAGTTAAAATCTCACTAGCTTTTGCCAAAGTTTCACCATCATAATTTGATAAACCTACATATAAAGCTTTTCCACTTTGTACTATTTGATTTAATGCTCCCATAGTTTCTTCAAGTGGAGTGTCTTTATCCATGCGATGATGATAAAAAATATCCACATACTCAAGACCCATGCGTTTTAAACTTTGGTCTAAACTAGCAATTAAATATTTTCTACTGCCCCAGTTGCCATAAGGGCCTTCCCACATATCATAGCCAGCTTTTGTACTGATTAATAATTCATCACGATATTTTTTCAAATCTTGCTTTAAAATTCTACCAAAATTTATTTCTGCACTACCATAAGGAGGGCCATAATTATTTGCCAAATCAAAATGAGTTATGCCATTATCAAAAGCAGTGAAACAAAGTTTTTGCATAGTTTTAAAATCATTGTTATCACCAAAATTATGCCAAAGTCCCAAAGATACTCTTGGCAATTTCAAACCGCTTTTACCACATCTAGCATATTCTAACTTATTATATCTGTCTTTATCTGCTATATACATGAAAAACGCCCCTTTACTTTTAGTCAATATCTTTTTTATAATTATCATAATACTAATTCAAGTACGCTTTAAGTCAAGATATTACTGTGATAAAGGGGCTTTATTATGGATAAACAATATTCAATTCGTGAAGTATCAGCCAAATTCAATCTGCCAGCTTCCACGCTTCGCTATTATGAAGAAGTAGGCATTTTAACTGATATTCCTCGCAATTCATCAGGCAAACGCATTTATTTAGAAAAACATATCAATCGTTTAAAAACTATCTGCTGTTTTAAAAATACTGGCATGAGTATCGCTCAACTGCAAGAATTTTTTCAATATGAACAGCAAGAACCATCGCACATTGATGATATTTTAAAATTATTAACTAACCAAAAAAATCATATTCTAGAACAATTAGCCAAAATGCAACATGATTATAAACATATTCAAAGAAAATTAGCTTATTATCAAACTATGAAAACAGCTGTGGATAATCATACTGCATTACCTGATTGGCAAGATTTTAAATGTGATAATTGAAATATTAGCTATAATAATTTAACTAGAAATTTTTCCTTAAATTATTATAGCTTTTTTATTTATAATTTTACTTTCATAGTTTCAGGATTGCACAATTGCATAGGTGTGCCTTCTTTTACTATATTAAAACCTAATTTTTGATAAAAACTAACATTTTTCTTTTCATCAGGCATCAATTCAATATAAAGATAATCTTTATATTTATTTTTTATCATCTTTACTAAATTGCTGGCAATACCTTTACCTTGATATTTATGATTTACCAATACATAATGAATATATGCTGTAAGTATGCCATCATCTAAAGCTCTAGCTAAGCCTACTAATTTATTATTCTCCCATGCAGTAAATACCGTTGGTGAATTAATTAATGCTGTATATAATTTATCAGGATTACTAGCCGATAATTGCCAATCAACAGATAAAAACAATTCTATTATATTTTCTTTCGTAAAATCTTTTTCATCTTTATAAATGATTTCCATAAAATCAAAATCCCTACATCATTCTTTAATTAAAAATTTTTGTACAGCACTGCCATTTAAATAATTACATAGACGACCTTGATAAAGATTTTTTTCTTCCATTTCTTTTACGATTTCATCGCGAATTTTCCACCAACCTGTCTGCCAATTACTAAATAAAGTATTTTCAGCTGGTGCTCTACCAATTAATCGCTGTAAAACAATATTTGGAGATAAATGTTCTAAGAAATCAATTACTCTTTGTTTATAATGCTCACAAGAAATAATTTCAAATTCTTTATTTTCATATTGCTGAGCCATTTTTGTATTTTTTACGATATAAAGTGCATGTAATTTAACCTGATCAACACCAAGTGCAGAAATCACTCTAGCAGTTTCAATCATATCTTTATCATCGTCCCATGGTAAATCTAAAATTACATGAGTACAACATAATAGACCATAACGCTTTATACGCAATACTGCATCAATATATTCCGCCAAACCATGACCACGATTTATTTTTTCTAAAGTCTTATAATTTATCGTTTGTAAACCTAATTCTACACAAATATCAATATTTTTTTCTTTGGCAATTCTAGACAATATTTCTAAATAAACATCATTTATACAATCTGGTCTTGTCGCTATATAAATAGCCACTATATCATCACTAGCACATGCTTCTAATACATATTTTTCTAATTGTTCTGGTGGCATATACGTATTACTGAAATTTTGAAAATACGGTATGAATTTTTTCGCCTTATACTTAGGCACTATATGAGCCTTATTCATGCGAATTTGCTCTGTTACGGATAATTCTGGTGGTAAATTTTCATAACCTGCACCAATACTACCGCAAAAAGTACAGCCAAATTTCCCACATGAACCATCACGATTAGGGCAAGTAAGCGGTAAACCTATAGGCAATTTATAAACTTTCTCACCATAACGCTGTTTTAAATAATCGGAAAAAGCATAATATATCATTATAAATTTATATCTCCTTGTTTTATTTCTTGATAAAATACTCCATCATCTTCATAGGCAAAAATCATTACATTTTCTTTTGCTTTTATTTGACATGATTTCGCTTCATTCATATCATAGGCAAAAACTTCTATCGAAAATTTCTTTTTCAAATCGCGCCATGATTTAAATTGATAATTATTAATATAAGCTAGTGCTTTTTCACTCATATAAAAATCATCTGTTACTTTTTTATCTACTTCTTTCCATGGCAACATATCTATTTTTATCTTACCTTTATCTGTCAATAAAGCGTCGAATTTCAATACATTATAAATATATTCTTTATCTTTTATCTTAGAATTTTGCTCAATAAAATCATATAAAAATACATATAAATTCTTAGGAGCATGTGGTGCTAAATGCAATTTTTTAGCTTGCCAATATTGAGCAAAATCAGCAAAAAATGTATAAGCGTCTTGATTGTACTGTTTAATTAAATTAATAATCGTATATTTAAAACGGCCAGCATTATAATACAATTCCAATACATCTACAAAAATCTGTAATTTTCGCATAGTGGCATAATCCATATATTTATTGCTGATTACTTGATATGGTGCTTGTGGCATATATACATAATCATGCTCTTGTATTAAATCATTCATTGCTGCACCTTTTAATAATTTTAAAAAGCCCACTTGAAGCATATCAGCTTGCAATAAATATACATCATTAAAAGATTTTGCAAAAGAAGTAATATCTTCATAAGGAAGACCAATAATCAAATCCACATGCAAATGAATATTTCCATAAGCCATGATAGATTTTATATTATTTGTCATTTCTTCCCATGGATTTGCCCTACTTATTTGACCTAGAGTTTTCAAATTCGTAGATTGAATACCTATTTCAAACTGTACTCTACCCTTTGGCATTTTCTTAAGTACAGCCTTGATTTCATCATCAATATGATGAGCCACTATTTCAAAATGAAAATTAGTTCTACAATCTTGTTTAGCAATAAATTCTAAAATCGGTAAATAATGCTTTTTATCTGCATTAAAAGTTCTATCTACAAATTTTACCTGACGAACATTATGTTTAATAAAATAACTTAATTCAGCAAAAACTTTATCTAAAGAGCGATACCTCACGCCTTTAGTCGCACAAGATAAGCAATATTTACAAGAATAAGGACAACCTCTTGAACTTTCATAATAAATTATCTTATCCTTTAAATTTTCGATATCGTTATCATCATAAGGGAAAATTATTTCATCTAAATCACTTACAGTAACGGCAATATTCTCATCAATAGTATCATCACTATTTCTCTTTGCTATACCAGCAATTTTTATTTCTTCATTATTTTTTTCATCTAATAAAGCCTGCAATAAATCATGAAAAGCTTTTTCACCTTCGCCACGCACTACAAAATCTACCATAGGAAAATCCTGCATAAATTCTTTTGTAGCATATGAAACTTCTGGCCCGCCACAGATAATCTTACAATTTGGCAATAATCTATGCACAAGTGGCAACAATTGTTTCACTAATTCAATGTTCCAGATATAACAAGAAATTCCTAATATATCTGGTCTAGCATCAAATATCTGATTAGCAATATCAATCAAATGATTATTTATAGATACTTCTAACATCTCTATATCACAAGATAAATCTTGACAATTTTTGTATATATAGCGAATTGCTAATGATGAATGTATATATTTTGCATTTATCGCTGTCAATAAAACTTTCATAAAAAACTCCTCTTATCTCAAATTTTTATCATTTTCATTAAAAAACACAATATCCTAAAATAATACCTATATTATTATATATGTACAATGTATTTTTAGCAAAAACTAATGCAAGCTACTACTATTAATGATATAATAACACTGTTACAATAATTTAGTAACTCTATAAAATTAATAAGGGGAAGTATAAATGAAACTCGTTATAACTGTTATTGGAAAAGACCGTGTAGGCATCATTGCCACTGTAAGTAATGTTCTTGCTGAAAACAAAGTAAATATTATCAGCATCAACCAAAATATTATGAATGGCTTTTTCAATATGGTTCTAATTGCTGAAATGACTGACAAAAACATTAAATTACAGGATTTACAAAAACTCCTCAAAGAAAAAGGTGCTCAGCTTAACGTAGATATCAAAGCTCAACATGAAGATATCTTCAATGCTATGCATACAATCGGCTAATTTTAAATATTCTTTATTAATTAACTAAAGAATTTAGGAGGAACTTTTGTGATTACTATTAATGATATTTTAGAAACTAATCGTATGATAACAGAAAATAAATTAGATGTTCGTACGATTACATTAGGACTTAGTCTTCGTGATTGTGCTCACCCTAATTTAAAACAATTTTGTGATAATGTTTATGACAAAATCACAAAATCTGGTGAATTCTTAGTAAAAACCGGTGAAGATATTTCTAGTGAATATGGTATTCCCATTATTAATAAACGTGTTTCTGTAACTCCTATTGCTATTGCTGCTGAAGCCTGCAAGACAGATACTTACGTTCCTGTTGCTGAAGCAATGGATAGAGCTGCTAAAGAAATTGGTATTGATTTCATCGGCGGTTTTTCTGCTCTTGTTGAAAAAGGTTATACAAATGGTGATAGAATTCTCATCAATTCCATTCCACAAGCTTTAGCTACTACAGACTTAGTTTGCTCTTCTGTAAATCTAGGTTCTACAAAAGCAGGTATCAATATGGACTGCGTTCGTGAAATGGGTGAAGTAGTAAAACGCACTGCTGAACTTACTCGCGACCGTGAAGCTATTGGTTGTGCTAAACTAGTTATCTTCTCTAATGCTCCTGGAGATAATCCATTTATGGCTGGTGCTTTCCATGGTGTTAGTGAAGCTGAAAAAGTAGTAAGCGTTGGCGTAAGTGGCCCTGGTGTTGTAAAACATGCTCTTGAAGATTTAAAAGGTGCAGATTTTACACAAGTTGCTGAAACAATTAAAAAGACTGCATTCAAAATCACTCGTGTAGGTCAATTAGTAGCTAAAGAAGCTTCTCGTCGTCTTGGCGTACAATTTGGTATCATCGATTTATCCTTAGCACCAACTCCTGCTGTTGGTGATAGTGTTGCTCATATCTTAGAAGAAATGGGTCTTGAATCTTGTGGTGCTCCAGGTACAACAGCAGCTCTTGCTTTATTAAATGACGCTGTTAAAAAAGGTGGCTTAATGGCTTCCTCTCACGTTGGTGGTTTAAGTGGTGCTTTCATTCCAGTAAGTGAAGACGCTGGTATGATTGATGCTGTAAGCTGTGGAAGTCTTTCTATTGAAAAATTAGAAGCTATGACATGCGTTTGCTCTGTAGGTCTTGATATGATCGCTATCGCAGGAGATACTCCAGCTGCTACAATCTCTGGTATCATCGCAGATGAAGCTGCTATCGGTATGATTAATAATAAAACTACTGCCGTTCGTGTTATTCCTGTTCCTGGTAAAAAAGTTGGCGATACTGTTAACTTTGGTGGTTTACTCGGTCATTGCCCTATTATTAAAGTTCGCAGTGAATATAGTTCTGATGCATTTATTGCTCGTGGTGGTCGTATTCCTGCACCTGTACGTAGCTTAACAAATTAATTTAAAAAAATTTTAAAAAAGTTGTTGACAAACACGTAATATATAGATATAATATTAAATGTTCTCAAGGAACGCGCCCATAGCTCAGCTGGATAGAGCACACGCCTTCTAAGCGTGCGGTCGCAGGTTCGAATCCTGCTGGACGCACCACTTTGAAATCAGAGCCTTAGCAATAGCTAAGGCTTTTTTGTTATCTAAATATAAAATTTTAATTCATAAATAAAAAGAGACTCTATAAATTTTTTATCATTTATAAAGTCTCTTGTTTTTTATTTAACTTCAATCATCATAGCACGAACTACATTTGGTATATCATATTTTCTTTTCCCTGCACCTATACCAATTTTCTTTATGATAAATTCTTCTGGCAATTTATCTTCTGTTTGAATACCTGCAATAATAGCGGCCCCTGTTGGAGTAATTAATTCCCCTTTTATCTGTGTATAATGTAATCTTAAACCATGTTCTATAGCAATATTTACTACAGCTGGCACAGGAATAGGAATTTGACCATGTTGACAACGCACAAAGCCTTGACCTTCATATATCTTTGGACAAACAACTCTATCTATATTTAATTTATCTATACATACAGCAGCAGCTACTATATCAACAATAGAATCCACTGCTCCTACTTCATGGAAATGAACTTCATCAATACTTACACCATGAGCCTTTGCTTCTGCATTAGCAATAATATTAAAAATTCTTATTGCAATTTCTTTTGCTCTATCTGTTATTTGTGATTTATTAATTATTTCTACGATTTCTTTTAAACCACGATGTTCATGGTGATGATGATGTTCATGACTATGATTATGGTGATGAGTCTCATGATGTTTACTATGTAAGTAATTCATATCATGGTCATGATTATCTATATCCAAAATTACATTAAAATCACAAGCATCAAGTGCCATTTTTTTCGCACGGCTAATTTCTATTTTATAACCATCTAGTGGTAATGTTTGTAAATTTTCCATTAAATAATTTTTATCTACGCCTAAATCTAATAACGAAGCTACAAACATATCTCCACTAATACCGGCATAACATTCTAAATACAATATATTATTCATAATCTAGCTCCTTTGTCTTCTATCTACATTATATATTAACTGTTAAACTTAACTTCATGTCAATAAAAAAATGAAAAAACCTACTATAATAATTTAAATAAATTTTAAATCATCATAATAGGCTTTTTTATTATTTCATATAATTTTGTGCTTGCTCATTTAATTTTTCTATTACTTCTTTAGATAATAAACGTTCACCATAAGGATAAGCCACTCTATTTTCCTTATCTATATGTCTACGAAGTAAATAAACATAAGACATTGTATTTGTAACTATCGCCAATTTTAATTTTACTGTAGGCTCTTTCTGATACACTTTCAACGCATTTTCCAATTCCCATACATATAATCTAGCTAAATTATGTTCTACAATCATACCATGATTTACTAAATTATTTGCCATCTCATCTTTCGTTTCAAGCATAGCTTTGAATAAAAGTTCTTCTTCTTTTTGATGATGAGTTTTATCTGCATATACACGAATAAATTCTATAGCTTTTGTATATTCTTCAATAGATATTTCATTTTTTTCCATCAAATCTATTGCCATAGCTTCAAATTTATCTACAAATTTACTGATATTATCATGTTCTTCTCTTAAAATTTCAAATATATTCATCAAATAGCCTCTCCTAAATAACAAAAAATTTATACTCAATTAACAATCATCTAAATTTCATATATCATTATATAATAAATCATATTAAGCATATGTTGTTTTTCCAACATATTTTTAAAAACTTATAAAAAATTTCCATAGTATATACTAAATGATTATAATAAAATAAAGATTAGAGGTGATTTCATGTATAAACGTAAATATAAAGAAAAATTTCCTGTTATTGCCATTTGTTATGACTTTGATTATTGTGAGCTGCACACTTGTGATTTAAATCATGAGTTAGGCAAACAAAATAGTCAGCGTATATAGAAATATGTACGTAGAGATAGACAAAGATCTATCCAATACTGTTTGAATTGCTGGAAAACCCTAAAGATATTTGAACTACAACGTAAACATGAAATAAGGTTAAGCGTGAATGTGGCGAAAGCAGAAAAAATCAGATATATAGCATAAGGTTAA
>OGZF01000083.1_pt1 | contig 90782 bp, 77 predicted proteins | sample 1576771 | NCBI WGS metagenome assembly OGZF01 (sample SAMEA3541536, study PRJEB24748) | human gut metagenome | biome: human gut; feature: human-associated habitat; material: faeces | place: China | collected 2012
ATCCTCGCGGAGCGTTTTTATCGTATGGAAACGAAGTTTCCTATACGATGAAAAAGAACCGGCAGCTTTGACACCGCCGGTTCCTAAATACTTTATCTCTCACCGTTCTTCTTCAGCGTTACAACAACGTGGCGGTAAGGCTCTTCTCCTTCGCTGTGGGTTGTAACATATTTATCATTCTGAAGAGCGGAATGAATGATCCTTCTCTCATAAGGATTCATCGGCTCCAGCGCTACAGGTCTTCTGCTGCGCTTTACCTTATAGGCAATATTCTTTGCCAGATTTTCAAGGGTTTCTTTTCTTCTCTTGCGGTAATCTTCTGTATCTACCTTTACGCGGATATAGTCTTCAGAATCCTTATTTACTACCAGAGATACCAGATACTGTAAAGAATCCAGCGTCTGTCCTCTCTTACCGATCAGGATTCCCATTTCATCGCCCTTTAAATCGATGTCTAAATGCTTTTCAACTTCATCGTAAGCGATATCCATCACAACATCCATCTTCATGGCTGCAAATACATCATTCAAAAACTGAAGCGCCTTATCCTCAACGGTAACCCTTACCCTTGCCTGAATGACTGCCGGTTTTGCATTGAATCCAAGGAAGCCGGTAGAGCCCTCTTCCAGAATTTCATATTCCAGCTTGTCGCTTGTCACTAAAAATTGCTGGCAGGCCGCTGTTACCGCATCGCCAACTGTTTTTGCCGAAAATCTTTGGAAATCCATGCTGACCCCTCCTGTTATTTACTTATTATTCTTCTCGTTGTAATCTCTTACCATATTTGCCTTGGAAGCAAGACTTCCGGGCTTGGCCGCATTTTTGTTATAATATTCCGTTGCCTTACGCATTGCCTCTTCCTTCTGTTCCTGTGTCATGGAAGGAACTTTTGCCTTTGTGGCGGCCGGTGCAGAACTGGTTTTTACATTTCTCGTGCTCATATTGGCGTAGTTATTGAGCTTCGCAGGATCAATTCCCTGCTTGCGCAGCTTCGCATCCCGCTTCTCCAGATTTTTCTTGATCTGCGCGTCAATATCCATCTTATCGATGTGCTTGTTGATCAGCACCTGCTGCACGCTTCTTACAACAGAACCAGCGATCCAGTAAAGACCCATACCGGAAGGTAATGTATAACAGAATACCGCGGACATGATCGGCATTACGTTATTCATCATCTTCATGGAAGCTGCCATGCTGCTGTTGTCATTATTGGAAGATGCATCGGAAGCCTGGGGCATCAGCTTAACGTTCAGCCACTGGGTTAAAGCAGACAGAACCGGAATTGCCAGACCTGCAACAACCATCAGCCATGCGCCTGCTGCGATCGCTTCATGTACCATATAGGACGGAGAGTTACCCATGTTCAGACCAAGGAAATTGTTATAATGCTCCATCTTCTGCATGGTATCCGTGATCTCTGTCGCCAGCGTCGGAAAGTGATCCGCCAGATTTTTCCATTCTGAAGTCGACGCTTTATACAAAACATCAATAAAAGTGTTCTGAATGTACTCTGCATTACCGGATGTAAATGCCTCGTTGGCAAACTGCTTTGCATACATTGCAGCATTGGAGAAGTTCTCCGAGTTGCTTAAAAATTCTGCACTGCCGGCTGTGTTGGCAAGCTTTTCCACCATCGGGAAAAATGCTTCCTTTACCTGATTTACATAAGCCGGTACGTTCATAAACACACGATACAGAGCAAACAGGATCGGCATCTGAATCAGCATCTGCACACAGCTGCCGGTGGGAGATACGCCGTACTTTGCATAAACAGCCTTAGTCTCCTGCTGCATCGCCATCATGGAATCGTTATCTTTCTTGCCTTCGTAGCGTTTCTGAATCGCCTGCAGCTCCGGGTTCATCTTCGCGCTGAGCTTTGAGAACTTCTGCTGTTTAATGGTAAACGGCATCAGAAGCAGATAAATAACGATCGTAAAAATAATAATTGCCAGACCAATATTCGGAATCCCGATTTTGTCCAGCACCCAGAATATGCCGTTCATGATCCAGCCGAGCACTTTGGCAATCGGTCCAAGGATAGAGCCGCCATACTGTGTTAATAAAATAGCATTCAATGATATTTCCTCCTGCTTTTTGATTCCGGTTTACGGGACCGGATCATACCCTCCTTTGGAAAAAGGATTGCACCTTAAAATCCTCCAGACGGCAAGCAGTCCGCCTTTTAACGCGCCATATTTCTCTACGGCTTCCAGTCCGTATTCCGAACAGGTCGGAAAATAAGGACATTTCGTTGTCTTTAAAGGCGACAGATACCGCCGGTAGAATTTTATCATTGCGATCAGAATAGTTTTCATCATTTTCAATTCGATTGATCGGCTTCACATTCCGTTTTTGTTTCTTCTTTCATAATGTGGTGAAGCCTTCCAAGGTGTAATACTGCGCTCTCCATCTGTTCAAATGAAATGGATGCTGCAGAAGCCCGCGCTGTGATTACTATATTTAAACCACTATTAAATATATCCTCATGTAATCGATAGCTTTCCTTTACGAGCCTTTTCACGCGATGCCGAACCACGCTGTTGCCGACTTTTTTACTTACGGAAATCCCGAGCAGGTTTTCATCCTGATGATTCTCCAATACATACATGACCAAATACCTGTTGGCGCGGGAAACGCCTTTTTTGTAAACCTCCTGGAACTGCCGGTTCTTTCTCAACGACTGCGTAAATCTCATGAAATTGTCTCCATAGAGAAAATAGGCCACAAAACTGCGGCCTATGCGGATAATCTCTTTCTTCCTTTTGCTCTTCTGGCTGCTAATACTTTTCTGCCGCCAGCACTGCTCATTCTTGCTCTGAAGCCGTGTACTTTGGAACGCTGCCTTTTCTTAGGCTGAAATGTCATCTTCATGAAAGCTACACCTCCCTTTCAGGCCTTATCTGCTATAAGGCATATTTATGACATGTATCGGAAAATATCATTGACATTATATAGGCAGAAATTCGATAAGTCAAGCAATTTCCTGTATTTTAAAGGATTTTTGAACCTGGAAAATTTTTCTACAGAAATCTTTTCAAAATCGTTATTTTACACAATACAAGATATTGTTATCGGCAAAATTATTTTTCCACAAGATCTAGTTTATAAACATCTGTGGATTTTCGAATCCACAGATCCACAGATTTACATAACATTATCCACAAAATGTGGAAAACTTGTGGATAACCCATTATTTATCCCCACTCTACCCACAGAATCCCCAGAAAATACAATGTGTATATGTGTATTCCACTTATCCACATAATCCTCATAATTATCCACGTCAACTACTCTCTGTTTGGGGATATCCACAGCTTTTGTGGACATGATCCGTGGAGTAATTAACATTTGCCATTTTTGAACAATTCGTTTATTATAGAATAGAATAAATCTCAAAGGGGATTTTATACCCTTTTTTGGGGTTTCTTTAGTGACGGTCACAGATGAGGAGGCTTTTTATGCATTTTATTGGGGAAAACTGGGAGATGATCAAGCAGACAATCCACACGGAATATGATCTTACCAACATTTCCTATAATACCTGGATTGAACCCCTGCAGTTTTATGATGTAAAGGATGATACTGTCTACATCCAGATTCCGACCGGACAGGCTCATGCCCTCAACTACATCTCCAACAAGTACAGCAATTATTTTAAGGTAACCATTTCCGAGATGATGGATCATGATTACGATATTTCATTCATCCTCGAAAAAGAGAAGGCCGCCGATACGGATACCGATTTAAAGTCTCCCTCTTCTAATATAAATAACATCAATTACGAACAGGCGAATTTAAACCCCAAGTACAAGTTCGACACCTTCATTGTCGGCAATAACAACAAATTCGCTCATTCCGCCTGTCTCGCAGTTGCGGAATCTCCCGGAAATGCCTACAATCCGCTGTTTATCTACGGCGGTGCCGGTCTGGGAAAGACGCATCTGATGCATTCCATCGGTCACTTCATCCTGGAGCAGAATCCGAATATGAAGGTTCTTTATGTCACTTCGGAATCCTTTACCAACGAAGTAATCGAATCCATCCGAAGCGGTAACGCAACCGCCATGACAAAGCTGCGCGAAAAATACCGGACTGTAGATGTCCTGATGATCGACGATATTCAGTTTATTATAGGAAAAGAAAGTACACAGGAAGAATTTTTCCACACCTTTAACGTGCTGCATTCCGCAGGCAAACAGATCGTACTGTCCTCTGATAAGCCGCCAAAAGAAATGGAAACCCTGGAAGAACGTTTCCGTTCCCGTTTCGACTGGGGCCTGATTGCGGATATCCAGCCACCTGACTATGAAACCCGAATGGCGATCCTGCGCAAAAACGCCGAGGCATGTAATAAACCCGTCGATGATGAGATTTTTAAATACATTGCTACCAATATTAAGTCCAACATCCGGGAACTGGAGGGCGCTTTTAATAGAATTATTGCCAAATCCAAGATTGAGAACCAGAGTGAAATTACAATGGAACTGGCAGAAGACGCCTTAAAAGACATTATAAATCCTGACAAACCAAAGGAAATCACACCGGAACTGATTATAGAAGTCGTTGCGGAACACTTCGGCGTTAGTCCGGAAGATATTACTTCCAAAAAACGGAACTCCGAATTCGTTCAGCCGCGTCAGGTTGTCATGTATCTGTGCAGGAAGCTGACGGATACTTCCTATGTCAATATTGGCAAACTGCTCGGCAAAAAAGACCACACTACAATTATCCACGGTGTGAATAAAATTGAGGATGAGTTAAAAAATAACGACGAATTGGCCGGCAAGGTTGAAACGATCAAAAAGAAGATCTGTGTATAACCTGGTCGTAATCCCCGACTTATCCTAAGGTTGTACACAGGATAACCGTTTCCTGTTTTCCGCTATTTTACAGGGCTTGTGATACTTATCCACATTTCAACAACGCCTATTAAGAAAGATTACGAATTTAATTATTTATATCTTTGTTTGCGCTCCGGCAGGCCATCCCGCGCCGGGTGTCTTTGGAAAACCCAGTGGATGTGGATAAGTCACAGAACACACAGTTAAAAGAAGGGAGTTTTTCACATATGAAATTTATCTGTCCGAAATCAGAGCTATTAAACGGACTTCAGGTTGTTTCCAAAGCAGTTCCTGCAAAAACAACTATGACAATCCTCGAATGCATTTTAGTTGACTGTACCCAGGGATGTATCAAACTGACTGCCAACGATATGGAACTCGGCATTGAGACCATTGTAGAAGGCACGATTGAAGAACCTGGCGTTATTGCGCTGGATGCAAAGATTTTTCTTGAAATTGTCAGAAAATTACCGGATAACGATATTACAATACTATCTGACAATAGCTATCAAACTCTGATAACTTGTGAAAAAGCGAAATTCAATATTGCCGGAAAATGTGGCGATGACTTCGCTTATCTGCCGGAAATAGAGCGCAGCAACAGCATTGTTATTTCTCAGTTCACATTGAAAGAAGTTATCCGTCAGACGATTTTCTCGATTGCTGACAACGATAACAACCGTCTGATGACCGGCGAACTGTTTGAAATTAACGGCGATGAGCTGAAGGTGGTTTCCCTCGACGGACACCGCATTTCTATCCGGAAAATTCAGCTGAAGGATACCTACGAACCCCAGAAAGTTGTTATCCCGGGTAAGACCCTGAATGAAGTCAGCAAGATTCTTTCCGGTGAAACAGAAAAAGATGTATCCCTGTTCTTTACCGACAACCAGGTTGTGTTTGAATTTGATCAGACAACCGTTGTATCCAGACTGATTGAAGGCGAATATTTCCGCATTGACCAGATGCTTTCCAGCGATTATGAGACAAAGGTGACAATCAACAAGCGTGAATTGTTAAGCTGTATCGACCGTGCGACTCTGCTCGTAAAGGAAGGCGACAAAAAGCCGATCATTATCAGCATTACAGACGGTCTGATGGAGCTGAAAATCAACTCTGCCATCGGCAGCATGGACGAGCAGATCGATATCGAAAAAAGCGGAAAGGATCTGATGATCGGTTTCAACCCGAGATTTTTGATCGATGCGCTGAGAGTCATTGACGATGAACAGATCACGATTTATCTGGTTAATCCAAAGGCTCCCTGCTTTATCCGCAATGAGGAGAACAGCTACATTTACCTGATTCTCCCTGTTAACTTTACAACTGTTTAACTGCAAAAATGCCGGAAAATGGCGTAGGAAAGAAGGAACGATTCATGCAGACCTATCGGATCAGAGATGAATTTATCAAGCTTGGACAGGCTTTAAAGGCAGCGGGCTTTGTGGAGTCCGGCGTCGACGCCAAATTCGCTGTACAGGACGGGCTTGTCAAAGTAAACGGACAGGTAGAAACCGCACGCGGTAAAAAGCTGGTGCCCGGAGACGTGGTAGAATATGACGGACAGACCTTAAAGATCGAGTGAATTTTCATACACCGATCTGACAGAAAGAGGAACTATGGTTATTAAATCGCTGGAATTATCCAATTTTCGGAATTACAGCCTGTTAAACCTTTCCTTTGACCGGGGGACAAATATTTTATACGGCGATAACGCACAGGGAAAAACCAATATCTTAGAGGCAATTTATCTGTGTGCGACAACCAAGTCCCATAAAGGCGCAAAGGATAAGGATATCGTAAATTTCAACGAGGAGGAGGCACATATCCGTGCCTATCTCGAGAAAAAGGAAGACGAAATCCGCATCGACATGCACCTTCGGAAAAACAAATCCAAGGGCATTGCGATTGACGGGACCCGCATCAAAAAAGCGGCGGAGCTTCTGGGCATTATGAACGTGGTATTTTTTTCCCCGGAAGATCTGTCCATTATCAAGAACGGTCCGGCAGAGCGCAGACATTTCGTGGACATGGAGCTGTGTCAGCTGGATGCAGGATATCTGTACAACTTAAACCATTACAACCGGATTGTGAACCAGCGCAACCGGCTGTTAAAGGATATTTACCAGAATCCGTCCCTGCGGGATACGCTGTCGGTCTGGGATGACCAGATGGCGGCGTTTGGCAGTCAGGTGATCGAGAGAAGGATTACCTTTACGGAGCAGCTAAATGACATCATCGGAGAGATTCACAGCCGTCTTTCCGGAGGCAGGGAGCATTTAAAGGTTGTGTATGAACCGGATGTGACGAGCGAGAATTTTGCAGAGGCACTGCACCGTAACCAGGAGCGGGATATCCGACTGAAGATGACATCAACGGGTCCGCACCGGGATGATTTTTCATTTCTGGCAGACGGCGTGGATATTCGTAAATTCGGATCCCAGGGACAGCAGAGGACGGCGGCGTTGTCCTTGAAGCTTTCCGAGATTGAGCTTGTCAAAAAGATGACAAAGGATACGCCGGTGCTTTTATTAGACGACGTGTTGTCGGAGCTGGACAGCAACCGTCAGAATTACCTGCTGAACAGTATCGGGGACATTCAGACGATTATTACCTGTACCGGTCTGGATGATTTTGTCAACAACCGGTTTGAGATCAATAAAGTTTTCAGAGTAGCAAACGGGACGGTGGATGCCGGCCAGAATGGAGGAATATAAATGAGCGTTGAATACGGAGCAGATCAAATTCAGATTCTGGAGGGTCTGGAAGCGGTCCGCAAACGGCCGGGCATGTATATCGGTTCCACCTCTTCCAGAGGTCTGCATCACCTGGTTTACGAGATTGTAGATAATGCGGTGGACGAGGCACTGGCAGGCTTCTGTGACCACATTGAAGTAACGATCAACGAAGATAACTCGATTACAGTTGTCGATAACGGACGAGGCATTCCGGTTGGAATCAACCACAAAGCGGGCATTCCTGCAGTAGAGGTTGTTTTCACGATCCTGCACGCCGGCGGTAAATTCGGCGGCGGCGGATACAAGGTTTCCGGCGGTCTCCATGGCGTAGGCGCATCCGTTGTAAATGCGCTTTCTGACTGGCTGGAGGTCGAAATCTGTCAGGGCGGAAAGGTTTACAAGCAGCGTTACGAGCGTGGTCATGTCTGCTATCCGTTAAAGGAGATCGGAACCTGCGATTTGGAAAAGACCGGAACAAAAGTAACGTTTAAGCCGGATGCGACGATTTTTACCGAGACGACGGTTTACGAATTTGATATTTTAAAGACACGTCTGCGGGAAATGGCATTTCTCACCAAGGGATTAAAGATTTCGCTGACAGACCTGCGTGGGGAAGAGCCCCACACAAGAACCTTCCACTACGAGGGCGGTATCCGGGAGTTCGTCACCTATCTAAACGGCAGCAAGGTTCCGCTTTATGACAAGGTAATGTACTTTGAGGGCACGAAAAACAATGTTTACGTCGAGGTTGCACTGCAGCACAACGATTCCTACAACGAGAGTGTGTTCTCTTTTGTCAATAATATCAATACGCCGGAGGGCGGTACGCATCTGGTGGGCTTTAGGAATGCGCTGACAAAGACGTTTAACGACTATGCGAGAAGTAATAAACTGTTAAAGGATAACGAGCCCAACCTGTCCGGCGACGATATCCGTGAAGGTCTGACTGCGATCATCAGTGTCAAGATTGAAGATCCTCAGTTTGAGGGACAGACCAAACAGAAGCTGGGAAACTCCGAGGCGAGAAGCGCTGTGGACAGCGTGGTGAGCGAACAGCTGACGTATTTCCTGGAGCAGAACCCGTCCGTTGCAAAGACGATCGTAGAAAAGTCCGTTCTGGCGCAGCGTGCAAGGGAAGCGGCAAGAAGGGCGCGGGATTTGACGAGAAGAAAGACTGCGCTGGAAAATACAGCCCTGCCCGGCAAGCTGGCAGACTGCTCGGATAAAGATCCGAAAAATTGCGAGATTTACATCGTAGAGGGGGATTCCGCGGGCGGCTCTGCAAAGAAGGCGAGAAGCCGTGCGACGCAGGCGATCCTTCCCCTGCGCGGCAAGATTTTGAACGTAGAAAAAGCCCGTCTGGACAAGATTTTTTCCAACGCCGAAATCAAGGCGATGATTACCGCATTCGGAACCGGTATTCATGAGGACTTTGATATCAGCAAGCTGCGGTATCATAAGATTGTTATCATGACGGATGCCGATGTGGATGGTGCGCATATCGCAACTCTGATGCTGACCTTTATTTACCGGTTTATGCCGGAGCTGATCAAGCAGGGACATGTTTATCTGGCAAAGCCCCCGCTGTATAAGCTGGAAAAGAATAAAAAGGTTTGGTACGCCTACAGCGACGAAGAGCTGGCGGCGATTATCAACGAGGTCGGCAGAGATCAGAATAACAAAATCCAGCGTTACAAAGGTCTGGGTGAGATGGATGCAGAACAGCTCTGGGAGACGACCATGGATCCCGAGCACAGAATCCTGTTAAAGGTCTGCATGGATGAAGAGACGGAATCCGAAGTGGATCTGACCTTCACAACGCTGATGGGCGACCAGGTGGAACCCCGCCGGAAGTTTATCGAAGAGAACGCTCAGTTCGTAAAGAATCTGGATATTTAGAAAACTGATTGGAATGCCGCCTGGGCGGCTGGGTAAGAGGAAAGATGGAAGATAATATTTTTGACAAAATAGAAGAAGTCGATCTGAAGAAAAAAATGGAGGAATCTTATATCGATTACGCAATGAGCGTAATTGCTGCCAGAGCCCTCCCGGACGTCCGCGACGGCTTAAAGCCGGTACAGAGACGTGTTCTGTACTCCATGATCGAGTTAAATAACGGACCGGATAAGCCGCATCGTAAATGTGCGCGTATCGTCGGTGATACGATGGGTAAATATCATCCCCACGGCGACAGCTCTATCTACGGAGCGCTGGTCAATATGGCGCAGGAATGGAATACCCGTTATCCCCTTGTTGACGGTCACGGAAACTTCGGCTCTGAGGATGGAGACGGCCCTGCAGCGATGCGATACACCGAAGCGAGACTGTCCAAGATCTCGATGGAGATGCTGGCGGACATCAACAAGGACACCGTTGATTTTGAACCGAACTTCGATGAAACGGAAAAAGAGCCGGTTGTACTGCCCTCCCGTTATCCGAATCTGCTGGTAAACGGTACCTCCGGTATTGCAGTCGGCATGGCGACCAACATTCCTCCCCACAACCTGCGGGAGGTGGTTGATGCGGTCGTAAAGATCATGGACAACCGTATTTTGGAAGACCGCGACACCGAAATCGAAGAGATCATGGGCATCGTCAAAGCGCCTGATTTCCCGACCGGCGGCGTGATTTTAGGAACCCGCGGCGTGGAAGAGGCATACCGGACAGGACGCGGCAAAATCCGTGTCCGGGCGGTAACGAATATCGAGACGCTTCCAAACGGCAAGAGCCAGATTATCGTGACCGAGCTTCCCTACATGGTAAACAAGGCGAAGCTGATTGAGAAGATTGCAGATCTGCATAAAGAAAAGCGTATTGACGGCATCACAGATCTGAGAGACGAATCCAACCGTGAGGGCACCAGAGTTGTCATTGAGCTGCGCAGGGATGCGAACGCAAATGTTATCTTAAATCAGCTTTACAAGCACACCCAGATGCAGGATACCTTCGGCGTTATTATGCTGGCACTGGTAGACGGACAGCCGAAGGTGCTGAGCCTGCTGGATATGCTCAAATGCTACATCGCCCATCAGGAAGACGTCGTTACCAGACGGACAAAATATGACTTAAATAAAGCCGAAGAGCGCGACCATATTTTACAGGGCTTGCTGATCGCACAGGATCATATCGATGAGGTCATCCAGATCATCCGCAGCAGCCAGACCCCTCAGATCTCCAAGGATCGTTTGATCGAACGCTTTGGTCTGACCGACGTACAGGCACAGGCAATTATCGATATGCGTCTGCGTGCGCTGACCGGTCTGGAGCATGAAAAGCTGGAAGCAGAGCATCAGGAGCTTTTGAAAAAAATTGCAGAATTAAAGGCAATTCTGGCGGACGAGAAGCGTCTGCTGGGCGTTATCCGCAGCGAGCTGCTTGTGATCAAAGACAAATACGGCGACGACAGAAGAAGTAAGATCGGCTATGATGAATTCGATATTTCCATGGAGGATATGATCCCGAGAGAGAATACGATCATCGCCATGACGAACCTCGGTTATATCAAGCGAATGACCGTCGATAACTTTAAGGCGCAGAACCGCGGCGGCAGAGGCATCAAGGGTATGCAGACGATTGAGGAAGACTTTATCGCAGATCTTCTGATGACGACAACACATCATTATGTGATGTTCTTTACGAATTTTGGACGTGTTTATCGGTTGAAAGCATACGAAATTCCGGAAGCCGGACGTACTGCGCGGGGTACGGCAATCATCAACCTGCTGCAGCTTGCTCCGGAAGAAAAAATTTCCGCCATCATTCCGGTAAAGGATTACGAAAAGGACGACAACCTGTTCATGGTAACTAGAAAGGGTATTGTCAAGAAGACCCCGATTCTGGAATACAGCAACGTCAGAAAGAACGGCCTTGCGGCGATTAACCTGCGGGAGGACGACGAACTGATCGAGGTGAAGGTAACGAATGCGGACAGCGAGATTTTCCTCGTAACGAGAGACGGCATGTGCATTCGTTTCAAGGAAACCGACGTCAGAAATACCGGCAGAACGTCGATGGGCGTGATCGGTATGACGCTGTCTGACAACGATGAAATTGTCGGCATGCAGTTAGACCATCAGGGAGATTCGCTGCTGATCGTTTCTGAAAACGGTATGGGCAAGCGTACCTCGATGGACGAATTTACGGTACAGCACCGCGGCGGCAAGGGCGTGAAGTGCTATAAGATCACGGAAAAGACCGGCTATGTCATCGGTGTAAAAGCCGTTACGGATGAAAACGAGATCATGATGATCACGACAGAGGGCATTATCATTCAGATCCGTATGGATGATGTTTCCCAGTTGGGAAGAATTACCTCCGGTGTGAAGCTGATCAACCTGGATGCAGGCGTAACCGTAGCACAGATTGCCAAGGTACGGGAAAAGGTATCGGACGGAAATCTGGAATTTGACGATGTAGACGATGCAATGGAAGATGTATCAAAGCCGAGTGAAGTTGACCAAGAGGAAGACGACGACCCGGCGGAGGAGCATATTACCATGCCGGAAGAGACAGAAGAGGACGAATAAGACGATGAAGGTTTTTGCACACAGAGGTTTCAGCGGAAGATATCCGCAGAATACGATGCTGGCTTTCCAGAAGGCTCTGGAAAGCGGCTGTGACGGAATCGAACTGGATGTCCAGCTCACAAAGGACGGTGAGGTAGTCATTATCCACGATGAATATCTGGATGACCTGACGGACTTTACCGGAAATGTACGGGATTACACTTTAGGCGATTTAAAAAGCTGCAATGCAGGCGGAAAATGGCAGGAAGTCTACGGCTTCCAGCCAATTCCGACCTTTGAGGAATACTGCGAATGGGTATCCGGTAATTCGCTGATTACCAACGTGGAGATCAAGAGCAGTGTGTACTATTACGAGGAGCTGGAGAAAAAGACGATGGAGCTGATCGAGCGCTTTGGTTTAAAGGAGCGGATCATCATTTCCTCCTTCAACCATCTGTCTGCACTCTCCTGCAAGGATTTTATGCCGGATATAAAAACCGGTGCTCTCGTGGAAAATGGCGGTATCGCAAATGCAGGCTATTACTGCAAAAAGTTTGGGTTTGAATGTTATCATCCGGGCATTGAAGGACTGACGAAGGAAGAGGTAGAGCTCTGTCATAAAAACGGCATCGAGGTCAATGTATGGACGATTAACAATATGGACGATCTGGAAAATATGTATGAGTGGGGCTGTGATGGTGTCATCACCAACTATCCGGATGTCTGCAAAAGCTGGCTGGAGGCAAAAAAGGCGAAGCGCTGAGAAACGCTCTGAAACACGTTTTCTGCGGCGCAAGGCGCTGCAGCATTTACAAAATGGAGGGTATGGTTATGGAAAAGCAGTTTTACAATTTTGTAAAAGAGGTCTATGACAAGCAGCTTGGTGTAGAAGGCATTGCAATTGCTGACGGGGAAAAGATCCTGATGGAGCATCATTTTACACCGGATCAGGCGAGAAATATCTATTCTCACACAAAGAGCTATATGAGCACAGCAGTCGGTCTGGCAATTGCCGATGGTAAGCTGTCACTGGATGACAGACTGGCAGAGTTTTTCCCGGAGGCGGTTCCGGAAAATGCACAGCCGGAGCTGTTTGAAATCCGTTTGCGTCATCTTCTTATGATGTCGAGCGGTTTCCATGAACCATATCTGATGGGCGCAAACCGGCGTGCAGGTGTCGGGGCGCCGGATTACGTCAAATATATGTTGAGCAGACCCGTAAAGGTACAGCCGGGCAGCGAATTCGTCTATTCAACGGCAGACAGCATTCTGGCAGGCCGTATGGTGGAAAAGGCAGTGGGAAAACGGCTTTCAGAGTATCTGTATGAGCGCTTTTTTGCCCCCCTCGGACAGGGCTTTCCAATCTGGGAAAACTGCCCTCAGGGACATCCGATCGGTGGCGGCGGCATGTTCATGACGCTTTCCAATATGCTTAAAATCGGTCAGGTATATCTGATGGAGGGCAAATGGAAAGGCCAGCAGCTGGTAGATCCTGCATGGATCAAAGAAGCAACCGCAAAGCAGATCGAAACACCGAATCCCGGAAACGATATATGGGTTTGCGGTTATGGCTACCAGTTTTGGAGAAACCCGTATGAGGATTCCTATCGTGCAGATGGTGCATATGGACAGCTGACGATGGTGTTGCCGAAGAAGGGACTGATCGTAGCCGTTCAGTGTCCGGAAAGCGGCGATCTGAACAAAGTAAAACCGGTAATGCATGAGCTTATTTTATCTCTGTAAGGCGGAAAAAGAAGACATCAGAAGGAGTAAAAATACTATGGAATATTCCGCAATTTTCCATGATATGGATAAGAGATTCTGCTATGCGATCGAGAAGGATTTATTTGTAATACGCGTGCAGGTAAAGAAGGATGATATGAAGGAGATAATCCTTCACTATGAGGATAAGTATATCCCAATGAAGCGTGAGGATACGCGAAAGACCATCGTGATGAAAAAGGTTGCTACCTCACAGTTTCATGATTATTATGAAGCACAGGTTCGGATGCACCTGATCTGTCTCCGCTATTTCTTCGAATTTACGGATATGCAGGGAGAAAAGGTATATTACGGCAACTATGAGTTTGATAAGGAATCTATCACAAACAGAGACAGAATGTTTGACTGCCCCCAGAATCTTCGGGAGGAAGAAATGTTTGAGGTCCCGGATTGGGCGGCAAATAAGGTTGTGTATCAGATCTTCCCATCCCGTTTTGCAGCATCACAGCCGGTAGATAAAAAGCTTTGGTATAAAGCACCCATTACGCCTATGGATGACCTGCATGGTGACTTCAGAGGAATTATCGATCATCTGGATCATATTCAGGATCTGGGAATCGATGTTATATATATGACGCCCAGCTTCAAATCGAACTCCTGCCATAAGTACGATACCATTGATTATTATGAGATCGATCCTTCTTTTGGAACAAAGGAGGAGCTTAAGGAGCTGGTACAAAAAGCACATGACCGCGGGATGAAGGTGGTTATGGATGCGGTGTTCAACCATACCGGAAAAGAGTTTTTTGCATTTAAGGATATCCTGGAAAAGGGTGAAAAATCCAAATATCTGGACTGGTATTATATCGATGAATTGCCACTGAAGGGCAAATGGGGAGAGATTCCGAACTTCTTGTGCTTTGGATATTATGGTGGAATGCCAAAGCTGAATCTGAAAAATCCTGAGGTTGAAAAATACATTACGGATGTTGCGTGCTATTGGATCAGGGAATGCGATATTGACGGATGGAGACTGGATGTAGGAGATGAAATCAGTCATTTCTTCTGGAAGCGCTTCAGAAGAGCAATCAAGGCAGTAAAGAAGGATATGCTGATCATTGGGGAAATCTGGCATTATGCGGGAGATTTTCTGGAGGGAGATGAATGGGATACGGTCATGAATTATCCTTTTTATCTGAATCTGATAGATCTGCTTGCGGATGAAAAGATCAGTGTCAGCCAGTTTGTACAGAATCTGGGATATCTGAAAGGACGCTTACACAAAAAATGTTATCCTCTTATGTGGAATCTGATCGACAGCCATGATACGGCAAGATTTTTACATTTATGTAAGGACAATAAGAAAAAACAGCATTTGGCAGCGGCCTTCCAGCTGTTATTGCCGGGAATGCCTATGATTTATTACGGGGATGAGTATGCGATGCCGGGAGCAAATGATCCGGACTGCAGACGAGGCATGTACTGGGATGAAGAATACCAGGATAAAGAGATGTTTGAATGGTATAAACGACTGCTGCAAGTTCGAAAAGCACATACCTGTATCGTAGAAGGGGAATTGGCAGAAGCCATCACAAGGGATGAAGATGAGACAATCGTTCTGATAAGAAAAAATGGGGAAGAAACCATTGCCCTGATTTTCAATTGCAGCAATCATACGAAGGAATTTAAGGAGTATGCGCAAAAACAGGAGCTGCTTACAGAAAAGGTTTTTGACGGAAAAGTGGAGGCATTTGATGCCGCTGTAATTGTGCTTTAAGCAATTTGGCTGTGATCGCAGAGCAGGGCTGGAAGTCCTGCTCGCGGCTCGTTTGGCACAAAGATAAAAGGGGCTTCGCAGAAACCTGTGTTTCTGTCGAAGCCCCTTTTTTAGATGTCAGTATTGCATTTTTTAAGCATTTTTCTTTGCTTCTACCTGGATAAATTCAACCTTGCCGCATTCACCGGGTACATAGATTCTTTCTGTAATATCTGTTGTTGTGAAGGTCATGAAATCCAAATCCTCTCGCTTCCATGCCGTTGCAGGTACATGCCTTACTTCTTTTTGGGCAAGTAAGGGGATGCTGGTTCCTTCTTTCTGGAAAACAAGAAGGGAGGTACCGCCATTTGCAAAGGATTTCGTTTCTACATGGACAAAGGATCCGCCTTCATATACTTCTTTATTTTCAATATTTCTCCACTGACCTTCCGGAAGATACAGATCGTATTCCTCTCTGTCAAAGGCGGGCGAGATCAATAAGGAATCTCCCAGCATATAAGACAGATTCTGCATCTTCGCCATCGGATCCTTTGGATATTCCATTACCAACGGACGAAGCATCGGAATGCCGAAAAGATGGCTCTGGCAGGCTGTATGATAAAGATATGGAGCAAGACGATGTCTGAAATTGATCCATTTTTTCACTCTTTCCAGGGCCAGATCACCATACTGCCAGGGCTCTCTCGGTGTTTTGCCATGTGCTCTGGATAAGGGCATCCAAAGTCCCATCTGTACAGAGGAAAGATAATCTTCTGCATCAGGGCGCTCCTCATTTCCGGTATAACCGGTATGATAAAATCCGCCCAGATCATAACCCCAGAAGGATACACCGGACATTGCCATGCCAAGGCCTGCCTGAAGGATCGCACTGTGAGTCGCTTTATCACTGGAGGAGTCTCCTGCCCATGCTGCCGGAATTGTATGAGAACCAGCATAACCGCTGCGTCCCCAAAGAAGGGGCAATTCTCCGCGTTTTTCACAGATTTCCTTCATCCATCCGTAAATATTCTTTGCATACAGATAGGTCAGCAGATTATGTCCTTCATATCCGTTCATTCCATTATAGAATACAACATCCTTCGGTACTGCTTCAGAAAAATCTGTTTTAATGACAGAAACGCCCATGCGGACGATCTTCTTGATCCGTTCTCCGTACCATTCCAGAAATTCCGGATTTGTAAAGTCAAAGCAGGCACTTAAATACTCTGAGTCAGCGGTGGCTTTAAATAATGCCGGCTGTCCCTCTTTATTTTTAATAAAGAATCCGCGCTCTGCCAGAGCCTGATATTCCGGTGAATTTTCCTGCAAATAGGGATAGTTCCAAAGACTTAAATGAATATTCTTTTGATTTAATTCCCGGATCATTCCCTCGGGATCAGGGAAGCGTTCGGTATCCCATTCCCATAAACCGGCCATATTCGGCTTCTGCCAGCCATCAATATGGATCACATCAATGCCTACACCAAGCTGTTCCGCCTTATCAACTACATCTTCGATTTCCTTACGGTTCATATAGGAGCATTTGGACATCCAGAAACCAAACGCCCACTGCGGAATCATAGGGATCTGTCCGGTAAGCTGCAGATATTGCTGTAACAGCTTCTTATAATCTTTACTCTCTTCTGCTAAGAAAATGTAATCCAATACAGGGTCATTATTGCCGATCTGATAGCTGATCCATGAGGATGCCCCCATATCGAAAGACGAACGGGTAAAGGTGTTTAACAGGATGGAATATCCGCGGCTGCTTGTAAAATAGGGATGTCCTTTGTAGGAATCCTCTGAGTTGGTTGACAACGCATCCTTCTGCCAGCATTCGATCCGCTGTCCGCGCTTGTTAAAGTGTGTAAACTTCTCACCAAAGCCCCAGAACATCTCATCAGAAAACAGGACAAACTGTTCGAAGGTGGAAATGCTTTTTCCGGATGCATCTACCTGAAAGCCTGTCGGAAGCTGCTTCCAGCGATTGTCGACATTGGTATCGAAGGCCTGTTCCTTTGTTAACAATTTTCCATTTTGATATACGGACATTTCCCAGTAATCTTTTTCGAAATGCAGACTTAACTGTTCTGTCTCATATACAAAACAATGTTGGGTCTCGACAAGTTTGGCATTTTTGCTTTCAGACTCGGAAGCAGACGCAGATTCCAGCACGGCCTGTCTGTGACTTTGGGAAGTCAACTCAGGTACCATAACAAATCGGAATACAGATGGTGTCAAAAATGTGACACAGACCTTTGCGGTACGATCCTTCCATGTACGTACTGCAAAATGCAGCCCATCCTCCTGAACGCAAACGGACTCAATTTTGGTCAGAAAATCATATTCATCCGAAAAAATGGTTCTGCGAATGCCATACTGAGGATTATATTGGGTTTCTGTTTCAGCTGACATATATTGTCCTCCCGGAATTTTAATATTTTCGTGTCTGCCGCTATACATATTTCCAAACAAAACACATTCTTTTTGGTAATAATGCATAATTGGCAACGTTTCCAACTTAAGTGTATCATACCTTTTTACTTTTTGAAATATCTTTTTGATCCTGTAAAAAATGAATCATAAAATGGTTAAAAAAATAGGATCAGGATCCCCCTTTTTTATGAAAAAACCTTGCAAACATCGGCATTAGAAGGTATTCTAAACATAGGATAACAAAGCATAGATATGGGAAAAAGCATGAGGGGGAAAGGAAAATAAAAATCAGAAAATTACGATTAAAACTGTTTGCAATTCTTCTGTTTTTGGCAGTCGGAGCAGGAGTTTTGTGGAAGCTGTCGGATAACAGTACCTTTGAAACCACCTTTTATCGCGTGACCTCGGAAAAGATCGGGGAGAATATAAGGGCAGTGGTGCTGGCGGATTTACATAACAACGTATTTGGTCAGGATAACGAACGACTGCGTCAAGGGATGTTCGCAAAAAGGACTCCTGAAAAATGGAATTAAGCTGCAATGAGCAGCGTTGCCTCAATGGAATCCTGGCTGAGGTAGGCTCTTGAGACAGACCAGTCCACGGCATACTCCATCAGATATGTTGTCACCAGGCGGACATAGGATGCCTCGTTGGGGAAGATTCCTACCACACTGGTGCGTCTCCGAATCTCACGATTCAGCCGCTCAATCATGTTGGAGGATGATATCTTTCTGGCATCCAGTTTGGGAAAAGCGTAGAAAGTCAGGGAATCTTCCAGGCCGTTTTCAAGGCACTGAACCGCCTTTGGAAAGCGTTTGGCATAGGCATCCATCACATCATAAGCCCGCTTTCTGGCCAGATCTGCGGTGGGTGCCAGCCAGATTTCCTTGATCACAGATGCAAAGGATTTCTTCTCTTTCTGCGGTACATAAGCCAGGATATTCCGCATGAAATGTACCTTGCAACGCTGCCAGGAGGCTCCAGGGAAGGACTCCTGTGTTGCTGAAACTAACCCGGAGTGAGCGTCTGAAATGATCAGCTTGGGCGTGGTAAGACCACGATCCTTCAAGTCTTGAAACAAGACTCCGTAGGGGCTTCTGGATTCCTCGGCCATAGGTTCCACGGCGATGATATCTCTGTGGCCATTTTCATCCACACCGAACACGATAAGTATCGCCATACTGACAATTCTACCGTCTACACGAACTTTTTCGTACAGTGCATCTACCCACAGAACCGGGTACACAGTATTGGAAAGAGGTCGATTACGGAACTCATCGACCTGCTCATTAAGACCTTTCGTCATCTCGCTGACCTGACTTCTGGATAGGTTTTCGATGCCGAGGCTTTGGGCCAGCTTCTCCATCTTCCGGGTGGATACGCCCTGCACAAAGGCCTCCTGAACGACCTGAATGAGCGCAGCTTCACTGCGCTTGCGCTCTGTGACAAAGAACGGGATATAACCGCCCTGCCGTACCTTAGGAACCATGAGGTACATCGTCCCCATACGTGTGTCCAGACGGCGAGGACGGTAGCCGCTGCGATAGCCGCTCCTTCCGTCCGTGCGCTGACTTTTCTCTGCACCCAGCTGCTGATCCACCTCGGCCTCCATGAGCCGTGTGCACAGCCATTCCAGCATGCTCAGCATGGGATCCGGCTGAGTCATACATTGCAGTAGTAATTCTGTGAGATTTGTGTTATTCTTTTTGTGAGCCATTAGGGTCTCTCCTTTGCAGTATGATTGTCTCGACAACTTTCATTTTACAGGAGCCCCTAGTGGCTTGTCTATTTCCTTTTCACTTTTGCAAACATCATTGTACTCTATCAAAGTTGGTATCGGAGGACAGACTGCGCAGGAAATTTTCAGAAAAAGGAGCGCAGCTTATCCGGGAAGAGTTTTCCCTGAAAGCGTCAATTGATCGCCTGGAACATTTTTATGAGGAGATTTTTAAATGAGTATTCCTAAGAAAATTCATTATTGTTGGTTTGGAAGAAATCCACTGCCGGAGTCGGCAAAGAAATGTATTGAGAGCTGGAAAAAATACTGTCCTGAATATGAGATCATCGAATGGAACGAGGATAATTTCGATCTGACGGAAAACCGATATGCACGGGAGGCCTATGAGCAAAAAAAATGGGCATTTGTCAGTGATTATGCGCGGTTAAAGATCGTGTATGAACAGGGCGGAATTTATATGGACGTGGATGTGGAGCTGATCAAACCGCTGGATGAGCTTACAGAGCTGGATGGTTATATGGGCTTTGAAAAGGAGATAGATGGTCAGATGTGGATTGCAACGGGCCTTGGATTTGGTGCACGTGCAGGGCATCCGATCGTCGGTGCACTTTTAAAGGACTATGAGGATATTCCTTTTATCAAAGAGGATGGAAGACTTGATACAGAGTCTTGTCCCGGACGCAATACGCGGACGCTGCGCACCTTCGGTCTGCGCCTTGACAATACAAAACAGGAAATTGACGGAATCGTTTTTCTCCCAACACAATACCTTGCTCCTGTCAGCTATTTTCATCGAAAAAAAGAGATCACAGAGCATACGGTTTCCATTCATCACTATGATGGAAGCTGGCTGAACGAAAAGGAACAAAAAAGCCTTCGGTTAAGAAGGCTTTTAGGAAACAGACTGTATCATCGTCTGCAGTGTCTGTGGTATAAAATCAATCCGAGGAAAAAGTATTCCTAAATCAGCTGATGGATTTTACGAGATGGAAAATAGTATTCTGGGCGGTCTTTTCACAGTTGTTCAGATTGTTTAAGGTATCGGAGAACAGCCTATCCAGCCGGTTTTCCAGATCCGGAAGGGAATCGTCTGTCTGAGGCTTGTCAGCTTTTGGCGCTTCCAGGGTCGGGAAAGGCGTGGTCGAAGGGGGAAGCGCTGCGGACAGCTGAACTCTTTCAAGGCTTTGCTGTACCTGCTGCAGGATGTTTCCGGATTGTGCCAGCTGCTTGCGAAGAGAGGTCAGATCCTTCTCTTTTTTCGCAAGGTCAGACTGCAGGGTTTCGATCTGTGCAGACTGAGCTTCGAGCTGAGTGCGCTGCTGTTTGATCTGCGCAGACTGAGCCTCGAGCTGAGCGCTTTGTTGTTTGATCTGTGTTGCCTGGGCCATTAAACGCCCCTCCTGCTCCCGTACCTGATGCTGAAGCGTCGAATCCTGCGCCAGAAATTGCTTGAGGGTTTCCATGACCTGACTTTGCAGGGTGCGGATCAGATCCTCCGCTTCCCGCTTCTGACGGCGCGTGATCTGTATCGTTTCTTCCCGGAATGCGCGAAGCTGGTCGGAACCGTTCTCGGAGGACTTCTTTAAAGAAGCGACCTGTTCCTGCAGCTGTTCGATCGTAGATTCATATACTGTTGATAGATGACGGTTCTGTGGATAAGTCCGGTGAAATCTGCGATGCCTGTGCATTAAAGGATAACAGGATCAGGGTTATCCACAAAAAGAATGGCGGAATGAGTGCGGCAAGAAACACCGGACTGCAGGAAGCCCGTGGGGAATATATCACCTATGCGGACTCAGACGATCTTGTGGGAAGAACAATCTATACAGAGCTGATCGACGCTATGGAGCAAAATGGAACGGACAGCGCCTGCTGCAGTTATGAAGCCTTTACGGTGGCTGGTACAGAGCAGGGGAGAGCAGGCAGCAGGACAGGAGTGCAAAGGGCAGCCGGCAGCAGTAGAAACAGGGTGCAGATCTGCTGCGGCACGGAGGCGTTTAAGGTTTTTTTGAAAGAAAATAACTACGCACCTGTGGTGTGGAACAAGGTTTTTAAACGGGAGGTGCTGAAATCTGCAGAGGGGCTGTTTTTGTTTGAAGAAAATACGACCCTTGGGGAAGATGAAAAATGGCTGGCGGAGGTTTTCTGTGGCAGAGAGACTTCTGTCTGCTTTATTGCAAAGCCGCTGTATTATTGGAGACGGCGGGACAGCAGCGCGACCCATACAGAGAAGGAAGGAATCACGAAAAACAATCTGGACAGTATCCGGGTGCAGGAGGAGCTTTTAGAGGCTGTAAAAGTTCTGCAGGATGCAGAGCTGGAGGAGCTGTTAAAATGGAGGCTGTATCTGGCTGTTATGGATGTTGTGAGGAAATGCTATAAGCGCAGAGATACGGAGAATTTTCGATGCTACTATCAAAAGCTGAAACAAATCGGAACAGTGCGTACATTTGGCGAATCCGGGACAGAAAAAATCCGGAGGCTGGTGTGGAGTGTATTATTCAGACTGCGGGTTCTGTAAAAGGAGCGCGTGTTCTATTGTATCGCGAATGGCGCGGGTGAACAGTAACATTTACGCAGAAATGATAGTGAAAATGAGAAAATTATGGTTTTCTTTTTGGTGGTGAACTGTTAGAATAAAGGATATCAGAAACGTTTGGAAAAACGCGAAAGAAAAGACAGGAAGGGGAATATTCCATGAAGAATTTTGACGTAGTTGCACTGGGTGAGCTGCTGATCGACTTTACCGAGAACGGCAAGAGCGCACAGGGCAATATGACTTACGAAGCAAATCCGGGCGGAGCGCCCTGCAACGTGCTGGCAATGTTGAACAAAGCAGGCCGCAAGACCGCATTTATCGGCAAAGTCGGACAGGATCTGTTCGGCAACAAATTAAAAGCAACCCTGGATGAGGTTGGTATCGACACTTCCAACCTGATCATTGACGAAGATGCAAGAACAACTCTGGCATTCGTAGAGACTTTCCCGGACGGCGACAGAGACTTCTCTTTCTACCGGAATCCCGGTGCAGATATGATGCTGCGCAAGGAGGATCTGCATGAGGATCTGATCCGCGATGCGAAGATTTTCCACTATGGCACACTGTCCATGACTCATGACGGCGTTCGTGAAGCGACCAAGAAAGCAATTGACATCGCAAAAGAAAGCGGCGCAATCCTTTCCTTCGACCCGAACCTGCGTCCCCCTCTGTGGAAGACCTTAGACGATGCAAAAGAACAGGTTGCATACGGTCTGTCCAAGTGTGACGTTTTAAAGATTTCCGATAACGAGATCCAGTGGTTCACCGGCGAAGAGGATTTCGACGCAGGTATCGCAAAGCTGCGTGAACAGTACAATATCCCGCTGATCATGCTGTCTCTGGGCAGAGACGGAAGCCGTGCTTACTACAAGGATTTGCGCGTAGAGGTGAAGCCTTTCCTGCAGGATTCCACCATCGAGACAACCGGTGCCGGAGATACCTTCGGCGGCTGCTGCCTGCACCATGTCCTGAAATACGGTCTGGACAACCTGGATGAGGAGAAGCTGACCGAGATGCTGACCTTTGCAAACGCAGCAGCATCCATCGTAACCACCAGAAAAGGCGCGCTGCGCGTAATGCCTGAAGTGGAAGAGGTTGAGGCGTTTATCAAATCCAGAGCTTAAAAGGAACGGAATATGCTTTTTAATTCCCATATTTTTATGTTACTGTTTCTGCCGCTTCTGCTGGCAGGATGGTATTTTCTGAACTGGAAAAAGAAATTTCAACTGGCACAGGGATATCTGATCGGGATGTCCCTGTGGTTTTATGCGTATGCAAATCTGCAGTATCTGTGGCTGCTTCTGTTCAGCTGTCTGATAGGTTGGCTTCTGAGCTGTCTGCCTGAAAAAATTTCCTCGGAAAAAGGGAAAAAAGTGCTGACTGGTGTCGGATGTGTTTTTCATCTGGGGCTGTTGGGGTATTTTAAGTACAGCAATTTTTTCCTGGAAAATCTGAATACAGTATTTCATACGGACTTTCCGATGCTGCAGATCCTGCTGCCGGTTGGAATCAGTTTTTACACGTTCCAACAGCTGGCATACCTGATTGACCGGTGCCGGGGAGATGCGCCAAGGGATAGCTTTTTTGACTACCTGACGTTTATGGTCTATTTTCCGCAGCTGCTGCAGGGACCGATCCTGCTTCGTTCAGAGTTTATGGGGCAGTTAAAGGAGCCGGAAAGGCGCAGGTTTCATGCAGAGCGGTTCTCGGAAGGAATCCAGTTTTTCGTGTTCGGTCTCGCCAAAAAAGTGCTGCTGGCGGATACGCTGGCAAAGGCGGTCAACTATGGATACAGCAATGTTTCGATGCTGGACAGCATTTCGGCACTGCTTCTGGCGGCCGGGTATCTGACGGAGCTGTACTTTGATTTCAGCGGCTATTGCGATATGGCGGTCGGTCTGGGCAAAATGATCGGTCTGGAGGTCGCAGAAAATTTCGATGCGCCGTTTCACTCTGCTTCGGTCAAGGAATTCTGGCGCAGATGGCACATGACGCTGGGACGGTTTTTTACAAGGTATGTATACATCCCCCTGGGCGGAAATCGGAAGGGGAAGATGCGGACGCTGTGCAATGTGATGATCGTTATGCTGCTTTCAGGGCTCTGGCACGGCGCGGCGTGGACCTTTGTGCTGTGGGGATTTTTACATGGAGTCGGGATGATCTGGGATAACCTGGAGCATCCGCATTTACCGAAAAAATGGATGCGGCAGGCAGCGACCTTTGCCTATGTTTGTATGACCTTCGTGTTTTTCCGGGCAGAGAGCATTGCGCAGGGAGTGGATGTTTTAAAAAGCATTGTCAGCCTGAAATGGAACGGCTTTGTATTTCAGATGGCATCGGCCCTTGATCTGACGGAATTTTACATGATCACAAAGGCACTGTCGATGAAGCTGCCGGGACTGCTTTCGTGGTTCTGGCTCGGAATTTTTGTCGTGCTGATTGCGATTTGCTTCCGGGTTCTTTCCGGGAAAAAAGTATCCGGTGTGGTTGCATTGCAGAAGCAGAAAGGCTATGGCAGGCTGTATCCGGTGCTTCTGGCGTTTTTGTTTACCTGGTCAATGATCTCAATGACAGGAGTGAGCGAGTATCTCTATTTTTCGTTTTAAAGGGAAAAATGGCGGCAGTATGATCTGTCCGGGACAGTGTGAGGAATGAGAGAAAAGATGGTAAATTCCAAATGGATTCGGCGTTTTGCGGTCTGGACGGCAGCACTTTTAGCAGCCATTGCGGCGGTAGTGGTGATTTTTGATCCGTTTTATCATTTTCATGGTCCGTTGCCGGGGATGAAAGCAGTCGTAACGAAATCGGAATATCAGTGTATCGGCACGATACGGAATTTTTCTTATGACAGCGTGCTGGCAGGATCCTCTACAGCGGAAAACTATAACAATCACTGGTTTGACGAGGCATTTTCCTGTAGGACGGTCAAGGCGATCAAAAGCTCCGGGACGTGCGCAGATCTGAAATTTTATATGGATGAAGCGTTTGCGACGCACGATCTGAAAAATGTGTTTTACAGCCTCGATCTGTTTGCCTTGGACGGCGACCCGGAGACGAATTTTGTTAACGATTCGATGCCGCTGTATTTATATGATAAAAATCCGTTCAATGACGTGAAGTATCTGTTTAACAAGGATGTATTGTTTGAGGATATCCCGTATCTGCTGGCGATGAATTTCAGCGGGTACGACGATGGGATGTCTTATAATTTCTGGCAGTATAAAACCTTTTCTGAAGAAGAGGCGAGAAAGCATTACGAACAGTCGGAAGAGATTGCACCGATGCAGGAGCCGTCTGAGTGGCAGGCGCGGGTAGATGAAAATATTGGTTTGTTGACAGATATGGTAAAAAAGCATCCGGAGACAGAATTTTATTTTTTCCTGCCGCCCTATTCCGAGCTTTGGTGGGACAGCGTGTACCGGAGCGGGCAGACGGAGGAATATCTCTATGCCAGACAGGCGGCGATGGAAGCGCTGATTGCGTATGACAATGTGCAGATTTACGATTTTCAGACGGATGATGATATTATTTTGAATCTGGATTATTACATGGATCCGATTCATTTTTCTGCGGATGTGAATCAGTTCATGGTCGTAAAAGCAAAGGAAGCCGATGCGGCATATCTGGTGACAAAAGAAAATCTGTCTGACCGGTGCAGTGCAATGCGCAGGCTGGCAGAGAAGATCACAAACAGGTAGCAGGAGTATTTACACGAGATATTTTCCAAACATTTTTAGGGTGTGCTCATGACAGATATTTATCAGAAAGCTTATACGAGCATATATCCTTCCAGGCTTGGGGATATTTTGCTGGCGGCGGACGAAATCGGGCTTACCGGTTTGTGGTTTTTCGGGCAGAGCTATTTTGCAGATACACTTCCGGCAGAGCAGGTTGCGCAGGAAACGCCGATACTTGCACAGGCAAGGGAATGGCTGGACGAATATTTTTCGGGAAAAGAACCGGACTTTACACCGAAGCTGCATCCGATCGGATCGCCGTTTCGGCAGGAGGTATGGAGGATTTTACTGCAGATTCCCTATGGTCAGACGATGACCTACGGAGAAATCGCAAGACAGATGGAAAAGCTGCAGAATCGGCCTCATATGTCTGCGCAGGCGGTGGGCGGTGCGGTGGGACATAACGGGATTTCAATCATCATTCCGTGCCATCGGGTTGTGGGGACGAAGGGGAACCTGACAGGGTATGCAGGCGGACTTGACAAAAAGATGGCACTGCTTGAGCTGGAGCATGCCAATCGGAAAACTTATCCGGAAAATTTGTCGCTGTAATGAATATGCATATCTTCCCAGTCCATAAATAATACATAGAATACTTTTCCATATTGTGGGCTTTCTACAATTCTCCCATGATCCAGTACAGAAAGATAAGATCTGTCCGCCTTTCGAAGATGAAAATGAATATAGTCATTTTCATTTCCGCTGTCGATTTGTTCCCAAATGCTTGCTTCTATCTGCTGCTGCTCATCTTCACGAATCAGGTTGTGAAAACTCTTATTGGTGAGCCTGAAGAATTCATCCATGCTTTGATATCCGGTCATAGAAAGAAATTCATGGTTTGCATAAAAAAGTTCGTCATCTTCCTTGTCTGCTCTGTATATGATAAATGCACCCGGAAGGTGTTCGGAGATATCTCTAAGTGCAAAGCCCAGCTGTTTGCGAACAACGAATTGAAGTTCCTGATTGTAAGACATACATCCATTTTTCCCGTGAAGCTTTATTTCATAGAGAGCTGCATCTGCACAGCGCATGAGCTGTGAAAGACTGGATGCAAAGGTCGGATATTCCGCATATCCAAGAGAAATATAAAATTGCTGCTCCCTTCCTCTGCATGAGAATGTTTTGGGAAGGCTGGTGAATTGCTGCAATTGCGCTTCTGCTTCTTCAAAGGTATAGTTAGGGAGAAGAACACAAAATTCGTCTCCACCGTTTCTTCCTAATATGGCATCAGATGGAAAAAAAAGATTTCATGCTGTCTGCAAGACGTTTCAATGCCTTGTCACCATAACCATGTCCATAGATATCATTGATAAACTTAAAGTCATCAATATCAAAAAGTGCAGCCACAAAATGAGTTTTCGGATTTTTAGCTATCATTTTCGCTGCCAATTCATCAAATCCATAGCGATTGTAAATATTGGTAAGGGAATCCGTGTGTGCCAGTATCTGAAATCTGTTTTTATTTTCTTTCGAAGTCAGCCATACACAGGTAAGAACGGACAGAAGTATAACGTTAGCAGTTAATATCACACTGGTTTTTGTTATTAATAAATTGTTTCGCCATCCACCTTGAGGAGTTACTTCAAACATCCATGTCTCTTTCCCTATCGTAAAAGTATAAGAAACCGGATTTATCAACGAATCATTTGATTGAGAAACAATGTTATAGGTATCACTCCAGGGAGCATCTGTCTTTGAAATTCTGTATTCATATCCAAAGCTGGAAAGTGCACTGACCGCGTCTGAGAAAATGTCGGGTACACGCAGGACAACAATGGTAAAGCCCCAGAAATATTCCAATCCGTTTTCATCCTTCAGGAAAACGGGATTGCGGACAGCAATTCCAGAGCCGCCCTGTTTCAATTTGAATGGTCCCTGGGTAATGATTGTATGGTTGTCCCTTGCATAACAGGAAATCTTTCCACGATCTTTATCATGGAGCAGATCAATTTTGCCTGCTTCATTTCCGGCGGACGGATAAATATCTGTCACAACACCATTCGGAGCAAGCTGCACGCTTTCAATAGAATCAGACATAAGATTTTCTGCAATCATGTCAAACTGGTTAAATTCTCCGGATTCACTGATCAAAATCTGTTTCAGAACATCCGTAACGTCTATCCCTTCTGTAATCTCATTTTTTATGCGTTCCCCATAGGTTGTTGCATTTAATAATGCTGTTGTATGGTTCTGGGCTGTTTCATGAGAGTCTACTTTGTATAGGATTATACCAACAAGGCATATACCCAGTAAGAAAACGATAAGCGGAATAAGTGTTTTTTGTTTCATCTAACATGCCCTTTTTTCCAGAGGTGTTTTGCAAGACCTCTGTTGATGTCAGTCATGGCGGCTGTTTTCATAGTAATTTTCCCTCACATTGTGTTCCGTGTCAAGATTTCGTACAAGCTAAAATAAGAAGGAGAGCCAAAGCTTTTGGATACTGTTTTTGTCATTTTACAGAGCTCGCAGCGTTCACAAATTCTTCACAAAAAAATTAGCACTCACCTCTTGACATTGCTAATAATGGGTGTTATATTACATCTAGAACAAAGGAAAGGGAACAAAAAGAACAGAAGATGCCGAGAACGGAATCGGAGTTCTCAGAAAGCTTTTCTTTGAACCAGTTAAAATGACAACCACTTCTGAAAAGGATTCACAGAAGGCATGATAGAAGGAATGGAGGAATGACTTATGTTACTGCCTAGAATTTGGGATGAAGATTTATTTGAGAATATGGACAACTGGATGAGCTGGCCGGATGAGAGTGAGTTCTTCGGTAAGAAGAATCCTCTGTATGGCAAACATGCAAAGAACCTCATGAAGACAGATGTGCGGGAAACCGAGGATGCTTACGAGGTAGATATTGATCTGCCTGGCTTCAAGAAAGACGAGGTTACGATTACCGTTGAAAATGGTTATCTGAATATCAGTGCTGCCAAAGGCCTTGATAAAGACGAAACCGATAAGAAGACCGGCAAATACATTCGTCAGGAGCGTTACGCAGGCAGCTGCTCCAGAACATTCTATGTCGGCGAAGCCGTTGAACCCGAGGATGTTTCCGCGAAGTTCGAAAACGGTATCCTGCAGCTTCACATTTTGAAGAAGGAAGCAAAGAAGGTAGAAAAGAAAGACAACCGGATCGCAATTGAAGGCTGATCTTTTCGTCAAAATCTTACCTGACAAAAATCCCGGTGCGTGAACGGTTCATGTTCATAGATACACAATGTGACCTATGGAGCAGACCGGACGGTACAGGGCACGAAAAAATAAGTCGAGGGAATTTCCCTCGACTTATTTTTTCTTTGATCCCAAGTTTATTTGAGCATCCCTTAATTGCTCTAAGCCCTGATTCAACCCAAATCTCTGTAAAATGTGATTTGGCAAAAAACACTTCCGACGAAAAGAGTTTTGAAGTTATAACAGCAAAATTAGAGCAGTAAGGCATGGAGGTTTTATGGTTGCTTCCTATTAGCTCAGATCCCCAGCGGCCTTGATCTTTACGCGGTTGGTGTTGCCGGGATAATAGGCCAGCGGTACATCCTCCATTTCGATGATCTCTACGGTATCTCGCATAGCGCCAGCCTCCACAGCCAGCTCAATGGCTTCCTTCTTGGCCTTTTCCAGCGATTGCTCCCGGGGCAGTTCATCATAGTTCATCAGCTTTTCATAGGTGCCACTCACCTTGGAGATTGCAGAACCGATGGCGTTGGCGCAGCCGAAGTGCTCCGGCTTCAGGACCGTTGCCGCACCGCTGATCTTCTCCGGCAGGATGATGGAGCCGCCGCCCACAAGGATCAGATCTACATCCGCGTTGGAGACCTTCATGGCATCCACGCTGTCTTCCACCAGCGCGCGGATCGCAGCCATGGCCTTATCTGCCACTTCCTGAGAAATGGCTTCCACCTTGGACGGATCGCCCAACTCCACCACGCCCATCCGCACGGCGATATCGGTGGCGGTCATCACATCGCCGCCGAACACAAGCGCCTTTTTCGTGATCTCATAGCCCACGCTGTCGGGGCCGACGGTCACGCTGCCGTCATCCCTGACACGCACGATGGAACCGCCGCCCAGACCGATAGAGATAACGTCCGGCATCCGGAAGTTAGTGCGCACGCCGCCAATGGTGACGGCCACGCTGGATTCCCGGGGGAAGCCGTTCTGGATCACGCCGAGGTCAGTGGTCGTGCCGCCCACATCCACCACAATGGCGTCCTTGAGAGAGGAGAGGTAACTGGCGCCGCGAATGGAGTTCGTGGGGCCGCAGGCCACAGTGAGAATGGGATAGCGGCGGGCGTGTTCCATGGTCATGAGGGTGCCGTCATTCTGGCTGAGATATACATCCGCATTGACAATGCCCTCGTCCCGCAGGCTCTTGGCAAAGCCCTCGGTGAAGCGCTCGGCTACCTTCCACAGTGCAGCGTTCAGGATCGTGGCATTTTCCCGCTCGATCAGACCCATGGAGCCGATCTCACTGGAAATGGAAATATGGACGTCCTCACCCATGATCTCCCGGCAGAGCTTGGCCGCCTCTACCTCGTGGTCATTGCGGACGGTGGAGAACACGCAGGAAATGGCAATGGACTTCACGCCCTTTGCCTGCATTTCCTCAAAGAACGCCTTGGCGGCAGTGGTATCCAGCGGGGCAAGCTCCCTGCCGTCATATTCAAAGCCGCCTCCGATAATGGTGCTGCCCACGGCCACCTTCTGAATATCCTCCGACCAGTCCACCATGGGGCGGATGCCTGTGGTGGCAGGCGCGCCGATGCGCAGGATACCGATGGGGGCCAGATTCTTGCGCTCCACAATGGCGTTGGTGCACTGGGTCGTACCCAGCATAGCCTGATGGATCTGCGCGGGATCCACACCGGAGACCTCCAGCACCGTGCGCATAGCGCCCAGAATACCGTCGTAAATATCCGCAGAGGTGGGATACTTGATGTCCGCCACCACCGCGCGGTTTTCATCCACCAGAACGGCATCCGTATTGGTGCCGCCCACATCAATTCCGAGTTTATACATGATCAGTTACCTCCTTGCAGCGCTCTTCCAGCGGAATGTAATCCGTGTCCACACCGAAATAGCGTGGGCCTACCAGCTCGATGCCCTTTTCCGTCCGCCACAGGTGGAAGCACTTGAGGCCGACCACCATGACGCGTTTGCCGTACTTGAGGGCGTCTGTGGTAACGGGGATGAATGTCTCCGTATCCACCAGAGAAATGAGGTCGGGGGTGGTAGCCAGGATCTTGCCGTCCACTGTGGCGGTCAGATTCTCGTTCTGGAACTCCACATAGGCGGTGTGACCCTTGCACTCTCCGATGCCCTCCAGCACGACCTTGCCGACGTTGAAGCCGGCCCGGGTCTCCCGCAGCACATCCGCGATTTTGCCCTTAAAGAGCTTGAAGCCCTCGGATTTTTCAAGGAAGTGCTCCTCCGGTGTCCGGTCTCCGCAGTCCTTGATGGTACGGATGGCCTCGCCGAGCCGCTGACTGCGGGTGACGATGCCGTGGACGCCAAACTCCTTCATCTGTTTGCCGCTCATAGAATAAAGAGACACGGAGACCGACGCGCCGCAGCTCATGGTGACCGACCGGGCCAGCTCCTCCGTCCATTTGTTGGTGATGGTCTCAAAGATGCAGCTGTTGCCCTTCTCGTCCACCAGTGCCATAGGCGTTGCCTTTATGCCGCCGATGGTAAAGGTGACCATCTGTAATTCAGGGAAGGCGCGGCCCATGCCATCCACATCCACCATGGGCATATTCAGCCGGGCCGCCGCAGCGATGGGCAGCATGGAATTTACGCCGCCGGCCTCGATGGGCATAAAAGCGTAAATCTCCCTGCCGAAGAACTTGGAGACCATATCAAAAAGCTTCTTGTATTCGTTGCCGCCGATGGCCTTCTCCGCCAGTACCGTCGGCGCGCCCATCATGGCGATGGGGACAACAAGGGCATCATCCGGCACCTCCGCCGGGTCCAACAGCGTGACGGGGCCGCACTCCTGCACGGCGCCGATGGCCACCAGCTTGCCTACATAAGGATCACCGCCGCCGCCAGCGCCCAGCAGCGCCGCGCCAGTGGCAATATCTTCGATCTCAGGGATTCCGATTTTTCGCATGACTTTTTCCTTCTTTCGTTATAATTGCAGTGCGCAGGAGGAGCGGGCAGTTTCCCGCGCCTCCTGTAGCAGATATTACGCAGTCCGCTTTGCGGGCATCGACTTTGCGGGCATCGGCTTTGCGGATGTCAGCTTCGCAAGGCCCGCATAGAGGACCAGAGAAACTACGATACCGTTGATCGGGCCCACAAAGAACGGCCAGTTCAGGAACGGCAACGCCTCTACCAGACCGGGGAAGCTGGCGAAGGTACCGCCGGTAATGCAGGCAAAGACAGCGCCCACGGCAAAGGAGATGATACCGACGGCGGAAAACCCGGGGCGGGGAGAGAAATGCTCTCGCTTGCCCTTGCCCACGATCCAGTAGGAGGCGATCAGCACGCCGGCCAGCGGCGGGATCAGCGCAGACATAAGGGACAGGAAGCCCTGGAAGGCATTCAGCAAGCCGAAGGCTGCCAGCAGCGTACCGATGGCGCCGGCCACACCGGTGGTGACCTTGAACTTGCTCTCATCAAAGCCCAGGAGGTTGCTGAGGGCCAGGCCGCCGGAATAGGCGTTGGTAACGTTGGTGGTCCAGGTGGCCAGCACCAGTGCCACAAGGCCGATAAACGGTACGCCCAGAGAGGCGAGGATGGCGGAAATATCGTACTGGCCCGTTACAACGCTCATAAGCGCGCCGGTCAGCAGCATAAAGAGTCCCGCGGGGATAACGCCCACAACAGAGGACTTTACCACATCCGCACGGCTCTTGGCAAAGCGGCAATAGTCGGCGGAGATCACACCGCCCAAAGCGAAGGAGGCGACCACCATAGAGATGCCGAACACCATGCCGGAGGAGTTCGCAGGCGCATAGTTTGTGATAGCGCTGCCGCCGTCATTTGTGGTAATTCCGGCGATAAGACCGTACAGGCAGACGATGACCAGCAGCGGCACGGCGATATAGTTGAGCCACTTGAGGCCCTTGAAGCCGACGCAGGCCGTCAGCAGCATGATAACGCCCCAGACGATGGAGCTGATGGAAACAAATACCGGGGACGCCTCCGTTCCCAGCATATTGGCCACCATGCTGGCAAAGGCGCTGCCGCAGGTGGCAGACTGGATACCGAACCAACCGATACAGGCAATGGCAAGAAGGGTGCTGATGATATATCGCGCGCCCTTTTCCCCCAGCGCGCCGGAGGCCATCACGGACACCGGCAGCCCGGTATCGCAGGCCTGCATACCGATGCAGATCATGTAGACACAGATCAGGCCGTAGCCGATCAGGATGGACAGGACGATCTGTCCAAGGCTCAGACCGCCGCCCGCCAGCACGCCGCCGATCATCAGGCAGGGTACACAGATCATGCCGCCCGCCCAGACTGCCGCGATGGACAGCCAGCTCTGGCGCTGTGATTCATCAATTTTGAAGCCGCTATTGTTTTCATGCATGGGAAAACACCTCTTTCTCTTGGGTATATTTTGAAGCTGAACCAAAGAATGTGGATAGTATAGCACTTCAAAGCGGTAAAGAATATTGTTGGATAGGCAGAAAAAATCGCTTCACTCTTTGTCCCAAAGGACAAAGAGTGAAGCGATGCTTATTTTGAATGTCAATGCGTCTCATGGAGCAGCCGGTAGATGGCGGCGCCGCGATAAAGTTCCATGGTCTCCGGCATTTTTCCCAGGCGGTAGCCCAAGAGGTCAGAGATCCGCTGCAGCCGGTACTTGATGGTGTTCTTGTGCAAATACAGTATCTCCGCCGTTCTGGTAACGCTGCTGTCACAATCCAAAAGATACACACAGGCGGTATAGAGCAGATTCTGATACTCTTCATCAGACTGCAAAACAGACAGCGGCAGGATACGCCGAATGGCTGCGGCTTCGCCTTCGCTGATCCGCTTTCGGCTGGAGGCCGCCAGCTCAAGCTCCCCCTGAAGGAAGATTCTCTTGTGGGGGAAAATGCGTTTGGCATCCTCCAAATTGTCAAGAGTCAACAAATACGCTCTCCGACAGCTTGTTGTATTGGACAATCCGGCGCATCGGACAACGACAGCATCAGGGCTTGTCTCCAAAGCGGTTGAAAGAAGCTCCTGCAGCACGCTTTCGGCTTCCCGCAGGGAGTGTGGGGTACTCAGGCACATAACCGGCTGCCCTTCATAAATCGCGCCCACAACGGTATCCGCGCACTGTCTGACCAGGGCCAGATCCTGCTCCATCCGCTGCCCCACTTCCCCGGCATCCACGCCGCACAGCATCCACAGCTCGTGAACCGAGGCAACGTCCACATGAAAGATCTCCGCCAGCCGGCGCATTTTCAGCGGCTCGTCCTGTAAAATCGCCCGCAGCAATTCATGAATCGCCACAGCGCCATGCTGCTTTCCCCAGATATTGATGCAGATTCTCACGATATCCGCCGCCTGCTCCACCAAGGAAGCCCCCAGGGGAGCGCCGACCTTGATCAGCACCAGACGGAGCGGCTGGGCCAGGTCCGAACGGATAGAAATGCAGGACATTTCCGCATCCGTAAGGAAGGGGCAGGGTGTGCAGGTCTGCCCGGCGGAAAGCGGCAGGCAGCGCTCTATCCCCTCCCGGACCGTATCCTCCATCCCGCTGGGCCAGGTTGCAAGATTCAGGATGTTGCCTTCATGGGTAGTCAATACCGCGGAGCATCCCAGCTCCGCGCACAGCATTTGCAACGCGGTTCCCACCGTCTGCTGATGGTGCGGCGCCGAGGAGATCCGCGCAAGAATATCCGATACAAGGGAGCCGGGTACCAGACGATCCCTGTAGATGCACTCTGTCACGTCTGTAATCAGGTCGCTGTAACGGAGATGCCGTTGGCCCTTCGGCATACAGATCAGGACGAAATCGTGCTCGTCGGCGATCTCAATAAGCCGCTGATCCACATAGGGGAGATATACGCCCACATAGTACAGCACGAGGCCAACCTCGCCGCCGTCGATCAGCTTCAGAATGTTGGAGCACTGCAGGTCAACATCATTCACGCAGTTAAGAAAGCCGGTGATGACGATCTCGCTGCCGGAGTATTTGTTATGGCGAAACACCTCGTTGATCAGGACCCCCGGATCGGTAGACTCCAACACAGAGATCGAGGACACAACCCTTTTCAGCCCGCCCGCTCCGCCGATCACGCGGGCCTGCCGCAGGGACGGCAGCTTCAGCAGGTCGGATACAGTCACGCTCATGCATTCACCTTCTTTTCTGGTTGAGATGTGCTCACAGCACAATCTCGCACGTTTGCTCTTTAATGTGAACAACCCACGACTGAAGTCGCAGGCGTCAGGTAACTAAACAAAATAGTGCCATCATTTATTCTCGGGTAACCAGACTGATGGGATGATTTCCAACCATCCCCGCTGTAGTTATACAAGCTAACCCCGGCGCCCTACCGGTTATGGAGAGAAAACTACAATCAAGCAGTTACTCTGTCGATATAGAAGGTTCTAAGCCCTTCATTGCGGAAGGAAACCACTTATCAACGGTGATGAAGTATTTCCCCTGTTCCTCCAGCTTGTAACGAAGGAAATTTCAAAACATGCCAAAGCCATGGGTGGGCGGTGGAAAGGGGGCTACTCAGCGGCACAACTCCCTATACGCTGACTCCAAACGGAAAAAATTTAATGAAGATATTTGGGCGCATCGCAAAGGCATTATAGCATATTCTATCTGGTAAAAAAAGCAGGTATCATAAGGCCTGCGAGCTTTTTTCTCATATTTAACTGTCAAACTCCCGGGCTGGAAAGGAAAATGGCAATATCCGGCAGGAGAAATACGCTGGATTTCACCCGAAAGGTTGCGTAAAAAGGCTCAATCATGTAAAATTAATGTAATATCTTTGAAAAATGAGCGGCAGGACCGCAGCATGGAGGATGAAATGGATATATTCGGAATATTGGCGATGGTCGGAGGACTTGCTCTGTTTTTATACGGTATGCAGGTTCTGGGAGATGGTCTGAAAAGAACGTCGGGCGGACGTCTGGAAGAAATTCTGGAATCGCTGACTTCCAACAAATGGAAGGGCGCGCTGCTGGGCTGTATTGTCACGGCAGTAATTCAGTCATCGTCAGCAACGACGGTAATGGTAGTCGGACTCGTAAACTCCGGTATTATGAAGCTGACGCAGGCTGCAGGCGTTATTTTGGGAGCGAACGTCGGAACGACCGTTACATCGTGGATGCTGAGCTTGACCGGTATCGAAAGCAGCAATGTGTTTGTACAGCTGTTAAAGCCGGCGAACTTCTCACCAATCGTCGGTATCATTGGCGTGATCATGCTGATGACCGCTAAAAATGATAAGAAAAAAGATATTGGTACGATTTTGATCGGCTTTGCAGTTCTGATGTTTGGTATGGAAACCATGTCCTCTGCGGTAGAGCCTTTGGCGGGCAATGAGAAATTTACCGGCATTCTGACGATGTTCTCCAATCCGATCCTTGGTATGCTTGCCGGTCTGGTGCTGACTGCGGTTATTCAGAGCTCTTCTGCATCCATCGGTATCCTGCAGGCACTTTCCATGAGTGGAACACTTACCATCGGTTCTGCGATCCCGATTCTGATGGGTGAAAACATCGGTACGGCGATCACTGCGATCCTTTCCTCTATGGGCGCAAGTAAAAATGCGAAGCGTGCAGCGCTGATGCATTTATATTTCTGTATTTTAAAGACAAGCTTTTTCATGGTGCTTTTTTATCTGATCGATGCGATCGTACATTTTCCGTTTATGACAGAGCTTGCAAACCCCTTCATCATTGCTATGATCCACAGTATCTTTAACCTGTCGGCGGTGGTTATTATGCTGCCGATATCCGAAGTACTGGTAAAGCTTGCGATGAAGACGATTCCGGTTACTCCGGACGAGCTCGAGGATGTTCCGGTAGAAAAGAGTATTCAGATCCTGGACGAGCGTTTCCTGGCATCTCCGCATTTTGCACTGGAGCAGTGTAAAACAGCCGCAGGCGATATGGCAGAGTATGCCCGGGAAGCCCTGCTGCTTGGAATGGGGCTTGTGACAGAGTTCCATCCAGAACAGGCAAAGCGGGTGGAAAATCTGGAAAATCTTGTGGATTCCTACGAAGATCAGCTGGGTACTTATCTGGTAAAATTAAGCAGCCGGAATCTTTCTACGAGAGACAGCCATACACTGTCCACGCTGCTGCATTGTATCGGTGATTTTGAGCGGATCTGTGACCATGCGATCAACCTCGTAGGATATGCACAGGAAATGGCGGAAAAGGATCTGCATTTTTCTGCCAAAGCAGAAGAAGAGCTGAAGGTATTTACGGCGGCGGTTCAGGATATCATGAACCGTGCGGTAACGGTATTTAAGAACGATGATCTGAAGCTTGCAAAGTCTGTAGAGCCTCTGGAAGAGGTGATCGACGGACTGAATATGGAGATCAAGAGACGCCATATCCGCAGATTACGGAAGGGAAAATGTACCATAGAGCTTGGACTTACGCTGTCGGATATTACGACCTGCTACGAACGTGTTGCAGACCACTGCTCCAATATCGCAGTATGCCTGCTGCAGGTCAATGAAGACGGCTTCGATACCCATGGCTATTTGGAAATGGTCCGTGATACGGACAATCCGGAGTTCCGCGCAGAGGTGGCAGAATTTGAACACAAATACGAGCTGCCCCGTATGAAGAAGGATGAAATCGATTCTCTGCCGACGATCGCTTTAGAGGAAACAGATACAGCCTCCGGGGAAAAATCAGATTTTCTCAGCAGTCGAATTCAGGAGCGTAAGAAAAAGAAAAAAGACGGGAAAAAGAAATAAAGAAGGTATCGCAACAACCGGACGATTTTATTTCAGCCAAATCAGCCCGTTTGGTTCTATGATAAGCGGGCTTTGTGGGGGTGGGATAGAGAGCATTTTGCCCAGGGAAGCGGCGATGGCATTTTTGAAATAGCAGGCATTTCGGTCGGAGTCAGGATTTGTTTTGAAGTGCGATTCCCGGAGTATTTCAGGGAGCTGTATGCGAGGAAAACGGACTTGAATGTCGTTCTGTTTTACGATGTGTCGGATGTGGATGACACAGGCAGATACGATTTGATTAAAGGGCATCTGCAGACCCGTGCGGTAGAAAATGTGTCGACGATTGTTTCCGTTGATTCGATTCATCCTTACCAGACTGCACCGACCGCAGTTTTTGGAAAATCCGGTCAGATTTTAAAAGAATGTACCCGGAATCAGCCGGAGCTTCTGATCTATGATTTCGAAAAGACAGAGGACGATTTTGGCGAAACGGGGCGGCGGAGGATTTCGGACACGCTTTTTTCGAAGGAAAGTGAATAAAAACAACGACATTAAATATCGGTATGGCTTTTGTCTTGTGGCCATCCAACGATATTTGGTGTCGTTTTTTTGTTTCCGGAGAAAAGGAGTGAGAAACAAAAAAGAAAACACCCCAGACCTGCCGAGGCGCGATGCCCGGCGGGGCTGGGGAGTTTGTGTGCCGTATCTTACCAGATTCCCAGCACATGCTGCATGAGCAGGCTCATGGAAGCGATGCCGACCCAGCAGCAAAAGCCCAGTGCGAGCGGTTTACCGCCGGTTTTGATGAGCTTTACGATGTTTGTATTTAAACCGACCGCGCACATGGCGAGGACGATGAAGAACTTGCTCAGTGTTTTGAGAGGAGAAAATACGGATGCGGAAACACCGAGAGAGGTTGCGATTGTTGTGATGACGGAAGCCAGCACAAAGTAGAGAATAAACATCGGGAAAATCTTTTTAAACTCGACTTTTTTGCCCTCGGAACCGGCTTTTCTCGTACGGACAAAGGCGAGTACCAGTGTGATCGGAATGATTGCAAGGGTACGGGTCAGCTTTACGGTAACAGCTTTGTCCAGCGTCTGTGTGCCGAGCTGATAGAGGGAATCCCAGGTGGATGCGGCAGCGGTCACGGAAGAAGTATCGTTGACAGCAGTTCCGGCGAAAATTCCGAAGGCTTCGCCGCTTGTGGTGGAAAATCCGAGCAGCGCGCCGAGGGCCGGGAAAAACAGGGCAGCCAGCATGTTGAAGAAGAAAATAACGGAAATTGCCTGCGCAACCTCTTCATCATCTGCATCAATAACGGGGGCTGTTGCAGCGATTGCGGAGCCGCCGCAGATCGAGGAACCGACACCGACCAACGTGGAGATTTTGCCGGGAACGTGCATGATACGGTGCAGCACATAGGCGATAATCAGCGAGGTGGAAATCGTTGCGAGGATGATCGGCAAGGACTGCTTTCCGGTTTCCAAAATAACGGAAAGGTTTAAGCCAAAGCCCAGCAGGATGACTGCGTACTGCAGCACCTTTTTGGATACAAATGTGATGCCGCTCTGGAACTGTGTCTTATCTTTGAGCAGCAGCGTAATCAGCATACCGGCAAGAATACCGAATACCGGACCGCCGACAACCGGGACAGCCTGTCCCAGAAACCAGCAGGGAATGGCAAGGACGAGGCATAACAGGATGCCTTTTGTATTTTTCTGAATGAAACTCATGGGTTCTCCCTTCCTGACGGAACGTTTGCCGTCAGTTTTCTTTTTATAATTATTTGTCAGATCAGAAGTTTTTGACACTGACGGATGCAGCAGTTTACAGTACCGCTTGCAAACAGTTATCATCCTAGCACAGAATTATCATAAATGAAAAGGATATATTTATAAAAGGATAAATTTTTGTTATGATAAAACGGAAAATACTGTGGAAAAGGGGAAGTTATGAAAAAATTTTTAAAATACGTTGTGCCGTCGGTTCTGGCGTTTGCACTTTCCGGTATTTATGCAATTGTAGATGGATTTTTTGTAGGAAACAGTGTCGGAGATGTGGGACTTTCTGCGATCAATGTGGTATATCCGGTGGTGACGCTGATGCAGTCGGCGGGCACCGGAATCGGAATGGGCGGTGCGGTCATGTGGACGGTACGGCGTGCAGAGGGACAAAAGGAGGACGGAGACGAGTATGTGCGTACAGCACTGCGGCTGCTGCTTCTGACGAGTATTGTACTGACGGCTGTGATGCTGATCTTTATGGATCCGGTGCTGTCCTTTCTGGGGGCAGAGGGGACGATTCGTCCCCTGGGTGAGGAATATCTGCGGATCATGGTCTACGGGACGACGTTTCAGGTGTTTGCGACAGGCATTGTGCCGCTGATCCGTAATAACGGCGGCGCTTCCTTTGCGATGGTTACAATGATCGCCGGATTTGGAATGAATATTGTATTGGATTATCTGTTTGTCTGGGTGCTGCAGTTTGGTATGGCCGGTGCGGCATGGGCGTCGATCCTGGGGCAGGCTGTGACAATGGTGTGCTCTTTTGTTTATGTATGGAAAGAAAAGCTGCCGGTATTGGGCGCCTGTAAGGAGTTTGGAAGAAAGGTCTGCAGAATCGTGCAGATCGGCATCGCGCCATTTGGACTGTCGTTGTCTCCGATGATCTCCCTGCTGTTCATGAACCGTTTCTGCCTGTCCTATGGAGGGGAAACTGCAGTTGCGAGTTATGCCTGCATCGCTTATGGATTGACGATCGTGTATCTGCTGATGCAGGGCGTGGGGGATGGAAGCCAGCCACTGATGAGCCTGCACTACGGTGAGGGCAAAACAAAAGAGGTGGACCGGGTGCGCAACATGGCGTACGGAACAGCGTGGGTGCTGGCACTTGCCTGTATACTGATCCTATATGGAGCGAGATATGATCTGGGTGTGATCTTTGGTTCTTCCGATGTCGTAACGCAGATGACCGGAAACGCGATGCCGATATTTCTGGCCGGACTTTTGTTCTATGCGTTTTCGAGAATCACCACATCAGGATTTTATGCGACGGAGCAAAGTCTGTTTTCCTACATCTGTGTATATGCAGAACCGGTACTTTTATGGATCCTTTTGCTGATTGTGCCGCGGATTTTAAGGCAGGATGGTGTGTGGCTGAGCATGGTGCTTTCGCAGATTCTGACTGCAGGAATCGCCTGTTTGCTTCGTCAGAAAGAAAAAAAGCGGGTTGTGTGACCGCGTAAAAAGGGTAAAAAGTGCTGACCGCACGATCTTATATATTTCTGAAAGAATAATATATGTAATTGAGAAATCTCCTGTGCTACACTTCTTGTGCACAGGAGATTTGCAGTTATGTAAACCTATGAGGCTTTCAGGATTCCAGATAGGCGCGCAGATATAAGCGGCGATAGGAGGACGGTGTCATGCCGGTCTGTTTTTTGAAGAAATTTGAAAAATAAAACTGGCTGCCGAATCCGAGGGAATCTGCGATGGAAGCGATGGACAGATCGGTGGAGGTCAAAAGCTGTGTTGCGGTTTCTGTTTTTTTCTGAAGGATGAACTGACCGGGAGAAATGCCCATGCGGGACTGGAACAGCCGCGAAAAGTGGCTGACATGATATCCGGCAGCTTCTGCCATTTGCTGTACCGTGATCTGCTGGTTCAAATGTGTTTCCACATAAGCGATGGCATCGGAAAGGGGCGAGTCAAAGCTCTGGGCGACAAGGGAAACACTGTCTGGCGGACAGCATTCCAGATAGTAACAGAGCAGGTTTAAAACAGCCTGTTTGGCTTTCAGCGCAGAAAAGATATCATCCTGTCGGATGCTGTGGATGAGATCGAGAAAAAGCTGTTCGGCCTTTTTAGGGTCTTTTGCGTCGATGCAGAGCGGCAGATGAATGAGTTCGAACAGGTCGGTCTGCTGGCAGGTGATCTCGAAATGGCAATAGTAGGTGCGGTATGGATTCTGGATATCGGTAAAAAACGCCTGGTTCGTGTAGGCGGGAAGCAGATACAGCTGTCCCCTTGTCGGATGGATGGTTGTCTCATCGATGCGGACGGTTCCCTCCCCCTGCAGGACGAGCTGAAAGCTGGAAAAGGGCGGAACCGAGGAATCACATTTCCACGTCTCGTCACAGATGATGAGGTTGGCGCGCTCCAGACTGATGGTCGCTTCGCGCAGGCGGTTTTGGATAATCAGATTTGTTTCGTTCATAGTTTGTCTGTCCTGTTGCAGTGGTTAAGCATGATTTCGCGGATTGTTTTGTGCATTGCGTATCTACAGCCCGCTGGAAATTATAATCATTATTCTATCATACAAAAAGGAGATTTTGCAAATGGCACACAAGATCAGAGAAGTTTACATTGTACATCATTCTCACACAGACGTTGGTTACACAGACCTGCAGGAACAGGTTATTTATAACCAGGCGAATAACATCCGCCGGGCAGTAGAGCTGATTGCGGATGGCCTGGAGAAAGGAACCAATCAGAAAGGTCTGAAATGGAACTGTGAGACCTGGTACTGCGTAGAACAGTTTTTAAAGGTTGCAACGAAAGAAGAGAAAAAGACGTTCTTCGATCTGGTAAAGAAAAACAGCATCGGTCTTTCCGCAAACTACTTAAACTTCAATGACCTGGCGGACTGCGAATATCTGACCGAGAAAATCCATGATATGCAGGAGGTATGCGCTGAGGAAGGCGTTACCGTAAAGACGGCGATGTTTGCGGATATCAACGGTATTTCCATCGGACAGAGAGATGCTATGCTCGCAAACGGCGTTGAGTTTTTATATACAAATATCCACACCCATCACGGCATGTATCCGCTGTATCAGAACCAGAAGCCTTATTTCTGGGAAAATGAAGACGGCAAGCGTCTGCTGGTATGGAGCGGCGAGCATTACAACCTGGGCAACGCGCTGGGTATCGTATTCAACAAAAACGTCAACTTCATGACAGAGAATTATTTCGGCAAAGCACAGGGAGATGTTGCAGGGCCGCTGGAGAAGCTGCACTCCAACCTGATCGCAAGCATGGAGGAATATGAAGAAAACGGTTATCCCTATGATTTCTATATCACAAGCGTTTCCGGTGTATTCTCCGACAACGCTCCCATCAATCCCGCAATTGCAGACACGGTAGCGTTGTTCAACGAAAAATACGGCGAAGAAGTTACCATGCGTATGGTAACCTTACAGGAGCTGCATGATCTGATCCGCGATAAGGTAGCGGATGCTCCCGTTTACCGCGGTGCGATCAACGACTGGTGGGGCAACGGTGTTGGCAGCACGCCTTATGCAGTAAAGCATTATAAAGAGGCAGTTCGTTTAAACCGTATCTGTGACCGCCTGGAAGAAAAGACCGGTGTTCATAATGCAGAGCTGGTAAAAGCTTACGGCGATAACTCCCTGCTGTATGCGGAACACACCTGGGGACATTCCGCAACCGTAACCAACCCTTACGATACCATGGTAACAAACCTGGATATGCGTAAAAACAGCTATGCATCCAAAGCACATGAGGCAGCTGCAATGCGCAAAAACGAGCAGTGCCATCTGCTCGGCGATATCCTGCGTTACTACAATCTGTCCGGTAAGGTAAAAGCAGTATCCACCAGCCATGAAAAGAGAGTATTTCCGGTTGAGTTCTATGTGGAAACCATGAGCCTTCCGGCTGTAAAAGTAACCGATGACAAGACAAACGAAGTGATGGAGGTTCAGCTGTCCGCACATCCCCGCGGTGTTCTGGTAAGCTTCCTGGCTGAATTTGAGCCGATGGAAGAAAAGACCTTCACTTATGAAGAACAGCCTGCACCGGCACACACCCTGTTTACCAGAACCGCATGGGTCGGCGCAGAGCGCGTGCGCGATATTATCAATACTTATGATACGGAAAGCTACAAGCTGCCTTACGGTATGGAAAACGATTCCTTCAAAATCAGCTGGAAGGTCGGCGAAGGAATTACTTCTTTCTATAACAAAAAAACAGAGGTGGAAATGTGCAAGCCCGGACTGGAAACTTTCTTTACTCCTGTCTATGAGTGTACCAAAATCCGCAAGGGTGTTTATGAAGAGCGCCGTCTGATCGGCAGAAATATCAGAGGACTGCACGCGGAACAGTATCAGGGAGACTTAAAGGATGTAAAGGTTCTGGATCACGGTCCGGTATTTACCAGGGTGGAACTGGTATTTGATCTGGAAGGAACGTACTACAGCAGCGTCATCATCAAGATGTACAACAAGCTGCCCAAGATCGAGTTCTCTTACCATATCGCAAAGACATTGAGCGAGGATATTGAGAGCGTATTCCTGCCTCTGGCACTGAACCTGCCTGACGCAGAGGTTTCCATCCAGAATGGCGGCGTAGCCATGCGTCCTGGTATCGACCAGCTGCCCGGCACGAATATGGAGTACTATCTGGCAGATGAAGGCCTGATCTACCGTACCAAGGATCAGACAATTCTGGTAAATACATTTGATACTCCTCTGCTGTACATGGGAGCAATGGAATCCCATCCGATTCTTCTGTGCGATAACAGGGAAGAAAACAACAAGCGTCCGGTTTACAGCTGGATCATGAACAATACCTGGGAGACAAACTTCAAGATGGATTTGTCCGGCTTCAGCGAATTCCGTTACGGCGTGGAGATCGTAGACAACGGTTCTGTAAAAGAAGGCATGGAGCGTCTGTCTGATAACGATAAGGGCGTTGTAACCTTTATCTGCGGTTAAATGTGATTGATTTTTAATGCGCAGCATGAGGAGTAAAATGGAAAAGAAAAATTATATTCTGTTGTTTCTGCAGATTGCAGCGATTGCCGTATCCGGAGTATTCGGGGGAGATACAACATTTGCCCTGATTACGGCGCTGATCGGCATTACATTCAATTTCCTGGTATCGATGAATATCGCGTCCGGATTTTTATTCGGATTCGTGTATGCGGTATGTAATGGTATTCTGGCATGGCAGGCGAACGTTTACGCAACCTTTGTATTCATGATCTTTATGCAGGCGCCGATGGCTCTTTACAGCTTCTGGAAATGGCATGGCAAGAAAAAAGAGACCGAAGCGATTATGAAGAAAATGAACCGCAGGGAACTGACCTTTATGATCGTTGGCGCGATTGTGCTGTTTGCGATCATGGCGGGAATTCTGTCCGCGGTAAACGGTGCGCTCAACGCAAACGTATTGTTTGACACGTTTTTCTTTGTCTGCAGCGTGACGGCCTGCATCGGTCTGGCAGCCTGCTACAAAAACGCGTATATCGTAAACCTCGGTTCCGGAATCGGAGGAACAATCCTCTGGCTGTATAAGGCGATTACGATGGAAACCGGAATTTCCATGGCAGTATTTTTCGCGATCGTGGCGCTCAACTCCGCACTGGCGGTACAGCAGCAGTATGGAAAAAGCAGCCGGAGAGCAGCTGTTGAATTTGTTGAGCAAGGGATTTGAAAGGATTCAAAACCGGTATCTATCCTTTCGGAAGTATGCTATAATGAGCGCAAGTGAGTCAACATGCTTGCATGATTGACGAACGGCGGAATTCGCTCACGAGCAGCCTGCGCAGCAAGCGGAAAAACGCGACAGCGCGGGCTCGTGAGCGAAGGAACACAAGCTTTTAAAAGCACACAAAAGGAGGGGTCTTCTATGAGCAGCAAAATGACTGTCAAAAAGGAAGCGATTATGGCCCGATTTGGGGGAATGGGGTTCCATAACAGCGAAGCAAACGTCTGGCGGGAGATGGATGACGTCCAGTTCAACCAGTATGTCGGCAAGGTTTATCGGGAGCTTTCGCCCGGTTTTTCCAGAATGTGGGGAGGCTTTCCGGAATGGACGAAGGAAGAGATGGACGCGTTCGCAGAATACTGTGAAAAAATGCAGTGTAAGGTTGGTGCAACAATCTATCTGACCGGGCATTGCGTGCGGTATGAGACGGACGAGGAGCTGACTGCGTATGCATCGAATGTTGCAGACCGTCTGGAGTATCTGATCTATGAAAAGGGTCTGAGCAACGTTAAGATTTATTGTATGTCCAATGAACTGAGCCTGGATGACTGGGGAGACCTGGCATTTGAAATGGCTACGTTCAAAAAATATCATACCTATCTGTATAACGAGTTTGCGCACAGACATCTGCCGGTCTACCTGCTGGCGACGGACGCTTCCCCGATGGAGCGCTGGGAGACTGTGGAATGGGCGATTGCAAACGGCATGGTTCCGATTTCCAACGTATTTGGCGGACATCATTATGTAAACGACTTCGAAGCGGAGGATCTGGATTTTTATAAGATTTTCAAGCGTCACTGCTCCGATGTTGTCAATATGTTAAAGCCTTACGAGCGTCGTTTTATTCTGGGCGAGTTTGGTCTGGCGCAGGCATTCAAGCAGGGACAGAACAATATTAATGGCGTAAAGATGGACGTGTGTGATGCCTTCTATAACGGAAAGGAATCCTACTCTGCGCTGCAGATCTGTGAGATGGCACTGGCAGCAGTGAATGCCGGCGTGTATGCGATGGCACTCTGGACCTTTGTAGATGTTCCGAATCCCCGTGACCTGCAGTACCGTCTGAACAAATGGGGATTGCTGCGCTGGGATGATACGGATTACGGCGCACGGGACTGGCTGTATGCCTATGGCCTGCTGGTTCGCTATTTCCGGAAAAATTCCAAACCTCTTACGATTTCCTCCGAGGACTATCTGCTGCGCAGCGGCGGCGTTGTAAACGATGACGGTTCCTTCTCTGTTGCCATCGTCAATCGTCACAAAGAGCCTGTTGAGATCGATATTTCTCTGGAAAATTTAAAGACCGGCAAGGCTCTGCGCAGATATCTGTATGATTCTGCCAATGTGCCCCGCAGCAAATTTGCAGACCTGCAGGATTACGATGAACTGATTGCATGCGCCGGCAACAGCGTGCATGTGACCGTTCCGGCAAGCTCCATCGTTCTGCTGACAACGGATTACACCGATCATAAGCCTGCAGCAATTACTGGTATTTGTGCAGAAGACGGGACAGTTACCTGGGAAGCCTCTACAGAGGCAGAGCATCGCTATTATCGTGTATATAAGGGCGATTCTGCAGACTTTGTTCCGACAAAAGAAAATCAGGTTGCCTCCACCATCGCAACGTCCTTTACGGATCCTGACGCAGCGCCCGGATTCTATAAAGTGGAATCTGTCGATGCATGGGGAAATCATTGAACGGCGTTAAAGCGAACCAGACGGGGAGAAGTCCAGCGGATTTCTTCCCGTCTTTTGCTGATTTTCGGAGACAAACGAAGAAAAGAAGGCTATAATCTATAGTCAGAATGTGAATAGCCGACAGACAGCGAAAAAATATGCCGGCAGCTGTAGCGAGCGACAAAAATGAGGAGAAACGGTGACAGAAATGACCTATAACGAAGCAATTGAATGGATGGATTCAAGACACTGGAGCGGAACGGGAAAAGGGATCGTGCGGTCGCAGGAGCTTTTGGAACGGCTTGGAAATCCGCAGGACAAGCTGAAATTTGTACATGTGGCGGGTACGAACGGCAAAGGTTCGGTCTGCGCGTGCCTGTCGAAAATTCTGACAGCGGCCGGCTATCAGGTCGGACTGTTTGTTTCTCCCCATTTAAAACGCTTTAACGACAGGATTTATTTTAACGGGACAGAGATCGGGGACGAAGACTTTGCGCGGTTGGCATCAAGGATTCGAACACAGGCTGAAGTCATGGAGGATGCGCCGACGGTGTTTGAGATCATGACGGCAATGGGGATGCTGTATTTTGCAGAAAAACAGTGTGATCTTGTAATGTTGGAAGTCGGCATGGGCGGCAGGCTGGATTCCACCAATGTGATCCGAACGCCGGAGGCTGCTGTTATCACCTCCATCGGACTGGATCATACAAAGGAGCTGGGTGATACACTGGAAAAAATCGCGGGAGAAAAGGGCGGCATCATAAAAACAGGCGGCACGGTCATTGTGGACGGAAGCAATACAGCAGTTATGCCGGTATTTGAAAAAATCTGTCAGAAAACAGGCGCGCTGCTTGTTACAAGCGCGCCGGAACAGATCCGGAATGTTGTGTTAAGCCCGGCAGGTGAGGTTTTTGATTATAAGGATCTGAAAGAGCTTCAGCTCTCTTTGACAGGCGTCTATCAGATGAATAACGCGGCGGTGGTCATAGAAACCCTTCGTGTGCTGGAACAAAAAGGCTATAGGATCGGTGAAGCTGCTCTGCGCAAGGGGCTTTCAGAGGTGTACTGGCCGGGACGCTTTGAACGCCTGCATGAGCAGCCGACCTTTCTGGTAGATGGCTCCCATAACCCGGACGGCATCCGGGCACTGTTGGAAAGCCTGCGCAGCTATTTTCCGGATAAAAAAATCCGTTTTCTGCTGGGCATTCTTTCTACAAAGGATGTCAGCACAATGCTGCAGCTGATCGAACCTTTGGCAGAGGAAATCGGCGTGATTATGCCGCCGTCTGAAAAAGCGATGGATAATGAAAGAATGGCGCAGCAGATCAGCCGGGAATGTGCGGTAAGGACAACGGCATTTGATTCGATCGAAGAAGGGGTACGCAGTATGATCGAAAATGCTGAAAAGGAGGATGTGATCTGTGCAACCGGCTCGCTGTATTCGATTGAAGAGATCCGTACCTGCGCAAACCGGGAATTTCATCAAAACTGCGGAGGCTGTGAGAGACTGTGACATCGGAAGAAACTGCGCGCTTTACTGCAGCAAAGGAGCGGATCATCGGTAAAAACCGGGAACGCAATGGTATCGGTACCCTTTCGGAAAAGACGGTTCACGCGGTGTTGAAAAACTATTACGCTCCGGATGAAACGCAGCATGAAATTCCGGTGGAGGGCTGCGTGGCAGATATCTTTAATGGAAAAGAGATTATCGAAATCCAGACCAGAAGCTTCGATCGGATGCGCCCGAAGCTGGAGCGGTTCCTGCCGCTGTATCCGGTGACGATCGTGTACCCGATCCCATACTGCAAGCATGTTTTCTGGATCGACGAGGAAACCGGAGAAATTTCCGGCGGACGGAAATCTCCATTAAAGGGAAGTCCTTATCTGGCATTTAAGGAGCTGTACCGGATCAAAGCTTATCTGCAGGATCCGAACCTGAGGATCCGGATGACGTTTTTAAACATGGAAGAATATAAGCTGTTAAATGGCTGGAGCCGGGACAAAAAACGTGGCTCTGTCCGTTATGACAGAATCCCTGTTTCCATTGAAGGGGAAATGGAATTTACCTGCGCACAGGATTATGTCCAGCTGATCCCATACGATCTGCCGGAGCCCTTCACATCTGTGCAGCTTGCAAAGGCCGTGCATATTCGAAAGGAGCAGGCTGGCATTGTGTGCAATATCCTTCATGACCTCGGCGTGATGAAGCGGGAGGGCAAAAAAGGAAATGCATATCTCTACAGGGTGGTGGAGGTATGAGCTTCGATGGACACAATATCATCCAGAAAAATCTGCATTCCATCCTCCAGTGTGAGGATGCGCTGGAAAAGGTCGAGCTTTTTGACCGTGCCGGATATAGAAACATAGGAGCCGCCCTGTTTGCGTTTGTCAGGGCAAAAAAAGGTAATGGAAATCAGCGGTTTTTCGGAGAGATGTTCGAGAAGCTGCTGAAATTTTATGTCGAGAAGCTCTTGCATATCTTCGTTGAGCAGGATCTTTTCCTTCGTCAGGCGTGCTGTTTCCAAAATGGCGGAATCATAGCCGGTGAGAGCGGCAAAGGGAGAAAACTGGGCCGCGCGGTCATGCATGGACATCTGAGGATGCGTTTTGGAAACGTGGTGCGGAAGATGGATGATATCGCTGTAGTCTGGCTTCATGCCTTATGCCCTCCAATCTGGTTGTTGCGGTCTTTGGCGGTTGCGCCCTCTTCCAGGTTCATCGCTTTGAGGACTGCGTTTTTACCGAATTTTTTTCGGATGGAAAGCATCGCCTCCTGCAGCTTTCGCTCACGCTCCAGGTCAGCAGCATCGGCTTTCTGTTTTTGTTCTTCTGCTGCATAATCTGTGAAAAGATCAAGCTGGGTAAAGCGTTCTTTCTTTTGCAGAGCAGTGTCCTCCGGGATAATGTGGTTGGCGACAATATTCAGCCGGCGGATCAGAAGCGCCGGATCGATAAGACGATCGAAAAGATCAACGGCGGCGTTCATGATCCTGTGGGAAGAGGAGGTATAGTCGTCCAGATTTTGGGTTCCATGCGCCTGCTTTGGAATCGAGCGGCCGTAGCGGTCTGTTTCGATGGAACCGTGGTAGGCGGATCTCCGGGAGGGATCGGACAGGTTTTCGATATCGTAGCCGACGGTGAGGACAATCTGGTCGGTTACGATTTTTTTATTTACAAGATCGAGGGCGAGCTGGTCTGCCATTTCTTTCAAAACGAGCTTTGCTTTGTCTGCCTTGTACGGACAATGCAGAACCTGTCCGGAGCTGATGCTGTTGGTTTCCGGTTTGTAGGCTTTGATTTCCGGGACGGTGCAGGGTTCAAAGCCCCAGGCGTGGTCGATCAGAAGCTCTGCATTTTTCCCGAAAAGCCGATAGAGCAGGTCTTCATTTTTGACAGAGCAGCGTGCGATATCCCCCATCGTGAACAATCCGTTTTCGGCAAGCTTTCTGGCATAGCCGTGTCCGATGCGCCAGAAGTCAGTGAGCGGCTGATGTGCCCAGAGCTTTTGTCGGAATGTCATTTCATCGAGAAAAGCGATGCGCACGCCGTATTCATCTGCCGGGAGGTGCTTTGCTACGATATCCATTGCAACCTTGCAGAGAAAGAGATTCGTCCCGATGCCGGCAGTAGCGGTGATTCCTGTCGTATCCATGACATCGAGAATAATTTTACGGGCAAATTCGCGGGCAGTCATCCCGCTGGCGGGCAGATAATCCGTAATGTCCATAAAAACCTCGTCGATGGAATAAACTACGATATCCTCCGGTGCGACATATTTCATATAGATAGAATAAATTCTGGTGCTGCATTCCATATAATGTGCCATCTGGGGCGGCGCGATCAGAAAATCAACGGCGAGTGCCGGATTCTGAGAAAGCTCCGAGAAAAAATAGGATGTACCGGAAAGTAGCTGTCCGGGCGCATGCTGTTTTCGTTCGATATTGACTTCCCGGACCCGCTGTTTTACCTCAAAAAGACGGCTTCGTCCGGACATGCCAAAGCTTTTCAGAGATGGTGTGACAGCAAGACAGATTGTTTTGTCTGTGCGGCTGATGTCTGCCACGACAAGGTTGGTGTCAAGGGGGTCAAGGCCCCGCTCCCGACATTCTACGGAAGCGTAAAAGGACTTTAAGTCGATGGCAATATAGATGCGGTCTTCCATGAAATGTGGGCTCCTTTCTTTATTTCATAGGAAAATGCGTCCTATGAAATAAAAACGCTCCGCGAGGATGCGCACTCGGCGCAAGGGTAGATGGTTGCCGAGGCAACCGCGCCTCGGCGCGAGAATGTGCCAAGGCACATTCTTTTTTACATGGCAGTGTTTTTTTTATATTATACACGAACTGATGTTCGTTTTGCAAAGGAAATCTTTTTCTTCATGACAATAGAATGCTCACAGCGCGTGTATTCTATTGTTTGGTTCCCTATTTTTTTTGAACAGTCTTTCAGAAATCTGATATACTATCATCTATAGGATGCCCAGGGTGAAAAGGAGGATTGCTTATTATGTTCAGACAAGGAAAACAGGCTGTGAAAAAACCGGCACAGCAAAATGTGGTAATCATTTATGCCGATGATCTTGGTTTTGGGGATCTTGGATGCTATGGGAGCAGGAAGATCGACACCCCGAATCTGGACAGGCTGTGTGCAGAAGGATTGAAATTTACCAACGCATATTCCACCTCTGCGGTTTGTACGCCTGCACGCTTCAGCATTCTGACAGGGCGTTATCCGTTCCGGAATGATCAGGCACATATTCTGCCGGGAGATGCAGGCTGTATTATTAAAAGAGAGCTTGATACCGTTCCAAAGCTGTTTCAGAGAGCGGGGTATCATACCGGAATTGTTGGAAAATGGCACCTGGGGCTGGGAGATGGCAGCAAACCGATCGACTGGAATCAGGAGATCAATCTGACACCGATAGACCTTGGTTTTGAGGAATCCTTTATTTTTCCGGCAACGGCAGACCGTGTGCCCTGTGTATTCTTAGAGGGACGCTCGGTGGTAAATCTGGATCCAAAAGATCCGATCGAGGTTTCCTACGAAGCAGAATCTCCCTTTGAGGATATTCCAACGTATGATAAAAACCCGGAGCTTCTGCGCGTGCGCTCTTCTCACGGACACGATAAGAGCATTGTAAACGGCATCGGAAGGATTGGCTATATGCGCGGCGGAAGCAAAGCGGTCTGGAAGGATGAAGAGCTGGCGGAAACCTTTTTAAATCGGGCAAAGCAGTTTATTTCAGACAGCTGCAGGGCAGAAAAACCATTCTTTTTGTATTATGCCCTTCATCAGCCCCATGTACCCCGCGTGCCTTCTGCACGCTTTGAGGGCGCGACCGGACTGGGACCCAGAGGGGATGTGATCGCAGAGCTTGACTGGTGCGTTGGAGAAGTGATGGCTGCGCTGGAAAAAGAAGGGATTCTGGATAACACCATGATTATTTTTTCCAGTGATAATGGACCGGTACTGGATGATGGTTATCTGGACAGAGCATATGAATTAAATGGAACGCATCGGGCAGCAGGACCGCTGAGAGGTGGAAAATACAGCAAGTTTGACGGTGGTACAAGAATTCCATTTATTGTATACAGTTCTGCGCTGAAGCACCGGGGCGTGTCCGAGGCGCTGATCAGCCAGGTAGATCTATATGCTTCCTTTGCACACATGCTTGGCATCGAAACAGGAGAGGACAGCGCAGTAGACAGCCAGGACAGGTATGCGGCATTGATCGGAGAGGACCCTGCAGGCAGATCAGAACTGATGACAGAGGACTTAACCTGCGGTAAAATGCTGCGCTGCGGCAGCTGGGTATACTTATCTCCCAGCGAAGGGGCTCCATATATGCCCTTTACCAGGATTGAAACCGGATTGTCGAAGGATCCGCAGCTTTACAATATGGATTATGATATCGGGCAGCAGAACAACATCGCCTGGGATTATGCAGATCAGGTGGAGAAGATGGAAAAGCGTCTGCAGGAGATCCTGACAAGCGAGAGCACCAGATAAAAGTAAAAAAACGTAATGGTTCAGTTACAAAAAAACAAAGAATGCCCGGAAGATCCGGACGGAAAGGATTAGAAAATGGCAGGATATCTGATTAAAGAAACCACTTGCGAGGAACGCAAACAGATCGTGGAGGAGGCACTTGGCAATCTGTCCGCCAGCTGCGACGGCTGCATGGCGGGACTTGCGGATATGTATCAGGATTACATCGACGGCAAAAAAGAAATCCGTGACATCAACATGGAATTCAATGCCAGATACGAGAGAGGAGACATGGATCGGGAAGAAAGAAGAAGCTGCCCGATGTCTGTGTAAAGGGAAAAAGACAGAGACTATTTCGAAGGGAAGGTTTGGAAGAAGAAATTGGAAAGAAAATACGATTTGACAAAGGGAGATGTCTTCCAGACGATCCTGATGTTTATGCTGCCGATCCTGGCAGGAAATGTATTTCAACAGCTGTATTCTGCTGTGGATACGATCATCGTGGGACGTACCCTTGGTTCTGACGCGTTGGCGTCAGTAGGAAGCATCGGGAGCCTGCAGTTTTTTGTGTTTGGATTTTGCTCCGGCCTTGCAGGCGGTGTGACAGTTGTGACGTCTCAGTTTATTGGCGCTGGGAAAACGGAAAATGCGAGACGTTCCACAGCAGTGATCTATATGATCTGGGCTGTGGTTTCCCTGCTTTGTACCGTGGTAGGTATTGTTTGCCTGCCAGGGCTTTTGCATATTTTGAATATGCCGGAAAATCTGTTTCAGCGTGCGTATGCTTATCAGCTGGTCTGCTTTATCGGACTTGGAGGACAGCTTTTATACAACGTGGAATCAAGCCTTTTGAGGGCGATTGGAAACAGTAAAGTACCGCTTATTTTTCTGATCATTTCCTCTGTGTTGAACATTATATTGGATTTTGTGTTTATTCTGGTGTTTCATATGGATGTGGTCGGAGCAGCTGCAGCGACGATTCTGGCCCAAAGCCTTTCCGGGGTCGGCTGTCTGATCTACAGCTTTCGGAAATATCCGCAGCTGCGTGTCAGAAAAGAAGATTTTAAAATATCATTTGCTTTTTTAGCGGATCATCTCCGGGTAGGGCTGCCGCTTTCGATTCAGGACTCCATTACGGGCGTCGGAATGATGGTATTTCAGAGTGCATTGAACGGGATGGGTGCAGATGCGATTGCGGCATACACTGCATGTAATAAGCTGGAAACCTTTGTCGTGATGCCGATGTATTCGATTGCAGTTGCCATGGTAACGTTTACGGCACAGAATTTTGGTGCGAAGCAATATCAGAGAATTCGAAAAGGAATGAAGGTTTCCCTTTTGAGCTGTCTCTTTTTCAGTGTTGTGGTAGGCGGATTGATCATTGTGTTCTGTAAGCCGCTCGTTTCGATTTTCGTTGGAAGCGGTGCAGTAGAGGTGATCCGGCTGTCCAGAATTTACAACAGTATTGAAGCCAGCTGCTTATGGTGTGCGGCACTGTTGTTCACCTACCGGGGCGCGGTGCAGGGAACCGGAAATACGAAGATCCCGATGATGGGCGGATTTTTGGAGCTTCTCATGCGCGTTTTTGCAGCACTTTGCTTAAGCCGTATCTGGGGCTTTCCGGGACTGGCAATGGCCTATCCGCTGGCGTGGATATTTGCGGCACTGTTAAACATGTGGTATTATCGAAAGCTGGACAAAAATGATTTTCAGTGTACCAGAACTTCATCAATATGAAGAAGAATATGTTCCATGAGATAGAGGAGGACGAGTTGCTCGTCCTCCTTTGTCATGTCGGAAATCGGCTGCAGGAGAGTGATGTGGAGAATTGAGGTATCCAGAGAGCTTTCCGTAACTGCAAAGGCACAGAGACATTCTTTGCCAAATACGGAAACCTGCGCCTGAATATCACCGGTCATAACCTGGTCATAGGAGCTTTTCAGGCGATCCAGAATATCAAAAATCGCATAGACGGTCATACGCCGCGGACAGCCTAGATCCTGTTTGAGCGTGAACATGAGAGAACCCTCCTATTACATTTTCCAATGAAAACTGGCGTTTGTTGCTTTTTTCAATGCTGCAGACTTACAGCGGCCGCAGCGTGCCTATTATTTCGGCAAGCACATTGCTGGAGTTATCAATATTTTCTTCGGATGTGCTTGCACCGACGATATAGGGGACACCGTCGATATCAGCTGCAGCGAAGATAGAAATATCGGAATCGTGAGAAACGATCCGAAATTTCCAGATAATATCGTCTTCCCGGCTTTCTGTCATGATCTCCGAAAGGGAAGCGCCGGAGACATCTTCCCAGATGCCGGAAAGGTAAGCAATACATTCGTCTGCGTTTTTTCCGGCAGAAAGTCCCTGCTCCACCTCAATATATTCCTCTTCGTTGGAGGAAAGGAAAAGAAGGAGGGCGGTTCCGCTGTTGCCGTTTGGAAGCGTAAAGCTGCTGCGTCTTGTGCTGCTGATCTGAGCGGAATCCGTGATGCATTGGATGCCTGCAGCGGTGTCGCAATAGCGCTCATAGGTAATATCCACAGGACCATTTATACGAAAGGATGTCAGACTGTTGTAAATCTGTGTGTGGTCTGTTTCGGAATCCTTTGGATAGGAGCCGACGAGCAGATATGCGCCAAAGTCATTCCTTCCTTCTACTGCAAGCAGTACATGCTGCAGGGTGGTCTGGCTGGAATCTGTTCCCTGGAAGAAAATCTGGTAAGCGGACTGTCCGCCGAAATCGTCCGGTCCTGCGGTCAGAATCATGGCGTCGGTAAGACCGTAGCCCTCTGCGTAGGAGGAAACAATATCCTCCCGGTAGTTTTCGATGTCGGCAAGGGAATAGATCGGAACAATTGTAGCCCAGTTGAAGCTGGTTTCGATCCGGCAGTTTCTGGCATTGTTGGTAAAAGTAAAACCATCATCTGAAACGCTATACTCTGCCGGAACGTCGATGGTAGCATTTAAAATTCCGAGATCATAGGTGACAATTTCCGTACCGGTGCTGTCGTTTGAATCGCCGGAAGAAGGATCGTCCGGTGTGTCTGAATCCTGTCCGGGCGGGGTTTGAGAGGGCGTCGGCGTATCCGAACCGGGAGGTGCAGATGCAGAAGAAGGATTCATGGACGAAGCAGAGTTTGTGTAGCTGGTATTTTTTCCGGACTTTCCGGAAAGGGGCAAAAAGAGGACGAGGGCGATTACCGCGACCAAAGCGCCGCCAAGAGCGACTGCCAGAAGCGGATTTTGTTTCAGATGTGCCGACAGGACAGCGAAAAATGTGGCAGGTCGGGAAGACACCGCGCCGGTATATTGCTGCGGTGCGTTTGCCGTTGATCCGGGGGATGGCGATTGTGCCGATGCAGTTGCAACATCCCCGTTCAGCGCGCAGATAAAGGCCTCCATGCTCATGAAGCGGTCTTCCGTACGGATGCTGAGCGCCTTCAGAATCGCCTGTTCGATGGCAGGGGAAATGGAGATGCCAAGCTCGGAGGGGCGTTTGAGCGTATCGCCGTGAATCCGTTCGATGGAATCCGGCGGAAGAACTCCGGTGATGCAGCGATAAAGCGTTGCACCCATGGCATAAACGTCTGTCCAGGGTCCCTGATTTCCATGGGAAGAGTATTGCTCCTCCGGGGCATAGCCATGCTTTAGAATAACGGAAACGCTTTTCCCATCACCGGAAGCAAAGCGCGCTGCGTCGAAGTCCAGAAGCCTGCTGTCACCGTCGGCGGTCAGGTAAATGTTGTCCGGGCTGATATCCCGGTGTAAAAGCTGCATGGAGTGGACAGAAACGAGCGCGTTCATAACAGGCAGCAGGATTTTCAATGCTTCTTCGCAGGAAATTTTTTCCCCGTGCGCAGCAAGATAGGATTTTAGACTGGTGCCGTTCACGTATTCCATGACGAAGTATGCGGTGTTGTTTTCCCGGAAATAGTTCTGGACGGAAACGATATTCGGTGTGTTCTGGAGCTTTGCCAGAATGCGTGCTTCCTCCAGAAAACGTTCCATTCCGGATTGATAATCCTTTTCCTGATGACTGGTCAGAACGACAGTATAGCGGTCGGTGTTCCGGGTAGCCATGGCGGAGGGCATATATTCTTTGATGGCGACTTTGATTTCGAGGGTCAGGTCAAAGCCGAGGTAGGTAATGCCGAAGCCGCCGATGCCGAGGACTTTGCCGATCAGGTAGCGGCCGTTTACAATTGTGCCCAGGGGAAGGGCGAGATAGGGCTGCTGCTTTGTTTCATCGAACCCGCAGACGGGGCAGACCGTGCCGGGTTCTTTTTCGGAAAAGCAGCCGTAACAGATACGTTCGGGATTCATAGTTCCTCACATTCCGCCGCAAAAGCGGCTTTTGATGATAGACAGTTGTAAAATGTTCCGGTGTATTAGGAAAATGCTGGCGAGATCGCATCGGGACGGCTGATGCAGGTCAGGACGAAAAGCGTCCCATCGATGCTGCGGATGCGTTCCGTATGGCGAAACAGCAGCCCTACGAGCCAGTCTGTAGAAACGGCAGAAGAACTGATCCGGCGGTATCAGGTGCAGCTTGATTATTATGCGCAGGCACTTGAGCGTCTTACTGGAAAGAGCGTGAAGGAGAAGCTGATCTATTCCTTTGCCCTGTCAAGGGAGATCCGGCTTTGGTGATAAGGCTGTCAGTCCAGGGATTCTAAAAATTTACAGATATAAGGAAGAGCAGCACCACAGGCAATCGGTATGCCGGCACAGGAGGCAGTGGATATAAAATGCCGGTCAGTTGGAAATGCACTTGCCTTTTGGATCTTTGATAACAATAGATCAATATCATTGTCTGTAATATAAGGAGCAATACTGCCACCGAGAATTACGTCATAATCAATAACCATGTGGAGATTATCTATTGCAATAGTCAGCGCAGAAAGATAAGAGAGCCAGCGTTCTTCATAGCTGTGCTCTTTTTTTCTCAGATGAAGGAAAAAATCCTCAAGAGTTTCATCCCCCTCAAGAAGGGCAGAAACAGAGCAGCAGGTTTCCATACATCCGCGCTTGCCGCAATAGCAGGGCTTTCCGTCTGGTATAATTGTCATATGTTCAAAAACACCGCTTTTTAATTCACTACCCTTCAGGAATTTTCCATTTACAATAAGAGCACCACTCAGATTTTCCCGTATATGAAAGAATATTGCATTTTTCTTTTCCGGCTGCTGCCATAGCTCCAAGGTAGCTGCGGCTTCAGCATCGTGGATCATTGTGCAGGGAAAGGGAAGATATTTGGAAATGGAACTTACGGTCAGACCGGTACAATTTAGGATTTTTCCATAGGTAACTGTTTTTCCATCCGCAGAGATCAGTCCCTGCAGTACGATACCGATACCCAGAATAGAAGAAGATGGGTATGCAAGTGAAGTCAGGAAATGAGTCAGCTTTTCACCCAGCAGTTCAAAATAATCCAGTGTATTGGAAAAGGGAACAGCGTATTGGATAGTGTGGAGCAGGGTTCCTCTCAGGTCAATAGCTGCCATGGAAAGCGTATGAAGACGGATTTCAATTCCGATGGAAATCCGGGCATCATAGATACAGGATATAATCTGCGCCTTACGTCCGCCGGTAGAAGCGAAGGAGCCATTTCTTTCGATCAGACCAGAGGCTTCCAGACTCTGCAGCTGCTGGGATACCGTTGGTAAGCTGAGCGTTAGCTGGTATGCAATGTCCTGCTTGGAAATACGTTGTGTTTTGTAGATCAGCTCATATACCCGCTTGCGGGTTATGGGATTTAGTTGACCATTCATAAGGGTAAAGCTCTCTTTCTAAAAATTATACAGATGCTTTGTTCAGAATAACACATCCTGTTGCAAATGGCAAGCTTTGTATATAATGCACAAAAAAATATATAATTTTTTTGATTATATGTCATTGACTAATAAAAAATATTCATATAAACTTATAGCATAAACTTTTACAAAATGAATTTGCAAAAGCAGTTCGCAAAAGGAGGGAAGCGAGTGGATACAGCAAGAGAGTTACCAAAAAAGATGAAAGCAATTGTTGCTTATGCACCGGGCGATTACAGATTTGAGGTCGTGGATACCCCAAGAGCAGGAGAGGGTGAAATGATCCTGAAGGTAGAAGCCTGTGGGATCTGTGCAGGTGATGTGAAGGCCTTCCATGGTGCAAAGAGCTTCTGGGGCGGTGATGGGAATCCTCCCTATATTAAGGCACCTATGATTCCGGGTCATGAGTTTGTTGGCAGAGTTGTGGAAATTGGTGATAAGGTCAAGGGAAACTGGAAAATTGGGGACAGAATCTGTCCTGAGCAGATTGTTCCCTGCGGCGAATGCATGTTCTGTAAAACCGGAAGACACTGGATGTGTGAAAAGCACGATCTTTTTGGCTTCCAGAATAATGTAAATGGCGGTATGGCTGAATATGTACGCCTGACGAAGGAAGCGCTTCCATATCTGGTACCCGCAGATATGCCTGTTGAAAAGGCTGCTCTGATCGAGCCATATGCATGTGCATTTCATTGTGTGGACAGGGCACAGCCAAAGACGACAGACTTTGTGGTGCAGTCAGGAGCAGGAACACTGGGACTTGGAATGATAGGAGCGCTGAGACAGGCAAATCCTAAGTGCCTGGTAGTTTTGGATATGAACGATGAGCGCTTGAAAAAAGCAAAGGAATTTGGGGCGGATATCGTCATGAATCCGGGGAAAGAAGATGTGGTGTCCAAGATTAAGGAGATGACAGGCGGATATGGCTGTGACATCTATATTGAAGCAACCGGACATCCATCAAGTGTACAGCAGGGACTGGACTGTATCCGTAAGCTGGGACGCTTTGTTGAATTCTCTGTATTTGGAGAAAAGGTATCTGTGGACTGGAGCATCATATCTGACAGAAAAGAATTGGATCTTCTTGGTGTACATCTGAGTCCCTACTGCTATGATACGGTGATCGAATGGATTGACAATGGAAAGCTGCCGACTGCCGGAGTGGTAAGTCATAAATTCCCGTTAGAGAAGTGGGAAGAAGGATTTCATCTGGCACAGACCGGAGAAGATGGAGCAATGAAGGTTGTTCTGGTACCGGGAATGGAGGGATAGCATGCAAAGAATTCTCAATGATCCGGACAATATTGTAGACGAGATGCTGAGCGGTTTTCTGAAAGCCAATAGTGATATAGTAGAAGCCACGGAAAATAAGCGGGTTGTTAAAGCCAGATGCAAAGGCGAAGGAAAGGTTGGCGTGATCACCGGAGGCGGCTCCGGGCATAAACCGGCATTCATTGGTTATGTCGGAGAAAATATGTGCGATGCTGCGGCAGTTGGTGAAATCTGTTCTTCCCCTACAGCAGTTGCCTTTCTTGATGCGGCCAAATGTGCAGATCAGGGAAAAGGAGTGGCATGTCTCTATGGAAATTATTCCGGGGATAACATGAATGTAAAAATGGCTGTGAAAATGGCACAGAAGCAGGGTCTGACAATAAAGACGGTGATCGCCAATGATGATGTGGCCAGCGCTCCTAAGAATCAGAGAGAAAAAAGAAGAGGAGTTGCCGGGGAGATCTTTATGTGGAAATGTGGTGGTGCCAAGGCTGCAATGGGCGGTTCACTTGACGAGGTGATCGATGCAGCACAAAAGGCAATTGACCATACGAGAAGTATTGGTATTGGTCTGACACCATGTACACTTCCGGCAGTGGGACATCCCAATTTTGAGATCAAGGATGGCACTATGGAGGTAGGGATAGGACACCATGGAGAGCCTGGAATAGAAGTGTGTGAGCTGGAAACGGCTGATAAAATGGCAAAGAGAATGACAGATATCATCCTGCCAGACTATCCTTTTGAAGCAGGTGATGAGGTTGCAGTGCTGATTTCCGGGCTTGGGGCGACGCCGGTAATGGAATTGTATGTATTATACAATGAGGTGGAAAAGCTTCTGCAGGAAAAAGGAATTGCAGTCTACAGAGCATATGTGGGAAATTATTTCACATCATTAGATATGATGGGTGCAACGCTTACATTAATGAAGCTTGATGAGGAATTAAAGGAGCTCCTTGATATGCCTGTTAATACAGTAGGATTGAAGCAAAAAGGGAAGGAGAAGGGATGAAAGCGTTTCATAACAAGGATGGAAAGCCTGTTCTGATGAGGATGGTCAGTGGAATTAAAGAAAATAAGGATTACCTCGGTGAAATTGACGGCCTGATCGGAGACGGTGACCATGGGATGAATATGAATAAAGGCTTTAGCCTGTTTCAGCAGCGGTTTGAAAAGGAAACGTTTGATCTGAGTGAAGGCCTGAGAGAGCTGGGGATGATCCTGCTTAATGAAATCGGCGGTTCCATGGGTCCGATCTATGGAACTGTATTTATGGCAATGGCAGACGAAGCAGACGGAAAAGATGAGATTACAGTTTCAGATCTGTACCAGATGCTGGATCAGGCGAAAAAGGAGCTGGAAGAGCTTGTTGGAGCAAGAACAGGAGATAAAACGCTGATGGATACACTGACACCTGCAGTGGCGGCTTTGGAAAAAGCCGGCCAGGAGGGTGCGGATATGCAGACTGCCCTTGTACAGATGAAAAAGGCTGCAGAGAGTGGAAGAGATTCCACGAAGGATATGATAGCAAAATTCGGACGTGCCAGCAGACTTGGGGAACGGTCAAGAGGTGTACTGGATGCCGGGGCTGTATCCTGCTGTATCCTGCTTCAGAGCTTTGCAGACGGTATAATGGAGGTGATCGGGTGAAACTTGCAATTGGCTGTGATGAAGCAGCATATCAGCTGAAAAAGACGATAATGGAGTATTTGTCTGATATCGGTGTTGAATATGAAGATTACGGAGCGGCAGAGGGAGAAACTGTTTTATACCCGGATATAGCAAGGAAGGTAGCTGAGGCAGTAGCAGAAGGAAAATATGAGCGGGGCATTCTGGTTTGCGGAACTGGAATCGGAATGGCTATTACGGCCAATAAAGTCCCGGGGATACGGGCAGCAGTCTGTCATGACCCGTATTCTGCAGAGAGAGCCAGAAAAAGCAATGACGCACAGATCCTCTGCATGGGAGAAAGAGTGATCGGGAAGGAGCTGGCTAAATGCCTGGTTGATATCTGGCTAAAAGCAGAGTTCTCTGGCGGAGGATCACTTCCCAAGGTGAAACGGATCGGAGAAGTGGAACAATACTATTTTGACAAAGTAAAAAAACAAGCATCTGATTGACATTTTCTGCTGCATGGAATATACTATGATTAAGAAATGAAATTAAATTTCAAATAATGAAATTTGAGAAACAAGTGAGGTGAAGGTATGAATTATCATATTTTGGATTCGCTCGATTTAAGGGCATTTGACAACAGGGAGAAGGATTATGGGGTACATAATTATTTGGAAACGCTTGGGTTTGTTCCAGATGCTGTTACCCTGCTGGAATGCTCTGTAGAACAGGTTCATTCCTATAACGGGATCATTGATAATGCGACAGTGCCTTACCTGTGGACATGCGAAAGAGAAATGCCGGGTGGTAACGTCTGGAGTCAGAGGCAGCTGTACGGATTGGTAGAGGAACTGCATAAGGCAGGAACCAAATTTTTCTTTGGTGCACTTGCCCAGCCGAATATACATGATGAATACAATACCAGAGCAGAATGGCTTATGGAGCATGCAGATGAATATGATATTTTCATCATGACAAGGGATGGCGGTTCCTTAAGGAATAGTACAGGATCCATTAATCCGCTGAGAAGGCTTCCGGATGGACGCTACTATGAAGATGTATTTCTGGAAGATCTGATCAGGTATCTGGAGGATTTTCATATGGATGGCTTTCTGGCAGGGGATGGCTGGTGCGGTCTTGGCGTTATGCTGAAGGATGGAGATTTCCATCCGGATATGATCGATCAGTTTGAAACCTGGTCAGGAATAAAGGTTAAGGGTGAGAAGACGTCTGAACAGGCAGACTTTATCTGGAATGATCCCGGGAATCGGTCTCTTTGGATGAAGTTTTATGCGCAGAGGTGGGCTTCTTTCTTTAAAAAAATGAAACAGGGATTGGAAAAGCATGGAAAAGAATTTGTTTCCATGGATCCATGGGCAAGAGGAGCTGTAGATGCAATTTATGACTACGGTGTGGATTATAAGCTGTTGTCCGAAAGCGGTGTGGGTGCAGTCTGCATCCAGGCAAGAGAGGAAAACTGGGGACACAGAGGCGGTGAGTGGCTGTATGTTTGGGAAGCCGGTGAAATTGTCAGCTTTGTGACAAGCAGGGCATATGCACCGGATCTGCATCTGTACTGGGCAATTGCCACCTGCAATGCACCGGAGCACTGGATTGCAGTTAAGGATATGCCAAATGCGCTGGAAAGACAGTCATTGTCACTGCCAAGTACAACCTTTATCAATGAGGAAGGAAATTATGTCCGCGCAACAGAGGGACTACAGTTTATTTTTGGAACAGACCTGGAGAAGCAGGACTGGAAATTCCTGAAGGACAGATGGGATATAGGATTTGAAGAACCCATTCTGAAAACAAACGGACCTGTGCTTGTATTTTCAGATGCAGTGTATCAGTATCATTTGGACAGGGGCGAACGGTGGGAGCTGACAGCTCCGGGATTAAGAGCCATTATGGCAGGTGCATCGATCCACTGTGCTGTTAACAGTAAGAATCTGAAGAAAAGTAACGCAGACGGATACGTTCTTGTCAATCCTATGGGAATCACCAATGAAGAGGTTGAGGCACTTCTTGAGAAGAACAGGCAGGGAGCCGGGATCGTTGTGATCGGAAATACCGATAATGAATATCTGATCCGCGAGCTGGGACTGAAAAGAGCGGAAGCGAAGGAAGCTGACTGTCTCTGTCTGGATCAGGAAGCAATAGAGAAATACTGGAAGGGCATTGACTGTGATGCACTGGCCTGTGTAAAGGATGGTAAGTTTGTAGAACAGGTTGTTTCTGTAAAGCCGGTTTATAACACCAAAAGCAGAACGGAAGACAAGGCACTGTTCCAGGCAGTAGATGCACAGGTGCTTATAGGGCTTCAGACAGAGGCTGGGATTTATGCAGGTACAACGATAAGGAAAACAGGGGAGAATACAGGATTACGAATGTATGTAAGTCGTTCCTATGAATGGCCAAAGACCCTGGCAAGGTGGAATTTTAAATTCACAATGAGAAGCTTTGCGGAAGAATTACCGGATGATGTAGATAGATTGAATGCACATTTAATGAACAGGGTATGCGGAAATATTGCTCATGCGTCAGAAGGACAGATTTATCAGTATGAGATACATGAGGATGGCACGTTGCATATCGGGCTTGGCAATATGGGAAATATGTTTTATGGAAAGCCGGTATTATACGTGGAAGACGATATCTGTTTTCATGATGATTATGCAATTCAACGATATACACCGGGCGGGTATATCCATTTTGACACAACATTACACACGATAAAGGTGGAGGTACCACCGTTAGGCAGTACACATGTGAAGCTTAAAAGAAAATAAATAAAACGACAGTCTATAGGAACTGTCACACAATCAAAGGAGGTATGGTTATGAAGAGAAAAATGAAAGCAGTAGCGGCTTTGTCACTTGCAGCAGTAATGCTGCTTGCAGGGTGCGGCAGCAGTAAGGGTACACAGGATGGAGGAAGCACCACAGCAGCAGACACAGCTGAGCAGCAGGAAGGTACAGAAACCGCAGCATCGGATTCAGGAGAGAAGATAGTTATCCGTGTTGTCGGACCCATGGAAAATGAGAATGATACAACAAATCCTGTTACCAAGCAGACAGTCAGAGGTTACTATGTGATCAAGGAGTTATATGAGGCAGAGCATCCTAATGTAGAGCTGCAGCTTACAGGTATTCCGTGGGACAGCTGGCAGGCAAAGCTGACAACGGTAGCGGCAGCAAACCAGGTTGACGTTGTTGTACATGGTGCAAGTATTGTGGATATAGTAGAAGATCTGACACCTTATGCGGAAAAGGACGGAGATTTCCTGGATGGACTTTTACTGAAATATTCCTACAGAAGAGCAGATAAGTCCAATTACACAAAATTGGTTCCTACCGGTATCCCGATCACAGCAGCAGCAACATCTATTATGTATGATAAGAAGATCTTTGATGATTATGGACTTGACTATCCTGATGAAACATGGACTTGGGAAGATGTGCTTGATGCGGCAAAGAAAATGACAGGTACAGATCCGGTGACTGGTGAGCAGACATATGGCTATTATATTGACGGTGCAAGCAGTGACTGGGTAGGACGTTCCATGATCGGCTACTATTTTTCAAAAGATACAAAGGTAATTGAATATGCAGACAAGCAGATGGATACGAAGGTGAACTATACTTCTCCTGAAGCACTGAAGGGCTTCGAATTTGTAAATGAACTGGCAAAGACATGTCCTAAGGGCTTCCTGGAAGGACGTGGAGCAGAAAACTTTGGAACAGAAAATAATAATATTGCTATGTGGTATTCACAGAACCTGGTATCCAATTATCAGAAAACAGAAAGCCTTGGTCTGACAGACCGTTATGGCTATGCATATTCTCCGGTACTGGAAAATGGACGTGAGGGCTGGGCAAACTTTACCGGTGACTGGAATATGGCAATCGCAAAGAATGCACAGAATAAGGAAGCATGCTGGGAATTCATCAAATGGATGGCAACAAATCAGGACATTGCAGACTGGTGCTGGGAAGGCGGTAAGATCCCGAATAACAAGGAGGCTATTGAACGGTTATCAGCTGAAAATATTCCTTTTGCGGATGTATTCTTCAATACACTGGCAGCTACACCCGATAACTTCACTATTTTTGCAAGTGAGTATGATGATGCATTCCTTGGAAGCTCCAATGCATTCAAGGCAAATGGACTGTCTGCGATGTTTGCAGGTGATCTGACACCGGAGGAGGCTGCTGAAAATATTCAGGCTGCTTATGAGGAACAGGCGGCATCCTATCAATAAAGAAACAAAAATGGAGCAGGGCTTTCACCGTGTGTGAAAGCCCGCACATCCCAGACAGAAAGGGAGAGATTGGATGAATAAAAAAATTGGATCTCGGAATTTTGGGAAAAATGTTTATAAATGGAAAAAGAATCTGATCTGGCTGACTTTTCTGTTACCGACATTTATCTGCCTTTTGATTCTGACTTATATCCCAACGATCAAGGCTGTGAATTACAGCTTTCACGATGTAAATGTGATCGGTGAAATACAGAGTAATGTGGGCTTCCAAAATTATAAGGTGCTGCTGGAGAGCAGCGGCTTTCGAAAATCGATACTGAATACATTGATCCTTGCACTAATGTCATTACTGGCAATTCCTTTGGGATTTGTGATTGCCTGTGGTGCAAACGGGGTAAGGAACAAAAAGGCACAAACGGTATTCCGGCTTGGATTCTATATGCCTAATATTATAACAGGAGTCAGCATCGTGCTGATCTTCCAGTACATATTACAGGTGGACAACGGCCTGATCAATCTGGCGCTTTCTAATATCCTTGGTAAAAAAATAGAGATTGGCTGGTTGTCAGATCCTTCTCTGACAAAGGTAGGGGCAAGCATTATCCAGATATGGACTACACTTGGTTATAACATGCTGATCTGCCTGGCAGGGCTTCAGTCTATCCCTACTGAGCTGTATGAGGCTGCGATGATGGATGGTGCAGGCAGCTTCCGGAGATGGCGGTATATTACGATACCACTTATGCGTAATAATTTCATCTTTCTGTTTATAACAGGTATTATCAGCGGCTTCAGCAGATTTACCGATTTGTATATTTTGTCAGGAAATTCGTCATCCGGTAAGCCGGCAGGATCCTTACAGACGATATTGATGTATATATATCAGTACAGCTTTGAAAATCCGAGCTATGGATTGTCCTGTGCCGGAGCGGTTATCTTATTTATTATTGTATTTACGGTTACTGCGATTAACTTAAAGGTAACGAAAACGATTTAGGGGTGCTTGCGTATGAAGAAGAAAAAGATATTTAGTCAGGCTGTTTTAATAACGATATTGGGAGCGGCACTGGTAATCGTACTGATTCCGATTTTTTGGGCAATTTCCATGAGCTTTGATGCAACGACCATAGACGTGGTACCCAATCCACCCCGGTTTATTCCCAAGGAATTTTCTGTCTTTAATTATAAGTATGCATTGGAGGCAATTCCAATTGCCCGTTATTATATCAATACATTTTTGCTGACACTGATCAACACAGCGATATCTGTTTTTACTGCAATGGCTTGCGGTTATGCTTTTTCCAAGGGGAAATTTCCTTGTAAGGGAATTCTGTTCCTCATGGTTCTGGCGGTCATGATGATCCCGTTTGAAGTGCGTATGATTCCTCTTTTTTTACAGTATCGTGATTGGAATATGCTGGATACATGGTGGCCGCTGATTTTAGGTTCCTTTGCATGGGCATATGGGATCTTTCTGGCAAGACAGTTTATCGACAGTATACCGGATTCCCTGAGGGAATCAGCATCCATTGACGGTGCGGGAGAATGGTATATCTTTTTAAAGATCATTCTTCCTTTATGCGGACCGGTCATCGCAACGCTGGTTATTTTCCAGGTTGTGAACCAGTGGAATAATTTCCTTTGGCCGTTAGTTGTTGTTTCAAATCCTAAAAAACAGGTCATATCCGTTGGTCTTGCTATGTTTAATGCTTCAGAAACCGCAAGATATCTGGGACCCAGACTGGCAGTTTCCGTGCTTGGTGCAATACCGCTTATGATCGTGTACCTGTTTTTACAGAAATATATCGTACAGAGTGTTATGTTAAGCGGCGTAAAGGAATGATAAGGAGAACAGGATATATGAGACAGTTGAAGCTGAATAAAAGTGGAATTATAATACCTGTCATGTCTCTTGGAACATGGGCCTTTGGTGGTGATGCAATCTGGGGAAAGACAGATGAAATGCAGGCAATTGATACAGCACGGAGAGCTGTGGAAATGGGGATAGTACAGATTGATACTGCTCCTGCCTACGGAATGGGAAAAAGTGAAGAGATTCTTGGAGAGGCTTTGAAGGGGATCAGGGATAAGGTTATCCTTTCAACCAAATGCGGACTGAGCTGGGATGAGGGAAATATAGGACAGCTGCATGTGGAAAGAGACGGACACAGGATTGTAAGAAATCTGTCAGCAAAAAGCATCAGAAAAGATCTGGAAAATAGCCTGAAACGGTTAAAAACAGAGTATATTGATATTTACTATGTGCATTATCCGGTATTTGGAACATACGCTGTTCCTGTAGAGGAAACGATGGATGAACTGAACCGGATGAAAAAGGAAGGAAAAATCCGTGCAATTGGAGCTTCAAATATGAATCCGGAGGTCCTGAATGAATACTGTACTTATGCAGATATTGAGATCATTCAGGAAAAATACAGCCTTTTAGACAGAAAGGTGGAGGAAACGCTGTTACCGGTATGTCAGGAAAGAAAAATTCTGTTACAGGCTTATTCTCCCCTGGAGCAGGGTGTGCTGACAGAGCAGTTCCGGCAGAAACGGGATACACCAGATCAGAAGAGATTTGTCAATAAGCCATGGGGAAAGAAGGAGTGTCATGAGAGGATGCTTCAGATGTTTGATTCGTGGATGGATCTCTGTGAAAAGTATAACTGTCAGCTGGAGCATCTGGCAATAGCATGGATCTTAAAGCAGCCAGGAGTAAACATTCTTTGTGGAGCCAGAAAGATCACGCATCTTGAAAGCAATATCAAGGGAGCAGAGATTGCTTTGACAGAAGAGGATGCTGAAAGGATCCGCAGGGATGTAGAGTCTTTTTTATGATGAGGGAAACAATTTGACCAATATTAAACCAGCCAGAAAAGTGACAGAGGCAAATCAGTCATCTGAAAAATTACTGACATTGATCGAATTATTATCTACATGGTCGGAGCCGGTAAAGCTGCAGAGCTTAGCCAGTCAGGCATCTATGAATGTCAGTACAACATTGCGCTTTTTGATGGCTCTTGAAAATAAAGGATATGTGGTTCAGGATGATACGGGCAGATATTCGCTGACGTACAAGCTGTGTGGAATAGCGAATAATATTAAAATGCATACCAGTATCAGGAATATCTGCCTGCCCTTTATGAAAGAGGTATCACGGTATTTCGGAGAGACAGTCAATCTGTCTGAAGAAGAAAATATGTCAGTTGTGTATCTTGAGGTGATACAGTGTGAGCGGCAGGCTTTATGCACAACGCAGAGAATCGGAAAAGTAGCGCCTTTATACTGCACAGGTGTTGGAAAGCTTTTCATGCTGAATCATCCATGGGAGAAATTGTGCGATTATTACGAGAAAAATAAGCCTGTTAAATATACTGAAAATACATGTACAACCATGGAAGAGATTTTTAATAAAATGGAAACAGCCAGAGAGTGTGGTTATTCTACAGATGATGAGGAATGTGAAATGGGAATGCGCTGTGTAGCTGTCCCGATCAGAAATTATACAGGTGAGATCATAGCCGGACTCAGTGTCAGCGGACCGACGACCAGGATGACACTTGAAAATATTCAGGAAAAGGTTCCCTATCTGCTGGAAATTTCAAAAAAGATATCCAGAAGACTGGGGGCAGAAATATAAGAGGAGATAGCAGAATGAAGATTGTTTTATTAGAATCGTTGTCAGTTTCAAAGGAATGTATGAAGAAATATACAGATATACTTGAGCAGGAAGGACATAGCTTTCAGTGTTATGAAAGAAATGATGATCCTGAAGTACAGATACAGGAGATCGGGGATGCAGATATCGTTATGATTGCCAATATGCCATTAAGCGGTAAGGTAATTTCTGCTTGTCCGAACCTGAAGTTTATTGATGTGGCATTTACCGGAGTGGATCATGTGGATCTGCAGGCAGCCAGAGAAAAAGGGATCGCTGTCAGCAATGCTTCCGGATATTCAAATGAATCTGTGGCAGAGCTTGTACTTGGCATGATGCTTTCTCTTCTGAGAAATGTACCGCAGGTAGAGGAACGCTGCAGAAAGGGAATGACCAAGGATGGACTGGTAGGAAGAGAGCTTAAAGGAAAAACAGTAGGTGTGGTAGGAACAGGAGCTATCGGTTCCAGGGTTGCAGAGCTTTGCCATCTGTTCGGATGTGAGATAGCAGCCTATGATCTGTTCCCGAAGAAGAATGCGCCGGAATATTTACATTATGGTACCCTGGAAGAGGTGCTTTCAAAATCAGATATTGTGACACTGCACTGTCCTTTAACAGAGGATTCCAGAAATCTGATCAATCAGGACAGAATTGCACAGATGAAAAAGGGAGCGATTCTGATCAATGCGGCAAGAGGACCTATTGTGGATTCAAAGGCACTGGCAGATGCCCTTAACAGTGGTTATCTGAGAGGTGCCGGGGTAGATGTGTTTGAAATGGAGCCGCCTCTTCCCATGGATCATCCTCTTTTACACAGCATTAATACAATTGTTACGCCCCATATTGCTTTTGCATCAGATGAATCCATGGAGATCAGGGCAAAAATTGTATTTGAGAATATCCAGAAATGGATGAATAAGGAACAGGTGAATACCATACTTTAAGTCGCGATGCCGGGGACTTTCACCCCGCCATCATTCATATCTCTCAGTATTGGAAAAAAGCAGTCAATTCCCCCTTGACTGCTTTTTCCTGTGGTGTGATCATTTTACAGGTATAAGGAATTGACAAACAGAAGGATGTGATCGGATTACGGACACGCTTCATCTGAAGAAAGATACAAAACTGATCGGTGTTGCACAGGGACTTTCTCAGATTCTTGTTACGCAGATACCGGATGGAGTCTTTGCAGAAAAAAGGAAAACGTACCAGCGATAGATACGCCGGATATTGCTGATGCATCTGTAATACTGGCATACTGCGGTCTCGTTACTTCCAGAAAACAGCCCGGCATTTATGCGCTGCGGTGGCGTGTGGCAGGAGGTTCAATTCTGCGGAATTTCGCCTTTTATGCCGATGTGGGATACCGCATTACCTGGATTACGGAGAATCGGAGCCATCCGTGGATCTTGGTGACGGGGAACGGCGGAGGAAGATGGTACAATTTCTGGTGCGATATTACTCAGGGCGGTAAGGATTACAGGATTCTCAGCATTCGCGGGACACGGCAGCCCTTTGCCATCTATGCCTGTAACGTGGAACACTCCAGAGCTGATTATGAGATGGACATTCTGAACTGCAGAAACATCGTGATTTATAATCTGAAAAGTGAATGCAATTCCCCCGATCTGCTGATCCGGGACTCAGACAATATTGCGGTGTTCTCTCAGGGAGGGGACGCTTCAACATATCCCGGAGGTTCCCTGTATCATATAGAGAACTGTACGAATTTTACACTGTCCCTACTGTATGATTACCGCATTAACTGCAGCGGACACGGGCCGGAATATTTCAGCGGGACATGGTTTGATCCATGTGAATGGCATATGCTGACGGAAACGGCACCAAACGGCGATGTGATTACAACCTTGCCCTGCGAACGCCCCTGTCTGTATAAGAGAGGAAACTACAGAGGCTGTAATGAAGCAGAAGAGTAAAAGAATAAAGTTTGGGAATGGAGGAAAATATGGATCATAATAAACAAATAAAAGGAGCGGTGTATTTTCCATCACGCGCTTACAATGCATATCAAACCTGGATGTATTTTGACAGAACGGTAATTGCAAGAGATTTTGGATATGCGAAAAGCGCTGGACTGAACGCTTTACGCATTTTTACAAGCTACGAGTACTGGCAGGAGGAAGCAGAGCTGTTCTGGAAGAAGTTTGAAAGCCTTTTGTCTGTGGCAGAAGAACAAGATATCCTGGTGATGCCCATCTTATTTGAAAACTGCGGCAGAGAGCCGTCTCGGGAAAACATGCTGGATCAGGATCCGGAAACAGCAGCCTGTATCCAGTCGCCTGGACGTAAAATTACAGAAAATCGAAAGCTGTGGGGAAAACCGGCTGAATATACCCGTGAATTTATGAAGCGCTATGCCGATGATGAACGTCTGGCGGCCATAGAGCTGATGAACGAACCCCATGAAGAAACCGGAGACATTCCGTTTGCTCAATTCATTACAAAGACGGCATTTGATATGAAAAAGAGAGTGCCTCTCAGTATAGGCTGCATTTCTCTGCAGCATAATCTGTATTTTGCTCAATGGATTGAAGTTTATCAGTTTCATGATAATTTTCCCTCTGACCGAGAGAATTTTGAGAAGAAATTAAGAGATGCTGTCAGCCTGCAGGAAATGACGGGGAAGGCGGTTTGGCTCTCAGAGTGGCAGCGGTTGCGGATAAGCGGACCCGGATGGGATCAAAGGGTAATTCCAGAAGAAGATAAAATCCCGTATCTTTCTTCTCTGGCAGAAGCTGTTTATCAGAGCGGCATTGGCAGTTTCTTCTGGTCGCTTATGGTTAAACCGGCTTATCTGCCAGCTCAGAGGATAAATGGAACAATAAACGGTCTGTTCCATGAGGACGGGAGCGTATACAGCACAGCGGACTACATTGCTGTTTCAGGAAAACAGAATTCTCCGGAAGCTTTTACACAGCCGCCGCTGTGGTATGTGGAAGAGCTGAAGAGAACCGGGAAGGAATAAAATACATCTTTATAGCATACACAGCAAAAATATTTGGAGACAGTCGATTTTTATAACTGGCTGTCTCTGACAGATAAAATTGACCTACCTTAGCAATTCAGTCTTTCGGGTACTAAGGTAGGTCAAAATTCAATGAAAAAGCGGGTCAATTTTAGGGTTCTTCCGCAAAATATAGTATTTGAACATGTACCAACCTGTGGAGACCAGTATATATCCGCATATTTAAAGTTGTTTTTTGTAATTTGCTAAAATTTGCGGAAGAACCAAAGAGTTCCGGAATAATCAAAAAATAGTATTTCAGAGAGTATGAAGAAAAGTCTGTAAATGGGGTTCTTCTATGATAAGACGTGGTGGAATGCTTAGAAATTGGGCATTCCACCTTTATTTATATACCATCCAGAGGATGGCACGTCAAAAACCGGAAAGAGGAAAAACCGACTATAGAACCGATAAACGCACCCATAAATATTAACATGAATCTGGAATTATACTGCAGATTCCTTCTTTTATTTTCTATTTGTCTTTTCTCAAATTCCATATCTTTTGTATTTTCCATAATTTCTCCCTTCTTAAAAACAGGAACAGAGCTCTGAAATATAAGTGCTGTTTTTAATTAGAGAAAAATTATCGAAATAAAATTATAAAATACATTGAAAAATATTTAGGCGATACCATTACATTGTTTCCAGAACTAGTAGAAAAATTTAATCAAAACAAATTATACCTATATTATTCACAGCACAGCCGTGAAAGCGGCTGAAAGCCACATAGTTACTATATTTTAGCTGAATATTGCTTTTCACCTATCAAGTGAATGAAAAAAGAGCATCCACTTGTCTGTTATGATGGAATGACCGGGGATCTGATAAAGATCCAGCTGCGTGATGGAACACAGTATTCCTGCACCGGAGTAGCTGATTTTTTACAGCCGGTACTGGGTGAATATCTGCATGACTATCCGGAAATCCCTATTCTGCTTCGTGGTGATAGTGGTTTTTCTACGCTTGATCTATATAAGCAGTGCGAGGAAAACGGCACAAGCTATGTGATCCGGCCGAAGGAGAATGGCATCCTACGCGGAAAAGCATCCTATCTTGTGGATGAGCTTGATGAAATCACCAGGAATAACAAAGTGGATTATACGGTAGTTTATGGTGAATTCATGTACAAAGCAAAGTCATGGCCTTACGAACGGCGTGTGGTATGCAAGGTTGAAAAGCCGGAAAACCAGATGGTTTACATGTACACCTTTGTTGTCACAAACATGCGCAAACAACGCATTGATACCGTCCGTTTAAAACTGCTGAAGATTGCTGCAAAAGTAGTTCATTCAGCAAGATATATCACATTCAAGCTGTGTAGCAGCTGCCCTCATAAAAATGAATTCTATGAGACACTTTCAAATATCGGTAAGCTGAATGTACAGCTGGAATAGTAACTATTAACGAACCTTGACAGCTTAATAACCGCTCAGAACTCTGCCACAGGGATTTTATACCCTTTTTGGAGATTGGTTGAGCGATATTTAGGCTACATGGGTCAATTTTTGGATTCATGGTACAGTTACCAGTTCAGATACTGTTCCGTGAATAATTCAGGATAATGATATTACAAGTCTCACATATTCTCTATCCGTTATTTTGTCAAAAAAACAAGTCCTATCGTTAGTTATCACAGTCTCTTTTACTTGACACACAGGAAAAAACGGATATAATAAATTGAAAATGGTTTTTAATTTCAAAATGAACCGCTGCGGTTCATAGGGAAAGAAGATTGAAAAATAAAATTTTTCAATCGCGGGATTTGTGTCTGTGCGCATCTGACACAAACCCGGTATGCACAAAAAACGTGCGCAGAAATGGGAGAAAAATGGCAGAACGTGTCAGATACAGAACGAGGCAACAGGAGCTGATCCGGGATTGTCTGGAAAAACACAGCGACCGGTTTGTGACGGCGGAACAGTGTATGGACTGTCTCAAAGCCGAAGGAATTCACGTTGGACAGACGACGGTTTATCGGGCTCTCGACCGTCTCACAGAGGAGAACGCCGTGATCAAAATTCCGGCAGTGGATGGCGCAGGCGCGCAGTACCGCTATATCGGAGAATTGAGGCCGGGCAGCCCGGGGCGGCTTGTCTGCCTGCAGTGCGGGAAGATCATTCCTCTGGAATGTAACAAGCTCCATGGATTTTCCGAACATATCCTGAAGGAGCATGACTTTGCGCTGGATTCCTCGCATCTGATCTTTTACGGCTGCTGTCGGGAGTGCCGCAAATTCAGGGAAACACAGGAAGGACTGCAGGACAGAAATGAGGATGAATAGAAAAAAGCAACTCGGGAAGCATGCTGTGATTTCCGGTATCAGGATGCCGCAGACGTGCCGCATGCGGGTATCGGAAAGCGGCATCCTGCGCCGCGCGGCGTTGGTGCTCTGCGCGTGCTTACTGTTTACCACAGTACTTGGCGGCTGCGGTGCGGAAACTTCTGACGAACCGGTGGATCCCAGCAAGCTGCAGGTGATGGCGAGTTTTTATACGATGTACGATTTCGCACAGAAAATCGGCGGCGAGCATGTCCAGGTGACCTGCATGGTACCGTCCGGTACAGAGCCCCACGACTGGGAGCCGTCCACAAAGGATATTACCCGGATGGAGCAGGCGGACGTTTTTATCTATAACGGTGCTGGGATGGAGCACTGGATTTCAGACGTTCTGGCGGGGCTTTCCAATAAAAAATTGATTTCCGTGGAAGCGTCGCAGGGCGTGAGCCTGCTGCGCAGCGCAGAGGAAGAGGATAGCCACGACCATGAGGCCGCGCATGCGGATGAGGACGAAGAGGACGGTCACGACCATGCGGACGAAGAAGATGCCGCTGTGAGCAATGTGGCCGCGCATGAAGACGATGCCGCCGACCACACTGTTGCCGCCGCACCGGATGGTCATGACGCCCACGAGCACGGCGAGTACGACCCCCACGTCTGGCTGGACCCGATGAACGCAAAGCAGGAAATGCAAAACATTTGCGAAGCGTTTTCTGAGGCGGATCCGGAGCATCGCGCAGACTATCAGGCAAATTATGAGAAATGGGCAAAACAGCTCGACGAGCTGGACAAAACCTATCAGACGACGCTGGAAAATCTGTCGGAGCGAAACATCGTTGTGGCGCATGAGGCGTATGGATATCTGTGCAGGCGTTATAACCTGACGCAGGTGAGCATCGAGGGCATGTCGCCGGATTCCGAACCCGACCCGGGGCGGATGGCAGATATTATCGATTTTGTCCGGGCAAACAACGTCCGTGCGATTTTCTTTGAAGAGCTGTCCGGCTCGAGGACGGCGGAAACGGTAGCGGCGGAAACCGGCGTGAAGCTTTTGACCCTCAGCCCGCTGGAAGGCCTGAGCGACAGACAGGAAGAAACCGGCGGAGATTATTTTTCCGTCATGGAAGAAAATCTGCAGCAGTTGACAGAAGCTTTGCGGTAAGGAGCAGACATATGAATGCGATAGAAATCAAAAATCTGCACTTTTCCTATGGAAAGGAAAATGTGCTGGACGGCGTCAGCCTTTGCCTGAAAGAAGGGCGGCTGGCGATTCTCGCAGGAGAAAACGGGGCAGGAAAATCGACGCTTTTAAGGCTTTTATTAGGAGAGCTCCCGATCGGGGAAAGCCACAAAGGGGATCACGAAGAAGGCAGCAGCGACGGCAGCATTGAGATTCTGGGGCAGGACATCCGACAGTTTAAGGATTGGTCGAGCATCAGCTATGTGCCGCAGAACGGGATGGGTGGCTGGAAGGATTTTCCGGCATCCGTGGAAGAAATCGTGCGCGCAAATTTATATAAGCAGATCGGATTGTTCCGGTTTGCGGGGAAAAAAGAGCGGCAGCAGGTAAAGGCTGCGCTGGCGCAGGTGGGAATGGAGGAATACCAGAACCGTTTGATCGGCAGACTTTCTGGCGGACAGCAGCAGAGAGTGCTTCTGGCACGCGCCCTGGTCAACGAGCCGAAGCTTTTGATTCTGGATGAGCCGACGTCGGCATTGGATGAAAAAAATGCGTCACACTTTTACCAGCTGCTCAAAAAAATCAATGCGGAGAAAAGGATCACCGTCCTGATGGTGACGCATGACCTCAAACGTGCATCGTCCTATGCAGATGATATCTGGGTGCTGGAGGACGGAAAGGTAAAACAGGAAGCTGGGAAAGGAGAGGGGCAGGCATGAGAATTTTTGAGTATTTGTTTATGCAGCGGGCGTTTGTTGTCGGAATTTTGCTGGCGGCGGTTGTGCCCTGCGTCGGAATGGTCGTTGTCTGCAAACGTCTTTCCATGATCGGCGATGCACTTTCACATACGTCGCTCGCCGGCGTCGCAGCAGGACTTTTGCTGGGTGTCAATCCGGTGGCGGGCGCAGCGGCAGCCTGTGTGGCAGCGTCCTTCGGCATTGAAGCGATCCGCAGAAAGCTTCCGCGCTATTCGGAAATGTCGATATCCATTATCATGTCAGCAGGAATCGGTCTGGCGGGTGTGTTGTCCGGTTTTGTGAAAAATTCGGCAAACTTCAACAGCTTTCTGTTCGGCAGCATTGTGGCGATCAGTGATGCCGAGATGATTTCAGTCATCGTGGTGTCTGTTGTGGTGCTTGTGTTATTTTTGCTTCTATATAAAGAGCTGTTTTATATTTCATTGGATGAAAGAAGCGCGCGGTTGGCGGGCGTGCCGGTCGGCGTCGTCAATTTTATCTTCACGATTATGATTGCAGTGACGGTTTCGGTTGCAGCACGGACAGTCGGCGCGTTGATGGTATCGTCGATGATGGTCGTTCCGGTAGCTTGTGCGATGCAGCTGGGAAAGAACTTTAAACAGACTGTATGGTACGCTGTCGGTTTGAACGTGCTGTTCATGATTATCGGGCTGTTTGCGGCGTTTTATCTGGGCTTAAAGCCGGGCGGCACAATCGTTTTGGTGGGCGTTGCAGCGCTTCTGATTATTTTTATCGGGAAACGGATTATGTTCGGAAAGCAGGAATAAAGTCGCAATTGACACAGGAAAAAAAGCGTGCTACCATGTTTGCAGTCAATGATGACTAACAAAAGAAAGCTATGCCGTACGACAGGTAGTATAGACGTATCCTGCGCCGGTCGAAGGAGGAAACGAACATGATGAAAGCATCTGATGCAAAGAAAATCGGTTTATTTTTAGGAGGCGTATTGTTCGGAACAGCCGGAATCAAGATCCTTTCCAGCAAAGACGCGAAGAAAGCATACGTACAGTGTACCGCAGCAGCGCTTCGTGCAAAGGACAGCGTTATGAAGACCGTTACAACAGTTCAGGAAAACGCTGGTGATGTTCTGGCAGAAGCAAAGCAGATCAATGAAGACAGAGCTGCAGAAGAAGCGGAAGCTGAAGTAAAAGAAGAAGCCTGATTCAGGGCAGTGGGGGGACGGAGCCGGAGACGGCGCCGTCCTTTTTGACGGAGTCCCGTTTTCTGAAAAAGCGCGAAGCGTATCAGCGGAGGTGAGATAAGATTGAAAAATAAAATTTTCAATCGCGAGATTTGTGTCTGCGCGCACTTGACACAAACTCGACATGCGCAAAAAGCGTGCGCAGAAATGAGCGGAAAAAATGAACTTTAAAATCAAACACAAAATTCCCGGGCGAATCCGGGTGCATATGGGGCAGTCCAGAATGAGCTTTGATCAGGCGGACACCCTGCAGTATTTTCTGGAAACACAGCCAGGTGTGACAAAAGCGACCGTATACGAGCAGACGCAGGATGCGGTGATCGAGTACAACGGCGAATTAAAAGATCTGATCGAGGCGCTGAAACGTTTTCATTATGAAGACGTACAGCTGCCGGATTCTGTCCGTTCCAGTTCGGGACGCGCGCTGAATGCGGAGTATAAAGAAAAACTGATCGGACATGTGGCAAAACGGTTATTCACAAAATACATGCTTCCCTTACCGATCAGAAATGTGTATACTATATGGAAAGCTTTCCATTATGTAAAAGAGGGCGTTGTATGCCTTTCCAGAGGCAAACTGGAAGTTCCGGTGCTGGATGCGACTGCGATTACGGTTTCCATCCTGCGGCGTGACTGCCCGACTGCAGGATCGGTTATGTTCCTGCTTGGTCTGGGTGAAATCCTCGAGGAGTGGACACATAAGAAATCCGTCGGTGATCTGGCGCGCAGCATGTCGTTAAATGTCGGCAAAGTGTGGATAAAGACCCGGGATCAGGAGATCCTTGTGGATTCTGCATCCGTTGTGCCCGGAGATCATATCGTGATCCATGTCGGCAACGTCATCCCGTTTGACGGTGTAGTGGCAGATGGCGAAGCAATGATCAATCAGGCTTCCATGACCGGAGAATCCGAGCCTGTCCGCAAGGAAAAGGGTGGTTTTGTTTATGCCGGAACCGTTGTGGAAGAGGGCGAGCTGACAATCGAGGTCAAGGCAGTTTCCGGTTCGACCCGTTACGAAAAGATTGTTACGATGATCGAGGATTCCGAGAAGCTCAAGTCCGCAGCAGAAGGACGTGCGGAGCATCTGGCGGACAGGCTGGTTCCCTATACCTTCCTTGGAACCGGTCTTGCATGGCTGTTTACAAGAAATGTGACCAGAACGTTATCCGTACTGATGGTTGACTTTTCCTGCGCATTAAAGCTTGCGATGCCTCTGACTGTCCTGACAGCGATCCGGGAAGCGAATGCGGCGAAGATCACCGTAAAGGGAGGCAAATATCTGGAAGCATTTGCCGAGGCTTCCACCATCGTATTCGATAAGACTGGTACACTGACCAAAGCACAGCCTACACTGCATTCGGTTGTTCCATTCGGCGAGGAAAAGGAAGACGATCTTCTGCGTCTGGCAGCATGTCTGGAGGAACACTTCCCTCATTCGATGGCGAAGGCGGTTGTGCGCGCGGCGGCAGAGCGCAATCTGGAACATGAAGAGGTGCATTCCAAGGTGGAATATATCGTTGCGCACGGTATTGCTTCCTATGTTGGGGAAAAACGTGTTGTAATCGGCAGCGCCCACTTTGTATTTGAAGATGAAAAGTGTCAGATCCGTCCGGAATATCAGCAGCGTTTTGACGAGCTGCCGCTGCAGTATTCCCATCTGTATCTGGCAATTGACAACGTGCTGGAAGCAGTGCTCTGTATTGAGGATCCGGTGCGTGAAGAGGCAAAACAGGTTATCCGCGAGCTGAAACGGGAAGGATTTACAAAAATCGTCATGATGACTGGCGACAGCGAGCGAACAGCAGCGGCGATCGCAAAACAGATCGGCGTGGACGAATACCATGCGGAAGTTCTGCCGGAGGACAAGGCGAACTTTGTCCAGCAGGAAAAAGAAGCCGGACGCAGGGTAGTCATGGTCGGCGACGGAATCAACGACTCCCCGGCGCTTTCTGCTGCGGATGTTGGTATTGCGATCAGCGACGGTTCGGAGCTTGCGCGGGAAATTGCGGATATTACAGTCGGTGCGGACAGCCTGCAGGAGCTGGTTTACCTGCGCCGCTTAAGCAAAGAAATGATGCGTCGGATTCATGTCAACTACCGTGCAATCCTCGGCATCAACGGCAGTTTAATTGCAGCCGGTGTGACCGGGCTGATTCAGCCTACGACATCCGCGCTGCTGCATAATACGACAACACTGGCCCTGAGCCTGAGAAGCATGAGCTGGAAAGTTCCGGGAGAGGCAGGGCAGGAATAAAAAGAACGGAGACAGAGAATGAAAAAGGCGATGATTGCCATGAGCGGCGGCGTAGATTCGAGCGTTGCGGCATGGCTGATGAAGCGGGACGGATATGATTGTATGGGCGTTACGATGCGCCTGTTTGCTGGAGAGGACAGCTGCGAACGAAAAGGGCATACCTGCTGTTCGTTAGATGACGTGGAGGATGCAAGAAGCGTTGCACGTCAGCTGGGCATTCCGTATTTCGTGTTCAATTTTACGGAAGATTTCGGCACACAGATCATGGACCGCTTTGTCTGCGCCTATGAAAACGGATTCACCCCGAATCCGTGTATCGACTGTAACCGTTATATGAAGTTCGAGAAGCTGATGAAGCGGGCAAAGGAGCTGGATTACGATTACGTTGTAACCGGACACTATGCCCGAATCGAAGAACAGGACGGAAAGTTCCTCCTGAAAAAAGCCATCGATGAAAAGAAAGACCAGAGTTATGTGCTCTACAGCCTGACGCAGGAGCAGCTTGCACATACGCTGTTCCCCCTGGGCGGCATGACGAAGCCGCAGATCCGGGAAATGGCGGAAGAACAGGGACTGATCAATGCGCGCAAGCATGACAGCCAGGATATCTGCTTTGTGCCGGACGGAGATTATGCCGGGTTTATTGAACGTTACACAGGAAGAAGCTTCGAGCCGGGCAATTTTGTGGATCAGGAAGGACATGTGCTGGGGCAGCATAAGGGAATTATCTGCTATACGATCGGACAGCGCAAAGGGCTGGGACTAGCCCTGCAGGAGCCGATGTATGTGTGCAGGATCGATCCAAAGACCAATACGGTAGTCCTTGGACGCGACCGGGATCTGTGGTCAAAAGAGCTGACGGCGAAAGATTTCCACTGGATCAGCGGTGAGGTGCCGACGGGCACGCAGCGCATCAAAGCGAAAATCCGTTACCGTCACCAGGAGCAGTGGGCGAACGCAGAGATCACCGGACCGGACAGCATTCATCTGGTCTTTGACGAGCCTCAGAGGGCAATTACCTGCGGACAGTCGGTTGTACTTTATGATGGCGATGTTGTAGTGGGCGGAGGAACGATCAATGGATTATGTGGTTCTGGATCTGGAATGGAATCAGGCGTCTGATAGCCGCGATGCCCGCAACAGACTGCTTACGTTTGAAATTATTGAGATCGGTGCGGTAAAATTAAACAGCCGGATGGAAATTGTGGATACCTTTGAGGAGCTGATCCGTCCGCAGGTTTATGATACCATGCACCATATTACGGAAAAGCTGATCGGCATTCACATGAAAGACCTCTCCGGATGTCGGACCTTTGACGTCGTGATGAAGGACTTTCTGGCGTGGTGTGGCGAGGATTTCATGTTCGGTACCTGGGGACCGCAGGATCTGACGGAGCTTCAGAAAAATATGCGGTTTTTCGGTATGGAGCCCCTTGGAAAAGGACCTGTCCGGTTCTATGATATTCAGAAGCTGTTTTCCATCGCCTACGAAGATCAGAAGGTGCGCAGGAGTCTGGAATATGCGGTAGATTATCTGCAGATTCCAAAGGATATTCCGTTTCACCGGGCGATCAGCGACGCGGTGTATACCGCACGGGTATTTCAGATGATCAAAGACCCGATTGCACTGCAGCGGTTTTCCTTCGACACGTTCCAACTGCCGGAAAATCACCGCAGTGAGGTGCATGTCGTATTCGATAATTATGCAAAATATATTTCCCGACCGTTCCCGGATAAGGAGGCGTTGATGGCGGATAAAGAGGTTCTTTCCACCAGATGTTATCTGTGCCATCATAACCTTCGCAAAAAAGTCCGCTGGTTCTCGCCAAACGGCAAGCACTATTACAGCCTGTCGTGGTGCGATAAGCACGGTTGGATGAAAGGAAAAATCCGCGTGAAAAAAGCGGAAGATGACATGGTTTACGCTGTCAAGACGACGAAGCTGGTCGGAGAGAAAGAGGTTGCCGCCCTGATGGAGAGAAAAGATCACATCCGCCAGCTGCGTAAGGAGCACAGACACCGCGAAGCGCAGGAAAAGCTCGGGAAACGGTGAGGCGGGACGCTGACATCGGAGACACGCCGGGGAGCCCATATAATAAAACGAAAAAACGCCGCAGACCGGTTTCAAAAGAAATGGTCTGCGGCATTTTTGTGCATCCCGTCCTGTGTCTTACGCGAAGGGATCGGTGTAACGGTCGAAGTCGATGATTTCATCTTTGCGGCTGCGGTGTCGTTTCATGATATCGCGGCGCTTGCGATTGCGGCTGTGTCCGATCAGAATGGAACGGATCACCAGAATGACGATCAGGATAACCGCGACAATGCTGACTGCAAGCAAAATTTTACGGACGTTTAAGAAAATAACATTTCCCCCAGGTGTGGAAACTGCGGTCGGAGAAGTTGTGGAAGCGACGGATTCAGACGCTGCGGTGCCAGCCTGCGCGCTCGTGGCGCCCTGTGTGCCGGAGGAACCGTTTGCACTGGAAGCATTCGCATTGCCATCCGTGCCGGAGCTGTCTGTGCTGCTTTGCGCATTAGAAGCGCTTCTTTGTACGCTGTTCGCATCTGCCTTGGAAGAGCCATCCGCTGTTGCGATGGCTGCGCTTTCCGTTTCAGAAACCGGTTCTGCACTGAAATCAAAGGGCGTTATGCTGGAAAAGAGGATCGGCGCGCTGCCGAGATCCTGACCTTCGTAGGAGTAGTGGATGACAGCGGCCTGTCCATCCTTCAGGTTATCATAGCTCAGCTCGGAATCCAGATCGGCAAAGGTGAGCGTATCCGGAAGGAGAACTTTCGCATCCGGGTCGATAGAAAGGATGTTGGACTGATTGAACGTATTTGCGAACAGGTCGCCGTTTTTTACCTGATAGGTGGTGTCTTCTTTGGATGCTGTAACAGAAGAAAAGTTGCTGAAACCGTAATCAAATAAGCTTATCGTATCCTTGAACTGCTGCGGGGACTCCTCCATCATAACGACGCAGATCAGCTTCAGCCCGTCTTTCTGGGCGCAGGAAACGAGGTTAGAGCGAGCGTTTGCGGTGTAGCCGGTCTTACTGCCGACGAGATATTCGTAAGCGTAGGTTTTACCGGGCAGCAGCTTGTTTTTGCTGTTCGGAATCAGATCCTGTGACAGCGTTGCGCTCGCCGGGATTTTGTAGCTTACCGTGTCAGACATGCGGCAAAGCACGTCATCGGAGAAAAACTTTTGCCCGATCAGAGCGAGGTCATGGGTGGAGGTATAGTGATTGTCATCATGCTTGCCATTGGTATTGACGAAATGGGAATCCGTGCAGCCGAGCTCCTTTGCGGTTTGGTTCATTAAATCTACAAACGCTTCCATACTGCCGCTGATATGTTCGCCGATGGCATTGCCGCATTCACTGCCGGAGCCCACCAGCAGACCGTAGAGGGATTGTTCCATCGTGATCGCTTCACCGGCTTTGATGCCGATGTTGGAATCACTTCGCCAGTCGATGCTGTGCACCGCGGTATCGGAATATTCGATCATCTCATTTAATTCGCTGTTCTGACGCGCAATATAGGCAGTCAGAATCTTGGTTGTGCTGGCGGGATAGAGCTTTTCGTGGATATTTTTGGCATAAAGGATTGCACCGCTGTCCGCATCCATCAAAATCGCGGAGCGAGCATTGAGGATCGGACCCTCCGGCCAGTTTTTGATTTCGTTGCTCTCAACCGGGATCGAAAGGTTGGCCTCCGCCAGCGCCTGGTAATCGATGACCTCGGCGCGAGCCGTTAAAACAGCGCCACAAAACAGATTGGCGCCGACTCCAAGTGCTATCATAAAAGAAAAGAAGGATCTTTTCTGGAAAAATTTCATGTAATGTACCGTCCTTTATTGAAAGATAGTAACATCATACACTATTTCCAGACAGATTTTAAGGGCAGAACAGCAAAATTCAAAATTTTTTAAAATTTATACTACAGTTCCCTCGTGGCATCCAGTGGGCAGAATTCCATGCTTGCATGAGAATTTGCCCACGGGATGCCACGAAGGGAGCGCCGCTTTATGAGCAAAAATGAGCTGCGAAGCAGCGGAAAGCGTCGAAGACGCGATTCGTGACAATAGAATGTTCGCGGAGCGTGCATTCTATTGTATTGCGAATGGCGCGGGCAGCATTCCCAAAATGCAACGCTTCCTTTTTATCCGGAAATATAGTAAGATACTGATACCAGGGTCAAAAGGTCTGAGCCCACATGAGCTTGCTCATAGGTGGGAGAAAGACGGAAACTCAATAAAATAATAATGAAAAACAGTGAGGATAATTCATGAGATTGCGCAATATTACAGGCTGTCGGGAAATGATCGGGGAGAGCGAGTTTGTCGTACACGAACCGGAAACGATGAAAGGAAAGTGGAGAGAAGCGTTTGGCAATGACCATCCGGTTTATGTGGAAATCGGCATGGGCAAGGGACGTTTCCTGATGGATATGGCGCGCCTTTACCCAGAAATCAACTTTATCGGTATCGAAAAATATTCCAGCGTGCTGCTGCGCGCGGTTCAGAAGCTGGAGGAGGAAGAGTTGCCTAACGTTCGCCTGATCCGCATGGATGCAGAAGATCTGGAAAATGTTTTCGCGCAGGGAGAGCTGGATCGCATTTACCTGAATTTTTCCGATCCGTGGCCGAAGGACCGCCACGCGAAGCGACGCCTGGAGTCCAGACAGTTTCTGGCAAGATACGATCAAATCCTGAAAAAAGACGGAACGATCGAGTTTAAGACGGACAACCGCGCCCTGTTTGATTTTGCACTGGAAGAGGTGGAAGCAGCAGGATGGACCTTGAAGGAAAAAACCTTTGACCTTCACGCGGATGCGCGCTTAAACGAGGGAAACGTCATGACTGAGTATGAGGAACGGTTTTCAGCACAGGGCAATCCGATCTGCAAGTACATTATCAGCCGTTGAATCCCCTGCATAGGAAAAGCCGTTTTCCGATATACATAATAAAAAGACTCGGACGGACAACGGCATGGAAAGAATGGAACAATTAAAAGCGATGCTTTCCCTGTGTCTGATTTTCGGCATGGCGTTCTGCCTCGGAAGCGTTGTGGGGCATACGGTGCGCGTACGGGATCAGGCGGTGATGGCGCGTCCTGCACAGAAGGACTGGGGACTTTCCTTTCAGGAGGACAACAAACCGCCTGTGGCGGACGAAAATATGGAGCAGCTGGCGCAATATGATGCGTTTTATGCGGAGAATACGACGGAAAAGGTTTTGTATCTGACGTTTGACTGCGGATACGAAAATGGAAACACGCCGGCGATTCTCGACGCATTGAAAAAGCATCATGTGCCGGCGGCTTTTTTTATTGTAGGAAATTATCTGGAAAAAAATCCCGATCTGGTCAAACGGATGCGGGCGGAGGGACATATCATCGGGAACCACAGCTACCATCATCCGGATATGAGCCAGATGGGAAAAGAAGAGTTTCAGAAGGAGCTGGCGCAGCTGGAAGACCTGTACGAGCAGACAACCGGCGAAAAGATGTCGAAGTTTTATCGCCCGCCCCAGGGTAAATACAGCGACAACAATTTGCAGCTGGCAAAGGAGCTTGGGTATCGGACGATTTTCTGGAGCCTTGCCTATGTGGACTGGAAGCAGGAGGAACAGCCGACCCACGAAGAGGCGATGTCAAAGCTGTTAAAAAGAGTTCATCCGGGAGCGATTGTACTGCTGCACAATACGTCCCGGACGAACGGTGAAATTCTGGATGAGGTTTTAACAAAGTGGGAGGAAATGGGGTATCATTTTGCTTCGCTGGAAGAACTGGTATCCTCCGGCAGCAGGGAAGCACGGAGCTTTTTCTTGACGGATAACCAGGAAAATCCGGTAAAGAGCGCCGCGCCGACCCATGCAGCAGGATCGCAGAAGCAGGCGAGGGGGAAGCTTACAAGCTTCATGGCGATCAGTGCTGTGATCATGCGGGCAAACAGCTCGACTACGCCGCCCATCATCGGCAGGAAGCTGTAGCCACAGCCCTGCATGATGTTTCGGAAAATAAAAATCGTGGAAAGCGGAATATAAAAGACCGCACACATATAGATATAGGTTTTTGCCCAGGGCATCAGGGAAGCCATATCGATGTCTCCGGAGAAGAACAGGGAAAGCAGCGGGCGCAGGAACAGACCGACGGCAGCTGCAGCGAGCAGCGAGTAGATGACGCTGATCAGGAGAGCGGAACGGACGCCCTTTTCCAGACGGTGATAATCGCCCTTGCCGTAGTTCTGACCGCCGTAGCTTGCCATTGTCTGTCCCATCGACATCATGCCCTGTGTTACGAGGTTCTGCACCTTGCTGGCAGCAGTAAAGGCAGCGACTGCTACAGAGCCGAACAGATTGATGGCAGCCTGCATCACCATTGCTCCGGATGCAGTAATGGAAAACTGCAGTGCCATTGGAATGCCCATTCTCATCTGATATGCCGTGTCTGATGCGGAAAGTCGCCACTGGGTGCGCTCCGGGCAAAGCACGGGAACGTTCTTATAAATATAGATCAGACACAGTACCGCAGAAACGCCCTGTGAAATATTGGTTGCAATTGCAGCACCTGCCACACCCATATGGAAGCAGAGGATCAGGATCAGATCGAGCACCACATTCAGACAGGCGGAAAATACAAGGAAAAACAACGGAACCTTACTGTTGCCGATGGCCCGCAGAAGTGAGGAAAACAGGTTATAAAAAATACAGGCAACGACTCCGCTGCAGATCAACATGCTGTAGGTATACGCATCGGCAAAAATATCCTCCGGTGTATTCATAAGGAGAAGCAGAGGCTTCATGGTGCTCAGACCGACCACGGTTATAAGGATTGCGACAAGAACAGAGAGCAGGATACCGTTTGCCACGCTGGCGCGGACGGCTTTTTCATCCTTTGCTCCATAACGCTGTGAGGTCAGGATCGTAAATCCGGCGGTAATGCCCTGTGCAAAACCGATGATCAGAAACATGACTGTGCCGGTGGAGCCCACGGCAGCCAGAGCGTTCGCGCCGACGAAGCGGCCGACGATGATCGTATCGGCCATGTTGTAAAACTGCTGGAAAATATTGCCGACTAACAGCGGCAGGGTAAATTTGAGTATGATGGACAACGGTTTGCCCTGAGTCATATCCTGTTCCATAAAATCCTCCATCGGTTTGGTGTTTTACGGCGCTTATGGGCGCTTTATGTGATTTATGTAGCAAAAAAGACTGTTGAAATCTCAACAGTCTTTAAAAGTCGAAGCGACGTGATTTGAACACGCGACCTCTGCGTCCCGAACGCAGCGCTCTACCAAACTGAGCCACGCTTCGATTGCTTCATCAAGCCTTATTATCATAACGAATTTTTCTGAAAAAGTCAACTGGAAAATTTAGAAAAAAAGAAAAACTTTTGCAAGCTTTTGCAACTGACAGGTTGCCAGAAATAGAGTATACTGAAAGCGAAAGAACGCAACAGAAAAAACTTTAACATGACAAAAGGGGACAGATCATGGCAGCTACAGTTTTTCATACCTATGATAATACATTATATGAAAAGGTTTACCAGACCGCTTATCAGGCGGCAGCGGAGCTGATAGAGACCGCCGGGATGAAAGCTGGTCAGATTTTAGTAGTCGGCTGTTCGACCAGTGAGGTTGGCGGGGAGAAAATCGGGACCTATTCCAGTCCGGAGCTGGCGGCAAAGGTCTTTGGCGGAATTTATGCGGCTGTGCAGGAAAAAGGCATTTATCTGGCGGCCCAGTGCTGCGAGCATTTAAACCGTGCACTGATTCTGGAGACAGAAGCGGCAGAAAAGTATGGCTATGAGCCGGTCAATGTTATGCCGCAGCCAAAAGCAGGCGGATCCTTTGCAACAGCGGCATGGCAGGCATTTGCTGATCCTGTGGCAGTGGAGCATATTGCGGCACATGCAGGAATGGATATCGGAGATACGCTGATCGGGATGCATCTAAAGGATGTGGCGGTTCCGGTCAGACTGTCCATTCGACAGATCGGGGAGGCACATCTGGTATGCGCACGGACGCGGCGGAAATTTGTCGGCGGGGTTCGGGCGGTTTATGACGAAAGATACCTGTAAACAGCATATGAAATAAGGCTGCCGGCATTTTCGCGGGAACGCCTGCAGAAATCAGGAGAAGGATAAAAGAGGGAGCATGGTATGGTGTTGGAAAAAATAGCCGTTTTGAAGGAGCTGACCATTTTTTCCGTGTTGCTGAGAACTGTGCTTGCGATGGTTTTCAGTGGAATTTTAGGGTATGAAAGGGAAAAGAAAGGGCGTCCGGCAGGATTTCGGACGTATATGGTTGTCTGTATCGGCTCGGAAATTGCGATGATGACGGGAATTTTTCTGAGCCGGGAGCTTGGAAGCACTGACCCGAGCCGGATTGCTGCGCAGGTGATCAGCGGGATCGGATTTCTGGGAGCCGGGACGATCCTGGTGACCCGGCAGAACCAGGTAAAGGGGCTGACCACCGCAGCGGGGCTGTGGGCAGATGCCTGTCTGGGACTGGCACTTGGTTCTGGCTTCTACTCCGGAGCAATTGTCGGCTTTGCAGCCATCTGGTGTTCTCTGAAAATCCTGAGCACAGTAGATAAGAGGCTTGGAAAAACAGCGCGTGTGTTTGGAGTTTACGTGGAGTTTGTAAGTATCAAGGATCTGAGTGCCTTTTTGGCATATGGACGGGGACATGGCTGTAAAATGGACGGGCTGGAGATTGTACGCAGCAAGGATGTGGATGGAAACAGGGTGGTTGGTGCAACAATGACCCTTCATTTTGATACACCTGTATCCCATGAGAAGGTGATAGAAGAGTTCGGCAGACTGGAGGGCGTGCAGTTTATCAAAGAAATTTAAGCGCGACATGTGAACGTGCCGGAGTCGAACGCTGATCATGGGTTTGCATGCGCGCGATCCGTGCCGTATCCATCTGGCTGGCGGCACGAAGCTGCGAAATTCCTTATTTTGTGCGGGGTGCAACCAACGGTTGACAAATTTCAAGCCGCCGTTTGGTGGCGGAAAACTGTCAAAATCCATATACTGAAACAAAAAACAAATGGAGGCAGGAAGTATGATTTTGGCAGATAAGATTGTCCGGCTGAGAAAGAAAAACGGCTGGTCGCAAGAAGAGCTTGCGCAGAAGATGAATGTATCGAGACAGGCAGTCTCAAAATGGGAAAGCGCGCAGACCGTCCCGGAGCTGGAAAAAATTTTGCAGCTTGGAGCGTTGTTTGGAGTTACGACAGATTACCTTTTAAAGGATGACATGGAGCTGGAGGAGTTTACATCGGAAACGATAGACAGCGGCGTGCGCCAGATTTCCATAGAAGAGGCGGGAACCTATCTCGTACAGAGCAGGGAATCCGCAAAACGGATTGCTGTCGGGACGTTTCTGTGCGTGTTATCCCCGATCCCGTTACTTTTATTAGGCGCGGCATCGGAGTATGAAAAACTGAACATTTCGGAAAATCTGGCAGGTTGTCTTGGAATAATGCTGTTGCTGTTTTTTGTAATCGCGGCGGTCGCATTGTTTATCTATTCCGGGTTTCAGAACGAGCAGTATGAATCTCTGGATAGGGAAGAGCCGTTTGAGCTGCAATATGGCGTGAGCGGAATGGTGCGGGAAAAACAGAAAGAATATCGGAATCAGTACATTTTCTGGAACATCATTGCAACGTGTATCTGTGTGGCGTCCCCGATTCCGCTGCTCGTCGGCGCATTTTCGGAACAGGAATTTCTGATAACGCTGCTGCTGACCGTTACGATGGTGCTTGCCGGAATCGGCGCATGTATTTTTGTGGTGAACTGCAGCATCTGGACAAGCATGCAGAAACTATTAAAAGAGGGCGATTACACGATGGAAGCGAAGCGCAAAAACCGGAAAATGGGAGCGTTTTCCGTAGTTTACTGGCTTATCCTGACTGCAATTTATCTCGCCTGGAGCTTTTCGACGAACACATGGGATAAGACCTGGATCGTCTATGTGGTCGGCGGCGTGATTTATGCCGCGCTGTGTGTTGTCTGGGAACTTGTGATGAACCGGGAAAAATAGAACGCACGCTCTTTACGCTCCTTCTCATAAGGATGTTAGAGCATAATGCGTGCTTCTCGGATGAGGACAGACGATTTAAGGTCGTCTGTCCTTTTCTGTTGCTTGGAAATAAGCAGTCAGTCTCTAATAAAGAATACCAACCGACAGCAGCAAGAACGCTTCGATAGGCAAGACGATGATTTGTACGACGAACTGTACTTTGACGACAGCCCGTATTGACGCAAAAAGTAAATTTAATACCATATTTTTCAAAAAGGGTATTGAAAACGCAGAGATTTGTAGCATAATAGTGGTGTGGGGTATAACTACTATGAACAATTATGAATTTTTAGAGAAACTC
>OGZF01000087.1_pt1 | contig 88776 bp, 71 predicted proteins | sample 1576771 | NCBI WGS metagenome assembly OGZF01 (sample SAMEA3541536, study PRJEB24748) | human gut metagenome | biome: human gut; feature: human-associated habitat; material: faeces | place: China | collected 2012
GCTCTGCTCTGCTCTGCTCTGCTCTGCTCTGCTCTGCTCTGCTCTGCTCTGCTCTCAAGATTATCCTCCCCGACTTATGCCATTTCAAGCCTTATTTTCCAAGCCGACTTTTTACTAAATTCACGCCAGATTTCAGCATGTCCACATTCGTCAACACTGCATAAATTGCTGTGATGCAGAGTGCAACAAACTGGATTATCTTATTCCCACAGTAGTATGTTCCAATCAGCATGCCACCAATGAGAACACTGCCGACAATAACTGGTTTCCGAATCTTCATATGTACGGTCTTGTTCACATCAATGTAACGAATGACAAACATCGAAAGGAATGCAACCAATGTAGAAATAGAAGCTGCAAATACCTGAATCTTGTTAATTAAAATCAAATCCACTGTAATATTGATAATTGCCGCTGAAATAGAGGTATACGCTATCTTCTTTGCATTTTTTTGAGCCACATAAACACAGCTATATAATCCAACCAATACTCGAAAAAGCATTGCATACATCAAAATTAAAATCTGATTATATGCAGCATCATACTTTGTGTTAATCAATATCGGAAACACAAACGGCATACACGCAATAATTCCAAAGCATGCCGCTGCAAACAGTTTAAAGAGTGATGTCATTGTTTCTGTCAAAAACTCATCTCGATCTTCATCGCCATAGTGCAAAGATACTGTCTCAGTCCAAGACAAATTCAAAATATTGTAAAACTGTATGAATACATTAGGAAACTTATTTGCTATAGAATAAATACCGTTAGCAGCTGTTCCTAAAAAATGCGCGATAATTGTTCTATCCGATGCATTAACAACCCACCAAGCCAAGTTATTCGGAATCAACGGAATGGAATAAGCACTGACTCTTTTGAATATTCTTGGATGAATATGCTTAACAGAAAAATATTCCCATGCTTTAGATGTAATCACCAAATATAATAGGGTCAAAAATTGCGCTACCAGTGTGGACATAAACAGTCCCTGAAGCCCCATTTTCAAAAAGAGCAACGCAATTACATTTAAAACTGTTGTTGCTGAAGCTGATATAAATGACGCAATCGTGTATTTGACACTATATCCCAGACCTCTAACAAATTGAAGGAATAATGCAGTGTAGACATGCAGCACGACATACAACAACAAAAAATATGCATTTTCAATTTTCAAAAATGGTTCTACGCAAATGAAAAGGATAATATAAATCACACTTTGTACAGTACTAGACAGCAACAGCGTAGAAAACAACTTTCCCTGTTCTTCTTTGTTTCCACGGTGATCCAGCATGAATCGGAATAATCCCTGATCCAGCTGCCAGTTTACCAGCGGAAGCAATAGTGTTGAATATGTGACTAATAAATCAAACGTGCCATACTCTTCCGTTGACAAAATTGCCGTATATAAAGGAAGAAGGAAAAAGCTAATACACTGTGTACACAGCTTTCCCACTGTAAGTATGGCCGTATTTTTTGCTAATTCTGTTTTACGACTCATTAGTTAGTGTCTCCTATAACAAGTTCTGCCTTAATATGGTTACGCAATACCAAGGCAGAACCAACTTATCTTAATATTCTATCAATGTAATCCAGTGACTTTTTACGTTCATTATTCAATAGTGAATTCACTGCACTCCATTCAATTTCAGGTATAACCGTTCCATTTTCAGATTTTCCTTCTACGAGCCCGCATTTTTTCAGCTTGAAAACGTCAAGAATATTAAGAACCCTATCTTTTCTTTCAATTTCTGTTTCTACATAAAAAGGCGTATTCAGAATAATGGAAAAAGCTGTAGCGTGAAACGAATTCGTTACTACACATTTTGCCCCTGCAATCCACTGCAGGAATTCTGCTGGTCCCACAGCTCCAATGTGCTTCACATCACGATATTTAAACCATGTTTCCTGATCCCACAGCATAAGAAGTTCGTATCCTGTTTCTTCGCTTAGTTTTTTTGCAAATTTCAATGCTGGTTCAGCTGTTTTGCTATATCCCATCTTAAAGAAAAGGATATAATCTTTTTTTACTGGCTTTGCAGCCAACTGCATCCAGTTATTTTTCGATGTAAGAAAAACAGGATCTAATACAACTTCTATGTATTTTTCTTTTAACCGCTGTCCAAGAGCAATTTTTGATGCACTTTCACGCACAGAAATATCGCTAAAATTTTGGAGCGACAGAATCATTTTATTGGATTCCTGTGTTGAAAAATCTGCGCCACCCGTACTTGCCGCATAAGCCACCTTTTTTACAGAAGCACCAATTTCCGGCAAGAAATAATGCATATCATGTTCTGTAAGATTATAGTTCCATACCTGATCTGAGCCTACAACAATTTCATCAAAGGAATTGCAAATATTCTTAAAGTCACCTTCACTCAGACACTGTTTTGAGCAAACTGTGTTTTCTTCTCTGAAGGTCTGAAATTTTGAATTACGTTTAATTTTATCTGGAATCCGCAATGCGCTTTTAATAATTACCTTTGGGTGCATATTTTTGAATGGACTGATTGAGTAATCTTTACGAATAAACTCCGGCTCATAGTCTATCAGCTCACATTCTACATTTCCGCGTTCTATAATCGTTTTTTGCAACGATACCGCTTGCAGTAATGCTCCAAAATTGTTTGCAGAATGAAAAGTCAATATACCAACCCTGTTCATACGATTGCACCTGCAAACTCTATTTCACATTTATCCAACACAGCCGCAATTACTTGATCCATGTCATAATATTTATACTCGCCAAGACGACCGCCAAAGATTACATTGTGTTCTGCATCTGCCAGCTTTTTATACTCAGAATAAAGCAAGACATTCTTAGCATCATTAACCGGATAATACGGCTCATCTCCCGGTTTCCACTCGCTGCTATACTCACGGCTGATGATTGTCTTGGGCAGATCATTTCCATTTTCATCTTTACCAAATTCAAACCATTTGTGCTCAATGATACGAGTCCACGGAGTTTCACGGTCGGTATAGTTCACAGCAGCATTGCCCTGGAAGTTCGGTTTATCCAAAGTTTCCATTTCAAAGCGGACTGAACGGTATTCCAGCGTACCAAGCTTATAATCAAAGTAAGCATCAATCGGTCCAGTGTATACAACCTTGTCAGCCAATGCATCCAATTCAGCCTTGTTTTCCAGATAATCAGTGTTCAAACGAACCTCAATGCCATCCAGCAGATTGGCAATCATCTTGGTATAGCTCCCAACAGGAATGCCCTGATAAAGTGCGTTGAAATAGTTGTTATCAAAAGTCAGACGAACCGGAAGACGCTTGATAATAAAGGATGGCAGTTCTTTACAGTCGCGCCCCCACTGCTTCTCAGTGTAACCCTTGATAAGTTTTTCGTAGATGTCACGACCGACTAGCGAGATGGCCTGTTCTTCGAGATTCTGCGGCTCACCAATAATCTCCTTGCGCTGTTCCTCAATCTTGGCGGCAGCCTCCTCCGGAGTCACAACGCCCCACATTTTATTAAAGGTATACATGTTGAAGGGCAGCGAATAGAGCTCACCCTTGTAATTGGCCACGGGCGAGTTCGTGAAGCGGTTGAACTCCGCAAATTGAGTAATGTAGTTCCATACTTTTTTGTTGTTAGTATGGAAAATATGGGCACCGTACTTATGCACATTAATACCCTCAATATTTTCGGTATAGATGTTGCCCGCGATGTTGGGGCGCTTGTCTACTACTAAAACAGATTTTCCATGAGCTTTAGCCTCATGTGCAAAAATTGCTCCATACAGGCCAGAACCTACTACTAAGTAATCATACATAATCTTTTTTCTCCTCTTCCATGTATGCAATGTTTTCCTTGTTTAAATAAAATGATACGCTCATTACAACTGCAATAATATAGAAGTGAAATGTCCTGTCAAACATGACATTTCCTGTCATACAATACATCAGGCAAAAAGCTTGGATTACCGCTGAACACAATACCACCATTTTGTATGATTCCAATTCATTATCTATACAAAATTTTATATTTTTCATTGTGATATATAATGCTGAAATGAGTGCAATTATAAAAATCACGAATCCGACAATACCACAATTAGATAAGATTTCAATATAAACATTGTGGCATCCGGTTAATGCATCTGCTCTTATGTTAGTAATGCCAGAATACCGAAATCCCCACCATCCGGTTCCAAACAAGGGGTTTTGTTTAAAAAGTTCAAATGCATAGTTCCACATTATAAAACGTCCAAGGGTTTCTTTATCTGTTCCTGCTGTCTGGAATCTCTCAAAGACATTATTAATTTGTGGTATGTATTCACTCACAAGTGCAAGACCAAATGCAATTACGGCACCCGCTATTACTAGCTTAAAAGTTTTTTCTAATCTTTTTTGTGGATACGCTAAATAATATACAATAATTGCTGCTGCCACGCAAAAAAGCAAATGAGCGCGCTTCGAAGTCAAGAGCAGAGCAATCACTGATGCCCCTAATAGTACTCCCCAGAAAAATTTCTTTTTTCTTCGTTCTTCCGTAAGGAACAAAACAAATAGCGCCAGCACTACCATTGAAATGTAAGTAGCATTTTGCGAATAATGATCTGCTAATGCGGCTCTATATCCATACTTTCCATATTCTGTACCCGACTGATACTCACCGTATGTTCTGCTAATAAACACCTTATATAAAGAATCATTTACTAGGAATACCAAAGTTGCAATAACATTTGGAATGCCAATTGCAACTATCATTTTCGGAATTTTTTTAACCCAGTCCGACTTATAAGCGCAGACAAATACCATCGTTATGCAAAGAATCAGCCGTTCTGTATTTGAATATCTTCCATGTGCGAACTCCTGATTTCGGAACAAAATCATCGCAATATAAAACAACCATGGTACAAAAATATATGTTTTTCTAATTTTAAGTTTCTGTGCAATTACAGTTAAAATAATTAGAGTTCCCCAAATCACATAGCGCGTATCCGAGGAACATACTAAGATGGAAAGCAAATACCAGTAGTTGGACTCTACCAAAACAAACCCCATCAATATAACCATCAGCATCGTATACACTGACTTGATTTTAAATTTATCTCTCATTTATTTCTTCTCCACATCATGCGCGTTGCAAAGTATAGTATTATAAAGCCGCTTCTAAACACAACACATTTATTTTTAAATTCCCGCGGAACCGACTTAGCATTGCGCATTATATTTTCCCAACCATCCTGTTTGATCATGCTATCATAATATTTCATTTTCTCTGCTGTAGTAAGGGGACAATCTTTCGACAGATAATTTCCAATAATTTGCCGAAGTTTTACAAATATCCAATCATAATATTGTTTTACTAATTTTGATTCACCTTTTATCTCATCATAGACCAACTTATTTGCCTGTGTTAAGACATCCGGAAGATCGGGCTTATAACTATGAAGTACACTTCCCTCATTTTGTATATAAAGGTACCATACTTCATAAACCAAGCATATTCTATATGCTTTTTCAAGATTCGAGATTTGCAACGCCCAAAGTGTGTCTTCCCCAACGGAAATCCCCCTAGTAAACTGTTCTTTTTCCGCTACTTCTCGCCTTACAATATGTGCCCAACATCCTTCAAAATTAAATAAAGTTCCATTTTCATCTTTTCCCCAGTCTTTTTCTTTTTTCGAGAAAATATGTTGGCGAAACGCGAGTAAATCATTTTTTTCCAGAAGTTTTTTTCTTACTCTGGTTGATGGCTTAAAATCATGAACAGTTCGATTTGTCGTATTCATAATTTTTCCAATAACAATATCGGCTCTATTTTCTTTTAGATTTTTTATTCCATCTTCGAAGTAATATGGAGTCAGTACATCATCACCGTCAGCATATACTATATATTCTCCTTGGGAGTGTTCAAACCCATAATTTCTTGCAACTGAGACACCTTCGTTTTTCTTATGAAAGACAATTATTCTGCTATCTTTTTCTTTAATTTTCTCTAATTGCTCTGCACACTCTGTACAACTACCATCGTCAACAATTACTACTTCAAATTTGTAATATGTCTGTTGCAATATACTATCAATGCATTCTTCCAGATCATTCATTTTGATGTTATATACTGGAATTATCACACTAATTAAATTTTCTACCATCAAAATTAAATTTTCTCCTTTCCAAGCACATCATCAAAATAACATTATCATCAGAATTACAATTTTTTTGTCGCAAATCCTATGTATTCATCATGCCCTTTTCGGCCGTTGTACCACAAATATGCCTTATTTTCTGCTGCGTCTAAACACACCGAAGGCTTATACACAGCATCTGAGTCCCATGCGCTTTTTGTAGGGGATAAAATAGGATTCAATTTATTTCGTTCCCAATGAATTCCGTCAGCTGACTCGGCCATACAGATTCTTGCGTTATCGATATTTTCGTATCCGATATAAAATTGAAGGTATCTTTCATTAATTTTTACAATATCACATCCTCCAACTTTGCACTGATCATACATATTTACACCATGCATAAATACTGGGTTATTCTTATATTTTTCCCAATTCACTCCATCTTTGCTTGTTGCTAAGCAAAGAACATCCGGCTCAAATTTTTCTCCAGCGGAGTACCACATTTTAAATATAGAATCAGCATCATCCCATAGGACGCAAGGATTCATGACAGCTCCCTTTTCATACGATTCTGTTGGCATTATAATAGGCTTCTTCTGATAGCGTTCAAAATGGTATCCATCTTTACTGATTGCTAAACCAATTTTTGCTTCATTTACAGTCATCCCAGTATACCAAAGATACCATACTCCATCCTTGATCCAATAGCAGGCTCGATTTACTCTATTTTCCCAGCCACTTTCTTCATTAGCATTCAAAACAGAAACCGGATTAGACCAATGCACTCCATCCTTAGAGTCACAGCGTACAATGCTTTTCGTATTGCGGTGAGAAACCATCATAACATAATGACCATCTATCCTGCGGACAAATGGATCATAAAATGTGCCATTTTCCCCACCAAGAACGGGCAAACCATATTTAATCCAGCCATCGTTTTCTGGGGAATAGGCATATGCAGTTCTTCTATTTAGCGCTCTCCTCACATCCAATGTGATTCTATTTTCAACTCTTTGAATAATGTTCATATTCTTACCCTAGTATTTTGTGAAGAGAATAGATATATCTCTTTGCAAAGGCTTCATTTGTAAATTCGGCCTTGTACAGTTCAAGATTTTTCTTTCTTAATTCTTTTCTTTTCTCTTCTGACATCTTAATTATTTGGCTAATAATATTTTCTGCTTCCGTGTTATTGTTATATAAGAAAATTCCAGAATTCTCATATTTTGCAAAGTACTTATTTCCGCCTGTGTAGGATGCGACTACAATCTGGCCCAAAGACAAGACTTCTAACATTACCAAATCAAAATAAGTTTCTTTATTGGGCAAAACAAAAACATCCGATGCCTGAATTACTGATCCCGGATCTTTCGTCCAGCCCACTTCAATCCAGCGGTTGTGTTCCAAATGGTACAATGGCCCCTCGGTTCCTGCAATAAACACATAGGCGCTGTCGTTTGCATCTAAAAGATGCTTTCCTATTTCCTTTAGCGCATCGTAACCCTTAATTTCGTTGTGTCTTCCCACATACGAAATCACAAAAGCATCTTGAGGTATACCATACTTTTTCCGCATTTCTTCTTTTGTCACAAGTGCACTTTTGGGGGCTGTTCCCGTTGCCATATACACATATTTATGTTTATTTTTTTTGTGGAACTCCGCATATCCTGGCCATTCATGGTAGTATGGTTCTTCTGCTTCTTCGCATGCTATGATGATATTATCCGCACGGTTAATAGCATAATCATCAATATCCGGCAGTTTAGCATAGAACCTCTTCATATATTTTTTTTCAAAATCCGTTAACATGGAAAACATCTGCTTGCTTGGCATTGTTGGGGCATGTAACGTTAAAATCACCTTGCCCTTATAATTCTTTAAACTATCCTTTGCCCAGTACATATCCATCGTTCTATGAAAATGAACCGCATCATATTGCGTGATGTCTACCGATGCCTTATGTATCGGTCCATACATCATTGCACCTTTCTTCACCATACTTTTTAGAGCCAATACCAATTCTTTTGTTTTGGAGGCATTTTTCTTTTTCAACTGTGCATTAATTCCAGTTGCCAGTGTCTTACCATGTAAATAATGAATCTCAAAGTCATCCGTTCCCGTTGCCTCTAGTCCTTGACGCAATGTAAAATTATATCCATTAGCACCTCCTGTTGGTGCTAAATCGCTCTCATTCAGATAAATCAATACTTTTTTCATTTTCGCTCTTCATCCTTATTATTTAACTTAGCAACATTTTTATTAAACTTGCTTACTTTTTTCAATCGAATCGCTTTCGTTAGCGCATCTCTAAATGGAAAAGGATTAATTATATTTCTAATAACACTAATTATTGTTCCTTTAATTTGATATGGCTGCCACTTTCCAACTAAATCAGAATAGCTAAACCGAGTACTATCCTGAAAAAACTCTTCTCTCCGAGAGGGGCGAGCAATCTGTTTACGACTACCACCTACAACATTTGATGAGCTGTTATCTAAAATCACTACTTTTGCTGATTTTTTTACTTCTTCCATCAATGCCTTGCCTTTATCCGTGTGAATCCAAACCCTTGTAGTTCCCTTATTATCATCCATAGACGGAATGAAATTCCCTACATCATTAAAATCGCCAATAGTGAAATCGCTCACTCTAGGACATTCTCTAAATTCGCATTGATAACAACACGGTCTAACATTATAATGGCTAAAAAACAAGTTCGCATGAACTTTGCTATCATATATCTGTTGAATATATCTTCCGTTTTCAAAATCAACTCTAACATTCGGTGTTGCATAACCATAATGCTTGTCTCTAAATGAAACTGATTTCACTCGACTACGGTATTTTGCTGACAAATACTCAATGTATTTACTAAATAACTTGGGGGAAGAAACTCCTAAGCAAAGCAAATCAATCGTATACAGATTTTGAGCATTTTCCGTAATTCTTTTCAGTCCGTGAACTTGACAGGGTGTCCCAACAAATAATACAGTCAGACCTTTTTTTAAGTCAGACTGTATTTGCCTAAATGTGTCTCCCAAATAACTCTGAACATATTTAGAGCCTCGAAGTTCTGACAAAGAATCCTTATTGTCTGCACACTTATGGATAACTCGAATACTTGAATCGTATCCAGCCGCCCATATGACAGCACCCTCATTTATAAGCGCATCTGCAATTAAAGAAAATGCCCCCCCAGCTGTACTTTCGTTTCTTTCTTTCTCATTCACATTTTGCAAAGCAACATATACGCTGCAATGCTCATCGAATTTATCTATCTTATTAAACGGGCACACTTTTTCGCAAATCCCGCAATTTACACAAGAAGTCTTATCAACTACCGGATACAGAAATCCCTCTTCATCATATTGCATCGTTATACACTTTTTAGGGCAGACACTTGCACACGCAGTACAGCCGCAACATTTTGTTTTATCGGATATCTGTATCATTCTCTTATCTCTCCTACTTCAACGCAGCCTCTAAATACTCGATTGAGTCCGCTCTTAATTTGCTCAGTTTTTCTTCTACTGCTAAATAATCAATGTCTTTTTCAACATCCGTAACATTACCATTAAATCGCCTCTCACTCAGCCCAAGCAGTGTACAAAGGCTGTCAATTCGGCTATTTCGAGAGTTCACACCAGCTGTGAAGCGATTGAATGTCATAAACTTTTTATGGTGTAAGATACTAAACACTGATCCATGAAACGAATCCGTTAATATATATTCCGCATGACGAATTATATTGACAAAGTCTGCAGCATCCATGTCAAACATTTGAATATCACCAAACTGCTGATCTTTCTCAACAAAATTATCCAGGAACGGACAAGTCACTAATTTCAATCCTGTCTTTTTCTTGAACTCATTTGCTGCTTTTCGATGCTCCTCATTCGTTCCAAGGAAATAGCAAAATACATACGGTTCTTCTATGATCTTTCGCTTAGGGATCATTTGTTCCCACCCTTTAGCATCAAATAACAACGTCGGGTCACATACTACTCTTGCCTTTTTCCCTGTCAATTCCTGTATGATTTTCTGTCCGGCAAGTTCTCGTGTGCTCAACCACTGGAAACGATTTAGATATTTTGCTGTTTCCTTTTTTTGTCTCTCTGGAATTTGACTGACACCAAAACTCGTTGCATAAGCAATTTTAGGCTTATTATCTGGTGCAAATTCAAGTGTGTAGAAATGACTGCCAAGGTTGTTAGGAAGCCATAGTTGATCACTTCCACACAGAAATACATCGTAATTTTTTGCAGATTCTCTTACAAGATTTTCCCATCCAGAATACGGTTTAGAAAGATTTGTAAAATACTTTTTTACAAACTCATTGAATCTATTATTTCGAATCGAGACATCCTTCGCAATATCTGGATATTTTTCAATTTGCTTGCTTTTATTTTTTGAATGTATCTTTGCTTTGATAAAAGACACATTAAAAAGTCTCGAAATAGTCTGTAATACAAAAGTCGGCGTCAGTTTCTTTTTGTATCGAATAATTTCTGTCTTATATCCCAACTCTTCTACTTTCTTTATTGTTGCTAGAACTTGGATCTGGCTTCCAAAATTCTTTGTATCATAGCACACTGCCAGTCCCACTTTTTTCATTTGCTCATCCTCCACAATTTTTGCCTATATATCAAATTTAAGCCTCAACGCCCTCACAATTGCCCAACGATGGCTTTCGCAATTTAGACAATTATAAACGTGCTCCTTTTTAAACCCCTCTATAATTCCCTTCAAAAACTCTTTTGTAAACACTTTCGCTAACCAGCCACCTCTTGCTAGCAATCCTTTATAATGTCCGTAAAGTTCCACAACAAATTTATCAACATATTTCATGTAAGCTTTTTCGTCTTCCAACGTCTCATTCAGCCAGTCCAGGCGTTTCTTGAAGTCCATCGAATAGTTAGTATCAATATAATTTGTCTCAGCATTATAATAAACCGGATAAATTGTAAAATTGTTTTTACCGTTCTTTTCTACATTCAAGACACAACACATGCTTTCGAACCAATGGTTATGCTTAACATTCTCCATCTGAAAACAAAAATTCCCAAGACTGTAGCAAATCGGCTTACCGTTATATATTTCATACCCCTGTGGAACATGCGGATGGCTTGCAATGACAGCATCCGCTCCTAGATCAATCCACTTTTTATATAGCATTCTCCACTCTGGGAGTGGCATATCCATATATTCCACTCCGCCATGATTGAATATAACAAGATAGTCGACATCTTTTTTCTGTAAAATTAGTTTTTCAAAATCCGGATGCTGACACCAAGCACATCCGTATTGATCTTTGGTTTTGTCTACCATCGTGCCAAATTCACAATGTGTTGCAGCCAAAAAGCCTATTCGAATTCCATCTGCTGTAGTAATTACATGCATCTTGTAGGCTTCTTTCCACGTACCTGCGCCCATAACTTGCGCATTTTGGAACAGTTTTATTGTTTTTCGCAGTCCATCCTCACCAAAATCCATCGCATGGTTATTGGCGAGTGAAATCAAATTATAACCGCGATCCTCCAGCCATTTAATTCCATCTGGACTTTGGCTAATATTAGGCCCACTTTTACGAATTGCTTTTGCATTACTTCTAACGGGTGCCTCAAAATTAAGTATGTTAATTTCGCTCTGATTAAGTAATAGTTGTAAGCCACCACTTAAATTCAAGTTATCAGTCTTATTAACCTTAAAATCACCCCATACTGTAATCTGAGCCATTATTACATCACCTCTATTCTTTTCAACAATTCCTCGGTAATCACATGATTTACATCATATTTTTGAGCCTCATTTTGGCAACAACAGCTCATGCGTTGAATATCAACATCACCAGAAATGCACTGCCTCATTTTTTCTTTTAAAGCTAACACATTGTGTGTTGGAATAAACAGAGCTGTCTTTCCATCTTCAAGAATAATTCTGTTATGTGCCCAATCCGTAGCAATCATTGGCACACCTGATATAAAGGCGTCAATAAAAACACCGGCAAAACCTTCGCCTCTCCAATATGTTGGAAACAGCATCATGTCATAATTAGAAAGTTGATCATAGCCTTCCTTCTCCCTCAGATTCAAAAAACCTTGGTAGGTTGCATTCTTCAAAGAATTAATTTTCTCATTAAACGCACAGCTGTAGCCATCTGCAATCTTTCCGTAGAAGTCAACAGTAAATCGCTTTTCATACCCTTCTTCATTAAGCAATCTTGTTGCTTCCAAAATATAATCGCATCCCTTTTCAGGCATAATGCGACTTAAAAACACAAATCTCAAAGGACGGTTGCTGTTCGGATATTTTTGCCCGATGGTAGGATAATATTCAATCGGCTTGAAATTCGGGACCTCTATTACTCCATCTACACTGCATTCTTCCAACTCCTTGACCATAGTGCTACTTTCAACTAAGATATGTTTAGCAAAGTTGATGACATCCGCCCGGTGTATTCCTTGTTTTACTTTTTGTCCCAGACTTCCACCAATAACCCACAGCACTATATTTTGTTTCCATCCTATTTTTTTCAGCACCTTAATCAACGGGTATACGTTTTGCGGAGAAGTCGACAGCAATAATGTGGCATCCCTGTGTGCAAAAATATTGAAAACGAGTTGTACAAAAACCCACGGATGTTTTCGCCAGTTTTTGAAATCCATCTGCATACAGTCAATTCCGAACTCCTCAAGTTTCTGTATACAAAGCTGATTTTTCATCGTTTCTCCACAATCAGCTGGTTTCCCTTTATTAATCCAACCAACAAATATCACTTTTTTTCCCATTCACTCAACTCCACATTCTACCCTATTTAATTTACTTTCGATTATTTAATCTGTAGCCAATTTCCCATTTTCAAATCAAACTCATAAGAAGAGCATCTATCAAAACCCGCACCATTCGTGAAAGTTATTTCTCCAAAATAAATCTTATCTTTCACAATATAAAAGTCCACTCTTGCATGGATAAATGGCTTTGAAAGTTTTCGGGCGTATTCCAACAGTTCCGCCAAACACTCAGGTTTTTCGATTTTGCGCCCCGATATAGGATAACCCATACCGGCATTAGGAATGCGCTCCCAATTACAATCAAAAAAGTCCATTTTATGTTTTGTAAATCTATCTGTATCAACACGCACCATTTTAGGTTTGCCATTAAAGCAAAACACCTTGTAATCTCTAAGTTGTTCATCATCTGCACTTTCGATGAACTTTTCAACAATCACTCTAGGTTTTTCCACTCCGTAGAACCATTCACCATAACATGGAAGGAATTTAGCTTTGAGCCACTTATTACATTTTTCAATTACCTCATCACGGGATATTTTCGCCGTACCGTCTTGGATAATATTAAATGTAGAACCGTGTGTTACCTTAATGACGTATTTTTCTGGCAGATTATCAAATGGTATATCTTCAGGTTTAAATCCTTCCCAAATCAGATCATTTAAAATCTCACCGCATTCTTGTTTCTCAACAAACTCCCGTACCGTATACTTATCACAGCATTTTGGCATTAACGAATTCTTATTGTACAACTTAATCCACTGTAGCTTTTCATTATATGTCTTCGGATTTTTTAAATTCAGCTTATAGTGCTGTTTTAAATAAAACAGCACTTTCAAATCCGCCTCAGGCGAAATCTTATATAATATATTAAACGGGAATAGAATAATATTTTTTGTTATGTTATTCATGTCTATCCTCACTTGTTCTCTATAAATTTATCAATGCTACTTATAATTTTTTGTGTGTTACTTACATATTCCTTATATGTAGTTTTTTTCACTGTTTCTAGTGCATGACCGATTTTTTCAGCATCATCGCACTCACAAATCAACTGAAGCCCTTTAAACTGACCAACCAACTGAAGCTGATGGTCATCAACATGCTCTCCATATTTCGCACGTCGAGGAACAGCAATTACTTTTTTACCTTTTTTTACAGCTCCAATAATAGCTCCCGTACCTCCATGTGTTATGACAATGTCGGCTTTTCCCATTTCTTTGCTGAACTCATCTCTATCCAAAAACTTTTTATAACTGAAGTTCTTCGGAAGGTAATCGCTGTAGCCTATCTGCGCAAACACATCTTCTGCATCAACTGTTCCTTTTTCACACAGCTCATCAATAGCTTTCAGCAATCTATTAAATTGAAATTTCTGTGATCCAAGTGTTATAAATATCTTATTGTCCATTTAATAGATTCCTCCTAAATATATAGCTTTAGGATAGAATTTCAACATTGGCTTCCACTGAACATAAAACTGATCCGCAAACTTGTAGAGCAATTTTCCGGTTTCGGTAGGGGAAGTAACTTTCGCAAAAGATTCTATGTAGATCAGTTTCTTGCCCATAAATTTAGAAATCAAGCAAATCGGTATCATTGCAAGAACTCCTGTGCAGATAACTACATCGGGTTTTTCTTTTCTATAAATGCCGATAGACTTCCAGGTATTTTGAATCATCCGCCAGATAAAATCCTTTTCTCGGCGATTGACCTGCTTCATATAATATGTTTTTTCGCCTTTTGCTTCTGCGCTATAATCTGTCTTCTCAGTAATGACAAAGCTATCATATTTCTCCATCAGTGGTTTTAACATCATGAGTTGCTCATAATGTCCGCCTGATGATGCCGCAAAGCATATCTTTACGTTTTTCTTTTCATCCATCTCTCTACTAACCCACACTTATTAATCTCTACCAAACAAATCTCTGGTATATACTTTTTCTTTCACATCATCCAAACACTTGTCATAGCGATTTGCGATGATGGCATGGCTCATCTCCTTGAACTTTGCCAGATCATTCACAACAACAGAGCCAAAGAAAGTGTCACCATCTTTCAGGGTCGGCTCGTAAATGATTACCGTTGCTCCCTTTGCCTTGATACGCTTCATGACACCTTGGATAGAACTCTGACGGAAGTTATCGCTGTTGCTCTTCATGGTCAGACGATAAACACCAATCGTTACCTTTTTCTCCTTGTCTTCATCAAACTCGTTTTCTGCATCATAGCCGTAGTAACCAGCCAGCTTCAAAACGCGGTCAGCAATGAAGTCTTTTCTTGTTCTGTTGCTCTCGACAATAGCTTCGATCAGATTCTCCGGCACATCTGCATAGTTAGCCAGCAGCTGCTTGGTATCCTTGGGCAGACAGTAGCCGCCGTAACCGAAGGACGGATTGTTGTAGTGGCTACCAATACGAGGGTCAAGGCATACACCGTCGATAATCTGCTGGGTGTTCAAGCCCTTGCTCTCTGCATAGGTGTCCAATTCATTGAAGTAAGCAACACGCAGAGCCAGATATGTATTGGCAAACAGTTTGACTGCCTCTGCCTCGGTGAATCCCATGAACAGAGTGTCGATGTTTTCTTTAATTGCACCCTCCTGAAGCAGACCAGCAAACTCATGTGCGGCTTTCACCAGACGCTCATCGTTCAGATCAGTTCCAACGATGATACGGGAAGGATACAGGTTATCGTAAAGAGCTTTGGATTCACGCAGGAACTCCGGGCTGAAGATAATATTCTTGGTATTGAACTTCTTACGCACAGAAGCGGTATATCCAACAGGGATAGTAGATTTGATGACCATAATGGCATTCGGATTATATTCCATAACCAGCTTAATCACAGCCTCAACCGCAGAAGTATCAAAGTGCTGGGTCTTGCTATCATAGTTGGTAGGAGCCGCAATCACAACAAAATCCGCATCGCTATATGCTGCCTTTGCATCCAGTGTTGCGATTAAATTCAAGTCCTTTTCTGCCAAGTATTTTTCAATATAATCATCCTGAATCGGAGATTTCTTGTTGTTAATCATATCGACCTTAGTCTGCACAATATCGACTGCAACCACCTGATGATGCTGGCTCAGAAGCACTCCCAGCGAAAGCCCGACGTATCCCGTGCCGGCCACAGCGATTTTATAATTTCTCATAGTTCTGTTCTCCCTCACTAATTTTTAATTTTTTTATAAAACAGCAAACAAGCCCACGGCGGATCACTCAATGGCAATCCACCGTAGGCTCGATTCGTTCTCCTTAATTTTTTACTTGCTGCTCATTTTGTGGGTCAAAACAGAGCTACGCCAAAACCTCCCACATATAACCTTTGGATTTCAGCTTCTCCGCTTCCTATCAGCAAATAAACACTTTTGTTGAACGAATCAAGCCGTCAAAACCCTTTAGTTATCGTAGGTTTTCTTGGTTGACCCTATTATATCTCTAGCCCCCGTTCCAGCAATCGCAATTTTATAGTCCTTTTTCATAATACTGACTCCACCATCCAATTTCGTCCACAAAAACAATTCCGCAACAGAGTATGCGCCTTTGCATTCTATGTTGCGGTTAAGTTTAGTCTTCTCTCTGTAAGTTTTTTTCGATACCATCCCTCTGAAGCATGTTCTTATTCTTGTTCATCAAAACCTTTTTCCGGTACAGGATGCTTCCGGCCTTATCCGGAAACATCCTCCGCTCCGTTGCGCGTCATGCCCGGTTTATTTCTCTACTTTCAGAATCCGTGACTGTTCTGCCACGTTATTGGAAGAATCCACAGCGGCATAGGTTACGATCACTTTGCCATTTCCGGTTTCTGTAACCTTTTCAATCAGTAAGGAGGCTGTCACATCCCCGTCATGGGAATCGTAAGCGGTTACGCCCTCCAGCAGCTGATGGGTATTTGTGCCGGTTGTATAGGTCTGCTCGGTATCCGGCAGTGTAATGACCGGCGCTGTCCGGTCCATTTGTAAGTAGAAGAATGCGCAAAGCGCAATCAATACTGCGTCTGCAATAAAAAATCCAATGGTCAGACCTTTTGTACTCACTTCGCACTCTCCTTTTCTCCTGTGTTCTGTCCCGGTACAGCAGTTTTTGTCTCAGCAGCTGTCCCGTCGGTTTTGGAACCTGCATCCGGCGTCAGATCCTCCTGTGCTTCCTCTGTGCCATCCTGTCCGTTGCCGTAATAGTTTCCATAGTAATGACCATAATATTTTCCATAATAAGGATTCTTTTTGGTGTTGACCTTGTTCAGGACGCATCCAAGAATCCGGCAGCCTACCTTGTTCAGCTGCTCTTTTACATTCTGGACAAATTTGTAGCTGATGGCGCCGCTTTCCACAACGATTACCGTTCCGTCACAGATTGCACCTACAATCGCAGCATCAATCACGCTGCCCAGCGGAGGGGTATCTACGATGACATAATCGTATTTCATGCGCAGCACCTCCAGCATATTTCGAAAGGCATCGCCTCCCAAAAGCTCACTGGGATTGGGCGGTACAGGTCCTGCAAAAATAATATCGAAATTGTTGACGTTGGTTCTGCAGCATGCATCATCCAGCTCCACCTGTCCGCTCAGATAATGGGACAGTCCGTATTTTTCACGGTTTGCTTTATAACGGCCCCGCAGTACGGATTTGCGCAGGTCTGCGTCAACCAGGATCGTCTGCTTGCCGCTTTCTGCAAGGGACAGACATAACTGGAAGGAAACACTTGTCTTTCCTTCGTTTGGCGTACAGCTGGTCAGGGAAATCACTTTGACATTTTTTCCTGCAAAGCTCAGATTGGTACGCAATGTTTTATAGGCTTCTTTTGTTCTGAAATCCAGACGCTCGATGGCGCGAATTACTACGTTCTGCATGTTTCCCTGTCACCTCACTTTCCGCTTGTCGCCTGTTTTTTATATTTTTTCTTTTTCTTCCTGCTTTCAGCTTCATTCAGCGGAATCATCGCAAGGGTGGAAATTCCAAGATATTTTTCCACATCCTCTTCCGTCTGAATCGTATCGTTCATCAGGTGAGAAAGGATGACGATAGCTGCTACCATCAGAATGCCAAGCATTCCGCCCAGCATCGTGTTCTTTCCGACAGAGGGGCTCGCCTTATGGGTCGGTACGTTTGCTGTTTCTACAATATTCACTGCTTCGATATCCATAACATTGCATATATGGGTCGAGGCCGTTTCACGGATTGCATTCGCAATTTTCATTGCCATAACCGGATTGCTGTTCGTCACCGCAATGGAGATCACTCGGGTGTCTGCGGGTGTGCTCACGGTAACCTTACGGCTTAACTTCTCATAACTTAGGGGCAGACCCAGCTGCTCGATCACCGCTTCCAGTACAAAACGGCTTTTGATCAGCTCCGAATAGTCCTTAACCAGCTGCGTGCCTGCCTGCAGGTCGCTGTAGGTTACATTTGTGTTGCTGTTGTCCTGTTTGTTCAGGACATAGATCTTTGTTACAGACTGATACGTAGGCGTCATCAGAAATTTGCTTCCCCCAAAGGCCAGAAGCGCTGTAAACAGTCCCACTGCAATCATCAGTGGAAGTTTTCTCCAGAGTACCCAAAAAAGTTCTACCAGATCGATTTCGGTTTCCTCGTTATTTCTCTGGTTTTGATTTTCCATGTCTCGTTCCCCTTTTTTATTCGATGTCTTCCATATCTGTATTATCCAGAATGTGTGTTGCGTTTTTGTAGAGCAGACGAGCCGCATATTCCGGGCTGCAGTGTCTTTGCAGCCACGCGGCTCCTTCCGCCATGGATACAGACCTCTCTCCCTCTGCTCTGTGGGCATCCGTTCCCATAAGATCTGCAAGCTCTTCTTTTACCAGGCTCCGTGCAGTGCGCTTTAGCTGTCCGCCCAGCAGTCCCGGCAGTTCTCCTGCGTTGATCTGGATCCGGCACCCCATATCCTTTAATTCTTCGACCCGGTTGAAATCCTTTACAACGTTCCGATAGCGCTCGGTGTGGGCGACAATCGGGCGGTAGCCCTCGCAAAGCAGTTCATACAGGCAGTTCCGGATGTATGCCCATTCTTCCTCCGGCGAAAATTCTGTCAGAATATAATCCGATCCGGCGAGGGTTCCCGCCTTGCCCTGTTTTAACAGCTCTATGGTGTCCATGCAGCAGAAAATCTCACCGCCGCTGTAAAGTCTGATGTCAATTCCGTTTTCTGTCGCAGCCTGCTGCAGCTTCTGTGTCCGTTCCAATACAGAAGCAGCGGTAATGCTGGGTCTGTTGGGTTTCTGGTGCGGAGTCAGGATAACGGCCTCCATGCCCTGTTTTACCTCCTGGCGCAGCATCGCCAGGCTCTCTTCCAGATTTCTCGCGCCGTCATCCACCTCCGGCAAAATATGACAGTGAATATCTATGTACTGATTTTTCTTTTCCGGCATCTCAGTCCTCGCTTCCGGAGTTTTCTTCGCTGTCCAAACTGCTTTTTACGGTCTCGTATTCTGCCGTTTCCTCCTGTGCTGCCCGAAGCCCGTCGGCAAACAGCCACAGCATCCGCAGGCAGTAATCCTGTACAACCTGAGGCATCCTGTCGAGTCCCCGCATCAACTGTTCTCCCTGACTTACCGGGGATTGTTTCTCTTTCTCACCGTAAATCAGCGTATCCAGACTCACTCCATACAAGCGGGATAGGTTAATCAGTGTTTCCACACTCATGCCGCAGGTTCCCCGCTCGATATCCGCATAATATTTGTTGACGACACCGAGCCGCTCTGCCACCAGCTCTCTGCTCCAGCCGAGCTCAAGCCTCCGACAGCGCAGCCGCTCTCCGGCAGCTATCCGGTCATATGCCGGCTTCTCCTGCTTTCTCTTCATCCTGCCCCCACCTGTTTCTTCTTGTTCATCCTAACGTAGTTCTACTCCTGCAGTTACGTTTTTTGTCGAAATTCCAAACTTCTTGCCGACTAATTCATTATACCATCTAAGGGTTTCTTTGCAAGCAGACAACGTGGCAAATATTTATGGCATTTTGATTCAATTTCTATGAAAAGTGTTAAAATTTGATAGAAAACCTCCTCTCGCATCTCGTACTTCGGATTCTTTCCTTTTCAATTGGCATGTTTTCCCTGGAATCCTGTTTGCCTGAATATTCTCTGTTTTCCCCGCTATTTTTCGGCATTTACCCCCCCCCGATCAAAATTTAACTATTTTTATATTGTTATATCGTTCATTTTGTTTTTCATTTTTATTGTTCGTTTAGCCGTGCAATTCTGTTTGTTTTATGGTTGGTTTTGCTTTTTCGCAGGTTTTTTTCTCTTTTATCATACAAACGTTTTTTCGTATTTTCAGTTCTGTATGTATTGTTTTATTTTCACTTTTTTCTTTCCGACCTGCACCTGTATCGCGCCGACCTCCGCCGTGGAATACCAGCGGATTCCCCGCTCTTCCAGGCGTTTCAGCGTTTCCGGCGCCGGATGCCCGTACCGGTTGTTTTTGCCGCAGGAAATCAGGACCAGCTCCGGCTGTGCCAAATCCAGCAGTGCTTCTCCCGTCGCATTGGACGCGCCGTGGTGCCCGGCGTCGAGGATGGTGCAGCGGAGGGGATTTTGTGCAGCGGGCTGGGGCTGCTCCACGGCGGGTCTCGCCTGCTCCACCAGCCAGTCTTCGCCGCTCTTTTCCAGATCTCCGGTCAGCAGCATCTGAAAATCGCCCTGTGACAGGCGCAGCACCAGCGACGAATCATTGCGATCCTCCGGCACTTTTTTCGCATAGGGGTGCAGGCAGGAGATCTGCAGCGCGCCATCGGTCATGTGCTCTCCCGCAGAAAGGTATTCCACGGAGACGTTCGCCTCTTCGATCTGCTGCAGCAGCGTTTCCAGCACTTCATCCTTCAACGCCACATCCGGCAGAAAAATGCGCCGGATTTTGACCCGGCTGCTTTTCGACCACTCCAACAGCTCCCCTACCGCGCTGATGTGGTCTTCGTCCCAGTGCGTGATGAAAATTCCTTCCACGCTCCGCGTCCCGATATATTTCAGCCATGGAATAATCTGGTACTGTCCGGTCTTTTTCTTCGACGTACTTCCGGCATCCACCAGATATACATGATGCTCCCGGGTTTCGATTCCAACGCACTCTCCCTGCCCGACGTCCAGCATCGTGACGTTCAGTTCACCCGGCAGGCGGATCAGGAAAATCCCCATCAGACACACAGCTGCTGCAAGCCGGAGGTGCGGACGGAGTTTTTTGCCTGACACAGCCAAAGCAATCAGTCCGATTGTATACACGGCCAGTGCCTGCCAGGTCGGATATCCGGTGTGCAGGATACTGCCCGGAAGCGCCATTGTAAACCGGCACAGCTGCTCATAGCAGGAAAAAATCGCTTCGATGGCGGTGCAAAGAAGGTGCTGGGGAAGCTCCAGGCAGTGAGTAAACGCAGTCAGACGGGCGACCAGCTGCAGTCCGATCAGGCACGGCAGCAAGATTCCCATCAGCGGAATGACTGCCAGATTCAGCAGTACCGACCACGGACTCCATTCATAAAAATGAATCAGCAGAAACGGCAGCATCGTCATGGTAATGCCCAGACCGGCAAGGATATTTTTGCGGAGGAGACGGCAGGCCCGGACGATGGCAGCCCGGGCAATATTCCACCCGGCAACTCCATCGGTGACTCGATTGGCGACTCGCAGTGAGGGTGCTGCTTCCTCCCAACCATCCTGCAAAACCGGAATCATTACCGCAATCCCGATCACTGCCGAAAACGAAAGCTGGAAGCCTGCATCCAGAATCCGCTGTGGCTTGGGCACAAGCAGAAGCAACGCCGCCACCGCAAGGGAGGTTGGCAGATCGGGCGTGTGCTTGAGCAGTCCCGCCGCCAAAAACAGCAAAAACATGACAAGGGCGCGCCGGGTAGAAATGCCCATTCCGGTCAGCTGCGCGTATACAATCAGAATCCATGTGGAAATTCCGGCGCTCAAAGCAACCGGAAGCCGTACTTTTTTCAAAAGTCCGAACAGTCCTGCACCGATCAGGGACAGGTGCAGTCCGGAAATTGCCAGAAGATGGCTGATTCCTGCGCCCTGGTATAGCGCTTTTACTTCGCTGTCCATTCCTTTTTTCCGTCCGAGCACCATGGCGGATGCGGTCGCACCGTTCTTTTCCCCCAGCAGCTTCCGGAACAATACCTCCGATTCATAGCGCAGCTGTGAAAGAAATTCTTCCAGCCGTCCATAGGTTTTCGTCTGAGCGGTAATTTTTGTTTTTCTCAGCGCAAACAGGCAATCTTTTCTCCGATAATAGGCTGCTGCGTCGAATTCTCCAGGATTCGTTGCCTGCAAAAATGGCGACACTTCACCGAAAACCCGAACATAGCTGCCTGCTCTTGGAAGCGTTGTGTCTTTCTCCAAATAGCACAACGCACTCGCGTTTTTCCCGAATATTTCCTGCATTTCATTGATTTGTGAGGTTGTTTTCTGAGAAGAAATAAGAATTGACATCTGGTCCGCATCTACCGAACCGGATATCTGTGACAGGTTATCGGTCGTTTCCGCCGAATCCCCTGAAAAAACAAAAGATGAGGCATCTGCCTCGATAGAAAGGTCTTTTAAATAAAAGCTGGCGTTTTCCTGCGCTCCATCTACAGGCTGCCAGCAGTCTGTGACTTTGCCCGTCAGGCACAGGGTTTCGCCATTCATGGCTTCCAGCCAGGTGTCAAGCTGTGTAAGCGAGGTGCGCCCGCCAATGGGTGCTTTCTCTGACGTGTCTGTGCCAGCGTCCGTTCCCGCCCACTCCGGCAGCAGACGCGCTGCCAGATAGAGGGTCAGGAAAATCAGGATTGCCGCGCACAGCGGTCTTCTGCAATTTTTTATGATTGTAATTCCTCCGTTTCGTAAACCAGATCAAGGTTCCGGTCAAACACGTTGGACAGTGAAATCTTTTCCCGGAAAATCATATTCGTATTCCCGTTTACCGCAATCTGCACCTTGTTGATGTTCGACAGTTCTACCAGAGAGTTGACGATGGAATAGATCTGAACTTCCGCGGAAACATTGTAGGTCTGTGTCAGGAAACCGTTATCCAGGTTTACATAACACGTTCCATCCTTTACCGTCACGCCAAGCACCTTTGTCGCAGGGTTGATGACCGGGTAAAGCTCTTCGTTTTCTGCATCCGGTCCGGCAATCAGCCGCTCTACCACCAGCTTTTCCATGGAAATGTTGCTGCTGTATACAACCGGTTTTGTCTGGACGCCGATCAGGCGCTCGCCGCTTTCATTGGTAAAGTAAAGAAGCAGGCGCGTTTTTTCGTATGCATTGATTTCATTTCCGGCGTTGTCGATAAACAGATCTGCCGTCATAGGGCCGACCACGTTGCCGAGGCTGTCCGTCAGTGCTTCTCCACCGACCGTCACCGAAACATAGGAAATTCCTTCCAGCTGCGTCATCGTGCGCACAATTGCAGCCCGAACCAGCACTTCTGAGGAAGGAGACAGCTTTTTATATTCCACACTCATGTCCAGCACCAGCTGATCGTCTTTGACATTCCAGCTGTTGATCGTAAAACCGCTGATCGGTGAGCGCAAAGACAGCTCTACCGGATTTTCCTTCAGTTGGGAAATACCCCATTCCGCCTGTTTGGAAAGGGTGTCGCCCTCCGGCTCTTTTTCCACTGCCGTGATTTTCGTTTCTTCTTTATTAATATAATAAACGCTGACCGTATTTGCAGGCGTCTCTTCTTTCTTCCCGCACCCGGCAAATATTCCGGTCAACAGCAGACAGCCCAAAAGCAGCGCAACCGCCCGCATTTTTCTGATCTCTGACATAGTCTTCTCCAAATTTTCTGAAATCACTTGATGTAGGACAAGGGGATTTTCACCGTAAAGGTCGTGCCCTGTCCTTCCACGCTGCTCACTTTGATCGAACCGCGGTGCAGCAGAATCGCATTTCTGGTGATGGCAAGTCCAAGGCCGGTGCCGCCGATTTCACGGGAATGCGATTTATCTACTCTGTAAAAACGTTCATAAATATGCTCGTAATCCTCCTCCGGGATACCGATGCCGGAGTCGGAAACCTCTACCGTGAAAAACTGATGATCCGCATCCAGAAGCACCTTGACCCAGCCGTGTTCTTTATTGTATTTAATCGCATTTTCCACAAGGTTCGTGAAAATCTGAGATATTTTGACCTCGTCCACCTCTGCCGTAACCGGGCGCAGGCTTTCCAGAACCACCTCGATGTCCCGTTTACGGGCGATGGGACGCAGGCGCTTTAGCGTCGTTTCCAACAGCTCGTTGATATCCACTGCGGAAATGTCCATTGAGCCTTCAGTTTTGTCCATTTTTACAAGGGAAAGCAGGTCGTTGATGATTTTATTTTCCCGCTCGATTTCCTCCGTAATGTCCTGCATAAACTCCTGATACAGCTCCACCGGCACGTCCGGCTGCTGATTCAGGGAATCCGCCAGCACCTTGATCGAGGTCATGGGCGTTTTCAGCTCGTGAGAGACATTCGATACGAATTCCTGCCTGGAATCGTTGATGACCTTCATTCTGCCCAGCAGCTGGTTGAAGGCATCCACGATATGCTCGGTTTCCAGATAATCCGGTACGGAAATCGGCTCGTCCGTGAAACCGTCCTTGACCTCACTGATCGCCTGGGTTACGCGCTTAAAGGGCATAATCAGGATGTGCGAGAAGAAAAAGACGATGCCGATAATGATAATTCCCATCACGATTTCCAGAATCAGGGCTTTCCGGCTCAGGATGTCCAGCGTCGTCGCAATGCTGTCTGTCGATGCACTGGCCAGAATCACGCCGTGCACGATGCTCGTCTGCCCGTTTTCCCCGTCTACCGTCTCCGTAATCGGAACCGTCATCTCGATATAGCCGTTCGTCTTGTCGTAGCGGGTCGTGCTTTCCCCTCGGAAGCACTTGATAACCTCTTCGGAAATCATGGTTTTGCCCTCGCTCATGGCGTAGGTGTCTTTCACAATGCGGAAATTGCTGTTGATAATCAGCACACGGCCGTCATACAGGTTGGACATCTGCTCCAGCTCGGCATTGACGACATCGGAGGTTGGATTTTGCAGGTAGTTGTAATTGACCAGGTGATTTGCGATAATCCGGTACTGGGACGCGACGTCCGAGCCGCGCAGATTCACCGCACGTTCTTCGTAATTATTCAGAATGCCCAGCCGCATGATGTCGCTGGGCACGATTCCGATGATCAGCATCAGGAGGAAAATGTAGGCCTTCAGGCTGCGGAAGATCGGAATTTTATAAGTGAGCCGCCGGAATAATCCGGGGATTTTGCTGCTTGTGTTCATGGATGCCTCCGGGGGAAGGGGTGTAAAAGGATGGGGCTGGCGTTCGGGACGCTGCCGACGGGAAACCGGACCTTTTGCTTCGCAAAAGTCCGGTTCGCGTTGCTCACCGGGTTACCGTCTGAAAACCGGCGAACTTTTCTGCAAGCAGAAAGTTCGCCATTTTTCATCCGTAGTCCGGTTCTGCTTATACGCGGAAAAAGTACCCCACTCCCCATTTGGTGTGGACGTAGCGGGGTTCGCTGGGGTTGGTTTCAATTTTTTCGCGGAGGCGGCGGATGTGGACATCTACGGTGCGGACATCCCCGGGATAGTCTGCGCCCCAGACGAGGTTCAGAAGTTTTTCACGGCTGTAGACTTTATTTGGATTGCGGATCAAAAGCTCCAGCAGGTCGAATTCTTTTGCAGTGAGATTGACCTCTCTGCCGGAAATGCTGACGCGGCGGCTTTCGCAGTCCACGCGCATATCTCCGCTTTCCAGAATGCTTTCCGGCTTTGCGATCTGTCCTCTCGCAGAGGTACGGCGCATGATCGCCTTGATGCGCGCCTTTACCTCAAGGATGTTAAAGGGCTTGGTGATATAGTCATCTGCGCCGTATTCCAGTCCCATGATTTTGTCCATGTCGTCGTTTTTGGCTGTGAGCATTACGATCGGAACATCCGAAAACTCCCGAATCTGCTGGCATACTTCGGTTCCGCTCAGTTTTGGCAGCATAATGTCGAGCAGAATCATATCAAATTTCTGCTCCTTCGCACACAGCAGTGCCTCTTCTCCGTCATATGCGCAGGTCACTTCCATTCCGTCCTGTTCCAGACTGAACCGGATTCCTTTTACAATCAGCTTTTCATCGTCCACAACCAAAACTTTCTTTGCCATGTTTCTCCCTTTTCCCGACCGGACAATCCGTTTCTCGCTGTTTGTCCGGATTCTTTCTGTCTATGATTAAACTGTAATTTTATCTTTGATTTTTGAAAATGCAGCCTGCTTGATTCCGCTGATTTTCATGATATCCTCAATCTGCGCAAACGCTCCATGCTGCTCCCGATAGCTTATGATCGCCTTTGCCCGGCTTTCCCCGATTCCAGGCAGCGTCATGAGTGCAGCGATATCCGCTGTGTTGAGGTTGACCAGACCGTTCTCCAAGGCCGGAGCGCTGTTGCTTCGCACATTTCTGTCTGTCGTTTGCATATCGCTGTCCGGCGAAGTCTGGATTCCGGCTTTCTTTTCTGTCTGTCCGTCGGCGCAGCTTTCCGTTTTTGTCATGATATAAATCTGACAACCGTCCACTATTTCTTCCGCCAGGTTACAGCATGCTTCATCCGCTTCCGGCAAAAAACCGCCTCCGGCCTCCACGGCGTCTATAATTCTGCTGCCTGCCGGAAGCTCATAGACCCCCGGAGCGGATACTGCTCCGCAGATGTGCACCACAAGGGTTTTTGTTTCCTCTGAAGAAGCATCGGAGAGCTCTGTCCGGTCTGTGCTTCCGGCACTTGGCTCAGCCTTGCGGTTTTGATCCGTGTCCCCGGCATTTGACTCAACCTCGCGGTTTTGGTCTGTATTCCCGGCATTTGTCTCAGCCTCCCGGTTTTGATCCGTGTCTTCGACATCGGATTCTGCTACGTAGCTTCCATCCCCATAGGCTATGCTTTCCTTTTCCGACAAAAAGAGCTCTTCCCGCTGTGCCCCACAGGCCCCTAGCGTCGGGCATAGCATTGCCCACAGGATTCCCCATAAAACCACTCTCCAAAGCCGGTCTGTTCTTTTTTTCTGTTTCCAGGATCTTAACTTTTCTCCTGCGGCGCGGCATGCCGCAGCAACTGTTTGAAATATCGGCATTTTGTCCTCCATCTTTTCCATGTTCGAAAAGGCCCCATTTCCTGCCGCATATCAGTATTGTATGTCAGAACCGGGTATTTGACAAGCCGGAAAGCTTTCCAAAAATGCTTCCGTCACAGCCCCTATTTCCTGTATTTTGCCAATACGGAAAGCATTTTCCCAACGTCCAGGGGTTTGGGCAGATGCTCATTCATGCCTTCCTTCTTCACCCGTTCTGCATCCTCCAAAAAGGCATTGGCCGTCAAGGCAATGATAGGGATGCTTTGGGCATCTGCACGGCCGCTGCTGCGGATCTCCCGCACCGCCTCGTAGCCATCCATTACCGGCATCATCAGGTCGGTCAGGATCGCATCAAAGGTACCTGCCGGCTGTTCCAGATAGCGCTCCACCTCTTCTTTTCCATTGTATGCCTTTGTGATCTGTACACCTGCATCTGTCAGAAAGGTTTCCGCAATTTCCATATTCAGTTCATTGTCCTCTGCAAGAAGCACACGCATTCCGGAAAGATCAGCACTCTCCTCCCCTTCTTCGATTTTCTTACCTTCCTGTTCTTTGAGTTCTTCAAACAGGAGCGTGACCGTAAATGTGGTTCCAACTTCCTTCCTGCTCTCCACCGTAATGGTTCCGCCCATCTCGTCCACCAGATGCTTGACGATGGACATTCCCAGTCCGGTTCCCTGGGTTACACTTTTTTCATCGGTATTTTCCCGGGAAAAGGATTCGAACAGGTGGGGAAGAAATGCTGTGCTCATACCGATTCCGTTATCCGAAATCACGGTCCGGCAGGATATCCGGCTTTCCCCGATCGCCTTTATCGTCACCTGACACAGGACATGTCCGCCGGCATCCGTATATTTGATCGCATTCCCCAAAATATTGATAAAGATCTGTCTGACATGCAGAGGGCTTCCAAGGACACAGCCGGCTGCTGCACCTTCTGTCTGTTCTTCATACTTTAAAAGGATTCCTTTATCCGCTGCCCGGGGTTCCACGATCGTGATAATTTCCTGCCAGAGCTCTTTTAAGCAAAAGGGCTCTTTTGTAAGCTGAAGGTTTTCTTCATCCAGCTTGTTAAATTCCAGTACATCGTTGATCAGCTCCAGCAGATGCTTTGCCGCAACCTTTTCCTTTACACGGTTTGCATCCACCAGCGCTCTGTCCTCCCTGTGCCGGTCGCTGATTTCGATCATTCCGATAATGCCGTTTAACGGTGTCCGGATATCATGTGACATCCGGGACAAAAATCCGGTTTTTGCTGCATTTGCACGCTCTGCCGCCTCCTTTGCCTGCTTTAACTCCTCTTCATTTTTTCAATCGCAGCGATCGAGCGCTCCGTGATATAAAAAACGACCAAAAAAGAAAGCACCAGTACCAGAAACATGGTCGCAGCAACATAGATCAGATTTTGGTTCGCCTCAAAAATCCCGTAGGAAACTGCAAGATCATATTCCCCATATTTTTCATAGACCAGATACTGCTGTCTGCCTCTGATTTTCGCACTGGATCGATACCGCTTTCCTTCCTGTATTTTCCCTTCTCCCAGCCGGTCGGAATCCTGCAGCTCATAAAGCAATACATCCTGCCGCGTGGTTGCAAGCATTTTTCCTGTGGTGGCATTTAGCAGAAAGATATTCATTCCGGAGGTAATCGGCATCTGCCGAACCAGATTTTCCACGCTGGCACTGTTCATCTTTGCAAGCAGTCGGCTGGGAGTAATGCCAATCTGGATCATGGCCGTACCGGAAGAATTCCAGACGATGGCATACATCATCATTTTCCCTTCTGCAGTGTTCGGCACCATATCCTGACACATGGAAAGCTTTTTATCTGTCAGCATGGGCTTAAAATATCCCATTTGCTCGCCGGAAGAAAAGCTGTAGCCAAAATACTCCGGATTCGTTCCTGCAACGATACAGCCGCCCGTATTGATAATGTGGATTTCGTCCACACGCAGCTGTTTTGCGATCTTCCGGTACTCCTCTGTGGTCTGGTATAGTCTTCCTTCCATTTCAAGGAGATTTGCCACAATCTCTGCCCGCAGCGTATAATCTTCCTTCAGGGTTTCCAGAAGGGTCTGATAGCTTTCTTTATTTTCTTCGATCACATCCTCCAGCTGCTGCAGGATCATCTCGCTGGCGATCCAGGCACTATGCCGATTGTTCAGCATCTGAAAAAAAAGGCTTCCTATCCATATGATAACAAACGATATCAGAATGATTCCGTAAATCCGTCTGGTCCGATTTCCATGCTTGCTCATTTCCACCCCTTCTCAGCTTCTGCTGATGCTTGCTTTTTACAGGTTTCCTTCTGCTTCCATACCCCGATATCTAAGTATAGCATTTTTTCGATGTTTTACATAGTATCTTGTGTTTCTTTACAGACAAGTCTATACTGACCTTGTGTAGTATTTTTAAACGGAGGATTTTTTTACTTTATGAGTAAGCAGGCAGCACAAAGCACAACAAATCAGATCACAGAGGGGGTCATCTGGAAACAGCTTCTGATTTTCTTTTTCCCGATTTTATTTGGAACATTTTTTCAGCAGCTCTATAACACTGCGGATGCCATCATCGTCGGCAACTTTGTCGGCAAGGAAGCCCTTGCCTCCGTTGGAGGCTCTGCTTCCACCATTATCAACCTGCTCGTCGGCTTTTTCGTCGGGCTTTCTTCCGGTGCAACCGTTATCATTTCCCAGTATTACGGCGCAGACAACAGGCGCAGGGTCAGGGATTCCGTTCATACCGCAATTGCACTGGCCATTGCAGGGGGCGTTGTCATTATGCTGCTCGGTCTTGTTTCCGCACGCTTTGCTCTGACCGCCATGGGAACGCCGGACGACATCCTTTCCCTTTCCCTGACTTATATGAAAATTTATTATCTCGGCACGATTCCGTCCATGATCTACAACATGGGCTCCGGTATCCTGCGCGCTGTGGGCGATTCCAAACGGCCGCTCTATTTTCTGATCGCTTCCTGTCTGGTCAACATTGTGCTCGACCTTTTATTTGTCGCCGTCCTCGACATGGGCGTTGCCGGAGCTGCCATTGCCACCATTGCGTCCCAGTTTTTCTCCGCGATCCTGACACTGATCGCCCTGCTGCGCACACAGGATTCCTATCGCCTGATCGTTTCCAAAATCCGGTTTCACCGCGATCTTTTATTTGATATCATCAAAATCGGTCTGCCTGCCGGTCTGCAGTCCGCAATGTATTCCATTTCCAACCTGTTGATCCAGTCTTCTATCAACTCCTTCGGAACCGACACCATCGCCGCCTGGACCGCTTACGGAAAAGTGGACAGTATTTTCTGGATGATTATGGGTGCTTACGGTGTTTCCATCACGACCTTCGCCGGGCAGAATTTCGGCGCCGGAAAATACGACCGTATCAAAAAAAGTGTCCGCATCTGTCTCGGTCTTGCTGCCGTGACCAGCCTTTTCCTCAGCTTTATTGTTTTGAATTTCGGCGGAACGATCCTGCTTTTATTCACACGGGATGCCAATGTCATCCACATCTGCATCGGCATGATGCGTGTCGTTTCTCCCGCCTACATCACTTACATCTGTATCGAAATCCTTTCCGGTACCTGCCGCGGCTGCGGGGATTCCTTTTTCCCGATGCTGCTGACCTGCTTTGGGGTCTGTGTCCTGAGAATCCTCTGGATCACGATTGCCGTTCCCCTCAGGCACGAGGTCGCAACAGTGGCATTTTCCTATCCACTGACCTGGACCATTACATCGATCTTGTTTATCCTCTATTATAAGCGTGGAAAATGGATGCAGAAGGATACCCTGCGCAATGCGCCGCAGGGGCAGGGAAAGGACGCATAAGCGCTTCTGTAAAAAACTCCCGGCAGAGCCTTTTTCAGGGGCTTTGCCGGGAGTTTTTGTTACAGAACTTTTAGCAACTGAATCAATTTTTCAATACAATCCAATCCGTTTACTCTGCGATTTCCTCCGATGCTTCTGCAACAGTTTCCTGCTTCAACACCTCCGCTGCCTGCTTTGCTCCGTCTGCGTTGATCGTGATATTGCGGTTCACTTTTGCATCATAGGTTCCTGCTTTTACAACTTCCGCAAGGTCGATGCCCACGGTTTCTTTCATGGTTTCAAACAGCTTTGTCATCACTGCCGGTACGTTTCCTGCTACCTGATCCACGCCGTTTGATCCGTCCGAACCGCCGATGATCGTGATCTTGTCGATCTGGGTCAGAGGCTCTGCGATCTTGCCTGCGATATCAGGCAGCACCTTGATGAGCATTTCCGCCATTGCCGCGTTGTTGTATTTCTGATAAGCCTGCGCACGTTTTTCCATCGCTTCCGCCTCCGCAACACCTTTGGCGCGAATTGCTTCTGCTTCGGCTTCGCCGACCATGCGGATACCTTTGGCTTCCTGTTCTTTAGAGAACAGATCTGCTTCCGCCTTCGCACGCTGCGCCTCTGCAGCCTTTTCCGTTTCAAATTTCTTTGCTTCCGCTTCTTTCTGGCGTTCAAACAGCTCTGCTTCCGCTTTCTGCTGACGTTCGAATTTCTCAGCTTCCGCTTTTTTCTTAACCTGTGCATCCAGCGATTTTTCCATCGTCTCTGCTTCACGCTGTTTTAAGAGTACCAGACGTTCCTCTTTTGCAATGTTGGCATTTGCCGCAGTTACTTCGATGGTCTTTCGCTGTTCCTCTTTCTGGATCTCATATGCCGCATCCGCTTCCGCCCGCTTGCTGTCCGCGTTTTTCTGAAGCTCTGCCTTCTGCATATCCAGCTCGTTGTTCTTGATGGCGATCTCTCTTTCGGAATTGATCCGCGCGTCGTTGGACTGACGATCCGCTTCCGCCTTTGCTACCGCGATTTCTTTTTCTGCCTCAGCCTTTGCAATCGCTGCCTTTTTCTTGATCTGGGAAATGTTGTCGATACCAAGGTCATCAATGACACCATTGGAATCCGTAAAGTTCTGCACATTGAAGCTGACAACGTCCAGACCCATGGCAGCCAGGTCAGGCTCGGCATTTTCCTTTACCAGGTCCGCGAATTTCTGACGGTCGCTGACCATTTCCTCCAGACGCATGCGGCCTACGATCTCACGCATGTTGCCTTCCAGAACCTCTCTCGCCACCTGCGCAATGTACTGGGTGTTCTGATTCAGGAAGTTTTCTGCTGCCTGCTTTAATTTTTCGGGCTCGCTGGAAACCTTGACGTTCACTGCTGCGTCCACCTGAATATTGATGTAATCCGCTGTCGGCACCGCTGCTTCTGTCTTCACATCGATGGGGATCAGCTTTAAGCTCAGCTTGTCCAGACGTTCCAGAAACGGGATCTTGATACTCGATTTCCCGATAATGATCTTTTTGCGCAGGCCGGAAATGATATACGCCGTGTCCGGAGGTGCTTTCACATACCCGGAGGCGATAATTCCAAGCAGCGCGATCACTGCGATTATGGCAACAACAGCTCCTAAACCAATTCCTGTAAACATACTCTTTCTCCTTTTCTCCACCGGTCCGGTGGACTCGTAAAGTAAATAGCTTCGGTCGCTGTCAGGCGACTTTTCCGGAAAAGTGCTTTTCCCCCGGAGGGTTTTGTTTCCTATGGACACCCTTTTCCATGAAACAAAAAGCGAGGCCTCTATTACAGCCTGACAGCTGCAATAAAAGTCTCGCGCATTTCATTTAATACGGACATCTGCAGCAAATCAATTCTCATCTGGCTGCTTGTCGGGGTGACGGTTTCAAACCACCTCTCGGTGCTGGCTACTCCCTTTTATTGTTGAAATAAATTATAGCACTTTTTTATATTTTGTCAATACCCCGTCGATATATCGTTTTGTCAAAGAAATGTTTGCGTCAGACCGAATACATGTTTTGCGGCACCGCATTTGGAGAATATCTGGGAATGATTTATGATTTCTATTGACATAAAAATCTGCTCTTCCTATAATAATAGTAGTAGGAAAAGCGTGCTTTTCCAGTGGGCTAACACTAAAATCTGATATGCTTGTCAATCCTGTGATTGACCGTTGGCGGACAACACTAAAATCCGATATTTTTACCGGTATTTTACCGGTCGTTGGCAGACAACATTAAAATTAGCTACAAAGAGGGAGTATATAGCACAATGGTGCTATTGCTCTCTCTTTCCATATCTGTTATTTATGATTTTTCAGGAAAATCTATGTAGTCCAACTGTTATTCTTTATGGAGGATTTCCGAACCATTTATGAAATTTACAAAAGAAGATGCCCGCAAAAGAGTTCTGAATTGTGCGAAACAATATCAACAAAACCTTTTGCATAAGAAATTGCTTATCATTTTCAGAGAAAAACAGGATAATTCCATTCGTTTTATAGAAGTCGTATTTCATGAGAGAAATTACCAACACCTGACCGGATTAGAACTGATAAATACAGAGGGGAAAATACTGCAGCATCAATCCATGAACTTTTACAGAAAATGTATCGAAAACAAGCTTGGCTTAAATGACGTTGATAAAGTGATGGGCGGTGTAAATTTCTGCCTTGGTCTAAGCAGGGAAAATGATGTATTCGTTCCCTCTTCCGCACTTTTAGAAGATATCAAAAAGCTTACCTCCTCTCCTTCTCAGGTTCTCGCAATTTTCGAAAAAGATATCGACTCTGAGCTCTATTCCACCGTCAAACACGTTGCCAAAGGTCTTAATCTTCACCATTTAATTTTACCTCCGGAAATCAGCTCTAAAATCAGTCTGGAACATTATGTTTATCGTGGGAAATAGTTTTTTTCGTCTAAAAAACAATAGAATGCGTGCTGAGCGTGCATTCTATTGCTATTGTTTCGTTCCTCTTTTGCAAATTATTCCCCTGCAAGCTCCACGTCCATCCCGCTGCAAAACTCCAGTCCATCCGCAAACTCCAGCGTCAAAAATCCATCCGCATGCGTCTGCACGCAGGCTGCTGCGCCTGCGGCGTTCTCTGCTGCCGCACCCATAGTCGTCACCACCGCTTTTTCCATTCCGGTGCGGATCCCAAGCTGTTTTAACTTCATGCTGCCGCCCAGGCATTCGATACGGATTTTGTTTTCCGCAATGCTCAGTTTGCCATATGCGCCCGGCACAAACCACGGCGCGGTGAGTTCAGGCAGGGCGGGCGAAAAGCTGAGCTTTTCTCTGGGCATATCTGCCTTTAGACCAGTCAAAGACTGTAACACTGCCCAGGATGCCAGCGCACGATAGTAGTGTTCCCCACATTCCTCGTGGTTGAAGCGTCTGCCATTCTGTGTGTGCCGTCTTTCGACCGTTTCCACGATCTGAGCTGCTTCCTTGTATCTGCCGTTTTCCAGCAGGAATGATGCGAAGGAATATTCGATGCCGGACCAGTTGCTCTCCATCTGTACATTTTTCCAGGTATACAGTGTCGGAGTTGCCTGCGCCGGATAGGAGGCGTTGACCAGACCGGATTCTTGGCTGAAATTTTCCGAAAGAATGCAGTCTGTCGCAATGTCGATCTTATCCTGGGGCAGAAAATTGCCCAGCCCGAGCAGACGCGCATACCACTGTCCGTCTATCTGGTCCGTCATGCAGCAGTCGTCCCGCTTGTCGCCGTCCGCCCAGAGACTGAAATATCTGCCGTTCCAGAGCTTTTCCACAAAGGCCTTGCTGCCCTTTTCCAGCAACGCTTCCCACGCTGCTGCACGATCCTGCACCCCGAGATCCTGGGCCATGCGCACTGCCGCTTTTAACGCTGCCAGCCACAGGCTTGCGATATAAGCGGGCGTCCCCTGCATCGCCCATGCATCGTAGGTGTTGGCTCTCGTATCATGATCCGGCAGACCGTCCCCGTCGCCGTCCAGAAGCTGTGTGTTGTCCATCGCCTTTTCGATATGCGGCCACATCCGCGCAAGGTACTCCCTGTCACCTGTCCAGAGGTAATCTCTGCACACCAGCAGCACGAACTGCGGATTCATATCCACACGATCATACCCGTCATCCACGCCAGATAGGTCCGGTGTGAAGAAATGATGTACGCGTCCGTCCCCACGCTGGAATTTTGCGCCCATTTCCATCTGTTTTTTCTGAAGGTCTGGAAACAATGCCAGAATACCAAATGAACCCTGATAAGTGATGTCTGTCGTATGGAAGCCGCAGCTGCCGTAGCCTTCCCACATACCGAACTCGCCCCGCTTTGTCCACCAGGAGCATTTGATCAGCGTGCTCAAATGATCCGACCACGCATCCGCAAGCTCGTGCGGTGCGCTCGTATTTTTTAATAAAACGGAAAAATCTTCTGCCGCAGGAAGAATCGTCTCCCGCTCCTGATTCAGATACGCAACGACTTCTCCTGCATCTGCAAAACGCTTTGCATACCAGTGTCCCTCAAAGCGTCCGGAATCTCCGAAATGGTTCGGGAAATGCCAGCCGATCACAAAACGGATCTGTTTTCTTTCGCCGGGTGCAAGCTTACAGCTGCCGCAAAGTGCGGAATCGCCCCAGTTTTCCTGTCCGTTTTCATCCGGAAAAATTCGTTTTATCTGACGAATGCTCGCAATGATAAACTCCCGTTTCATTTCCGGCTGCGTCAGCAGCTTTTCGTCAAAGTGGTGCACTCTTTCATACGGATGTCTGACGCATGCGATCTGCAAAAGCTTTTCAAAAATCGCATCCAGCTCCTGCTCATCCATCAGGGAAATTTCTTCTTCCGTCAGCTCTGTGCCAAACTCCGGCAGTGTCTCTGTCCCGAGGTTTGTCAGCTTTCCGGTATCCTGAAAATCAAACAGATAGGATTCCTCCGTCACGCCGAACATGCTGTGCATGACATAATTGGTAAAATACGGTGCAAATTCCCCTAAAATCCAGCTGACCTCATCCGCAGAAACGCTCCATGCAAGGCTTCCGTTGGATGCGTTCGGCTTTTGGGAATCGCTTTTCATCACGATCTGTGCGCAGCCTTTTTCAGCCGTCAGCTGATTTTTCAACCGTCTATGTTCCATCCCGCGGTTGACCGGATTTTTCAATTTACCCAGAATCGAAACCTCCGCTTCCTGATCGGAAGGATTGGTGATTGTAAAAGTCACATAAAAGCCCGGTGTGCCTGCGAGTGCTTCCTGTCCCGGCACAAACGGGGACGCAAACTCTGCTTCAATTTTTATAGGAAGCCCGCTGTCCTCATACTGCAGACTGCAGACCGGGAAATTCGGATTCCAGCGGATTTTTTCGATTTCTTTGTACCACGAATACATCAGTGACCGAAATTCGCCGTTGTCCCGGTCATGACAAAGTCTGCGTACAACCGGCTCCTTTCCTGCAAGCTTGGCACGAACCGTAAACGGCAGCACATGGGCGTCGTAATCATATAGCTTTTTCTGTTTCCGCACATCCGGGCTTCCCCATTTGCCCATGTTGCAGATGTCCCATTCCCGCAGCTCTCCGTTCTGGCAGATTTCCACGCTTCCTGCACCGATTCCCCCCAGCGCCATGCCGTTCTTCTGCCATCTGTAATCTAAAGTCCCCTCCATGATATTCCTCCTTTTGCAGGCAGCGTCCTGTCTGCTGTCTGACATAAGTCAATTCTGAAAGATCTCACGAATTGCTCCGCTGCAAAGCAGCTGCACAATTCTTCAAACATTCGCAATCCGCTCATGTTTGTGACCCTGGTATCTTCATCATAATCTCCCCACTTTTAAATCACAACCAGATACCGAAAAATCAAACTTCGAAAGCTGTTTTGAGTGATTTGCTACAGGTGCTTTCTATCCCGCGATAGCTCATCAGACAGTCATACCGCCTGATCCATCATACCTGCCAGCCAGCCGCACCGCTAAACGCCGAAAAGGGACGCCGCCCGACAAAACAGCAGCTTCAAATCCCTGTTTGTCGGTTCGGCATCCCTTTTCTTTTTTTATCCAATTTCATGCGGTCAGTGGGACTCGAACCCACACGGTTGCCCATTGGCACCTAAAACCAACGCGTCTGCCAATTCCGCCATGACCGCTCACCGCTCCGGCAGCCGGTTGTTTCGGCTGCCGAACGCTTCTCTTTCGTATAACTTAATTATTATATCGAACTTTTGAAACTTCTGTCAAGCATTTTACGGCATCAGCTCATAGATTCCACGATTCTTGTTGTCGCGCACGGACAGCCAAAGGTAATTGTTATCATCGTCCACATCCTGGCAGACCGGTACCTCCTTGCGGTTCGAACCGGCTCCGTAGGGGCTCCAGATTCCCGCGTCCGCAAAGCCGTTCCACTCTTCCTGATTGCCGTCCCAATTTAACGTCGTCAGGTACATTTCTCCGCTGTAGAAGCCGCTGCGGAACGTTCCGATCACATTCTGGATGTAGCGCTCCTTTTTGGCAGCCTTGCTCATATCCAGCTCGTAATGCTCCTGTCCTTCACCATCCGGCAGATCGTTTTTCCATTCTCCGGCATACATATGCTCGCGGTAGGCGCGGTCCGACGTGGTATCATCGTCATAGTAAACGTAAAAGCGCACCCACTTGCCGTTGCCTTCGCGTTTGCCATTCGACCACTCGCCGTAGTAATAGGCGTTATCCGCATAGCAGGCGATTCCGGTTCCGTCCGGCTGTCCTGCGCTGCTGCGCTCGCCATAATAATAAAAGCTGTTTGCATCCGAAATATCCGACGACATCCTCATATACCAGGGCAGCATCGCCAGATCCTCCACCGCATCCATATTATCCTGTTCCCAGTAACCGGACATCTCCAGAAGCATCTCTTCGTTTGTCTTGTTCGCACTCTCCGCGCCGGATAACGGATCGTTTCCGCTCACCGTCCGGAGGTTGCCCTCCTGCTTGGCACCCTGACTTTCCTTCCCTTTGCCTGCGGGAAGTTTGCTGTCCGGATGCTCTGTCAGCGTCTCATCCTCCTGCTGTCCCCTTTCCGCCGTCTGCTTTTTCCCCGCTGTTGTTTCTTCCGTCTGATCCGCTGCGTCCTTCGTCTCTGATTCTGCAGACTCTGCCTGTTCCTCGCTGTACCATATCTGCGTGCTTTCCGTTTCTGCGATCTCTGCCCGTGTCTCCCTGCGCTGATGCAGCCGTACTGCGCACAGCGCGATGATAATTACCAGAAAAAGAGCAATCGCCGCCACCGGGATCAGATCCCTTTTTTTATCGTCCATGTCCGCATTTCCTCCAGTTGGTTTATTGTAACATAGGCTTTCTTTTTTTCCTATTTAAACTTTATTAAGAAAAACGAAAGCTTTTTCTGTTTCTTATATATATGCGTTTTCCTCCCTTGACATCCCTCAAAGTCCTGACTATTATGGAACAGAAAACGAATTTACCTTACACGAAAAGAGGAGTTTTATGAAAAAATGGATTGTCTGGCTGAAAAAAAACAGTCCCTGGATTTTTCTGCTGATCGGCCCTGTTCTGAATTTTTATCTGCTGGAATGGTACACGCATAATCCGTTCCAGACCATGAAACCGTATATACAGGGGATGAATCTGGCGCTGTTTGAATTTGCAGCACTGTTTTTATTTGCACTGACTGGCAGGATCAGCCGCGCACTTGGCATCGAAACCGCCTTCTGCGCCGTTTACGGTCTTGCAAACTATTTCGTCCTGGAATTTCGCGGCGCGCCCATCCAGCCGTGGGACGTTCTTTCGATCTCGACCGCTGCCAGCGTAGCGGACAACTACGAATACAAATTGAACCGCACCGCAGTAATCGTGCTGATCTGTTTTGTCCTGCTTCTGGTTCTGGAATTTTTCCAGAAAAAAGGCTTTCCGAAAAAAAATAAAAAAGCCCGGATTGCCCGCGTCTGCCTCGCGCTTTCCTGCGGTCTTTTATGCTTTGGCTACACGAAAATGCTGCACAGTGAGGACATCGTCGAGCAGAAGCTTCACCTTTACAACAAGCTTTTCACTCCGACGACGATTCAATTTAAAAATGGTACTGTAACTGCGTTTTTAATGGAGCTTCAGTACATTTCTGTCGATAAGCCCTCCGGTTACAGCGCAGAAAACGCCAAGGAGCTGCTGGCATCCTATGATACCGGCTCTCAGGAAGCAGATGGAACATCCTCGGACAATGCGCAAAAGCCGAACATTATCGTCATCATGAACGAGGCGTTTTCCGATCCGTCCGTGCTCGGCGATTTTACAACGAACGAGGATTATATGCCCTTCGTGCACAGCCTGCTCGACGGCGCGGATAACACGATTTCCGGTCACTTAAATGTCTCCGTCAAGGGCGGCAATACTGCCAACACAGAATTTGAATACCTGACCGGCGCTTCAATGGCGTTTCTTCCTTATGGAAGTATCCCGTATCAGCAGTATGTGAAAAAAGAGACGCCTTCGATGGCCTCCTATCTTTCCTCCCTCGGCTACTACACGATTGCGATGCACCCGTACCGCGCCGCCGGCTGGGACAGAAATCTCGTTTATCCCAAGCTCGGCTTCGACGAGATGCACTTTCAGGAGTTTTTCACAGATTCTCCGCTTGTGCGCAAATATGTCAGTGACGAGGGCAACTATGAAAAGATCATAAAGCTCTACGAGGAAAAAGATGCGGACACGCCGCTGTTTTTATTCAACGTGACGATGCAGAACCATTCCTCCTACAGTGACTGGGCGGATTACGACAACTTTTCCCCCGATATCACGGTAGAAGGCTCGGATTCCAAGCTGCTTCCGGCGTACCTGTCCTTGATCAGGCTGTCTGACAGCGCCATCCAGAACCTGGTTTCTTACTTTGAAGCACAGGAGGAACCTACCATGATCGTCTTTTTCGGAGATCATCAGCCTGCCGATTCCGTCGTACGTCCGGTCTGGAAATTAAACGGCAAAGATGACGCGGACTTAACCGACGAGGAAGAGGCGCTGCGCTACAAGGTTCCGTTCTTTATCTGGGCAAACTTCGATATCGAAGCGGAAAGCGACCTGGAAATCAGCGCAAACTATCTTGCGGCAAAGACGCTGGACGCCGCCGGGCTTCCAAAATCCGCTTACGATAACTTCCTGTCGCAGCTGCGCACGGAGGTACCCGTCATTTCAGCCAACCATGTAACGCTGTCCGACGGAACCTTTACCACTGCATCCAAGCACAAAGATCTGCTTTATGATTATCAGACCCTGCAGTATTACCTGCTTTTTGACTAAACCGCGGAGGATTTCCTTTTTTATGAAAAAAAAGATCTGTTTCTTTTCCTTCCTGCTGCCGTTTCTTTCCATGATGGCGATTTTTATCGGCAACGGCATTTATCCCTTCGGAGATCAGAGCTTCATGCACTCCGACATGTACCATCAGTACGTCCCCTTTCTGGAAGAATTTGTCCGGAAAGTGCGCGACGGCGAACCGCTCTACTACTCCTGGCGCATCGGTATGGGCTCCAATTACCTGTCTCTTTACGGCTACTACAGCGCAAGCCCGTTCAACTGGCTGATGCTCCTTTTGCCCGAAAAATATTTAATCGAATTTATGAGCTACATGGTCGTTTTCAAAATCGGTCTGTGCGGCTTCACCTTTTCCTGGCTTTTGACAGAAAAATTCCACACAAACGACCTTTCTGTCCTGTTCTTTTCCACATTTTATGCGATGTCCGGATTCGTTGCCGCATATAACTGGAACGTTATGTGGATGGATACCCTCGTCCTCGCTCCGCTGATCGTTCTCGGTCTGGAAAAGCTGGTCTTCGAAAAAAAATACAGCCTCTACTGCATCACCCTCGGGCTGTGCATTTTATCGAACTATTACCTTTCCATCATGGTCTGCATCTTCCTGTGCCTGTACTTTCTCGTGCTCGTACCGAACCTGTTTGGCTCTGATGGCTGGAAAGCGTTCCGCGCAAGGCTGCTTGGCGCAATCGGACGTTTTGCTTTATTTTCCCTGTTGGCTGGCGGTCTCGCCTCCGTGCTGCTGATCCCGGAAATCGCTGCCCTGCATGCGACTGAATTTTCCGAATTCAACTTTCCGGAAAAGATCAACTGGTACTTTTCCTTCTTCGACGTAATCGCGCGGCATGCGACCGGTGTATCCAGGGAAACCGGTCTGGATCACTGGCCGAATATTTTCTGCTCCAGCGCAGTCTTTTTCCTGATTCCGCTCTATATCGTCAACCGAAAAATCCCTCTGAAGGAAAAGCTCGGCAGACTGGTATTATGCGCCTTTTTCATCGTCAGCTTCTCGGTCAATACCCTGAATTTCATCTGGCACGGTTTCAACTACCCGGATTCGCTTCCGGCACGTCAGTCCTTTTTGTACATCCTGCTCGTGCTGCTGATGTGCTATGAGGCTTTTTCAAAGCTCGACGGCTTTACCGTGCGCGAGCTGCTTGTCTCCCTCGCCTGCGGGCTCGGTTATCTCTTACTGGCAGGAAAGCTCGTGGAGGACGACGCCTTTACCCAGGGCACCTTTGTGCTGAGCGCCTGCCTGCTTGCTGCCTACGCGCTGCTGCTCTATGCCTGGAAAAAAGGGAAAGAAAAACAGCCTGCAGACAGCTTCCCGTATCAGCGCGCGATTGCAATCGCCGTGCTGGCGCTGGTCGCTTTTGAATCCACCTACAACATGGCGCTGACGAGCGTTTCCACCACCAGCCGCAGCAGCTATCTGGAAAGCATTCCCGCCTACCGGGAGTTAGTTGCTCGTAATGAAGAAAAAGATTCCGATTTTTACCGCTACGAAAAGCTCAGCCGCGTCACCAAAAATGACGGTGCGCTGGCAGGCTATCCGACAGCGTCGCTGTTTTCTTCCACCTCCAACGCGGCGGTTCAGGACTGGTACGACCGCATGGGCATGAGCGAAAGCAAGGTATTTTACTGCTTTGACGGTCAGACGCCGCTTTCCGCAGCACTTCTAAATGTCCGCTACCTGTTTTCCCGCTCCGATGCAGAGGATTCCAGCCTCTACACGCTGATCGACGAGCAGGACGGCGTTTACCTGTACCAAAACAACTATACGCTGCCTGCGGGATTTATCCTGCAGGATGGACAGGATCTTTCTTCCTCTGATTTTTCTGAAGAGACCTCCGACCCGTTCGAGGTACAGAATCAGATGGCGGCTTCTGTTTCAACCTCCGATCCGCTCTTTGGTCCCATCGAATCAGAGGAATCCGGCAATCAGGCTTTCTTTGATGTATACACGGAGGGGCATTACTACGCTTACTGTAAAAGCTCCAAAATCGATACCGTTTCGATCTCTTCCGCCAGCGTCAACAAAACGTATAAAAAAGTCAAATATGACTATATCCTCGATCTCGGTCGTCACGAAACCGGCGACCATGTAACGCTGACCAACGACGGAGATAGCGTGCTAAATGTCGTTGTTGTGCGCCTGGATGAAGCGGTTTTGTCCCGCACACTGCAGACGCTCTCTGAGCAGCCCTTTACGGTAGATTCTTATGATTCCAGCCATGTGACCGGACATGTCGACGTCACCAAAGCCGGTCGGCTGATTTTATCCATCGCAAACGAACCCGGCTGGACGATGAAGGTGGACGGAGAAGCCGCAGACTACGACGTGTATGATGGTGTATTTCTATCCGTTCCGCTGACGGAGGGCAGCCACACGATTGAGCTTTCCTACCGCCCTGCAGGTCTGACTGCCGGTCTGATCGTCAGCCTGATCTGCCTGCTTGTGTTTATCGGAATCGGAGTTGTTCCAAAGCGTTTGGGAAAAAAATCCTGACACCTGACTGATTTTATGCTATAATTTTTAACTGGTGCAGCGTTTCGTACCTGCACGATAAGACGTTTGATTCCTGATTTCCTGAGCTTCTGTCAGAAGCCAACGTCCGCTGCACTTTTTTACAGCTTCCTAAGATTATTGAAATATGCCGCCCTGCGGCAGAAAAGAGGTAATATGGAACACTTAATCATCCCGGAGAATTATTCCTCCGCCCTGAACCTGCACGATACCCAGATCGGTATTAAGACGGTGAAAGACTTTTTCCAGAGTCTTCTGGTCCGTCATTTAAACCTTCTGCGTGTCTCTGCTCCGTTATTCGTCGATCCCGCTTCCGGCATGAACGATAACTTAAACGGTTATGAGCGCCCGGTTTCCTTCGGCATTCTCGAGCAGAACGATTACCGCGCAGAGGTTGTACAGTCCCTTGCAAAATGGAAACGCTACGCGCTCAAGGAATACGGATTTTCTCTTGGCGAAGGTCTTTACACGGATATGAACGCCATCCGCCGCGACGAAACGACTGACAACATCCATTCCATTTTCGTCGATCAGTGGGACTGGGAAAAGATCATCGACAAAAAGGACCGCAACCTGGAAACCTTAAAGGCAACCGTCTGCGACGTTTACAAGGCGCTGCGCAAAACGGAAATGTACATGGCGATCCAGTATGATTACATCGAAGAGATTCTGCCCCGTGAGATTTTCTTCATCACCACCCAGGAGCTTGCAGACATGTTCCCGGACAACACGCCCAAGGAGCGTGAATATTTCATCACCAAAGCAAAGGGCGCTGTCTGCATCATGCAGATCGGCGATAAGCTCGAAAACGGCGAGCCCCACGACGGCCGTGCACCCGACTACGATGACTGGGCATTAAACGCCGACATCCTTGTTTACTATCCTGTTCTGGACATCGCCCTGGAGCTGTCCTCTATGGGTATCCGCGTGGACAAAGAGGCACTGCTGTCCCAGCTGGAAAAAGCCGGCTGCCCCGAGCGCGCAGAGCTGCCGTTCCAGAAAGCAGTCCTCAATGAAGAGCTGCCTTACACCATCGGCGGCGGTATCGGTCAGTCCCGTATCTGTATGTTCTTCCTGCGCAAGGCGCACATCGGAGAAGTACAGTGCTCCATCTGGCCAGAGGAAATCCGCAAAGAAGCGGAAGCCCACGGAATCCAGCTGCTGTAAACAATAGAATGCACGCTCTGCGAGCATTCTATTGTCATGAATAAGGATAAGCGGCTGCGCGTTGTCCTGTTATAGAATGCACACTCCGTGAACCTTCCATTGTCATAAAAGAGCGAGGAAGCTGTATCGTATAGCTTCCTCGCTCTTTTTGGTCAGCACATCACACAAAGGATCTTCTTCTCGTCGCAATGCAGGTGCTGTCACCAGCTAATCTTAACTTCTTCTCTGCTCATCCTTTTTGCCGCGATGCCGCCTTTCCCTGCAGCATCCACAATAAAAACAGGCTTCCTGCTGACAGCACCAAAAACAGCACACAGGACGGAACGCTTAAAAATACGCCGCCAAAGGGCAACAGCTCTAACATCACATACACAAACAGGTTCGCAACGCTGTGGAACAGCATCGGCGCTGCAATCGTTCCATACCATTCATACACCAGCGCCAACAGGCAGCCGATTACAGTCGCATAGACCGCCTGAACAAGATTTCCATGGAACAGACCAAACGCCAGTCCGGAAAGCACCACCGCATACGGCACTTTCAACACCTTGCGCAGCTGTCCATAGACCACGCCGCGGAAAACGATCTCTTCGCCCAGCGGCGCAAGAATGCCGTAGGAAATGATTCCCAGCCACACCGGCGTATCGAACTGCATCTCCGAAACCCTCTGAAAGGTCGGAGAGAACCGATACAATTCTGTCAATGTCAGAACACCGTTCATGCCGATTGCAATTGCCGCCGCCAAAATCACCATCGGAACGATGGACAGTTTATCGATTTCTTTTATCGAATGGAACCGGATCTTTTTGTGCCAGATTCCGTAACAGATTATAAATGCACCGAACGTCGAGAGTGCGCTAGCCACATTCAGCCAGAAATTGTAGGAAGAGCCCTCCAGCTCCTGCAGCCCGATGGCATACACAATCGATACCGCCGTCAAAATTACGCTGCTGATTAGGAGACTGATTACATAATAGGCAAACATTGCCAGTGCGCTGGTTCCAACTGCACTCCAGAACTGCCCGGATTTGGTCTTCATTTTGGCAGCGCTGCCGCGGTAGCGCTCTGAAAGAGAATTCGAGCCAGTCGCCGTGCTGTTTCCTGCCTGCGTGTCTCTTCCTGCCTGCGCGCTATTTCCTGCCTGCGTGCCACTTCCTGCCTGCGTGCCACTTCCTGCCTGGGTGCCGCCCAGCAGTACGCTTCGCAGTCCTTCCACATCCCGGACAATGATCTCTGCACCGGCATTTTCCAGCTCTCCCGGCTGTGCATACCCATACGACACCGCGATGCAGTGTGCACCGATCGCTTTCGCACCCTCCACATCGAAGCTGCGGTCGCCGATCATCACCATCTTATCCGGATCGCTTTCGCCCCGCGCTGCAAGCTGGGACAGCACCTCTGCAACCACTTCTTCTTTGTGCACTCTTCTTCCGTCCAGCTCGCTTCCGACCACGATGTCGAAATATTCCCGGATTCCGAAATGCACCAGAATATCCTCCACATAAACGGTCGGTTTGCTCGATGCAATCGCCAGCGTCGCCCCGGATGCCTTCAGGTCATGCAAAAGCGCTCCCATTCCGGGATACAGCACATTTTCATATTTGCCGGTTACAGAAAACCGCTCCCGGTACTTCTCAACTGCCTCCTGCGCCTGCTCCGCCGTAAAGTTATAATATTTCATAAAGCTCTCTGCAAGCGGCGGCCCGATAAACGGCTCCAGCCGATCCAGTTCCGGTTCTTCAATTCCAAAGCTTCTGAGCGCATACTGCACACAGCCGCAAATTCCCTGTTTCGGATCGCTGATCGTTCCGTCCAGGTCAAATAAAATACAGGAAAACATAACAGTCTCCTTTCATTTCTCTTCTGTTCTGCAGCCAAACGCCTGCAGCCTGTCTTTATAGTGTACCAGAAAGCACACGAAAAGGTTATGAAATTTTTGTGAAATAGAGATTTTCCGTTTCCTGCGTTCATAAATTGTAACAAAAATCCGGCAGGAGCCTTCATGATCCGAGATTTCGTTCATCTGATTCAAAATAAACTGCGCCACTATGCCGTTTTTCCCTCTCTGCACAGTCTCTCCCGCTCGTCTGCATTCCAAACGGCCCTGTTTTTGCTCGGCGTCCTCGCCTTTGCCCGCGCGTGCATTTTTCTCGCCCCTCCGTCTGTAACAGCACTGGCATCTGCCTCTGTAAACGGCACATTTATGCCTATTTGCCGTGTCGAAACCGACCAGAAAAAAGTCGCGCTGACCTTCAACTGCACCTACAGTGCACAAGACCTGCACCAGCTTTTGGAAATTCTGAAAGAAAAAAATGTGCACGCCACCTTTTTCGTTTCCGACACCTGGGCAAAAAACTATCCGAAGCTGCTCTGTACGATTCACAACGCCGGACACGATATCGGCGGTCTGTGGACAACACAGGCATCCCTTTCCATCCGGGAACAGACGCTCACACTGGAAAATCTCACACAGCGAATTGATCGCCTTACCGATTCTGAAACGACGTTGTTTCGTTTTGAAGACGGAAACTATGACAACTCTGCTATCCGGCTCATCCAGGAAGCCGGCGGTTATCCGGTGCAGTGGAACATCAATTCCATGGACTGGAAAGACTACGGGGCACAGGACATCCTCCATCGGATTTTAAACAGTCGCCAACTCCAAAACGGCTCTATCCTCCTGTTCCATGCCGGAACTGTTTATACCGCACAGGCGCTTCCCGACCTGATCGACAATCTGGAGGATCAGGGCTATCAGCCAGTTCCCATCTCCGAGCTGATCTGGAAGCACTCCTATTATATGGATGCAGACGGCGTACAGATTCCGAAGACGGAATCGTAAACAATAGAATGCACGCTCTGCGTGCATTCTATTGTTTCTTTTCTTCTTTTTTATCTTCTTTTTTTACTTCCAGCATAGACGTACAGTACGGACAGCGGGTTGCCTCTGCCGCAACCTTGCTTCTGCAATAAGGGCACATTTTCACAGCAGGTTTTTCCGGCTCCTTCTTTTTGCCAAGACCAGCCAGCGCGTTCATCCCTTTTACCATCAGGAAAATAATCACTGCCATAATGATGAAATTGATCACTGCGGTCAAAAATGCACCATAGCGGATTTCCACATTCCCGACCATCACAGACAAATACGTCAGATCCGTATTGGCAAACAGGCCGATCAGCGGTGAAATCACATCGTTTACCAGCGAATTGATGATCGCCTGAAACGCAGCACCAATGATAACGCCGACTGCCAGATCCATGACATTTCCTCTCAGCGCAAATTCCTTAAATTCCTGCAACAGTTTTTTCATAGTGGTATCCTTTCTTTTGTTATGTTATACTTTGGGACATGAAACGAAGAAATTTATCCCATTTAAAACTTACAATCTTTTTGATCCTGCTCGCTGTCCTGATTTTTGCAGCGGCAGCCCTGATCCTGAAAACCGTAAAAAACGCTTCCACTCAGGTGCTCGCCTGGTCGGAAGCTGTTGAAGCCGTTTCCTCAGAACCTGTCAAAAATGTGCAGCCATCCTTAAGTGTTCCCACGCAGATTACCAAAATCGGTGACGATTATTTTCTGGTGGACTGCTATCACAATCAGATTCTGACCTCGAAAACGCCGGATGCTCTACTTACCGACTGGTATGTAATGACCGATCAGATCAACCGCGGGCACACTATCGCAGGAGACGGCACCGTTTATCTTGCAGATGACACCGAAAACAACCGCGTCCTCATCTTTGAAAAACAGGACGGACAGTTTTGCCTTACCCAGCTTTTCAACGAAATCGGCACTCGCCCGCATTACGTCGTCTATGATGAAACGGAAAAACGTTTTTATGCGCTCAGCTCCATGACCGGACAATTGTACGTCTTTTACCGTCCCGATCCGGACAGTCCCTCTGTTGCCCTCGAAAAAATTCTCTCTGTGCCAGAGCTGGATCAGATTTATGTCCGCTCCTTTACCATCGACGGCAACGACCTGTATTTTGTTTCCGGCAATCAGTCGATTCTGCGCACCCGCAAAAGAGACCTGAAGATCCTGGAACGGTTCCCGGTTCCTGCCGAAATCTCCGGCATGATCCAGCTGACACACATTCAGGACTGGTTTTACATCACCGTTTCCACCGACCTTACCGGCAATCAGGATTATGCGACGATCCTGCGCGTGCAGGATTTAAACGATCTTTCTTCCGGCAGCTGGGAGGATATTTATGACAACTTTGTCGGAGGAGGAACGCCTTATTATATCTCTTCCTTTGACGGACATTATTATCTGACGGAGCACAGGATTCCCGGACACAGCGTCTGGCAGTTCGATGTCATCGACAACGCACTGACAGACATCCGCGCCCTGTTTTAGGACTCATCGACCGTTTCTGATGTCTTGCGTTTCAAAAGCCCATGTCTCGTACTTTGCTTTTTAGTATACCTGTTTCAGCTTTCCTGTACAATCCTTTTATCGCGTTCCCGCTTTGAAAAAACGCAGCCGCAATAATCCTGACGGTACAGGTCGTACTGGCGGCTTAACTCAATGGACCTTAAATAGCCTCCCTTTTTCTTAAAATCCGACGGCAGGCACGCCACATGATATTCCTCCGCCAGTTGGCTGCCGATTTCGTTGAGCTTCTGCGCATTTTTCAGTGGGCTGATCGTCAGCGTTGTTGTAAAAAAATCATAGCCGCCCTCTGCCGCCAGCCTCGCCGCTTCCCGCAGCCGCAGCTCGTAGCAGATAAAGCAGCGCTCTCCGCCCTCCGGACAGTCCTCCAGCCCTTTCGTCGCCTCGAAAAATTTTTCCGGCTCGTAAGTGCCCTCCAAAAGTGCGATCTGGTTCAGCATTTCAGACCCTTTCGCCTCTTCATTCAGCGTGCTCACCAAACGTTTTAATTCCTCCACCCGATGCCGGTATTCCTCCAAAAAGCTGATGTTTGGATTGTAATAAAATACCGTCACGTCGAAATACTGCCGCAAATATTCCAGACAGTAGCTAGAGCACGGCGCACAGCAGCTGTGCAAAAACAGCCGTCGGTGATGATCCGGAAGCTTATCGATCAGGTGTTCCAGTTCTTTTTGATAGTTAATTTTGTTCATTTTTCCTCTTATTCACATGCAAAAAAATTTTATATTTTAACCATTTTCTTCTGCATCGGAATCTTCTGATTTACTTTTCCTCGTTTTTCCTGCCGAACTTTTTTACATACTCCTGCGCTTCTGCCAGAGAAATGTTCAGCTTTTTCTGCAGCAGTCTAACCACGAAGACCCCACAGAAGAGATTTCTCCCTTCTGTGAGGTCTTCGAAATTATTCATGACAATAGAATGCTCGCAGAGCGTGCATTCTATTGTTGTTTACAGCCTTTTACTTAAAGTATGCCACACCGGACTCGAAGATCTTCAGATCCTGTTCGCCGTAGATATTCTGTGCAACGCTTCTGTCGCGGCGCTCGGAGTGCGCCATCTTGCCCAGGATACGTCCATCCGGAGAGGTGATGCCTTCGATCGCACTGTAGGAGCCATTGATATTCCATTCTTCATCCATGGAAATCCTTCCTTCCGGATCGGAATACTGGGTTGCTACCTGTCCGTTTGCAAACAGCTTGTCAATCCACTCCTTCGGAGCTACGAAACGTCCCTCACCGTGGGATGCCGGATTGACATATACTTTTCCAAGCTCAGCGCCCTGCAGCCAGGGAGACTTGTTGGAAACCACCTTGGTGTATACCATCTTGGAAATGTGACGGTTGATCGTATTAAAGGTCAGGGTCGGAGAATCGTCCTTCTGTCCGACGATTTCGCCGTAAGGAACCAGACCGAGCTTAATTAACGCCTGGAATCCATTACAGATACCAAGGCATAAGCCATCTCTTTCCTTCAGAAGCTTCATAACCTCTTCTTTGATCTTCTCGTTCTGGAATGCAGTTGCAAAGAACTTTGCGGAGCCATCCGGCTCGTCGCCTGCGGAGAAGCCGCCGGGGAACATGATGATCTGAGCCTGGCTGATCTCTTTTGCAAACGCATCGACGGAAGAACGGATGTCCTCTGCGCTCAGGTTTCTGAATACATGGGTTACAACCTGTGCACCTGCGCGTTCAAATGCTTTTGTGCTGTCGTATTCACAGTTCGTGCCGGGGAATACCGGGATGAATACGGTAGGCTTCGCTACTTTATTCTTGCATACATAAATGTGATTCGTCTCATACAGACCGGTTTCTACTGCGTCCGTGTCCTTGACTGCCTTTGTAGGGAATACTTTTTCCAGAGGTTTCTTCCACGCATCCAGCGCCTCTTTTTCGGAAAGGGTCATGTTTCCATAGGTAAATACCGGATCTGCCGTTACCGTGCCGAGCAGCGTATAAGCAACATCCATATCCGCCAGACGGTCTGCCGGAACTTCTGCCACCAGATCGCCAAGGCCGTTTGTAAACAGCTCCTCTGCAGAAACTGTTTCCTCAATTGCAACGCCAAGTCCGTTACCAAACGCCATGCGGGACAGGGCTGCTGCCACACCATAGCTGTCCAGTGCATATGCGGAAACGATCACGCCCTTGCCCATCAGCTCGGTAATCTTTGCATACAGTGCCATTACCTGCTCATAATCCGGCAGATCGTAAGCATCCTTCTGAATGGAGAAACGAACCAGACGGTTTCCAGCCTGTTTTAATTCCGGGCTGATAACATCTTTTTCCTTCGCAACATCCACAGCGAAAGAAACCAGGGTCGGAGGTACGTCAATATCGTTAAAGGTTCCGGACATGGAATCCTTACCGCCGATGGACGGAAGTCCGAATCCCATCTGCGCGTCATAAGCGCCCAGCAGCGCCGCAAAAGGCTGGCTCCAACGTTCGGGATCCTGGGTCATGCGGCGGAAATATTCCTGGAAGGTAAAGCGGATTCCGGAGAAATCGCCGCCTGCCGCTACGATTCTTGCCATGGATTCCACAACCGCGTAAATTGCGCCGTGGTAAGGGCTCCAGGAGGACAGATACGGATCAAAGCCGTATGCCATCATCGTTACCGTATCGGTCTTTCCTTTCAAGACCGGAAGTTTGGCAACCATCGCCTGGGTCTCGGTCAGCTGATACTTACCGCCGTAAGGCATCAGCACGCTGCCTGCGCCGATGGAGGAGTCGAACATTTCCACAAGACCCTTCTGGGAGCAGACATTTAAATCCGACAGCAGCGCTTTCCATGCTTTTTTCAGATCGCCGGCTTTTACGGCTTCCTTTACAGCAGGAACTGCATACTGCTCAAAATAGTTATCTTCTTTCGACGGAACATCTACAAAAACATCGGTTTCCTGGTGTGCTCCGTTGGTATCCAGAAATGCTCTGGACAGGTTTACAATGCTCTTGCCGCGCCAGTTTAAAACCAGACGGGGTTCTTTGGTTACAACCGCAACCGGAACTGCCTCCAGGTTTTCTTCTGCCGCATAGCCTAAGAAGGTATCAACGTCTTTCGGAGAAACAACGACTGCCATTCTCTCCTGAGATTCGGAGATTGCAAGCTCTGTGCCATCCAGACCGGCATATTTCTTGGGAACCTTATCCAAATCAACGGTCAGACCATCTGCCAGCTCGCCGATGGCAACAGAAACGCCGCCTGCGCCGAAATCGTTACACTTTTTAATCAGACGGGAAACTTCTTCTCTGCGGAACAGTCTCTGAATCTTTCTTTCGGTCGGAGCGTTACCCTTCTGCACCTCAGCGCCGCAGGTTTCGATACTCTTTTCCGTATGTACCTTAGAAGAACCGGTTGCGCCGCCGCATCCGTCGCGTCCGGTACGTCCGCCCAGCAGGATGATGATATCGTCCGGATCGGAGTTTTCACGGATGACGTTGCGTCTCGGAGCCGCACCCATAACCGCGCCGATCTCCATACGCTTTGCAACATAATCGGGATGATAAATTTCTTTTACATAACCGGTGGCAAGGCCGATCTGGTTGCCGTAGGAAGAGTAGCCGGATGCTGCGCCGCGCACCAGCTTTTTCTGGGAAAGCTTTCCCTTTAAGGTGTCCGCAACCGGAACGGTGGGATCCGCTGCACCGGTCACGCGCATTGCCTGATATACATAACCTCTGCCGGAAAGCGGGTCGCGGATTGCGCCGCCCAGACAGGTTGCCGCACCGCCGAAGGGTTCGATTTCGGTCGGGTGGTTGTGGGTTTCATTTTTGAAAAATACGAGCCATTCCTCGGTGACAGGACCATCGCCGTAGTCCATTTCAACGGGAACAATAACGGAACAGGCGTTGATTTCATCGGACTGCTCCATATCCTCCAGCTTGCCCTCTTTTTTGAGCTTACGCATCGCCATCAGTGCAAGATCCATCAGGCAGACAAACTTATCCGGACGGTCTTTAAAGATCTCTGCACGCGCATCCAGATAACTCCGGTAGGTTTTTTCCATCGGTTCCCGGTAAAAACCATCTCCGAATGCGACATTTTTCAATTCAGTGGAAAACGTCGTATGACGGCAGTGGTCAGACCAGTAGGTATCCAGCACACGGATCTCCGTCATGGAAGGATCTCTCTTTTCCTCGCCTGCAAAATACTTCTGGATATGCTTGAAATCCTGCAGGGTCATCGCAAGACCAAGAGAATCGTACAGCTGTTTTAATCCGTCTGTATCCAGCGTAGTAAAGCCGTCTAAAATCCTGACATCTGCGGGCTCTGCAAACTCGGTTACGAGTGTCCTGGGCTTTTCCATATCGGTCTCTCTGGAATCCACCGGGTTAATGCAGTAAGCCTTGATCTTGTCAAATTCTTCGTCTGTCAGATCTCCTGTAATCAAATAAGTAACTGCGGTACGGATAATCGGCTGCTCTTCCGCTTTTAAAAACTGAACGCACTGTACGGCAGAATCTGCACGCTGGTCAAACTGTCCCGGCAGATATTCAACGCTGAATACGCGTCCGTTTGCAGGGATTTCGATCGTCTCGCGATACAGAATATCCACGGGCGGCTCGGAAAAAACAGTACGGCATGCCTGTTCAAAAACCTCATCACTGATATTTTCCACATCATAACGAATGAACATCCGGACATCTTCGATCCCTGACATATTCAGATAACCGATCAGATCCTCCTTCAGTTCCTGTGCCTTAACCGCGTAACCGGTCTTCTTTTCCACATAGATCCGTCTTACGTTTTCCATTTGTCCTCCTTTTGCCGCACAGGCGGCATTTTACGTTTCCAGCTCAGTCTTACCAATTCTATCACAAAATTTCTTTTCATGGTAGCAAAAGTGTCGATTCTGCTCAAGTATCGTCGGCATTACTATTTTCGGACAGAATTTTTGTTTTCGTGTGTGCATTTTTTTCATGCAGCGGCCGCGGCAGATCCCAACAGTAATGTGTCGCAAGCACCCGGATCACAATCACCACCGCAGTTCCTGCTGCCAGCGCCAGATACAGATGGATATGGATCAAAAGCACACACACCAGTGCGCCCGCAAAAGCCGCCATCGCATAGATATGCTTATACAGGATAAACGGCATCGTATCCGCTAAAATATCCCGGATCAGACCGCCTCCGATACCTGTCATCATGCCCAAAAATACTAAAAAGAAGATCCCGTGATAGCCCTCGCCGTGTGCGGTATATACGCCGAGGACAGTAAAAATCCCAAGTCCAACCGCATCACAGTAATTCATAATCTGCTCATAAATCGTCAGATAACGGCTCGTCATGATCTCCTGCTTTCCATAGACAAGTAAAAATAAAAGAGCGGAAGTTCCCAGCGCCACCAGCGCATAAACCGGATCCCGGAATGCTCCCGGCGGCGTCCGCCCCAGGATAATATCCCGGACAATGCCGCCTCCGACTGCAACACACAGTCCCAGCACCAGTACCCCGAACAGATCCAGATTTTTGCGGATACCCAGCATTGCCCCGGACGATGCAAAAGCGATCGTCCCGATGATCTCCGCCGTAAAAATAATCGGATTTTCCATGATCTCCTGTCCCCAGTTCCTTTTTGTTAATACAATAGAATGCACGCTCTGTGAGCATTCTATTGTCATGAATTATGGCAGGCCGTATTCAGCCGAATGGGCGTATTCTGCTGCTTTATAGTATCCTGCGCCGCACTGCAGACGGAGCCACCCCATATTTTTTCTTGAATAGCTTGCTGAAATGATAGGCATCCTCATAGCCGACCTGCGCCGCGATTTCCTGAATGCTCATTTCCAGATTCTGCGTCAGCAGGTTATAGGCCTTGGTCAGACGAATATCAATCAGATAATGAATCGGTGTGTTTCCGGTTTCCGCCTTGAAAATCCTGGACACATAAAAGGTGCTCAGATACATATTGCCGGCGATCCGGTCAAGAGAGATTTTCTCTGCATAATGATCTTCAAAGTAATCCGTGATCTTCTCCACGAGATATTTCCGGTTCGCGGATTCAAAGGAGCATCCACCTGCCTTCTGCGGCTTACCGGTCTCTTCTTCTTCCCGCAGCAGCAAAAGAAGCATTTGCATGGCATACGTCTTCATCATATAATAGCGCCCGATCCGGCAAAGCTCCTGCTCTGCCTCCATTGCCATACAGAGCTTGGAAAGCTTACGCTGCAGCTCTCCCTCCGTACGAAATACCGGGCAATTCCCCGGTAGTGGAAAGTGGTTGCGCCCAAGCCCCGCCAGATTTAAATCTGTCAGCCCCACGTAAAATTCCGCAACCGGCGTTTTATGCTCTCCCGCCAGGCTTTGATGATAGACTCCTTCATTGATGACCAGCAGGTCACCCTCTTTTACTTCATATATCGTATCGCCGATTCTGTGCTTTCCTGTCCCGGATTGGATATAACACAGCTCCAGATGCTCATGGCAGTGATAGTTCGGCTCATCCTCCACACGTGTTCCCTTCCACATAAACAAGAAGGTCGGATTTAACTCCTCCTGAAATACCGTGTTTTCCCGTTCCATATCCACCAGCTTCCTTCCCGGATGCCTGAAATTTATCTTTTATTTTCCTGCAACATCCCACAAAAACCTTTAACGTAACTGTTCAGTTTCCTCACAGTTACCATTTAACAACATTTTACATGAAACCTGCAAGATTGTACATTCCAAATAAAATATTTTGCGATACACTTTTTTTATCCATGATCTATCAAAGCCCATGGATACTTTTTTAAGGGAGGAAAAAAGGAAATATGACACCAATGAAATGGTTCTGGGGATTTCTCAGAAAGTACCGCTTCAAGCTTCTGGGCGGCCTGATCCTGACGACTTTCATTTCCGTTCTCGCCATCGTAAACCCTTACGTTTCCGGTATGATCGTAGATGATGTCATTCAGGGCGGTCAGTATGACCTGCTTTGGAAGCTTGTTCTCATCCTGCTTTTCGTTACGCTGATCCGCGGTGCCCTGCGTTTCTTTTATCAGGTTATTTTCGAGGTATGCTCGCAGGGCGTGCTCTACGACATGCGGGACGTTGTTTACCGCCGCCTTCTGACAGAGGACTTCGCCTTTTACAGCAAGAAAAAAACAGGCGACCTGATGAGCCGTCAAACCGGCGATATGGAAGCAATCCGCCACTTCGTTGCTTACATTATCTATCAGGTTTACGAAAATATCCTGCTGTTCTGCTTTGCGCTCTTCATGATCTTTACGGTAAATGTGAAGCTGGCGCTCTGCATGCTGATCGTTCTGCCCTTTACAGCCATCACCACAGCAAAACAGTCCAAAGAGGTTCGACCGACATTCCAGCGCATCCGCGACTGCTTTTCTTCCCTGAATGCCTTCGTTCAGGAAAATGTCAGCGGCAACCGTGTCGTAAAAGCCTTTGCCAAGGAAGACTTTGAAATTGAAAAATTTAATAAGGAAAACGATGCCTACATGGACGCACAGTTGAACTCCTCAAAGGTCTGGATGAAATACCTTCCGATCTTCGAAGTTCTGGCATATGTCTTAAACGTTGTCCTGATGCTCTACGGCGGCTGGATGGTAATTACCGGAGAAATGACAATCGGTAACCTCGTAACCGTCAACGGTTATCTGTGGATGTTAAACGCTCCGCTGCGTATGGCAGGCTGGTGGGTCAATGATACCCACCGTTTTATCACCTCCGTAGAAAAAATTTACACAACCTATGTGGAAGAGCCTCTTGTAAAAATGCCTCCTGTGCCGGTTTCCCGCAAACATATGGAAGGAAATGTTGAATTTAAAGATGTTTCCTATACGGCAGATGATGAGGATATCGTAAAGGATATCAGCTTTTCTGTGAAAAAAGGACAGACAGTCGGCATTCTCGGTTCCACCGGTGCCGGCAAATCCACCATCATGAACCTGCTGTGCCGTTTTGTCGACGCGACCTCCGGCGAGGTTCTGGTAGATGGCGTAAACGTCAAGGACTGGAACCTTTACGATCTGCGTGACAACATCGGCATGGCAATGCAGGATATCTTTCTTTTTTCTGATACAATTGAAGGGAATATCGCATACGGTCGTCCGAACTGTACATTTGAGGAAATTCACGAAGCTGCTGTCATGGCAGATGCCAACCATTTCATCAAAGCTATGCCCGAAGGCTATGATACCATCGTCGGCGAGCGCGGTGTCGGACTCTCCGGCGGTCAGAAGCAGCGTATTTCCCTTGCACGCGCCCTGTTAAAGAAACCGTCCATCCTGATTCTGGACGATACTACTTCCGCAGTTGATATGGAAACAGAAAGCTATATCCAGCAGCAGCTCGGCAAGTTAAACGGCCAGTGCACGATCTTCGTCATCGCCTACCGTATTTCTTCCATTAAAGACGCTGATCAGATCCTGGTTATGGATAACGGCCGGATTATCGAACACGGAACGCATCAGGAGCTGCTTGCAAATGACGGCTACTATGCAAGCGCGTTCCATCATCAGTACGGCGAGCTTCCTTCCAGAGAAGAACAGGAAGAATACCGTCAGGTTACAGCCAACGAAAGGAAGTGAGAACTCATGGCACGAAATAAATATGATGTGGACGAAGTCCTGGAAGATAAATTTGACCTCAATCAGTTAAAACGTCTGCTCGCTTATCTGATTCCTTACCGGAAACGGTTTGTCAGTGTCGGCTTCATGATGCTCTCCGCTTCCGCTTTTACCATGCTGATTCCGCAATTTTTTCAGAAGGTCATGGACGTCTGCATCCCGAACAAGGACATGAAGGGAATCGCATTTTACAGCTTTTTGACACTGCTTGCCGCATTTTACAGTGCCTTCAGCCTTCGCTACAAGATCAAATACACCAACCAGATCGGACAGCAGATCATTCACGACATGCGCTATGACATCTTTGAGCATCTGCAGGAACTTCCGTTCTCCTACTATGATGACCGCCCCCACGGTAAAATTCAGGTACGTGTTGTAAACTATGTCAACAGCATCAGCGACCTGCTTTCCAACGGTATCTTAAATACCATCACCGACCTGTGCAACCTGGTGTTTATCATCGTTTTCATGCTGATCTTAAATGTCCGGCTGACGCTTGTATGTCTCTGCGGTCTTCCGATCCTCGCGATCGTTATCGTTGTCATCAAGAAAAAACAGCGTACCGCATGGCAGGTTCAAAGCAATAAGCAGTCCAACTTAAACGCGTACATTGCTGAAAGTATCAACGGGATCCGTGTTACCCAATCCTTCGTCCGGGAAGACGTGAACAGCGGTATTTTCAACAACTTAAGCGGCAGCTACCGGAAATCCTGGATGCGCGCCGTTATGTTCAACTTTACGATGGGTCCCAGCATCGATATCATTTCAATCATTACAACTGCAGCGATCTATGTGCTCGGTGTCAGCTGGATGATCAACGGCGAAACCGGCATTACCGTCGGTGTGCTGGTCGCTTTTACTGCTTATATCGGACGTTTCTGGGCACCGATCAACACGCTGGCAGGCTTTTACAACTCTCTGCTGACCGCGATCTCCTATCTGGAGCGTATTTTTGAAACTATCGACGAGCCGGTTGTGGTCAAAGACCGGAAGGATGCGGTTGAAATGCCTCCGATCCACGGAGATGTTGCCTTCGACCACGTTACCTTCAGCTATGAGCCTGGCGTTCCGATCTTAAAGGATGTTTCCTTCCACGCAAACCAGGGGCAGTCCTTTGCAGTGGTAGGCCCCACCGGTGCCGGCAAAACAACCCTGGTGAATCTGTTGAGCCGCTTCTATAACGTAGATTCCGGGCGGATTTTAATCGATGGCGTCGATATCGCAGGCGTTACCATCCGTTCTCTCCGCAAACAGATGGGTGTCATGATGCAGGACAGTTTCATTTTCTCCGGCACAATCATGGATAACATCCGCTACGGCAACTTCAGCGCTACAGATGAAGAGGTCATCCGGGCTGCAAAAACGGTCTGCGCCCATGACTTCATCATGGAAATGGAAAACGGTTATCAGACACAGGTAAATGAACGGGGAAGCCGTCTGTCCGCCGGACAGCGCCAGCTGATCTCCTTTGCCCGCGCACTTCTGGCTGACCCGAAGATCCTGATCCTGGATGAGGCAACCTCCAGTATCGATACCGAAACAGAGATCATCCTGCAGAAGGGCTTAAATGAACTGCTGAAGGGACGTACCTCCTTCATCATCGCACATCGTCTTTCCACAATTAAAAATTCTTCCTGCATCATGTATGTGGACAAGGGAACGATCCTGGAAAAAGGCACACATGATGAGCTGATGGCCCAAAAAGGAGAATATTACAAGCTCTATATGTCCCAGTATGCATCGCTGATGTGAGTGAAGAGTGCTGGTCGCTAAATTTCTTTTTATTCATGACAATAGAATGCTCGCAGAGCGTGCATTCTATTGTTTGATATACGGCATTTCCGTCATACGCAGGTTCGTGCATCCGTAGGGCTGCAGCAGCACGTCTTTCGCTTCGCTGAGCGCCTTGCGCTTAGTCGGGGAAATAGCGCAAATGCCGCCTTTTTCTTCCCACGGAACCGGAACCATCTTCGCTTTGATCCTGATAGGTGGGTTCTCAATAGAAAACGGAGTGTCTGTGACAGGCTCGAACAACACTTCAAACTCTTCACTGTAAAAGCCATAATTCCACTCAGAATCCGGGAGCATCTCATAATCACAGTACGGGAACCTGCGCTCTACGCCGTCCCGCACATATTCGATACGGTTCACCTTTGCCTTTACCGGCAGGGAGAACAGGAGCGGTCCCCGAACCAGCACCTTTGCATCGTAAGGACGGTCCTGTAAAATAGCTTCAAAGGTCAGCTCCACCGTAACGTATGTTACGCCGTCAACCAGAATGTTCTGCTCGAAATAAGTGCCGGGGCAGGCTTCTTTTCCGTTGACTGTCGCTTTCTTTACAAAGCCGGGAATACGGATCTGCAGACAGGTTTTGGCAGGCTTGTCCGAGCTCAGTTCAATCACTGCATTGTCACGGAACGGGTACTTAGAAACAATATGTACCTGAACAGTTCCGTTGGGTGTTTCCACCTGTGCACAGCAGGGCACAAGGCTCTGTACAACCGGACCGCGTTCATTTTTCATCACTGCGGAAATTGCAAATTTCGGCCATGCCTGATTGAAGTTTGCGGTACAGCAGCCAAAGTGAGGCTCCAGCCCGAACATGTTCGCTTCGTTATTATTGGAATTATACGGATTCTCTGCATCCGGGATTCGCGCTGCCGAAATCTGGTTTGTCATCTGAAGGTACTGATGCGCCCACATATCCGGCGTCGTCGTTGCAGCCATGGAATTGAATGCCTCTCGCTCCAGTAAATCCCCCCAGAAGGGATTTCCTCCAATGGAAAGCAGGGTTTCACAGGAATACATCATCTCTGCAACGCTGCAGCACTCGCTGCCCTGGATCGGCGCATCACCGGACAGGCACTCGTCACCGGTAAAATGTCCGGTCGCCATACTGTTGTATTTCATCACCTTTTGATACATGGAAAGAGCGAACTCATCCGGATCTTCCTCTGTCAGACAGGACATCAGTGCACGGCACTTAAATGCCATGGCGGTATTTACCACATGGTTTGTCTGCGTCCAGTATTTCTTCGAAGCAGGCTTTTGGAAATCAAAATAGGTATAAAGCTTTTCGTAATCGATACCATCTGCATCCAGCAGCTCCATCAGCTGCAAAAGCCAGGGCTCCGGTCTGCGCTCATACATCCACAGTATCGGGATCAGACATTCATACCAGCGTGCTGCCGACCAGTTAAACAGCGTATTTCTTGCAATATGAGGAAGAAGCTGCTTTAACGCGAAGTATACCGCTTCCTCAATTCTTTCATCCCCACTGCAGTCCTGGTACAGCACCAGAACCTTACAGATCAAAAATGCCGCCCAGAGGTCGTAACGGTCGCGTTCTTCCGGCTCACAGGGGCAGATCCACCCGTCTTCCTTCTGGGCTGCCAGAATCGCATCGATATATCTTTTTGCACGCTTTTTCAGATCTTCATCGTCCAGCAGATATGCCAGCGGGATAAAACCGTCCAGCCAGTACGGTACGCGCTCCCAGCCTTCCTTGTCTCCGCCGATCCATTTACTCTCCCGTACATCCGGCCATACCAGATCCAGATGTCCACTCAGCCCCTCCGCCTGAATTTCCAGCTGCCGCAAAAGCCAGCCCTCCGGTTTGATCTGCTGCGCAGTAAGCGCACGATATTTTGCACCTCTCATTTTCTTTCCCTCCCTTTGTATTCTTTTCTTTTTCCTCCGTTATGCTATACTGTCAGTAGAATTCTACCCCTAACTAGCGTGCGCCGTTTTTGCATTTTTGAATTGGCAGGCTGCCTGCGCAATCTTTCGCTTCGGAGGACCCCCTTGATGAATACCGATTTTATTTTTCTAAATCCTGCTCCCATGCCCTATCTGACCGACTGCGACTACAAAAGGTTCGAACCGGACGAATATCACAGCTCCCGGATCGTGGACTTCTTCGTCCTGATTTTTATGCTCCGGGGCAGCCTTCACTTCATAGAAGACGGTATTCCGGTCAGCGTACACGAGGGCGAATGGTATATTCAGCGTAAAAATCTGCGGCAGGGTGCGGATCGTCCCAGCCCCGGCGCGGAGTATTACTACTTCCATTTCAACGCAGATTATACTCTGGATCTGCTCAACCGAATCAAACTGCCGCTTCGCGGGACTTTTTCTGCCTCGCTGCTGCTTCCTTCTTTCAAAAAACTCTGCAGCCTGTTTCACCAGGCGCCGCAGAACCCTTTTGAAATCCAGAGTGAATTTCTGAGCCTTTCCAACGCGCTGTATGAACAAGAACACGCTTATACGTCCCTGACATCCTCAGTCATGCATTTTCTGACCGAACATGCAGCGGAATCTATCACCGCGCAGACGCTGACGGAGCAGTTCCATTATTCTGCGGCCTACATCAACCGACGGCTGAAAGCGGAGATCGGAATCACGGCACATACCTATCTGACAATCACCCGGCTGCAAAAAGCCTCCCGCTTGTTGGTGCTTACCGAACGACCGGTTCAGGAAATCGCACAGGACTGCGGCTACAGTGATCCGTCCCTATTTTATAAGGCATTTACCCGGTATAACGGTCAAAATCCGTCTCAATACCGGAAAGAACACCGCTTTCACAACTGAGTTGTCGGAAACTGCCGCAGCCAGATTCCATAACTGCCTTTTGCAAATATTATTGCGATTTTGCACCGTCTGATATGTACAGTTACTGCTGCGCCGCTACAGGGTTTATGTTTTTATTATATAAGATTCCTCTTCATTTCCAAAGTTCAAAATCAGCCTTATACATTGCAAAATTGAAACATGCACAACAATAGTGTTCCTAAAAACAAAAACAGACGGACTGCATCGCTACATTTCTATAGCTGTGCAATTCGCCTGCTTTCCATTTTGTCTATAAAAACGATACCGCTCTTTATTCGTAACTCTGTCCGCCCATTTCTGTGCCGCAGCTACTGCAGTCCGCTTACTCCTGTGCCGCTGCCGCGCTGTCCAGATCCTTCTGTGCAAGCTCCAGATCCCTGCGGATGGAGAGATGCTGAGGACAGACTTTTTCACACTTGCCGCACTTCACGCAGCATTTCGCCTTTTCTTCGTCCTTCAAATCCTTTTCCCATGCATTTTTTACATGGTCGTAGGTTCCGTAAATGTGGTATTTGTTCCACAGTGCGAAGTTCTGCGGAATGTTTACGCCAGCCGGGCACGGCATACAATACCGACAGCCGGTACAGCCATTCTGTACTCTGCTCTGCAAATCTGATACGATTTCAGAAATCATCTTTTCTTCTGCTTCATCCAGCGGCTTAAAGTTCGAGAAGGTCTTCAGGTTATCCTCAACCTGCTCTTCATTCGACATACCGCTCAGGATCACCTTTGCATTGGAATGGCTGCCAACCCAGCGAAATGCCCAGGAGGCGATGCTGGCATCTTTATCCATCGCTTTGAACTTTGCATTGATATCATCAGAGAAGTTTGCAAGGCTGCCGCCCTTTACAGGCTCCATGATCACCAGCGGAATTCCAAGCTCTTCTGCCAAAGCGTAGCCTTTATCCCCTGCCTGCTCCTCGGTGTCCATGTAGTTATACTGAATCTGGCAGAAATCCCAGTCACGGCCGCGCAGCACTTCTTCAAATGCTTCGTAGGTATCGTGGAAGGAAAAGCCCAGATAACGGATTTTGCCCTCTGCCTTTAACTGCTCGCAGAACTCTACAATTCCGAGTTCTTTCACTTTATCCCATCTCTCTTTGCTCATTGCGTGCATCAGATAAAAATCGATATGATCTGTGCGCAGGCGCTCCAGCTGTTCTGCAAAAATGCGTTTTGCATCGTCTACACTCTCAATTGCCCAGACAGGCAGCTTTGTTGCCAGATAAAAGGAATTGCGGTCATATTTCTGCAGCACTTTGCCGACAAACGGTTCACTGTCACCATTATGGTACGGATACGCGGTGTCGATGTAATTGACACCTGCTGCGATGGCACGATCCAAAAGCTTCTCTGCTCTCGACTCATCGATTTTGCCGTCCGGTGTGGCAGGAAAACGCATACAGCCAAAGCCAAGCAGTGATGTTTCGATTCCAAGCTTTTCAAATTTTCTCTTTTCCATGTCTGTTCTCCTTTTCGCTATGAAATGATTGGACTGTCCGTATTCTCCGGCTCTGCCACATCTTTTTCCATCTTCTCCGGTTCTTTTAATTTACCGATTTCATTATGACTCTCGAAGCTCTTTTCGATCTCCTGCAGCTGGTTTGCGTAGCCTAACAGCTCTGTTGTCAGCTCCTCCTTATCCGCCCGTTCTTTTTTATAAGAAATGCGGTGTTCCATACTTGCCCAGAAATCCATCGATAATGTCCGCAGCTGTACTTCTACCGGAAAATATTCCATCCCATCCATGCAATAGACCGGAACGCCGACAATCAGATGATAGCTGCGATATCCATTTGGTTTCGGCGCTTTGATGTAGTCCTGTTCGCGGATCACGATCAGGTCAGCCTGCCGCTTTAAGCTTTTGGCAAGGTTATAAATATCGTCCACAAAGTAACAAATAATACGGACACCGGCGATATCCTGCAGATAGTCCTTAGCGTTGTCTACGGTCGGTTCTTTTCCGCGCCGGATCAACTTTTCTTCCAGGCTCTTTTTCTTCTTGATCCGGTTCTGGATGTAATGAATCGGACGGCTGTCTGACTTACCGTAAAGGTTGTGGTTAAGCACATCCAGCCGGGTCAGGAGCATCTGCATCGCATCCGCATAAGGCCTCACAAAATTGTAGTATTCTTCGTCGTTCATAAAACTCCTCATTTCTGAGTGATCTGTTTTTCTGCGTTTCACAATCATCAGTATACAACAATTTTGTCAAAAAATCATGGATTTTAGAAAAGTATTTGTTAAATTTTTATAACGTCAGGCGCATCTGATACCAAACGACATTTCCGTGTACCGATTTTGAAACGCCCTCGTTGACAAAACCAAATTTCCCATAATAATGGAGCAGTTTGTCCTTACAGGTCAGGACAAGCCCTTTGCGCCCTTCTTTTTTTGCCTGCTCAATGGCACAGCGAATCAACTGTCCCGCGTAGCCTTTTTTGCGGCATTCGGGAATCGTATTGACGCCAAAAATCATCTGCCACCCACCGTTTTCGTCATGCAGCGCTGCATTTTCATACATTTCATCCGCCAGATCCGGCGTATCCGTTACCATACCGTCCACAAAGGACACCAGCTTGCCATTTTCAAACAGCAGCCAGAAATGATTGCCATATGCCGCGATCCGCTCTGCAAATTCTTCCTTCGAAGCCGCCTCTGCCGCCGGAAAGCATTCCGCCTCCACCGCCGCAACACAGTCCAGATCAGATGACGTCGCTGTCCTGATATTCTGATTTGTTTCCATAAAAATCTCCATTCCGCAGGCGCTTTGCGCCGAAGGAATCGCGGGGCGAACGTTCAGTTCGGCTCTGCGATCATAGCTACTTTGTGACGCCTGCGGCACAAACAATAGAATGCACGCTCTGCGAGCATTCCATTGTCATGAATAGCTGTGTGAAAAATAAGCGCCCACGGTTTCCTTACAGAATGTATTTTCTCAACGCACCGGTGAACTCTGCGATTCTCTGCTCCGCCAGTTCCTTCACCGTCACATTTTTCATGCTTTCGACATAGCCCTGCTCCTGCCGATACAGCCATCTGGCGTCCTCCGGGCGGATTAAGCCGTAGTGGTTTGCTGCAATCCAGTCCTCATAGCTGATCGGCAGCTCATAGCCGAGCTTTTCTTCCAGAAGCTTCGGAAAATCGATCTGGTCTGCGCGTTCCCGGATACCCTCCCAGAATTCCAGCACCTCTTCCACGTGCTCATGGATCTCATAGCGTCTTGCGCCGCCGTCATAAATGATGCACTTTTCAAACAGCGGGCTGCACATAGACAGCGTCTCCCGGCGAAATTCCGGCGCAACAATGCCGCCCTTCCAGTAAAAGTCCACATCCGGCAGATTGATGCCGGAAACGCCTTTGTCCTGGTAGGTTGCAAAAATTCCTTCATAATATACCGTAATAAAGCCTTCAAATTCCGGCCAGAACTCGCGGATATCGCGGGTCAGGTCTTCTAAAATATCGATCCCCTTTGTACCGCCAATCGTAAAAATGATGATGTTGCGCAGCTTTGCGCCGTGCTCGCGGTAAAAATCTGTCACATAGCGCAGGCAGTGGATCAGCGTCTCGCCGCTTGCGATGATATCACCGATCATCAGCGTGCTGTCCGGCACCATCGTCAGCTTGCTGTATTTGATTTCCAATCCGGCGATTTCTTCGTTTTCAAACACGCGCTCACTGGATAAAAAGCTGATGTCATGCACACGGATATGCTCCCGGTAGCAGCTTTCTTCCAACGGATAGTTCAACGCACCCCTAAGGATGGAGAGGATATTTGCCGTCGTCACTTTTTTCTGCTCCTTCAGATAATACAGCATCTGGGAGGTAGAAGAAATCAGGCAGTTATAGACCTCATAGCCTACGATTTCCGGCGTGTTGAGCAGCTTTCTCGTCTCCGCCTCCGAAATAATATAGTATTCATTCAAAAAATCAGCTCCGGTCAGCCGATAACAGGCTACGCCCTGTTCATTAAATTCCGGTGCAATTTTTACATCTTTCCAGTTATTCATCGGTTCTTCCTCTTCTACATGTATTTGAAACAGTCACGGACATTTCTTTCTTTGAATATATTAACGGGATTCCCATATACCGTCAAGGCAATTGGACGGATTCCTTTGAAAAACGACAACACAAAACGGCAGCCAGGATAGGAGGGCTGCCGTTTTGTGTTTATATGAGGGGGGAGATAGTGAGTCATTCATCTATCCGTAAAATAGAATACCGAATAAATGTGTCCTCGTTATGTCCAGTTCCTAAAAATGTCCTAAAATTTATAAAGGAAAAATAAAATCCGGATGATGAAATTCTTAAGGTTGCAAAAAAACTAAATTTCAACCATTTCCCGAATCGTTCCATCCAATTCTTTCCAGACCGCCTGATTTATTTCCAGAATCATATATCCGCGCCAGCTGTCCTGCTTTGGCAACGACACCGATCCCGGATTCATGCAGCGAATCCCGTTTTTTACCTCATTCATCGGCACATGCGTGTGCCCTTGCAAAAACAGATCGCCCTCGCGAAGCGGCGGCAACTGCTCTGCCGATGTCAGATGCCCGTGTGTAGCATACACCAGTTTCGTTCCAAGGTCGAGCATACAGTAATCCGCCAGAATCGGGAATTCCAACACCATCTGGTCCACTTCCGCGTCGCAGTTTCCGCGCACGCACAAAATTTGATTCTTTTTCGCATTGAGCATGGCGATCACCATCTTCGGGGCATATTCCTCCGGCAGATCGTTGCGCGGACCGTGATACAAAAGATCTCCCAGCAAAAGCAGCCGATCCGCCTCTTCCCGTTCATATGCGTCAAGCAGCTCCCTGCAATACTTTGCAGAGCCGTGTATATCCGATGCAACCATCCATTTCATCTTTCAAATTCCTCATTTCGTAAAAATCCAAATGCGAGCCGCGCTCAGCCCTCGAACAGCCCGGTCGTATCCAGACTGATATCGCAGGTCTTTTCCACGCCGGCTTTCCAGAAATAACGCTCTTCCAACGGAATCCAGATCCGTTCAAACATTTCCTCCCGCTCTTCTCCGTTTCTTTTCCGAATCCGTTCCAGCTGTTCCTGTCGCTCGACCGTCAGAAAAACGCGCAGGTCATAGCTTCTGCGCAGTCTCGGATGACAGGCATAGGAACCCTCGATGATCGTCACCTTTTTCGGAGAAACTATTACCTCGGGCAAAAAACAGACCGCGTGCGCGTCATAGGGGCGATAGGAGAATGCCTCTCCTGTAAGCAGTGGCTGCAGCACCTCTGTTTCAAACCGCTCATAGTCCACATTTCCACCAGGCTCCCGCAGGCGCTTGGTCGTGCGCTGATGGGGCTGAAGATAAAAATCATCCATGTGGATCACGTTGCAGTCCAGCTGCTTTTGCAGATCTTTTGCCAGTGTGCTTTTTCCGGAAGCACAGCGTCCGTCGATCGCCACAAGCAGCGGCTTGTCCTGCCTCACCTGCTGCCGCAGTTTTTCTTCCAGCAGCACCATTACCGTCGTTACAGGGGTAGTTGTTCTGGTTTCCATAGGTCTCCTCGTTTCCGGGTCATCGTTGAAATCACGTTTCCGGGTCATCGTTGAAATCACGTTTCCGGGTCATCGTTGAAATCACAATTGAAATTACGTTTCCCTTTTGATTGTATCACAAACAGAATCTCTCACGCAATCTGAATCGCGATCTTCATCACGCCGTACCTGCTGCAATCGTGATCCCACCGGTCTTTATTATGCAAAGAATTGAAACCCGAGGACCGCGATCCCCAAAACGACTAAAATCACACCGGTCGCACGGTTTAAGGTCTTCGGCGTTGCCTTGTTGGCAAAAACAGCCGCAATCCGCGCCCACAGCAGCGTAAATACCATGCACAGGATCAGCACCATCCAGTCAGGCGTACCGCCGATGGCGAAATGCGAAACCGATCCGGTAAATGCCGTAAACGCCATGATAAACACGCTCGTTCCGACTGCAGTTTTTAATTCATAACCCAGCACAGAGGTCAGAATCAACAGCATCATCATGCCGCCGCCAGCGCCGACAAAGCCGCAGATAAAGCCGATCAGCAGCCCGCAGACGATCGATTGTACCGCACGTTTTTTCGCAGAAACGCCCTGCATTGCCTCCCTGGTTGTCATAACCGGGCGTACAATGAATTTAATGCCGAGCAAAAGCGTCATAAACACAGAAAAGTTACCCATCGTCCGGGAAGGAACCAGGCTGGAAACATAGCTGCCAACCACGGTAAATGTCAGCACGCTTACCATCATAATCAGTCCGTTTCGGATATCCAGATTTTTATTTTTTCCATAGGTATAAGCGGAAACAGCGCTGGCAAGCACGTCCGACGCCAGCGCAATGCCGACTGCCATATACGGATCCATACCAAGAAACGTAATCAGAACCGGACTGATGACCGCCGCTGCGCTCATCCCCGCAAAGCCGGTACCAAGCCCTGCGCCCATTCCCGCAAAAAATGTAACCAATATTGTGATCAGTAACTGCATCTTATCTTTCGTCTCCTTTTATAATCTGATCCAGATTTTTTTCCATCTGTGAAAAATATATCGCCAGCTTTTTCTGGTCTTCGTCACTCAAGCCCGTCATCAGCCGCTCTGCAAACTCCTGCTGCAGCTCTCTACCCCGTTTCTGAACCGGCAGCGCCTTTTGCGTACAGATCAGCTCCGTTTTGCGGCGGTCCTTTTCCACCGCCTGCCGCTCAATATAGCCGTCCTGCACCAGCTTTTCCACATTTACCGAAACCAGGTTCGCCTTGATGTTGCGGATTTCCACAATATCGCGTGCCGTTTTATACTCCGGGTTGTTGTACAAAAACATCAGGATATCAAAGGCGGTCTGCGGCAGCTTCATTTCCTGGCACAGCGGTCTGCATACCGCCGTATAGGCAAGGGCCATTTTTCTGGCAAACTCGATTTTCAGATTCATCCGTCGACTCTCCTTCCTTAATTATTTCATTTTTGAACTATTCACTTTTGAAGTAATTATACTTCTTTTTCCAGAAGCGTCAAGGGGGTTTTGGAAGAAAGGCGGAAAAAAGAACTGCCGGAAATCGTTTCCCGGCAGTTCCCGTTTTTCTTATGAAGTTTTCACCTGAAGTCTTTGCAAAGACCGGGCAGCGCTTATCCAGTCCTCACACTACCCTGAAATCCGCCCTCAGCGGCAGATCCCCGGCATTCGCCCCGGCGAGCACTGTGAAGTCGCCCGGTTCCACCACCCAGTGATAGGAAGCGTCCAACAGGCGCAGCTCATCAAATCCAAGCGTAAAATGCAGCGTCTTTGTCTCTCCTGCTTCCAGCTCCACGCGCTGAAATCCCTTCAGCTCCATAATCGGGCGCACCACGGATGTATAATGGTCATCGACATAAATCTGCGCCACCGTTGCTCCGGCACGGCTGCCTGTGTTCGTTACGTCTAACAGTACCTCCAGCGATTCGTCCCCATGAATTTCGGAAGCGGACAGCCTCAGATTCTCAAAGGAAAATGTCGTGTAGGACAACCCATAGCCGAAGGGATACAGCGGGTTCCAGTCCATCTCAACGTATTTTCGCCCGCCTGCAGGTTTACGGGAATAGTGGCACGGGATCTGGCCTGCACTGCGCGGATAGCTCATTGTCAGATGTCCGGATGGATTCACATCCCCGAACAGAACCTGTGCCGTTGCCAGTCCGCCCTTTTCCCCGTTAAAGCCTGCCTGTAGAATCGCAGGGATATGCTCCTGCTCCCAGGTACAGGAAACCGGACGTCCCGTATTCATGACCAGCACCACCGGGGTACCCGTTTCATACACTGCTTTCAGAAAATCCAGCTGCTTTCCGGGCAGGTTAAGCGTCGTCCGGTCAAAATTTTCTCCTGAGGTTTCTGTCGAATCCCCAAGTGCCACGATCGCCAGATCGCTTTCTTTTGCCAACCGGATCGCGCGGTCGATGGTTTCTTCTCCGTGGTCGTAGCCGAAAATCACCCGCACGCCTCTCGCATCATTTCTAAATTCCACACGCACATCATATTTTCTGCCGCTCTCAAAGAAAAACGGAACCATCTGGCTTGCTTCCTTATCTTCTCCCCAGCCATCAATAACAAGTTCTCCGTCAATATACAGCCGCATACTGTCCGGACTGGATAACCCGATCCTTCCTTCAAAGCTCTTCGGGCTGCACATCGTTGCCGTCCAGCGGACGCAGAACTGTCTGGAATCTACTTTATCATCCGGAGCATGGTAGATCCAGTTGAAGTTGATCTGCGGATCGAGTCTCGTCATAACCGGTTCTCCCGAAAAATCTGCACCGTTAAAATACTCCGCTGTAAAACCGTAATCGATCTCCGTGATACCCACCGCCGGACGCGGCTTTGCATTGAACCACCATCGCTCCAGCGGCTTGATCTCTGCACCCAGAATATTGCAGCCCTTGTCGTAGACAATTTCCGGATGTGAGGCATTGGCAGCTGTCTCTACATTCTCCGCCGGAACGCCCAGCACCTCCCGGATTCCCTCCAGCAGTGTTACTGCATGGTAATCCGGCTCCATACAATAATCGCCCATAACCGGAAGATTTGCGTTGGGTCCAAGCACCGCTATTTTCCGAATGCTCCTGGACAGCGGCAGCATATTATTTTCATTTTTTAACAGGACAACGGTTTTCTGTGCGATTTCCAATGCCTTGTCCTGATGCTCCTTGCAGTGTACCACCTTAGATTCCAGCGTCTCATCCACATAAGGATTTTCAAACAGTCCGAGCATGTCCTTCACACGCAGCACCCGGGCAGTCGAGGTATCCAGATCCTCCATCGTAATGCTGCCGTCTGCAAGCATTTCTTTCATCAGTCTCCGATATTCTTCGTGAGAATAATCCGCAAACTGCACGTCAACGCCGGCCTTGACCGCCTTTTGCAGTGCCTCCTTCGGCGTTGCTGCACTGTGATGCGCCGTATGCTGCATGATGATCGCCGTCATATCAGAGCGTACAAAGCCTGGCATTTTATAGGTTCCCCGCAGCACGTCTGTCAGAATTTCATGATCCGATACAACCGGAAAACCATCGATCGAATTGTACGAGCACATCGTATCCGTTGCACCTGCCTTTACAAATGCTTCCTCAAAGACCGGCATGCAATAGGAAAATACATCATGCCGTCCCATTGTAGTCGGTGCACAGTTTAATCCGCCGATCGGATTTCCGTAGCCGGTATAATGCTTCAGTTCTGACGCTACTGTATGGTCGGTTGCAAGATCCTCTCCCTGCAATCCCCGCACAACCGCGGCACCAAGCTTCGAGGAAAGATAGGTATCTTCTCCGTAGGTTTCCTCCGTCCGCCCCCATCTTGGGTCGCGGGCAAGATCCAGCACCGGAGCCAGCACCTCATGTATATTTTTTGCGCGGGTCTCTGCCGCAACCATCCGCCCCATATCCTCACACAGTGCCGGTTCAAATGCACCGGCAAGAGTCAACTGCTGTGGAAAGATCGTTGCGTCACAGCGATGCAGCCCGTGCAGGGCCTCCTCATGGAACAAAAACGGAATTCCCAGACGTGTTTGTTCTTTTGCATATTTCTGCAGTGCATTATAAACTCTTGCATCTGCCCGCCGTTTTTCCAGTTTTTCCAGGCATTCCCTGCGCATTGGTTCTTCGATTTTTTCCCACTCGATCCCCATAATATTCGGATCCAGCTCATCCAGCTTTTCTTCCACTGTCATCTCTGACAATAGCTCTTTGATATGTCTCTCTATCGCTTCTTTGCTTTTCATTTGCACCTTCCTCCAGACTGCAGTCCGCTATACAACAAAAAGAGCCTTTGAAGGCGTTCTTATCCCAAGAACATTTTCAAAGGCCTTTTGTTCATGACAATAGAATGCTCGCAGAGCGTGCATTCTATTGTTTGTGCTTAAATCATCATATTTCTGAAATACCGGATTGTGTAATCAACGCCTCTGTCGGAAAGCTCACCATGCCAGTATGCAGATTCCGGCTCGATGCTCAGGCCGCCGTCATACCCCAAGCCGTACAGAATACCCATAAAGGAGGTCCAATCGGTCTGATCCATGCCTGCGGGCGGGTTGTCATATACCTTGCCTTCGATTTTTACAGCGCCCTTTAAGTGCACATGTATAAATCTCTTGCCCCAGTCTCTTGTCTCCTGCAGATAATCGCCGCCTGCATTGATGCAATGGGAGGTATCATACTTGATATACAGGTCTTTTAAATAACCATGAATGATCTTATATGCTTCCGCATTGCACACAAAGTTATTCCAGCGGCAGTTGTAGGTTGCAATTTTTATATTCTTTTCTTTGCCGTATGCGATGAGCTTTTCAAAATATGCAATGGCAAAGGAGCAGTTTTCATAATAAGAAAGGCTGTCTACATAGTTGCAGCCGGTGATATAAATGCCAGTGCCAAGCTCTGCTGCCGCATCGATCAGGCTGTATTCTATTGCAAGCTCTTCCTCACGGATGCCGTTTTCATCGATTCTGGCACTTCCCCAACGTCCGATGGCCGCTACCGGAAGATCGTACTTTTTGCTATATTCCTTTGTCTGCTCCAATGCATCCAAAAATTCCTTCACTCTGTCATTAACATCCAGCTCTACGAAGGACAGTCCTTTTGCTTTTACCCGCTGAAAATCCTCTTCACGGATCCAGCTAATCATCCCCAATGTCATATCCAGTTCTCCTTTTTATTCAGGAATCCACCAGTCAGACCTTCTAATACAGCCTGGTAATTCCTTTTCCCCAAAAATCCTGCCCGACCGTCTTGCAACCGGGCAGGATCTACATGCTTATCTACTTCTAGAATCAGTCAAAGTAAATGGTCTTGCCGGTCTTTGCAGATTCATAAATTGCTTCCAGCAGCTGTGTAACAACCAGAGCCTGCTCCGGCTTCACAGTCAGAGGAGTGCCTTTGGTTACCGCATTGTAAAAGATTTCTGCTTCGATATCCTGAGGTCTTTCCTCTTCACCATCATAAAAAGCAACACCGCCTGCACCTAAGTTGGGCTTTTCTACACACTGACGTCCGTGATGTACGCGATTGATGCGAAGGCCGTCCTTCATATCAGCGCCTGCTTTGGTACCGCACAGGCTGGTCTTTGCTTCATCTACTTCCAGCGAATTTAATGCCCAGGAAGCTTCCAGAACGATGGTCGCGCCATTCTTCATCTTGATAAAGCCAAATGCAGAATCTTCTACGGTGAACTTCTCAGGATCCCAGTCACCCCATGCGTTTCCGGTCTGAGTCTGGTCTGCCAGCTTACGGTAGGTAGAACCGGTTACGCTTGCAGGCTCGTAGTTGTTCATCATCCACAGAGTCAGGTCAAGTGCATGAGTACCGATATCGATCAGGGGACCGCCGCCCTGTTTTTCTTCATCAAGGAACACGCCCCAGGTCGGAACGGCTCTTCTGCGGATCGCATGAGCCTTTGCATAGTAAATATCGCCCAGCTCATCTGCTTCGCAGACACTCTTTAAATACTGGGAATCTGCACGGTAACGGTTCTGGTAACCGATGGTCAGGATCTTACCTGTCTCTTTTGCGGTTTCAACCATTTCCTTTGCTTCTGCATAGGTTTTTGCCATAGGCTTTTCACACATAACATGCTTGCCGGCTTTCATTGCTGCAATGCTGACCGGTGCATGTGCGTTGTTGGGGGTCAGAACATAAACAACATCTACATCCTCTTTTACCAGATCCTTATAATCCGTATAAACTCTTGCATCGGGTGTGCCGTATTCTTCTTTTGCTTTCTCCGCACGCTCTTTGATCAGGTCACAAAATGCAACCAGCTCGATTTTTCCATTTCTTTTGATCGCGGGCAGATGCTTTCCGTTTGCAATTCCGCCGCAGCCTACTACGCCTGCTTTAATAATTTTTGTCATGTCAGACTCCTTTCCAAGTTCTCTTAAATAATCAAGGCTCTTTTTCATATCTCCCATGGGTGTCCCGTAGGGATGATCATCCTGTTCAATAACCAGCCACTGTGCACCGCATTCTTTTGCGGTCTTTACCAGAGTCGGAAAATCCTGTTCTCCTTCGCCCAGTGCCAGCAGATCTACGCCGTCTTCTCTGCGTCGAAAATCCTTTACATGTACCAGCGGGCAGCGTCCGCTGTATTTCTTCAACCATTCGCTGGGATCCGGTCCGCCAACCTTGATCCAGCAGGTATCCGGCTCTGCACCCAGCACATCTGCAGGAACCTCTGCATACAGCTGATCCAGCGCATAGGTACCGTCCGGTGTCTTTGCAAATTCAAAATCGTGATTGTGATACAGAAGCGTCATGCCGTGTTTTTTACAGCCCTCTGCGATCACAGGGATTCCCTTTATTGTTTCCTCATATAAAGCAGCTCCAAATCTACGATCTTCTCCCAGCCAGGGAATTACGATATAACGGCAGCCGATGGTCTCATAGTCCTGCAGAGTCTTTTCCAAATCTCCAGCCAGCTCGTCATAGGAAACATGTGCACTGATCGCAGTCAGTCCTGCCGCTTTTATGCTGTCACGGATCTCTTCCGCACTTTTTCCATATAATCCTGCCAGTTCTACACCGTCGTAGCCCATCTCACCCAGCTTTTTCATTGTGCCGGCAAAATCACGCTCCGCCTCTTCCCTTACCGAATAAACCTGTACTGCAATCGGTAATGTTTTGCTCATGGACCCCTCTCCTTCTATCTATGCTGTCGGAACGCCCATTTTACAGGCACTCCGACTGTTACCCTGTTTTCAGGCTTCGAATTTAATAACCTGTTCCTTTTCTGCAGATTCGAAAATTGCTTCCATCAGGCGCATAACCCTTGCAACCTCATCCAGCTTGATCCTGCTCTCTGCTTTTCCTTCGATCACTGCCATTACATTGCGGTAGAAATCGCGGATGTCACTATCTGCCCAGGGCAGATCCTCTGTGCGGATGGTATCCTCTCTTCTCGGAGCCATGGTCTTTGTCAGGCCTGCTGCCGTGATGACCGGAACAACATCACCTTCATTGATGCCGGTTGCACATACCATCTTGCCGTCTCTGCCGAAATCCTGGATAACAGCCGTTCCGTCAGCGCCTAATACATACCAGCGAGGCAGGGATACAAAGTTGCTCGTGCCAACCTCAACCAGCACATGCACTCCGTTTTCAAACCCGAGGTCTGCAGAAAAGCCGTCGTCAACCAGCTGGTTGGTTACGTTGGTCAGAGTTGCATAAATAGTGTTTAACTTCACGCCGGGATATAATAACAGCGCCTGATCCAGAAGATGTACGCCCCAGTCAAGCACCATGCCGCCGCCATGCTCTTTTTCCTGTCTCCAGTCACCGGGGATACCTCTGGAGCCGTGTACTCTGGATTCAATTCTGAAAATTTCGCCCAGCTTGCCTTCTGCCATGATATTCTTTACCGTCAGGAAATCTTCATCCCAACGACGATTCTGATGTACGGTAAAGAATTTGCCGGTCTTTTCCGCAGCCGCGCGCATTTCTGCAAGATCCGCAGAGCAAAGAGTTACAGGCTTCTCGGAAACGGCGTTCTTGCCAGCTTCCAGGGCACGAATGACAACACCTTTATGAACATCATTCGGAGTTGCTACCAGTACGATATCAACAGTCGGATCTGCCATCAGATCTTCTTCGCTTTTATATACATGGATGCCCTTGCCTTCTGCATAGGTTCTGCGTTCTTCCTTAATATCCCAGATACCTGCAACTTCCAGGTCGTCAATTCTCTGAATCAAATCATAATGCCAGCCTGCCATTCCGCCAAAGCCGACCATCGCAAGTCTGTGTTTCATGTCTTTTCCTCTTTTCTGTTCTGTCGCAGCAGGACGCTTCTGCGTCCCTGCCTATATGCCGAGTTGCAAAAGCAACTCGGTAAAACCATCCGGAACTGTTTTCGCAAACACGCCGGGTTACGCAGTAACTCGCTGGAACTTCCGATGGAAGTTCCAGGTTATGCCCAATACATATTTCCTCTGTCCTCAAAGATCAGGGAATTCTTCAGGCATCCGATTGCCTTTAACAGTCCTTCCTTACCAGACATCAGGCTGTCTTCATGCTCGATGCTGATCGCATAGTCATAACCTGCAAGACGAAGTTCGGAAGCGATCGCTTTCCAGTAATCTTCGCCATGACCGTAACCAACAGAGCGGAAGATCCAGGAACGGGTCAGTTCTTCGCTGTAATGCTGAGTATCCAGTACGCCGTTTACTGCAGTGTTGATTGCATCCACTTTGGTGTCTTTTGCATGGAAATGGAAAATCGCATTTGCCTTGCCAAGCTCTCTGATTACTGCGATCAAATCCATTCCCTGCCAGATCAGGTGGCTGGGATCCAGGTTCGCGCCGATTTCCGGACCAACTGCCTCACGCAGCTTTAACAGACTTCTTGTATTGTATACGCAGAAGCCGGGATGCAGCTCCAGTGCGATTTTATGTACGTTATGCGCTTTTGCAAAAGCAACCTTTTCTTTCCAGTAAGGAATCAGAACATCGTTCCACTGATATTCCAGAATCTCGGAAAAATCATCCGGCCAAGGACAGGTAACCCAGTTGGGTGTCTTGTCCTCCGGAGATCCGCCAGGGCAACCGGAAAACGTATTTACAACCGGAACACCAAGCTTTTCTGCCAACAGGATCGCATTGGTCAGATCCTCATCGAATTTCTTTGCAATCGCTTTATCAGGATGTACTGCATTCCCGTGTGCACTCAGTGCGCTGATCTCCAAGCCATATTTGTGAATTGTGTCTAAAAACTCTTTCTGCTTATTTTCATCCGCCAGAAGCTCTGCCGCGTTGCAGTGCGCCGTTCCAGGGAAGCCGCCGCAACCGATCTCCACCATCTGTACGCCCTGTTCAGACAAAAATTTACATGCCGCATCCAGGGACATATCGCCCAAGGCAACCGTCAATACTCCTAATTTCATGTGCATTTTCCTCCTTTAGCATTGATCAGATTCGTCATTTTGTATTCATTTCCAACAATCACTGTTTTTATTTTGTTTCTATGCTACACATTTTAATGAATAAAACGAAAGAAAGATAGACCTCCTTTGCTACTCTCTCATACGATTCTGCTATTTCTTCTTTTCTTTTTCCGATTTTACATCCACTGGATCTTCTTTTTTTATGGATCCGATTTCGAAGGTTTTGATTCCTTCACTTCTACCCGGACGCTTTGCACTCTTGCCCTCGGATTCCCGCACCGCTTCCATCGGTGTACATTGATAATACCGCCGGAACAATCTTCCGAAATGATTGTAATCCGAAAATCCGACCGCATCCGCAACCTCTGCCGCAGAATAATTTCCGCTTTTTAACAGATGCATGGCTTTCTTTAGACGCACCTCATTCATATACTGCAGCGGCGCCATCCCCATACTCTCCCGAAACAGATGGTTAAACCTGTCTTCGCTGACATGGATCAGTTCAGCCAGCTGTGCATTTGATATGCTGTCCGTATAATTTTCCTCAATGTAATGGACGACCGTGTTCAGGCGCTCCAGATTTTTCCGACGCTTTAAGCTCTCTTTATCCGTCAGCATCTGTTCTGCGTAGCGGCGCACCAGATAAGCGATCAGCTGCAGCAATGCTCCCTTACAGGCAAGCTTCCAGCCAAGGCTTCTTTCATTCTGTTCCTGATAGATCAGGCTCATGAGCTCCTGTATCTTTGTATCTGCACAGATCATTGGCTGAAACAAAATATTTTTTTCCGCTACCTGCGCAGACAGCTCGTCCAGCTCAAAAATAACAACCAGCACCTCTACCGGGGTTCCGTTGCAAAAACCGGCATGCAGGACATTGCTGTTAATGACAGCTAGATCGCCTTGTCGAAAGGTATACCTGGTCTGATTGAGCAAAATATCCGTCTCCCCATGTACAACGTAATGCAGCTCAATGTGCTCATGCCAGTGTGTGTGGAAATACTGGCATTTGTCCTGAATCCGGTTCATAAATACTTCGATTGGAAACTCTTTATCGCTGATAATTTTCTGTTCATAAAACTGCAGCTGCTGCGATGACATTGAAATTCTCCTTTTTGTACTTTCTCCCACTCTGTACTCATGCTACAATATATCGATGATACTGATATCCGTCGGTCAAACTACACACTCGTTTAAAAATCTTTACAGAAATGGAGAACCTATGAATCCACTTTGTAACCCCTCTGGCAAAACAGCTTGCCAACCGCTCCTGATCGGCTCCCATGTGGGCATGAGCGGAACATCTATGATGGACGGTTCCGTCCAGGAAGCGCTTTCCTACGGAGCCAACACCTTTATGCTTTATACCGGCGCGCCGCAGAACACCCGACGTAAACCGGTGGATGAGCTCTGCATTCCACAGGCACAGGAACGGATGCGCCAGAACAATATTACCCGCTTCGTCGTCCACGCCCCTTATATCATCAATCTCGCCAATACCGTAAAACCGGAGGTCTTTTCCCTCGCGGTTGAATTTCTCGCAAAGGAAATCGAGCGGACAGAAGCGATGGGCTGCGACGTGCTCATCCTGCATCCCGGTTCCCACGTCGGCGCAGGAACGGACGCTGGAATCCATAAGATCATCGAAGGCTTAAACGAAGTGCTTTCCCAGCCTTCTCCGGTCCGCATCGCACTGGAAACAATGGCAGGCAAAGGCTCCGAAATCGGCAAACGCTTTGAAGAACTGGCTGCAATCTATGACGGTGTCCGTTTTCCTGACCGGCTGCGCGTCTGCTTCGACACCTGCCACGTCCACGACGCAGGATATGATCTCACAGCAAATCCTGATCTCGTCCTGGATGAGTTTGACAAAACCCTCGGCAAGGATCAGATCGCAGTTTTCCATATCAACGACAGCAAGAACGAAAAGGGAGCCGCCAAAGACCGACATGCCAATCTCGGTGTCGGTCAGATCGGGTTTGCACCGCTGTACCATATCGTCCATCATCCTGATTTTTTGACTATCCCCAAAATCCTCGAAACGCCCTGGTATCCTGACCCGCAGAATCCAAAAAAGCTGCTGCCGCCCTACCGCCGGGAAATCGCGTGGCTGCGCGCCGGACGGATAGACGCATAGTCCTATAACCAGTCGTTCCAGAACTTCTCCACCCGGCTGCCGATGCTCTCTCCCCGGACGACCTCAAACTGCTCCCACTCCCGTGGAAACAGCCTGCGGTAGCCCGGCGTCAGGAACCGGTCGTCCAAAAGCGCCACGATTCCGACATCTTCCGCTGTCCGGATAACCCTGCCTGCCGCCTGAAGCACTTTGTTCATGCCAGGGTACCGGTAGGCATAGTCAAAACCATTTTCTCCGTTTTCTTCGAAATATCCCCGAATAATCTCCCGTTCCGTGCAGACCTGCGGCAGTCCGGTTCCTACAATCAGCGCGCCGATCAGGCTGTCCTCCTTTAAATCGATCCCCTCGGAAAAAATCCCACCCAGCACGCAGAAGCCAACCAGACTGCTTTCTTCCTCCACTTCGATTTCCATATGGATAATATCAGACAGGTTCATTCCGGGATTTCCCTCAAAGCGCTGCAAAAACGCCTCCCGCTCAGCCTCATCCATATGCTCGGTCTGTACCAGACACTCTGTATCGTCTTTTACCGCATAACACCTCAGATAACGCTCATACACCTGCTGCAAAAAAACGTGTGATGGAAAAAAAACCATATAATTTCCATGCCGCTGCGACACGGTTTGATGAATGTAATTCGCGATTTTATCGTATTCCCGGTCGGAACGCCTCGTATAACGGCTGGTCACATCCTCCGCCAGAAACAGCCCCTTTTTCTCCGGCGAAAAAACGGACTTCGCGTAGACCTCATAATCCTCTGCCTCTCCGCCCAGAAGCTTTTTGTAATACTGGATCGGAAGCAGAGTCGCGGAAAACAACACACTGCTGACGGAACGCTGCAGACACTCCTTGAGGTTCGTCGACGGGTCAACATTGAACAGTCGCAACAAAAAGCGTCCATCTTCATCCAGCTTTGTATACACAACATATTTCTGATCCAGCAGCTCATAAATCTGCAGAAAATGACTGATTTCAAAATAGAAGTCCAGAATCTCCCGCCGAACCGGGCTGTCATCGTGATTTTCGAGATAGTCTTCCATACAGGGCGACAACCGCAAAAGTGCCTGTACGAACGCATCTATCTCCTCCACGATACACCAGTCCTCGCATTCGCGTTTCAGGAAAAGCAGCTCACGATTGCACTTATCCAAAAGCTTCTCCATGCGAGGAGAAAATGCCTTCACAGTCTTTTTCAAGGTCAAGAAATCTTCTTTATATAACTGAGCGCTGTACATTTCCCGACCACGCTCCAAAAGATTATGCGCCTCATCAATCAGAAACAGATACTGCTCTCTGCCTGCACCTTCTCCGAAAAAGCGCCGCAGATAGACATGCGGATCAAAGACATAATTGTAATCGCACAAAATACCATCGGAAAACAGGCTCATATCCAGCCCCAGCTCAAAGGGGCAGACCTTATATTTCTGAGCACAGGCCTCGATTTCTTCCCGGCTGTAATGCTCCTTTGTCGTCATCAATTCAAAAATCGCATCGTTGATCCGGTCAAAATGCCCCTTTGCATAAGGACAGGAGTCCGGATTGCATTCCGATTCTTCCATAAAGCAGATTTTATCCCGTGCCGTCAGCACCACCGTCTTAAAATGTAATCCGCGCTCCCGCAAAAGGTCGAACGTACGATCCGCGACTGTCCGGGCAATCGTCTTCGCTGTCAAATAAAAAATCCGATCCGCCTTTCCTTCCCCGACTGCCTTGACTGCAGGAAACACCGTCGAAATCGTCTTACCCGCCCCGGTCGGTGCTTCGATAAACAGTTTTCTGCTGTGGCAGATCGTATGATAAACATGCGTGACCAGCTCTTTTTGTCCCTCCCGGTACGGGAACGGAAAGGACAGGCTGTGAATGGAATCCTGACGAAGTTTCTTCCAGGCAATGTCTGCATCTGACCACTTCCGATATTCCTGCAGCAAACTGTCAAACCATTCTTCCAGGTCTGACATCTCATACACAAACTTGAAATAGCGGATTTCTTCTGTCTCTATGTTGCAGTAGGTCATACTGACCTCCATCCGCTCTTTTCCATGCTCCTGCCCATACATCCAGGCATAGCATTTTGCCTGGGCCAAATGCACCGGATTCGGCTCCTTCATCCGGGACAAATCCCGATACGTCCCCTTGATCTCGTCAACTGCGACGGGATCGGAATCGATAATCCCATCTGCCCTGCCCTCTACGACAAGATCATATTCCCCGCAGTCTCTGCGATAACGCAGCATAACCTCTGCATGGTAACTGGAACCCATCTTTTTCTGGATCATGCGGTGAATTCGGCTTCCCTCCGCCATAGCGTCGTCCGGGGCAGATTTTTTGCGATTGTCAATATCCCCTGTGCGAAGCAAAAACTCCACCAGTCCTCTTACTGAAACCTTGATCTCCACGACACTGTATCCTCCACATGCTTTTGCCTTATTTTTTCTGAAATTCCGTCATGTGCATCCGATACTTTAACGGCACCAGCTGTTGCTGCAGGGGTTGATTTTGCCGCTCAAGGATTGAAAGAGACCGACAAAAGCTCTGAAACAGCACTTCGATCTCCTGTTCATTCTCATCCTTCTGCTGTCCGGCCTGCTGCAGTGTATCCAACTCCTGCTTTGAAAGCTTTGTCAAAAACCACGTTTTTCCAGCCGGATGGATTCCTGCTGCTGCCCTGCGTTCATCCAGAATCACAAAATTCTCCAACGGGAAACGGTCTGCAAAATGCGGCATAACAAACGCAAGAACGTCTGCATCCGGCGCAATCTCCCCATATAAAATCCCGCCGGTGATCTCCTGAAACCGCAAAAACTGAAGCACTCTTTCCCGCACCCTGTGTACACTCCGGCTCAGTGCAAACACCCGATGGATACATGGCTCTGCAAGTGCCTGTAAAAGCGGTCCCCGGATCCGACCGGACAGACCAGCTGCAACCGTCTCATAAACTGCCTGACTCTTGTCGGCTTCCTCTGACGCCAGCGCATAGCTGATTGCTTCCCACGCCTGCTCTCCGAAACGTCTCCGCAGGGTTCGTGCTACCTTCGCCGCGCACTCTGCATCCGGCATTACCTCCCGGTACTGGGCAAACAGACATAAATCCGATGCACCTGTTTGAATTTTAACACGTTTGCCGCAAAGCTTCCATTCATAAATCCGATAAATTGCAGTAAGTATCCCTTCGACCGAGTCCTCGCATATCAGAATCAGCTCTTCCATTTCGTTTTCTCCCACATCAGATTCGGTCAGACTATCGTCTCCTTCCCCATACAGGACTTTTTTGGCTCGCCGCGCTTCTCTCCCCGGTTCTCGGTCTCACCCCGCTGCGCCCCTCCAGGCGCTTTCCGGCTGTACCAGCTGCTTCCCATCGTAGCCGAAGTTCCGATCATCAAATAAAGACAGCTGCTGATACGTTACACCATCCTTTTCAAACGGGAGATTTTCCCGGATGCCGAGAAGCTGCCGCGTAATAAAGTTTTCCTCAATTCGAAGTGGATACATCTGTCTGCCGTTGCAGGTGATAAAATAAATCGCACGCTTCAAAACGACACCAATCTTTTTCAGATGCTGATACTCCAGACAGCTGCTTCTGCGCGCCTGAACAATCCTGCGGGCGCTTTTGACACCGATCCCGGGCACGCGCAAAAGCTCTTCATAGGAAGCGCAGTTGACCTCCACAGGGAACTGCTCCAGATGCCGCAGCGCCCAGTCTGCCTTCGGGTCTAAAAACAGATTAAAGTCCGGATTCTTCTCGCTCAAAAGCTCTCCTGCCTCAAAGCCGTAAAAACGAAGCAGCCAATCTGCCTGATACAGCCGGTGTTCCCGCAGAAGCGGCGGACCTCCCTGCAGCGCCGGGAGGTCTTTATCCTCATTGACTTTTACAAATGCGGAATAGAATACTCGTTTTAAATCGAATTTGCGATACAGGCTCTCTGCCACAGACAAAATTTCATAATCATGCTCCGGTGTCGCGCCGATAATCATCTGCGTAGACTGTCCAGCCGGAACAAATTCCGGGGCGTGCCGGTAAAGCGTCACCTCCTGTTTGCTCACAGAAATTCCGTTCTGAATCTGCCGCATCGGCGTCAGGATCGTCTTGCGATGCTTGTTCGGTGCAAGACGCGATAAGCCCTCCGCCGTCGGGAGCTCCAGATTGATACTCATGCGGTCCGCCAAAAATCCCGTCAGCCGGATCAGCTCCGGATCCGCCCCCGGAATCGCTTTGACATGGATATAGCCCTGAAAATGATACTGTGTACGCAGCTTATAAATCGTCTGATACAAAAGCCCCATCGTCACATTCGGATTCTGTATAATCCCGGAGCTTAGGAAAAGTCCTTCGATATAATTACGGCGATAAAACTCGATCGTCAGGCGACAGACTTCATCCGGCGTAAACGACGCCCGCGGCACGTCGTTGGAACGCCGGTTCTGACAGTATTTGCAATCATAAATACATTCGTTGGTAAACAGAATCTTCAGCAGGCTGATGCATCTGCCATCCGCTGAAAAGCTGTGACAGATTCCCGCGCTTACCGTGTTGCCGATCCCTTTTCCATCACCCCGGCGATTACTCCCGCTGCTCGTACAGGCAACGTCATATTTCGCCGCATCGCTCAGAATATTCAGCTTCTCCATCAGGGACATTTCCTGCATGATCCTCATCCTGTACTCCATTCCGCAGACAGAGGTTCCTGAATTTGTTTGATTTGTTCGAACATTTGTTCTGTCTGTGGTTTTATGATAGTACGTATGTTCGATTTATACAAGCGCTTTTTGTGCTTTTTTTAGTCGTTCTGAGAACTGATCGTAAAAATTCTGTTCTGCATCCCAGCCCCGGAAATAAAATTCCTGCAAAATGTAACGATTGATCCTCTGCGCTGCCTCCATATCGGACTGCTGCATCAGGCGATCCTGCAGCCTACGCACAAAAAAATGCCAGTCCGCCACAAACGTCTCATAACGACCAAATTCCGGCATATCGATCCATTTGCGGATTTTCTGCTTTGTGCGGTTTTCCCTGTTGCACTCTTTTGTCTGTAAAAAATATCGGAAGCTCCCGTTTTCATAAAAACGTCCCAGCGGAAACAGCCGACAGATGCCCGGGCGGAACGGATGGATGCTGCAGCGTCCTTTTTCGTTCAAATATACGCACTGCTCCTTTTCCCCCGCCATTTTCAGGTTCGGCAAAATTACACCGTCCTGTACATGCAGATCCAGACTTTCGTCCAGAAGCTGTTCAAAGCTTTTGCCGCGTCCCTGCATCAGCTGCCAGACGTCCAGCGGGTCTAAAATAATCGTATCCCCCATCTGACAGCAGCAATCGCAGCACCCCTCGCAGTCCTGACAGCCGACCTTCGCAAGATCTCCCGCTGTATACAGTTTTCCATCCGAAATTTCATCCAGATCGATATTGCGCAGCATAATGATTTCCTCCCAAATAGATATTTCCATACAACTTGAAAAAACTTGTGCCCCGACGCATGCTCTGCCTGCAGCGGATCGCGAAAGCGACTTCCTTCCGCTCTACCGCTTATGCGTCCCCGTAGAGCGTTTTTTACCGTATAGAAACGAAGTTTCCTATACAACAAAAAAGAGACCTGACTCTTCAGGTCTCTTTGGAGTGAAGCACGGGGGATTCGAACCCCCGACAACCTGATTAAAAGTCAGGTGCTCTACCGACTGAGCTAGTGCTCCATAAAATTAAATTACGGGCGTCATCCGTCCGCATCAAAAGCTGGGCTAGCCGGATTCGAACCGGCGAATGCAGGAGTCAAAGTCCTGTGCCTTACCGCTTGGCGATAGCCCAGGAAGGTGGATACAGGGATTCGAACCCTGGGCCTCCAGAGCCACAATCTGGCGCGCTAACCAACTGCGCTATACCCACCATAGGGAAAATGATCACTCACTTTCCAACGTGCCCGAAGGGATTCGAACCCCCGACCCACGGCTTAGAAGGCCGTTGCTCTATCCAGCTGAGCTACGGACACACGTTGCGGCGTATCGCCTTGGCAATGTCTACAGGACTTCTTCCTGAGAAACGACTGCTAGACACAGTCGAAGCAGGTGATGGGAATCGAACCCACGTATCCAGCTTGGAAGGCTGGTGTTCTACCATTGAACTACACCCGCATGTAGTCGGGGTGACAGGATTCGAACCTGCGACCTCCTGGTCCCAAACCAGGCGCTCTAGCCAAGCTGAGCCACACCCCGTTGCTTAACTAAAAGGCCTCATCCGTGACGCAAGATTCATTATATAGAAAGAGTTCCAATATGTCAACAACTTTTTTAAATTTTTTATTTTTATTTTTTTACAGTTCACTCGTAGCTTTCTGTGCACAGATTCCATGCTTGCATGAGAATCTGTGCACGGAAAGCTACGAAGGGAGCGCCGCTCTATGAGCAAAAGGGAGCTGCGAAGCAGCGGAAAGACTCGCAGAGGCGTTTTGCGAATGGCGCGGGTGAACTGTAACTTTTCAACAGTTCACTCGTAGCTTTCTGAGTACAGATTCCATGCTTGCATGAGAATCTGTGCGCGGGAAGCTACGAAGAGAACGCCACTCTATGAGCAAAAAGGAGCTGCGAAGCAGCGGAAAGCCTCGCAGAGGCGAGTTTGCGAATGGCGCGGGGGAGCTGCGCCCCGGCCTCTTACAAATAGCCCAGATGATAATGGGCATTGCCCTCCCGATCCAGCTCCATCAGGACATAGGACGGTCGTCTGCCCTCCTGCCGCGGGTAGGAAATGCTGCCCGGGTTGATTGCCGTCACGTTCGTCTGCGGGTCTGTAAAAATCAACGGACGGTGCGTATGTCCAAACATCACGATATCGACACCTCGGCTCTCCGCTTCTTCCAGAATCGCTTCTGTCCCAACCGACACATAATAATGATGTCCATGGGTCAGCCAGACCCTATATTTGCCGATCTCAAATTCCTCTTCCTGTGCAAGATCCGTAAAAAAGTCGTTGTTGCCCGCTACCATATGCACCGGACAGCCTGCGATGCTTTTGATAAACGATTCACTCCCCTCCACGTCCCCGCAGTGGATCAAAAGATCGATCTGCCCAACCATATCGAGCACCTGGGTCAGGTTCCCGTCTCTTCTGTGTGTATCACTGACGATCAGTATCTTCATCTGTTTTCTCCATCCGGCACCGCCCTATTTCTGCTCTTCCAACATCTTTTTCATCTGACGCAGCGCCTTTCCCCGATGACTGATCGCATTTTTTTCCTCCGCGGAAAGCTCTGCCGTGGATTTATCATTTTCGTACAGATAAAAAATCGGGTCATATCCAAATCCGTTGCTGCCGCATTCTTCCCAGCCAATATAGCCCTCAATTGTTCCTCGCGTCACAAGACTGTTTCCGTCCGGCAGGGCTGCTGCAATAGCGCAGACAAAACGTGCTGTGCGCTTTTCTTTCGGGACGCCGTCCAGACGGCTGATGAGGTTGGCGTTTTTTTCACGGTAAGAGGTTTCATGCCCCATATAGCGCGCAGAATAAATGCCCGGCTCTCCGCCCAGCCAGTCGATTTCCAGTCCGGAATCATCCGCCAGCACAATAATTTCTTCCGCCGAAATCCCGCTGCAGCCCGGAATCCCGTTTTCCAGACACCAGTTTCGGATGCCCTCCGCCTTGATCTTTGCGTTTTCTTCAAAGGTTGTGCCGTTTTCTTCGATGTCTGCATCAATGCCCGCGTCCTTTAACGACAGCACGTTCCATCCGGCTCCATTCAGGATTTCCCGGATTTCCTTCATTTTTCCTGCATTTCCCGTTGCAAAAATGATCTGCTTCATCTTTTTGCCTGCCCTTCCTGCTTTGCTCTCTTCGGCGGTTTTGCCCCCTGATACTGATAAAAATAGGTCTTCATCATACCGTTGTAGATTTTGCGGTTCTTGTCCGCCTTGCGTCCGATGTCCTGCTGCGCATTTTCATAAGAAGTAATCAGATACATCGACCAGTCATCCAGCTGTGCATAGCGTTCGCCAAGCGTCCGGTACAGCGCCGGAAGGTCCTTTTTATCCTCCAGACGTTCACCGTAGGGCGGATTCGTAATCAGGAAGCCGTATTTTTTCGGATGGGAAAGCTCTGCAACCGGTCTGCGTTGAAAATGGATCAGATGATCGACACCAGCCAGCTTTGCGTTTTCCCGTGCAATATTAACCATTTCAGCATCAATATCGTAGCCCTGAATATCCGTCTTTACATCCAGATCGACCAGATCCTGTGCTTCGTCCGACGCACGATACCAGCATTTCCGATCGATAAAATGTCCCCACTCTTCCGCGGTGAACTCCCGGTTCATGCCGGGCGCCATATTCGCCGCCATCATCGCTGCTTCGATAGGGATCGTGCCGCTTCCGCAGAACGGGTCTACCAAAATCCGATCCGCTTTCCAGGGCGTCAGCATAATCAACGCCGCTGCAAGATTCTCCGCGATCGGAGCCTTCGCCGTCAGCTTGCGATAGCCTCTTTTATGTAAGGATTCCCCGGTCGTATCCAATCCCACAGTCACTTCATCTTTTTTCAGAAAAACCCGTACCGGGAAGGGTGCTCCCGTCTCCGGAAACCAGCTGACCTTGTATACACCTTTTAAACGTTCTACCATTGCTTTTTTCATGATAGACTGAATATCCGACGGACTGAACAGCTTGCTCTTTACGCTGGCTGCCTTTGCCACCCAGAACTTGCCGTCCGCCGGGATGTAGCTTTCCCATTCCAGCGCTTTCGTGCCCTGAAACAGCTCTTCAAAGGTCTCCGCATGAAAGCTGCCGACCTTGATCAGCACGCGCTCCGCTGTCCTCAGAAAAATATTAGCGCGGCAGACCGCTTCCTCGTCGCCGAGAAACGTAATTCTGCCGTCCTCCACTTCGCTGATTTCATATCCAAGATCCGTGATTTCCCGTCGAAGAACCGCCTCCAGACCGAAATGGCACGGTGCAATCAATTCCATTTTTCTCATTTTCTCTTCCATTTCTATCGGTGCACGGGCAGCATTACTCCGGCATTTATACCACGGTAGCTTTACTTCGGCATTTATGCGCAGGCATCCTTGCCCCGGCACCTTTTCTTTGATTTCTCGTTCTTTTTATTGTACGGGCATTTTCTGTGGGCTGTCAAGGAAAACGCACCGAAATTTCTTCCCACCCAAAAAGGAGCCAGCACTCCCGGATTTTCACCCGTTCTGCGCCGGCTCCTCTTTTTGTCTGCATTACAGCCCTCAAAGACCTGTCTTACTGATTGTTTTTGTCCTTGCAGTCAGAAGTGCTTTCCTTGGTGCTGTTCTTGCTCTGGTTCTTCTGAGTATTTTCAGAATTATTCTTGTTGGTCTGTTTCTGTGTGTAATCGTTCTTGGCCATAGTGCCCTCCTGTTTTCGCCGCTTTTGTTTTCCATGAAAATCAAAATGCAGCAGATAATATTTGTCGCGCAAGAAAGGCTGTCCATCCCTGCTGCCATCACTGTCTCTCCTGCGTTTACAGACACTAGTATCGGCACGCTGCGGGTAAATTATACACACAGATTCTCCTGAAAAAAATTTTTATCCCCGGTCGGAGAATTTTTTCCCACGGTTGTTGTCCGCTCAGCACTTTTTCGGATCGTAAGTTTCCTTTTCGCAGACCTCGTAAACATCCCGCCCCATTTTCTCTTCGAAATACCGCCGCAGTCCGATATGCGCGTCCCATTTTTTCTGCGGATAGAAGCCATAACGCCTTTTGACGTCCAACATCCGCTCTTCTATGTCAAGCACGCTCTCCGCTCCGGCAATACTGTCGCACAGCTGAACCAACCGGTCGTAATCATCGTAAACCGATTTTTCCAACTCTGTCCGGATCAGGGACAACTCGTCCTCCGAAACGTCATATTTTCCGATATATTCCTCCAGCGTCTGCGTCGCAAAGGAATGCGTCAGGCACACCTTCGCTACCTCGTCGCAGCCTAGCTTCTTCATATAAGAATAGCCGTCCGAAACGTGTCCTAAATGTCTCACACCAAATGTCCGCCCGATGTCGTGCAAAAGCCCCAGTACATACGCTTTTTCCGGGTCAAGGTCACCACACGCGGCTGCGATTTTTTCCGCGCAATGCGCCGCCGTTTTGGAGTGGTCGCCCCACGGTCCGGGATTTTTCTGCAGTCCCTCCTGCAGCAGTTGTTCTGCTTTTTCTCTCGATGGAATCATAAGCTTCTCCCTCGCTCCCTGTCATGGACAGTTTTTGTGAAAACCAGAATATGCTCCGCACATTCTCGCGCCGAGGCGCGGTTGCTTCGGCAATCATCTACCTTTGTACCGAGTGCGCATCCTCGCGGAGCGTTTTTTATCGTATAGAAATGAAGTTTCGTATACGATAAAAAATAGGCTTCGCCTATTCAACTCCCCTGCCCCTCAATCTTGAGGGGTGGG
>OGZF01000089.1_pt1 | contig 87992 bp, 118 predicted proteins | sample 1576771 | NCBI WGS metagenome assembly OGZF01 (sample SAMEA3541536, study PRJEB24748) | human gut metagenome | biome: human gut; feature: human-associated habitat; material: faeces | place: China | collected 2012
AGACGTTGTATGAGTGTTGATTTTAGCTTTATATCCTAATTTATTAAATGTGTCTTATTCATAAAAAATGAATGGAAAGGGATGATCTTATGGAAAGGGATTTATGGATAACGAAATTAATTATCCTAGCAGAAAAACTTAACGTGGATGATCTGCAAATTCTGTATAATCATGCACAAAGACTGCTGTTATCATCAAAGAATGAATAACACTAATACCTATAGGTATTTACGCGCAAATTTAAAAGAAGAATACTAAATTGAAAAAAAAGAAAATCGCAATTGCAGAAAGATTTGAATGCTATGAAGGCTAAATGAAGCAAGAAGATATTTGGCCTGATGAAGTGGTTGGCAAAGAAGAAATATAAGCTAGGGAATTTACCCTAGCTTATATTTTTAATATCCGTTTTGCGTTACACCGTATTCCGCTTGTTCTTGTGTAAAGCCATCAAACATCAATTGTTCAATTAACCTTTGTCTTGAAAAAGACATAACACTTAGATAATCCATCGCTTTCAATGCAGCTTCATCATTCCAGTTTGCATTAGTATGATCTGCACCGTATTCTGCTTCTTCTTGAGTGTACCCGTCATAAAGCAATTGGTCAATTAGTCCTTGTCTTGAAAACTCGAAATTATCTAAATAATCTAAAGCTCTATTTAATGCGTTTTTCTGACCTAGTGTTGGAGCTGGAGTGGACGAATTTATGTTTTCACTTGAGTTTGTGTTTGGCGCTGTTGTAGTTGTTGATGAATCTGAAGTTGAATTGGTTGTGTTACTTGTAGTTTCTTCTTTTTCATCTGTGATTGATACATTCTCAACTATGTCCAAAATGTCGTTGTAGTAATTATATTCTAATCCGTCATACTGAACATAAGATAAAACTCCGTATCCGTTATGCTTGTTGTTTGAAATAAAATATAAATTTACATTTGCGTATATAGATTGATTATCAAGAATAACGTGTCCACTATTACTTATTAGTTTATAATACTGATAGTTTCCTTGTTCATTTTTAAATGATTTTTCTTCTATTTCATAATCTTTTGGAAGATACTTAAAGGCATCTGTCTCTAAAAACGAATCAGTATATTCATCTATGCTAGAATCATTTAATTCTTCATTAACCCAAGTTAATGCCATTACTGTAAAATCTGAATTGTCAGCTGTGAACACAACAGGATTAACATCATCTTTATCAGTGATTTTAAAATAGTTAGGTACATGGAATTGAACATTATCTAATTCATATTTAGTTGTTGATGATAAATTAAAACCATTTCTATCTTCAAGTTCAACTTCTTCTGTTTTGTTATTAGCTTTAACTCTTTCTTTGTAGCTTGCGCATCCAGTACACATGGACAGTGCAAGCATAGTAATCCCAATAGTTTTGAATAATTTCATTTTTTAACCCTCGTTTGTTTACGTCAAGTAAACGCTTTCCAATTTATATGTTAATCATACAATAAATCTAACCAAAAAAGAACAACCTATTTGTTTTTCTTTTCTTTTTCTCTTCTTGCTATTTCTCTTTCAACAATCGAATTTAAATAATCGGCAACTTGTTGTCTTACTTCTTCAGGGGCTTCCAAATATCCTCGAACAAGTGGCCGTTCTTTTTCTGTTAAGCCATAATCTTCCATGATTTGATCTATCTTTGACTCAGGAATGGAAATAAATTTATTTTCACCAATACCTTCTGTTAACCAAGTATAGTCAATATTATATTCACGACATATGGATCTAATAACGATTTCTGATGGATGATGAAGTCCTTTTTCGATGTTATTAATAGAACTTCTTGAAACTCCAATAGGAGCACCAAATTTTTCCATGCTTAAATTCAATTCTTGTCGAATTTCTTTGACTCTTGAACCGATATTATCGTCCATTATTACATCACCTCAATCTAAAAGTATTATAGCGTTTTAGCTTTCAAATGTATATAAATAATACAAAAAAATATTATTTATCCATTGAAATGTATTATGATAATGCTATAATGTTTACAGATAATACATTTAATACATAAAATGTATTATGAAAGGAGGGATGTAATGCCAGCTGATGAAAATGTCAAAGAAGCCTTGGAAAAGCTTGAAAAGATGGGCTATGACATCGAAGAGTATGACCAAGGATATATTGCGTGTATTTTAGATCGAAGCAAAATTCAAGATTCAGAAGGAAAGGAGAACGAAGAAAAATGAAAGCATATGTGACTGTTAGAGATGTGATGCTTGTTTTACCCGTAAAGGATACACAGGCTAGAAAGATTTTACATAATCTACGCAGACAAAAAAATAAAAAGGGTGAAATATTTGAAGGATCATATCGAGACACTATGCTTGGAAAGATTCTTGCAGTTCCCACTCCGTTATTTGTTGAGTATTTTCCTGAGACTAAAAGTGCGCTTAATGACATTTGGAAGGAACAAATAAAAAGCACTCTTGGACAAGAGTGCTAGGGCAGCAGCCCTGCATAAATTAACCACATGTTTATTATATCACAGAAAATTAAAGGAGTAATGAAAATGGCAAAAAAAGAAGAAAAAGAAAATTGGGTGATTCCCAATTTCGATAACTATGAGATCAGTAAGGTAGATGACAAGTATCTCATTAATTTGAAACCTAAGCCAAAAAATTATGTAGTTGCATGTACATTCATTAATATTGCTTTACTTGCATTGAATGTATGTGTGTTCTTATCTACTACGATCTTGGTTTCAACAATCATCCAGGTAGTTAAGTAATATGACTAAGGATGAGTTACAAACAAAAATTAACGGGTTCTTAAATGAAGAAAAGGCGGATGAAAAAAGTAAGAATACAATCCGCAAATACAAACATGTTGCTACTTTGTTTGTTAACTCATTGCCTGATGGTGAAATAAAAAAGAGCGATATAGTTACTGTTAAAGATAAACTGCTGCATGATTATAAAATCAGTACAGTAAACAACTATATTGTGATCATTAATAAATTTATCAAATATAGCGAAATCATTGATTCTGATGATGATTTTAATTTTCTTAAGCTAAAGAAATATTATTCAAAGAATTTATTGAAGAACGTAAGAGTCCAGAAAGATGATTCTTTGGATGATATTCTAGAACCCAATGAATTTCAAAGGCTATTGAAAAAAGCCCGTGAAATCAATCGTATGGACTTATACGAGATCATGAAGGTGTTTGGGTATACGGGAATTCGTTTGAATGAATTACAGTTCTTCACTGTAGAAGCAGTAATGGATGACAATGTGTATGTTATGAACAAAGGAAAAGGTCGAGGAATCATTCTACGTTCAGACTTGCGCAGAGAGCTTCTAAAATACTGCAAGGACAACAAAATTGAAGAAGGGTGTATATTTACATCTTCTGATAAGAAAAGTCCTGTAAACGCTCGTGTGTTGTCTAGAGACTTAAAGATGATTGCTGGTAAATGCAGAGGAATTAAGCTTGGTAAAGTACATCCTCATGCATTCAGACATTTGTTTGCCATTCAGTATTTGATGCAGAATGGTGAAAATGCGATTGCAGAACTTGCGGATATTCTTGGACATTCTAGTTTAGAAACTACGAGAATCTATGTTCGTACAACAAGAAAAATGAAAAAGCAAAATCTTGAATCATTGAGCTATGCGAAAAGGAGTAGGTAAAGAGGTAATTATACAATACGGGAGAAACAAATGAAAGAAGCTACTAATGTTAATACAGGAGATGTTATTCAGGTTCAAAATGCATCATATGAGGTTCTACAGGTAGTTCCTGATGCAGTTTATATGTTTGAAGAATATGGAATAACAGCTGCACTTGTACAAAGAAAAAACATTTCTTGCATGGGTGCAGCATATCGTTTTTATCAGGTAGATGGAAGGCTTTTTGAACTTGTGATTCTACCTAAAAGTAATACAAGGAATAGAAATAGAATAAAGGAAATATCTTTATTCTGAGGATAGAAAATGAAACACAGTTTTGATGCAGAAATTGCGAATGAATATGGAGTTGAAATAGCTATCATGTTCGATATGTTTTGTTTTTGGATCAGCAAGAACGAAGCAAATAATTACAATTTCCAGGACGGGAAATATTGGACGTTCAATACATATGAAGGATTGCATAAAATGTTCCCGTATTGGAATGTTCAAAAGATAAAAAGAATCTTAAATAAAATGGTTGAACTGGACTTGTTAGTAAAGGGAAACTATAACGAAAATCCATGGAATCATACAACTTGGTATGCGTTTGGAGAAGTAGGACAAAAGTTAAAAAATGCTTTATCTATCGATTGGTCAAAAGTGACTAATCGAACGGTCGAAAATGGCAATTGTAGAATAGTCAAAAATGACCAATGTACAATGGTCAAAAATGACCAATCTAAGACAGTTATATACACAGTTAGTAACACAGTTAATAAAAGAAATATAAAAGAAAGTTCCGACGACACTGATTTATCAGCATCAGAAACAATCCCTTATGTTGAAATTATTGACTACTTGAATTCTAAATGTTCAAAGCATTACAAACATAGCAATCGAATTGCTAGAGAGAAGATTCATGCTAGATGGAATGAGGGATTCAGATTAGAAGACTTTAAGCTTGTAATTGATGTTAAAGCTTGTGATTGGTTAAACGATACAAAAATGAACAAGTATCTAAGGCCTGACACGTTGTTTGGTTCTAAGTTTGAAATTTATCTGAACAGTGTAGCACCTAAACAAAAAACAAATAATTTTGTGATCACGAAAGGAATGAAGATGTAATGCAGTCAGTTAGTGAAATAATCCAAAAACAAAATGATGCGAACAATGAGAAATATCTTAAAAGCAAACATTGTCAAAGTGATTGTGATAAATGCATGGCAGCCGGGGCATGTGGTATTTGGGAAAAGCCAGCATATTACGATGGGAAATACTTGGTGGCTGCAACAAAGGTGTTTTGTTCAAAAAGAAATGACTGTGAGAAACTGTCATGCTATCGCAGTGAATGGATTGAGAAAAACAAAAAGAACAGTGGGCTAGGTGATTTGTTGAACAAACGAATCAATGATTTCGTTGCATCTGATCCATGGCAGGAAGCAATCAAAAAAATGGCAGTGAATTACGTCCAGGATTGTAAAAACAATTTTGCAGAACATACTCCTTGCAATTGGTTGATGTTTTTAGGACAGAGTGGATGTGGGAAAACACATCTATGTTCTGGAATCAGTAATTGGTTGTTAGAACAAAATAAACGCGTTCTGTACGTCAGATACATTGAATTGAGTAATTCTATTAGCAACTTTGATTATTCGCTTCTAGAACGTGCTAAACACGCTCAAATCTTGTATCTAGATGATTTGTTTAAATCTAGTGCCAATCGGTTAGATGATAAAGCAATCTTTGATTTGATTGATTATCGCTATAACAACAACATGCAGACGATCATATCCTGCGAAAGAACAAGCCAGGAAATGATTGATATAAATGAAGCGGTAATTGGCCGAATTGTTGAAAAGTGCAATGGTTTCTTCTTTGAAATCGAGAAAGAGCCTGGAAAGAATTACAGGTTGAATTGATGGTACGAAAAATATATGGAATATACAAGGATGATCTTCCTGTTTGTATTGGAACAGAATATGAATGTGCATTGTTTTTAGAAACAACAATCAATACATTTAGATCCATGTGTTCCAAACAGAAAAAAGGAAAAATAAAGCGTTCAAGGAATGGATTTATAATCGTAAAAATATGTGAAGAATTGGAATTGGAGGAAATAGAATGATTGAACTAAAAGTGATTGAAAAATTCATGGAAGAAAATGGTTTAGAACCATATGATGCATTTGATGTGGATGGTGAGTTTAAGCAATGCAACCCACTGTATTTTAATGAAGATTTAGAGGTACGATCAATGGAACTTGATTCTAGAAATCTTGATTTCTTTGGTGGAAAAGCTTGTTTATATAGACTATTAACCGGTAAAGATCATGTAAAACATAGAAGAACAGAAGATAACAATTCTGAAGTTGTTGCCGAAGAGGAAAATATGAAATTAATATGGGAAAAAAATAGATTTGACGGGGAAAAAATAACACGACTTGTATTGACTGATGCCTACAATGAAAGCAGAGCAATAGCAATAATTGAAGAGAACCAGATTAACGAGAGTGAGCCAAAATTGTTTTATGTATATTTTACATTGTATTTTGGAGAAACAATAAGCATTTTTAGCCCGTTTAAAAGTTTTGAAGTAGCAAAGAGAGCAGCTTTGCAATTCATTAAAGAAGAAGCTGTAGAAAGAATTAAAGAATTAACATATATCATAAATTTTATAGATGAATAAAAGGAGAACCAAATGACAACTACAGAAATGATTAGAGATATGCTAGGCAGGCAAAAGATACATGATGTAGAAGTGTTTAAGAAACACAATATTACAAGTATTTCTAGAGAGCAATTAGAAAGTGCGTTATTTGATGAATTAGGAGAATTGATGCACGCTCAGAAAGCTGATTGGTGTTGGTGGAAGTTCACACAAGAACCTAAGGACGAAGCTAAGGTATTTGAAGAGTATGTAGATGTTCTTCATTTTGCCTTAATGTTCGAAATAAATTTTGGACATGGTTGTTATCTAAATGATGATATTGGATGGAATTATAGAAAAATAAAGTTTGACTCAGAGCTTGGACTAGCATATGTGTATAGTCGTGTACTTGGCACTATAAAAGATAAAGATGTATTAGCCTATGTAATTGCACTAGGATTGCATATGGATTATTCGATTGGAGAGATTTATCGAGAATATATTCGCAAGAATGAGATCAATAAAGAAAGATTGGCGAAGGGGTACTAGGATATGTGGATTAGAAGTCAAAGTTTAGCAGTATTAGTTAAAGCAAATGAAATATGTATTGAAAACAAAACAAATATATGGGCAGAGGGTTATTTAATTGGTAAATACTCCACAGAAGAAAAAGCATTGTTAGTTTTAGATATGATTGAAAAAGTCTTGATGTATCCAGGCAATACTTTGTTTCAAATGCCTGTGGATGATGAGGTTGAAGCATGAAATTAATAGAATTGTTTCCATTGATTGAATGGCCTAAAGTAAACATTTATGAAAAAAGAAAATATATGCCGTCTATATTTATCGCATCGGTTAATCCAAAAAAGAATAAAGAATGTATTTCCAACGATTTATTAGACAGAGAAATTTATTCAATTTCAATAAGTTATAATCGTGAATTCAACATTTACGTTCGCAATAAGAAAGATGATGAAGAATTAATTAAAAAAGCTGCTTCAATTGGATTGATTGAAGATGTTAACAATGATAATTCAAATGAGGATGTAGAAGTATGACAGAAAAATTAAGACCATGTCCGTTCTGTGGTGGAGAAGCAAAATTACAGTTAACAGACGATGAAGGAAATTTTAAAGATGAATCCTATTTAGAAAATCCATACAGTGGAATTGGATATGTAATTATTCACGATATAAGTAATTCAACAAGCGATTGTCCTATTGCTACTGATTCCGATAGTTCGCAAGGCAGCTACATTTACGAATCAAAGGAAGCAGCAATAATCACTTGGAATAAGAGAGATTGCAACGCTATAGCTGAGAGTAGGATTGAATTAACAATAGATATTATCAATGAAGAAATTGAAGTTGAAAAGAAAGCAATAAAAAATTACAGAAATGTAATTAGAACACATCTAGATAGGTCGGATGGACTATCGGAATGGCATAACGATCAAATAAGCTACATGAATGACATTGTAAATAGAAAAGCATTAACAATAAATTTGAAAGAAGACATTCTAAACGACCTTAAATGGATTATGGAAGGATTAAGAGAAAATGAGCAGAAAACAAATAGCCCAAAAAATTCGTAAACAAGTCTACCAAAAATACAACGGTCATTGTGCCTATTGCGGATGCAAACTTGAGTACAAAGATATGCAAGTAGATCATGTAATATCTGTATACGGAAAGGATGGTAGTAACGATTTAGACAACCTTATGCCAACGTGTAGGATGTGCAACTTTTATAAAAGTACATTTTCATTAGAAGAATTTAGGAAGCAACTAGAAACGATGCATGAAAGATTAAGAAAGCCATTCATATATCGTTTGGCTTTGAAATATGGATTGATTGAAGAACATAAGAAGAAGATTGAATTCTTTTTTGAAAGAGAGAAAGAAAATGAATAACAATAAAAAGGAGATGCATAACGATAAATATATTCTTGATGCATGCTGTGGGTCTAGAATGTTCTGGTTTGACAAAAGTAATAAGAACACAGTTTTTATGGATAATCGAGTATTAGAAGATACGTTATGTGATGGAAGGACATTATCTGTAAATCCTGATGTAATAGGCGATTTTAGAAATATTCCATTTGACGATAACACATTCAAATTAGTTGTATTTGACCCACCACATTTGATTCATGCAGGAGAAAATTCTTGGTTGGCCAAAAAATACGGTGTGTTAGATATCAATACTTGGAAAAAAGATCTTAAGCAAGGGTTTCAAGAATGCATGCGAGTATTAGAAGATTGTGGAGTTCTTATTTTTAAATGGAATGATGAGCAAATTAAATTTGGCGAAATTTTAAAAGTTATTGATTATAAGCCTTTATTTGGCGACAAGAGAGGTAAAACACGATGGACAGTGTTTATGAAGGAGAATGAGATCAATAAAGAAAGGTTAGCGAAGGGGTACTAGGTTATGTGGATTAGAAGTCAAAGTAAAAAAGTGTTGTTAAATGTAAATCAAGTAGTAATTAACAACACTAAAGATGAAAGTGAATATTACGTACACGGATATTCAGAAAGAGGAATCGACATATTAGGTTTTTATTCAAGTGAGTGTAAATCTTTAATGGTATTGGATAAGATTGAGAGTTACTTAGAATATTCACACAATATTGTATTTCAAATGCCACAAGATGATGAGGTAGGGCTATAAAAATGAAGTGTGATAAATGTAAATTCGTGCGTTGTCAATCAAACGAATATGGCACTGAATATTATTGTGCAGCATTTGGAGATGATGTACCGGAAGAATTTGAAACATATGAAGGATGTAATTTAAGGTACAACGAAGCAAAAAAGCTTTGCGAACTTAATGATAAGTGTATAGAAAAGTATTATGGAAGTATGTACGTGCTTTGCGCATTGAGCGATGAAAATCCAACAAAAGAACAACAAGCAGAGATAGATAGAATTGAAAAAGAATATAGTTTAGCATCAAAAAAATTAAAAAATTATTACGATGTTCTTGTAAACGGGAGAAAGAGAAATGGCTGGAAAAGAATTATTAGAAAAAAACAGATTCACAGAAGAAGAGTATAAAAAAAAGGTTAAAGAACAATTCAGACAAATGCTTGAGGATGATTCAAAAAAAGAACAAGAATTAATTATGAAGAAACTTAGAAAAAAGCAAAACGCAAATTTAAGGAAACTAAAGAAAGCGGTACAAAACAAAAAAGAAGTTGATGAATTTGTTAAAAAGCTAAAGGAGAAAGAAAATGAATGAAGTAGAACATGCTGTTATTGTTACAAACATTACAGGCGGAGCTACAAAGTTTTGGATTAAAACAGATAGATTGCTTGATGAAAAATCGAATGATTTATTTATGTACAAATTTATATTTTCGAATAAAAATGATGTGAATTGGAAAAGGTATATTTTTGTTATATATAGATTCAACACTTTAAGTGAATATGAAAAAGAATGCATTATTGAACATATCAAAAGTAATGGTTATATAGATGGATTTGAATTGGAAAAAATCGTGTTGAAAGGATAAAGAAAATGAATAATAAAGAATTGAAAAAAAACTTAGAAAAGGAAAGAAAAAAGCAAAAAGAAGATACCATAAAAATAAATACTTTTATCAGATTAGATAAAAGCAGTGCTTCTGAAATCGATAAACAAATTGAGCAAACTTATTTATCTTTACAAAAGAATATTAAATTTGTCTGTACGAATAAAGACTTGATGAACAGTATGCTAGATGAATTAGACTACATTGTTTACGCATCAAAGCTATACGGTGGAAAGCACGTTATGGAAGAATTAGATAATCGTTACAGAAATAAATTAATGAGTTAAAAGGAGAATGAAAATGAACGATATTAAAATACCTTCAATTGAATTTGTTCGATTTAAAAAAGGAATTACAGAAGAAGAATTAAATGATTACATGGAAGAAAATGGTGATGGTAGCTTTTTTGTTTATTTGAGATACAAATATGATTTTGAAGAAGAATGGACTTATTCGATTGAATGTGCATTATATGATTATTGCAAGTTTACTGTATGTTGGTTAAATGATTGGTATGAAGGTCAACAAAATGTTGAGTATTTGGCTATAAGCAAATTAGGAGAAGAAACTTGTACCAACGAATCAGAATATAATTTAGTAGATGGATTTGAATGTTCAAATTGTGGAATTATTATCGAAAATTATAACGAAATCGAAATTGATGAAGATTATCCAGAAGATAGATGTATGAAAGAATACGCACCGAGATATTGTCCGAATTGCGGCAGGAAGATTGTAGATTGAGGTGGATTTAATGAAAGCAAAACAAGAATATATAGATGCTTTAGGACGTATGAAACAAGTATATTACAATATTAATGGTTGTATGAGTTCAATGAACAAATTCAAAGAAGATATAAATTTACTTACAGGATTAGTAAATGAATATTTTGAAGAGAAGGTTGAAACGAACCTTGATCATTATTTTGATGAATTATTAAAAGTAGGTAAGAGTTTTACTTTTATGAATGGAAAAATCGAAAACTGTAATAGTGTGATGTGTAGTAAATGTGTGTTTAACGGTGATTGTGGTGCAAACAGATTTAAATGGTTGTCAAGTTCATATGTAAAGCCATCATATAAATTAAATAGATTTGAGTTTGATTTAATTCAAACATACCGTGATTGTCATGAAAGTTGTAAATTTTCAGAGTTTAAGCAATTAATAGAGCTAAAGGATAAAGGATATTTCAAAGATATTGATTTAGATTTAACAATTCATGAAATCTTAGACAATTGTGAGGTAATTCAATGATTACACACGTAAAATATAAGTTAACTTCTAGTGAATATGAATTGTTAAAAATTCACTCAGAGGATTCTAAGCTCAAAGATATTAAGTTGTTAAGAGATTTAAAGAAACAAGGCTTCTTTAAGAAAATCCATAGCATTGCAACAATTAAAGATATACTTGATAACTGTGAGGTAATCAAATAATGCAGAAAGCTAGATTATTATATTTAGTTGATAAATACGAAAATGAATTGATTAGCAGTACTAGAAAATACAAAAGTTATTATGTAGGTAAGATTGGAAACGTAGTACACAAACAAAATATACGTGGAATTGTCAGCTCAAATGAATATTTATATGACATTGAGTTTGATGATGGTGCTAGATTTTGCGTAGACAGAGAACAAATTGAATTTGTCGGAGATAATGAGTGATGATTTATTTTATTGCAGGATTCTTTTTCGGTAGCATTGCAGCAATGATGTTGTATTCGGTTGTTGTATCTGGAAGAATCAACAATTTAGAAGATCAGAATGAAGTGTTAATGCACGAATTGGAACAAAAGAAAAAGGACTTGCGAACATACAAATGTATGTATCGCAGTTCTTATGAAGGATTTGAGAGCATGCGTAAAAAGGAGATTAAATAATGAGTGGTGGAAGTTATTGTTATATGTTTAACCGGATTGAAGAAGAATATGTAGGTAGAATGTTTGATTCGCAATTAAATAGCATGATGAAAGATTTAGTTGAAGTTCTACACGATTTAGAATGGTGGCAATCATGTGATTGTGATGAAAAACGTTATCGTGAAAAAGTTACTAAGTTCAAAAAGAAATGGTTCAAACAAACTAATATCGATGTACAAAAGCAAATTGAATCAGAGTTTGAACGTACTAAAAATGAATTGTTGAAAGAGTTTGATTACTTAAAGGATGATGAATAATGAGTGTGACTGATTTTAGAAAGGAAAAAGATGTTAAAGAAATACAGGATTAAATATATCAAAGACAATAATATTTGTGTGATGGAAGTTCAGGAGGAATCAAAAAGTATGGCAATGTACAAATTTTATATGAAATTTCCATCATGCAGCATTGAGGAAATTGAAGAGATTGCATAGGAGAGAAAATGAGTAAAACGGATTATGAAGAATATGTAGATGTTCAGGTGGATACACTGATTAAAAAACTTGAAATGTTCAAGATCTATGAAAGAAAGTTTAAATCGTTGGATGGAATTTTGAAGGATTTGGAAGTTCGTAAAAAAGAATTTTCAGATCCAAAATCTCCATCGTTTGAACAAAGGTTGGATTCAAAGAAAAATAAGGATATTACAAATGATGTTCTTGTAAAGTTTATTTCAAAAGAAAAAGTGCTTGAAGACGACAAGAATCTTATCTTAGGAAAGATGAGAGAAGTTGAAACAATTATTGATCTTATTCCAAATGATGATGTTCGTTTATATATGAAACGTCATTATATCGATGGAGAGTCGTTTGAGAAGCTTTCAGGAGAAAAGTACTGTAGCAGAATGAAAATGTATTACGCGATGAAAAAAGAGCTTAAAAAGCTCGTTATGGGAGATTTAAGCAAATGATTGATGTGTTAAAAAGAATAGGTGAATGGATTGTGGATTATATCGTTGAGATACTTATATTCGGTTCACTGATTACCGTAATTGTGTTGCTCATATTTGTTATTTATTTTAGTTCAAATAATACGTCGTCTAATACATCATCACATTGCAGCACTACGTTGATACCTGTCTACAATGGAAGAATAACTACTTTAATTCCGATAACAAGATGTTATTAATCGCATAAAAACGTGCTTGAAATTTTCATAAAGTTTTTATTTTAGAAAAGTGTTATAAAGTGGCCTATTTACTAGGCTTTTAAAGGGTTTGTAGTTAGTCTGATAATATATAGTTATCGGACATAGAAAAGAGGAAGAAAATGAATAAATTATACAAATTATTAATGGTTGGAATGATTGGCATTTCCTTATTTGGATGTGCATCTTTGGATCGTTGGGGTACTGATATAAAATCAGATTTGAATGGTGGATTGAATAGGATAATCAATGTGTATACAGCAGATGGAAAAATTTTGGCAAGCTATGAGGGGAGAATTGATATTGAAACAAATGATGGCGGATATGTAAAATTTGATTATGATGGAAAAAGATATGTTTATTATAATTGTTTTGTAGAAACGATTGCAGATAAATAGGAGTAATCTTATGGAAGATGCAAACAAAGTTAAATATGAAATTAAAAATGTATATGTAGTTCCTATTGAGCATGAAGAAGGTGGAGATATTACGTATGGTACACCTGTAGCATGGGAAGGTTTTAAATCATTTACATTAGACCCGGAAGGAGATACAAATACATGTTATGCAGACAGCACTGCATATTTTACAACGAACAGTAATAATGGATATTCCGGAAGTCTTGAAATGAATTTAGAAATAACTGATGAATTTACTATAGCAGGAAGAAAAAGTGTATCTGAGAAAAAGTTTTTAGGAGTAAAGAAAATGAAATACAAATTACCAAAGTTTTTAACAGAAGTGAAAAAGTTTTTTCTGATTCATAATACAGAAAGTTTATTTGTACAATATAAAAATCATATTGTATGTGTTTATATAGCAGATGAAAAGTTTTATAGGTGTCATTATGATCACAACGGTATACTCGTTATTAAGCATTATATTTGTGAACCGCAATTCAAAAGTTTATATAGAAAGTTTTTAGATAATGAAATTGAATGCTTCAATTATGAAGATATAAAGAATGGATGTAATAAGTTTTATCTAAAATCAGAAGAAGAATATAATAAGTTTTTAAGAGCGTTGATTGATATGTAGAAATTTTTTTAGGAGTGATGAAATGGATACAAATAAGTTTTCTTACAAAGAAGTTTTTGTGAGATATGATAATGTACAAATTGGCGTTGTTTGTTCTAAGATGGTTGAAAAAGTTTTTGAATATAACGCACATGATGATGAAGATGTGACTGTGAATTATGTTTATTATGTGAAGAAAGAAAAGTTTTCTCGGTTGCTGGAAAAGTTTTTTGACGGTTCGATTCTATGCAAGCATGAAAAAGAATCTCAAAAGTTTTTTCCAACGTCTCAAGAACAATTAGAAAAAGTTTTTCTAATCCTGGATAAATAAGCTTTTGGAGGTATTGAAATGTTTGAAGACAAGTTTTTACATACTGATATTTATATAAGTTATAAAGATACAACAATAGTTGTTGTATGTTCGGATGATGAAGAAATTATGTGTTTAGAAACAGATGGTTCTAAAGAATCATGGTATTTCGATGTCAATAAAGAAAAGTTTAGTAGTTTGGTTGCAAAGTTATTGAATAAAGATATTGGGAATAATCGTAAAAAGGATTCAAAGTATTTTCAACTTTATTCAAAATCAAATTTAATAAAAGTGTTTACAATCTTAGATTATAATAGCTTTTTAAATGGGAAATTTCTTAAATTTAAAAAAGTGAACGATGTACATTATATGTTTTAAATTAAATAGCGCCTTGCAAACACGAAAAAGGATCTCAAAAGTTTTTTTGATCCTAGATAAATAAGTTTTTCAAAATAAAGTTTTTCAGATATAATGGATGCATGAATGATTATGTAAGTTTTCTATGCACACTATTAAATATAAAGATTCCAAAAGTTTACTTTAAAGCAAATGATAAGGTTTATGATCTTAAACATAAACAAGTCAATAAAGAACTTTTTCAAGTAAAAGATACAAGCATATGCACATCATACCCAAAAGAAAATGTAATTTGTGTAAACCTGAATACATCCATAGATAGTAGTTTAGTTTATATATATCTTGCACATGAAATAAGACATTTATACCAATATGCATGTGTATATAAGAAGAATCAAAAAGTGTTTTCTATAGATGAAAGAAGTGTTTCTATATGGAAAAAGGAACTTGAAAACTATGCAGATTCAAGCAGCAAACACTATGAGAATCAGGAAATAGAAAAAGATGCAAACTTGTTTGCAAACTTTATTGCGATAGTGATATTTAAAAGAGTTTTGGATATAAAAGAAATTGATCAAAAAGAATATGAGTTTAAAACTAAACTTTTCATGAACTTTTTCGCATCTAATCCAGTCAAAAAAAAGCTGATTCAAAAAGAAATTAGAATACATTAAAAAAAAGGACTTTTACAAGTCCTTTTCAATTTGTTTAAATAGTGCAGCAGTTCCACGCGGTGCACGTTCAAACTTTTTAACCACATGAACATATTTACCATTTAATGATTTTTTGCCGTCTTTGTAGTATATCCATGATCCTTTTATGATGCCGTATGATTCTTTTTCTATTGCTTTTGGATGTTTTCGAGTTCCGGCCCATTCAATATATTTAAATTTGCATTTTTGAAGTTTTAAAATCTTTTTTTCTTCTTTCTCTTTTTCAAGATCTTTTTTCTTCTTTTCAAGTACCTGGATTATTTCAATTTTTGATAGTTCAATAAAATCAAAATCTAAACTATAGAAATTAGTTTCATTGAAATATGATCCCGTATGATGCCAAGAGCTACAGATTAGAAAAGCTTTTAAAACTTCTTTGCTATAAATTTTTAATTCTTTTTCTTGAAAGTCATTTCTAACATTTAAAACGCATTCTATAATATCGTTTTTAGTCCATTTTGAAAGTGGCTTTTCACCACTTTCATAAGCTTCATAAGCGCGCACGCTCATTTTATTACCAATGTATCCCATATGTTTTTACCTCCTAAAATGGAAATTCAAAATCATCAATCATATTATTGATTTTTTGTTGTTCTGTAAGTGCTGCTTTCTTCTTCTTTTTTGGTGCAGCTTTTTCAATGCTTATTCTTTCAATTTTTCCATTATTGTATATATAACTTTCTTGGATCTTGTTTCTACTAAACAAGTCTATAGTTTTATAAGTTGTGTTATAAGTAAAAAGTAAAGATTTTGAACCTGGTTTACAGATTTTAAAAAGATCCTTATTTAAAATATCAACATAGCATTTATAAATTTTGAAATAATAACAGATATCTTTTATTTCTTGGATATCAGGCGCGAAAAGTTCTTTTTTAGCTTCAGTATTGAAATATATTTGAATATCATAGTTGAAAAGCTTGTCAAGATCATGCGCCACGAACAACCTCAAGTCATTTGTTTGAGCTGCTGCATACATACATTTATTATGATCAAATTTAAAACCATGATCTTTTAAAACTTTTTCAGTTGAAGCGCTGGGAGTTCCTAACGCTTCAACATAAATGTGTGGTTGTTTTCTTTCGTTTGTAACATAATAATTAAAATGGTTTCGTTCACGCTTCCACATTGTCATTTTTTAGTCCTCCTAAAATATCCAAAATACATAAAGTATTTACAAGCTGCCAAAGTTCGCGCGGCTTTAGCATCCAGGCCACAACGTCAAGCCCGTAAGATAAATTATATAAACCGTTTAAATGTTTGGTTATTGTATAAGGTTTGAAGCTAGATCCATTTAGTTGATCTAGCTTTTTTTTTGTAAACTCAATATATTCTTTATTATTCATTTTTAACCTCCAATATTTAATAAATAAGTGGCAGCACTATGTTTGATATGCCTAAAAATAAGCCTATCAACAACGCGTCAAAACATATATAGAAGTAGAATTTTAAAAATGCAAGTATGAGCACCTGGACGGCGCTCATCTTGTCAAGATCTTTGCGGGTTAACATTTTAATAGCCTTCTTTCAAGTAAATTAAATATTGCTTTCTAGCTTCTTCCAACCATTCCATATCATAATCACTTTTTTCATCTGTAAGCCATTGTTTGAACTCGTCATCTTTTCCGGCTTCTTCTACTAATCTATAATCGGAAAAACTTTCTAAGTTATCATAATCATTAATAATAAAATAGTCGTCAGTATAATTGAAGTCACCGCATAAAGTCATCCTCACAATTTCGTGCGGATCATAACCGGATAAACATACATCTAGATTATCGTCATCTAATTCAAAATAGTCTTCATTATATTTTTCACTTCTAAATTCAAACCATAATGAAAGAAGTTCATCATCATACATATTTTCTAGAATTTCATCCCCAAGCGCTTCCATAATTGCACCGTCTGTAGAATGCGCAAAATCGTCATATTGTGTAGCCATATAAGCCACGTGTTTAACTGTAGTTTCATAAATAGATAACATTTTCTTTTTAACCCGTCTATGGTAGAATAGAAAAGCAATATATACAAGACGGGCTTAACCTCCTGAATTTTGTGTATATTTGCCGTTGTTGTGAACTCCTGGAAGCGGCCAAACTTGAAAGGGGTTCACGTTTTTTTATTTGTTTTTGTTCATGTCTTTTTCAATCAAATCTATTATATAAGCGGTTTTATTTGGCTGTTTATCGAGCCATTTAATAAGGTCTATATTTTCTTTTTTCACTCTAATTTCGTATTTTCTATAATGGGCTTTATTAAATTCTTTTATATATTCTATTTGATCGAAAGAACCACTTTTTTTTCTTACAATGTTTACACCTCCTAAACTTGACTATTTAAACAAACGACGCTATAATTTATTTGCTTATTTAATGACGCTATTCATTGACTTTTATATCTATGAGTAAGCGCCCTTTTTTTATGTCTAGGCTTATTTTAATGTGAATCCTAAACAATAACCTATTTAATAAACTTATAAACTTATCCATATTATCAAGTCCAATCTAAGCAATTTATAGTTGTCTTGGCTTGGCTTTATGAGTAAGCGCCGTTTGTTTTGTGTAAGCTTTAACTTGCTTACACTTACATTATAAGCATATACATGTATATGTCAATAAAAAAATAATAATATTTTTTGGAGCTCATTTTTTTAAAAAGCTTTTTGTTTTGCAAACATGTTTGCAAGCGCCTATTTAAAAGGCTTTCTCTAGTGTTTGCGTTTGGTCTTATAAGATAGAGTTATCAGACTTATAAAATATATATGTGTGGACGGTTTGGCCGTCCTTTTTTTGGTGGGGTTGCACCAGATTATTGAAGACAATGCACCAGATCATTGAAGGCAATGCACCAGATCATTGAAGACAATGCACTACATGAACACATGATCTAATGCACTGGAGTGATGCAAGAGTTATTGCATAAATAAGAACGTGCACGCGTGTTCTATTAATGTAGTCATGGCAATGTTATGAAACAACGCTTTCAACAATGCATGTTGAAACATCTTTCAACATAATAATAAATATGTGAATATCATATGATTGAAGCCGTGAGCGGTGCGGTGTGGTGGTAGCTGCATGATTCAAATTTTGAACCCTGAAAGCGCCCTTGGCATGGATCAGATCAGCATAGACCCCCCTATCTTTCAAAAGTTTTTTGCGTTTTGGGGAACGGCGTGGGGAGTTCAAAAAAACTGGGTCATGTGTGTGTGACAAGGGGGTAAAATCTGAATTTCTTCATTTTGTACAGTGTACAAAGAAAAACCGTGATATTCTGTAGTCGTGAAGATTGGAAAACATCTTCTAGAACAAACAAGGTAGTTCTTGGATTGTTTCATTTTAGTGCCCGTTGAAAAAGACCCGTGTAAACATGGGTCTTTTTCATATCACTGCATTCAAAGTGTTTACTGTTAGTTTTTGTCGTCCTTTAAATCTGTTAACTGTAGTTATGGTCAAAACTTTGAATGTAGCGATATGAAAAAATATTATGGTTCAGAAGCAACAAAAACAGGTGCTAGAAATTATGCTAGAAAATTTTACTCAAGCAAGGCTTGGGAAAAGAAAAGCAAAGCGTATAGAAAGGCACATCCACTTTGTGAAAGATGTTTGAAAAAAGGTATCTATACCAGGTCGACTTGTGTGCATCACAAAATACACATTGACCAGGACAACTATAGAGATGTACACATTCTATTTGGCGATTCTAATTTGGAAGCGTTGTGTGATTTATGTCATGCTGAAGAACATTCCAAACGTAAACCATCTTTTGAGTTTGATGAAAACGGAATGCTTATAGGATGTGGAAGGGAGGATGATGAATGCAAAAAGGAGCATGGAAAAAAAGAATCAATTCACAACTAGAGAATTTAGGCACATTTTCTCCTGAATATTCGGTTGCGGTTGATTCACTTGCGGATGCATTGGCCCAATATGATTCAACAATGAAGCAATGGAGAGATTCAAGTAAAGCAAATGGCTACAAATCACTACAGATGGTTGTTGAATATACGAACAAGGGCGGTGCAACGAATTTATCACGCTCACCATACTACATTATTACCGTTCAATTACGTGATCAGATCATGAAGTACTGCAAAGAACTTGGCTTGTCACCTACTTCACTTTCAAAAACAACAGAAGTATCCGGAAAAAAAGGTGATGAATTGGATGAGTTCATGAGCAGATTTAAATGAAATATCTAGACATTTATAAAGAGCGGATTAAATCGGGTGAAGATGTAGTCGGTAAGTGGATAAAGCTTAATCTTCAATATGTTGAAAGAGGTTTAGCAAATGGAGATTTCTTCTATGATGAGAAAAAAGCTGAAATGCATATAGCGTTTATTGAAACGTTTTGTCATCACGTAGAAGGAAAAACAACAAAGGTGAAGCTTGAGCCTTGGCAAAAATACTATATTGCGTGCATATTCGGACTTGTTGATAAGAATGGAAAAAGGCAGTTTCGTGAAATACCTACGGTTATGGGCCGAAAACAAGGAAAATCATTTCTTTGTGCAGGTATTGAACTTGATGTTGGATTCACATCTGATGAAGCAGGTATGCAGATATACAATATAGCGCCAAAGTTAAAACAAGCGCAGATTATTTACAACGTTCTGTATCAAATGATGGAACACTCTAAAGCGTTGAGTCAAAGAGTGAAAAAACGTAGAACAGATATCTACATGAAACAGAACAACTGTAGATGGGAGCCAATTGCATTTGCATCTAAAAAATCAGACGGATTCAACCCATATTTGACAATCTTTGATGAGTTTGCAGCGTGGGAAGGTGAAGCGGGTATGAAAATGTACAACGTTATGTTGTCGGCAGGTGGTGCAAGACCTGATCCACTTTATATTCCTGTAAGTACCGCAAACTATATTGATGAAGGATTATATGATGAATTATTTGTTCGTGGAACATCTGTTTTACTTGGTACGTCTGATGAAAAACAAATGTTGCCTTTCTTTTACATGATTGATGATATTCAAAAATGGGATGATCCTATTGAATTAAGAAAAGCAATGCCAAACCTTGGAATATCGGTTTCTTATGAATATTTGCAGAATGAAATTTTAAAAGCACATAGCTCACCTACATATAAGGCTGAATTCATAACAAAGTATGCGAATATCAAACAGAATTCAACGGAAGCGTTATTTAGTGCAGAAGATATTAACAAAGTTAAAGGTGAAGAACTTAGATTTGAAGATTTTGCACATACATATGCAGTTGGTGGAATTGACTTGTCACAAACAACCGATTTAACAGCCGCATCTGTAGTTATACGAATTCAAGAACAGGACTACATATTTACTCATTTTTGGCTTCCAACATTAAAAATCAAGGAGCTAGAAGAAAGAGACAAAATACCATATACAAGATTTATTCAATTGGGATATTTAAGTCCAAGTGGGGAAAACTTTGTACGGTATGAAGATGTTACGGAATGGTTTGAAATGCTACGCAAGAAATACAAGATTTATTGCGTGGTTGTTGGATATGACCGTTATTCGGCTCAGTATCTTGTGGATGATATGAAGAAATATGGATACAAGATGGATGATGTCATTCAAGGAACTAACCTTACACCGGTTATTAATGAATTTACGGGATATGTAAGAGATGGATTTGTTCATACAGGAACAAATGGACTTTTACAAGCCCATATGTCTAGCGTGGCATTAAAGAAAGTTGCGGAGGACAATCGTGTCCGCATGATTAAAACTGATCCAAGAAAACATATTGATGGGTATGCATCTGTTATTGATGCATACACTGTAAGACAAAAATGGTGGGATACATTTAAATACCGCCTTGAAAACAAGAAAAGGAAGGTGAATTAGTGGCTAAAAGCAGAAGAAAAAGATTTGGTTTGCTAGGAAGTCTATTAGGACTAAATAAGCCAGCACCTAAACAAAATCAATTACACTCTATGTTTGCAAGCTTAGGTGGATATTCACCAGTGTATTCGTCATATGATGGTGGAATATATGAGATTGGACTATGCAGAGCATGTATCAATCGAATTGCCACGTCATGTGGGAAGGCTTCACCTGAACTGACAAACAAAGACTACAAAAGCAAGATATATAACTATTTGGTTAAGAAAAAGCCAAATCCTTATATGACAGCTAGTCAATTTTACAAAAGGCTGGCAACTATATATTTTGCAGAAAACAATGCTTTCATTATTCCAATTGAAGATGAATATGGAATGATAAAGGGATTGTGGCCTGCTGTTCCGAGTCAGTGTCAGTTAAAAGAAATCAATGGTGTAGTTTATATTTATTTTAATTTCATCTATGGCGAAACAAAATTAATTGAGTATAGCAAAGTAGGACATCTAAGACAAATGCAGTATAAAAATGATTACTTTGGTGATACGAATGATGCATTTGATACAACAGCTAAATTGATGCTTGCTCAGGAAGAAGGAGCAATCAATGCGATTAAGTCGAGTTCTATTGTTCGATTCTTGGCTAGAATTTCAACGCCGATTGATGATGACGAGGATTACAAGGAACAACAGAACATGATCTTGAGAAATAACCTGAATAAGAATGAAACAGGTGTATTTCTTGTCGACAATCGTTTTGATGAAGTAAAACCTATTGAAAGTAAACCATTATTAGTGGATGCCAAGCAGAAGCAAGCCATTGAAAATAGTGTATACAGCTATTTTGGAATTAGTGAAGCTATTTTACAAAATAAATATAAACCTGATGAATGGAATGCATTTTACGAATCAATTATTGAACCATTTTTTATTGAAGTTGGAGAAGTATTGAGTGGAATGTTATATTCCGTAAATCAGATTATGAATGGTAGTGAAATCATTCTTACAAGCGATCGTTTACAGTATGATTCAACACAGACAAAATTGAATGTTGCGACTCAAATGTTTGACCGTGGAATGATTGATACGAATGGGGCATTAAATATTATGAACAAAGCGCCTTTACCAAATGATGAAGGTAATAAACGTTTTATTCGAGGTGAATATATCCAGGTAACTAAATCGAATCAAGGAGGAATTGGTTACAATGGAGAAACCGAACCACAGCAAAATCCAAATGCGCTCGATCCCGTTCCAAATGAACCCGGTGACGGAAAATAAACGGATTGATACTCAGTACTATGTTGAAGGATATGCTACTACATTTGAACCTTATGTGCTTTATCGAGATTACGAAGGTAATGATGTATATGAGTTGATTGAGCGTTCAAGTTTGGATAACGCTGATATGAGTGATATCATCTTCCAATTTGATCATGGAGGAATGGTATATGCACGTACAAGCAATGGTTCACTTATTGTTGAAGTAGATGAACACGGATTGTTTGTTGCAGCAGATTTAGGAAGAACAGAAGCTGCAAAACGCTTGTACGACAGTATTCAGGCAGGAATGGTTACTCAGATGTCATGGAGGTACATGGTGGATGAGGAATCATATGATAGATCTAAAAAGATGTGGACAACACGTAAAGTATCAAAAATTTATGATGTTTCGGCAGTGTCTATTCCTGCAAATGATCAAACATCTATTGAAGCAAGGGCAAAGTCTTTAATGGATGAAGAACGGACTAAAAAAGAAAATGAAAAGAAACGAGAAAGACTGAGTTTGTTGTTGCAGATTAAGGAGGCTATTAATTAATGTTTACAGAGCAACAACTAGCAGCATTCAATGCAATGAATCACGAACAGATTCAAAAAAGATTTAAAGAAATTCAAGATGAGGTCAACAAAAACGATCCTAATACAAACTTGGAAATGTTACAGGCTGAATTTGATATCTTGCAAAAACGTGACAAAGAGTTACAAGGCAAGGTAGCACAACGTCAAGCGTTCTTAGATACTATGGCAAAATCTATTGTAGATGAAGAAGGTGCTTTTGTTACACAACAGGAACAAGCTCGTAGCAAAGCACATCCATCAATGCCTACAAACTTATCAGAACGTAAAAAAGGAATGGAAGACGATATGGAGTATCGTAGTGCATTCATGGAATTCGTTCAAAAAGGAAAACAGTCAGAAATCTTAAGACAACGTAGTGCAGAAGCTGGTGTAGCAGCTGATCTAGGTATTTTAATTCCTGAAACAATTGTTCAGAAAGTAATGACTGAATTAAGTAAGTCACGTGGTTACTTATACAATGCAGTATTACATACAAATTTCCGCGGTGGTGTTAAATATCCTATTGGTTCATTCAAGGCTACATTTAAACGTATTACTGAAACAACAGTATCTGATCGTCAAAAGGCTGGTTCTGTTACAGAATTTGTACAATTTGGATATTTGATTGGTGAAATTCGTTTAGCACGTACATTACTACAAACTGTATTAACTGTAAATGCATTTGAAACTGAATTAGCAAAAGTTATTGTAGAAGCTTATTTGGAAGCTATGGATCGTGAAATTTTAACAGGTCAATCTGAAAACAATGAGTGTGAAGGTATTTTAACAGAAGCTAATAAAGTAAGTGGAGGACGTATTAAAGCCGATCACATTATTGAATTTACGGAAGCAGAAATGAAAGATTGGAAATCATGGCAAACAAAATTGTTCGCAAAGATTCCTTTATCAATGCGAAAATTAAAACCAGAGTTTGTAATGACTCCTGCTACATATGAAGCAAACATTAAAACGTTGGCCGATGATAATAATCGTCCTGTTTATGCAGAAACATATAATCCTATTGATGGTGCAGAACGCGCTACATTCAAAGCTAGAACTGTTAATTTCGTTGAAAATGATACGTTCAAAGATTTTGATGAAGCACAAAACGGTGAATACTTCGGAATGTATTGGGTAGGTAAAGAAGCCTATGCAATCAACTCAAATATGCAGTTTGGTGTGAAGAAGTACTGGGATTATGAAAAGAATGAGGAAGTAACTCAGGCATTAGTTATCAATGATGGTAAAGTATTAGATCCTCAATACATCTTCTTGCTAAAAAAAAAAGTAGCTTAAGCAATGGAGATGTTGCAAAAGATGAAAGTCAAACAGGAACACAATCATTAAATGATGAAGAACCTGTTGTAACTGATGATGAACCTATTGTATTAGATGATGAGCCTAAGAAAACCACTCGAAAAAGCAGTGCGAAGAAAGCTTAGGTGATAGATAATGGCGTTCAATATTTCTGAAAGCCTTCTAGAACGTGTTAGAACTGCTGCTACAAGAGCAAAATCACATGCTTATGATGATGAAATCAAAACGTATATCAATGCATGTTTATATGATTTGGATAGATTAAATATTTTATTTGATGAAGATGATTTAGAAGATGAAATTGTAGTAGCGGTAATAGCATATGTAATGTCAAAATTTGGCACAACGGATGCTTCAAATAAAGAATCAATGGCTAAAACATATGAGGATTTACGTCAGATTCTTATGACAGATAAATCCCATAAGAAGGTGAAATAGTATGGCATATGAATATACTCGTGAGAATAATCTTTACTACGATGTGGCATATCTGATTGAAAAAGAAAGATATGTGGATGCAGATGGTGTGGAACGTGTTAATGAAACGGAGAAGGAAGTATTTTGTCGAGTTGGTGGAATTTATTCAAAAGAATTTAATGAAGCCTACCAGGCAGGCATACAGTTAGCGTATAAGCTTGTTATTCCTACTATTGATTACAATGATGAAACGACAGTGAAATACAACGACAAAAAGTATGCGGTTTATCGTACATTCCCATCCGGAGATACGATTGAACTATATGTTCAACAGGATGCTGGAGAATGGAAACAGTAAGACAGCAGATTGTAGCTAAATTCACTGAACTTTTAGGTGAAGGACAATTTGTATATGGCAGTTTCAAATCAAAACCCCATACCCCCTATGGGAATTATGCATTGGATTATACAAATAATTACTTTGCAGACAATAGAACGTATTGTAAGATTGGAACTTACATATATAGATTAGTGACTGATCAAAAAGATTTTGAATTAGAAGCTAAAATCGAAGACATGTTTGATGAATTAGAAATACCATACCAAACCATCACAGATGAAGATATAAACACTCAAAAAGTACACTGTACAGAATGGACGGTGACATTAGTTGGCCGTCAATGATGTATATTGCGATATGTCGCAGCTTGGGCCTGAAATCAGAAAGATGATTCAAGAATATAAAGAGCATTCTTTGGCGCAAATTGATAGAGCAGTAGAAGAAACTACAAAAGATTCTAAAGACATTGTTAAAGCTAAGGCCAATGTAGAAGATAGAAACACACGCAGAAAGGGAAAATATAAAAGATCTATAACATATAAGATAGAACGTGAATTAGCTCATACACGCGGTGTTATTTATGCGAGTGGCCACGAATACTCATTAACTCATTTACTAGAAAACGGACATAATTTATGGAATTCTCCTAGACGTACACGTGCATTTAAGCACTGGAAAGATGGAGAAACAAACGCAATCAAGGAACTGCCAAGTTTAATCGAAAAATATTTGAAAGGATAAAAACTATGGCAGAAAAAAACAAAGTACGATTCGGTCTAAAAAATGTACATGTATGTTCTATTACAGAAAGTGCAGGATCAACTACATATGGTAAGCCTACTGCATGGAAAGGTGCTAAATCATTAACTCTAGATCCAGAAGGAGATACAAATACATATTATGCAGATAACACTGCGTATTTCACAACGAATACAAACAATGGATATTCAGGTAGTTTAGAGATGTCTGAAATTCCTGAAGAAATCGAAAAAATGATTTTCAATACAGTGACAACAGAAGAAGGTAACTTAGCAGAAGATGCAAATGTGTTGCCTAATAATGTTGCGTTGATGTTCCAATTTGAAGGTGATGTAAGTGCTACAAAATATATCTTCTATAAGGTTGTATTTGCTCGACCAAATGTAGAAGGTGAAACAAAAGAAGAGAGCACTGATCCAAAAACAACATCAATGGATATTACGGCTGTTCCTGTAGAACAAGGTGATCATCAATGGGTAAAGTCAAAATGTCGTAAAGGTGATACAAATTATGAGAGTTTCTTTACAACTGCTCCAACATTACCTAGTCCAAAATCTAGTGAAGTGAGCCAAGAAGAAGGTACACCAGTAGTTGTACAAAGTGATGATGGAAAGGAAGTGAGCACATTATAAGAGGGGCAACCCCCTCTTTGTGAGGTTATATGGAAACAAAAATTAAAATTGACGGAAAAGAATATGGCGTTCTTTATAAAGGAAAGACAGCGAAAATCTATAGAGAATACTTCAAAAGAGATATGTTGGTTGACATTCAGAAAGCACAGATGAAGTTTTCGGAAGCTATCAAAAATAAAGTGGGAACAGATGAAGAAGATGAACCTGCATATTATGTATTGTTAGAAGCGAATGGTTCAGAATTCTTTGAACGTGTGTTGTGGGCATGTATCAAAGCATATGATGTTGTTCAAGGAAAAGAAACGGAAGATTTTTCAGATTTTATTGATAATGTTGTAGACTATGACACATTCGTCACAGTAGGTATTGTGGTGTTTGAAAAAATCGTTTTTGCGAACAGTCCAACTATCGATAGTGAATCAGAAGATGTAGAAGAAAAAAGCAAAAAAAAAGAATAGTCAGCTACTCTGATTTGATTATAGGGTGCATGAATTTAGGGCTTAAGATGAATGAAATAGATGATATGGACATTGGAATGATGTTTGACTTGATCATAGCTAAAAGCAATATGAGTGCAAGAGCAGACAAACAATCTAGTAACAAAGTACATATCCGTAAAGCAATCCAAAGCGACTTTGACAGATTTTAGGAGGTACTAAAATTGTCAGGTTATAGTCAAATAAAAGGTATCTCCGTAAAGATTGATGGAGATACTACAGGATTTCAGAAAGCGATAAATGAAATCAAAAGAGAAACATCAGGGTTAGACAAAACAATGTCTAAACTAAAAGCTTCGATGAAGCTAAATCCGAATGATTTCTCATCATTTGCAACATACCAAAATCTATTAAAGGATAAGATTCAGAGCACTTCTAAGCAATTGGATGTCTATAACAAAAAGCTTAAAGAATATCCTAAAACACAACAACAATGGGCAGATCAAGTTAACAAATCAAAAGACACATTATCGCAATATCAGACTAAATTAAACAGTACTGAATCGGCGATGAGTGCCTTACAAAAAGAATATAAGACAAATCAAACTCAAATCCAAGCATGGAAAGATGCGATTGGCGATAGTTATCACACTACAGAACAATGTGAAACCGCAATTTCCACTCTAACTGCTAGAAATAAAGAACTTTCAGTTTCTATGAAGGCAAATAGTGCTTCACAAAAGGAATACAATGCAAAAATTGCGGAACAAAAGAAAAATCTTGTTGACTTAGGAAGCACGTATGAGGAATCGCAAAGGACGTTTAATGGTCTAAGAGCTGGTGCAGCAACGTTAAACAATGAACTAAAGAACTTGAATAAAAGCTTTATTACAGATAATGAAAATATATTAAAATTATCACATTCATTTGGTGTTGCCAGCCAGAAAGCAAATCAATTTGCAGAAACTATTAAACCCTTGTCTGCGTTGTCAGCAGCGGTTATTGTCGGAGCAACAAAAACTGCAATTGATTTTGAAGATGCATGGACTGGTGTTACAAAAACTGTAAATGCAACCCCTCAACAGTTTGAAAAAATCAATGCTGGATTAAAAGATCTTGCTCAAAATACATCGAGTACATATCAAGATATTGCTCATTATGCAGAGCTTGCAGGACAGATGGGTATTCCTACAGATTCAATTGTTGGGTTTACTAAGACAATTACGCAATTAGGAGATACTACAAATCTTGTTGGTGAAGAAGCAGCACAAAGTATTGCCAAATTCTCAAACGTAATGGTTTCACAGTCTAAAAAGACGAACACATATTATTCTCGTTTAGGTTCTACAATTGTAGATTTGGGAAATAAATTCTCTACAACCGAAGCAGATATTATGGATATGGCTACTAGACTAGGTGTTGCAGGTAAGATGGTAGGCTTTAATTCTAACCAAGTATTAGGATTATCAACTGCATTATCTTCATTAGGTATTGAAGCCGCTGCTGGTGGTAGTTCTGTCTCTAAAATGTTAAAGACAATTGATCTATCTGTTTCTACAGGAGATAAGAAACTACAAAAGTTTGCAGAAGTGTCTGGTATGACTTCTCAACAATTCCAAAAGGCTTGGGGAGAAGATGCAGCGGGAACATTCTTAAAGTTTGTAGAAGGTATTGGGAAATCGGCGGATGTTACAAAAACATTGGATGAATTAGGCATTAAGGAAGTACGACAAGCACAGTCAATGGGTGCTTTGGCACAAAGTTCGGATGTATTGGCTAAAGCATTAAATGTTTCTCAAAATGCATGGCAAGCGAATTCAGCCATGGCAACTGAAGCGGAAAAACGATATGGAACATTAAAATCTCAAATGTCACAGACATGGGAAGCAGTTAAACAAGCCGCTGATGAACTAGGCCAGGCATTTACACCTACTCTTACATCTAATTTAAAAGTTGTAAAAAAAGCAGCTAATGCATTCTCTGATTTAGATGAAGGAACACAACAGACAATCGCAAAGATGTTGTTGTTGACGGCAGCCGCTTATCCAACCGCAAAAGGATTAGGAAAAATATTTAGTGGCGCTCAGAAGTTGACAAATGGATTTGGAAAAGTTTCTTCATGGATTGGAAAAACGGCAAGTGAACTAAACGATTTAAGTGGCCCTGTAGATAAAACTGATGGCTTATTGACAAAATTGTTTAAGCGAACTGGTGTTACAACTGAAGCATTAAAAAGTTCAAGTATTGCATTGGGTGGAGTTGGAATAGCTGTTGGATTGGCAGCTGCTGAAATTGCAGTGTTAGTTCCTATGTTTGAAAAGGCAAATAAAAAAGCTTTAGAAAATGCTGTTAAGAATGATGCAGTAGCGCAAAGTTATTTAAAAGTTGTAGACAGTGTTAGTTCGTTCAACAAAAAAATTGATGAATATAAAGAAAAATCAGAAGCCATTTTATCTACAAACGAACAGAATATCAGTCAGTCTAATTCTTTGATGAGAACGATTGAACAATTAAATGGTGTAGAAAACAAAAATGCTATACAGAAACAAATGTTGCAAGAAGCTGTTAATCAATTGAATGAAATCTATCCTGATCTCGGTTTAACAATTGATTCAAATACAGGAAAAGTTGCCGACAATACAGGCAAGGTGTTTGAAAACAATCAAGCGTTAGAAGAATACATTCAAAAAGTTCAAGAAGCTGCTAAACAAGAAGCGTATGCAGAAGCGATTAAAGAACAAACAAAAGCTTTAATTAAGCAACAGATGAAATATAGTGAAGTAACAGAGAGTGTTCATGGATTAAATGACAAGATGGATGAATTGAAAGTCAAACAGTCACAAGCATTTAAAGATGGAGACAATGAAAAGGCATTAAGGTATCAAACTCAGATTGAGCAGTTGAGAAAGAAAATAGATGAAGCAAACGTTTCTTTAGCAACTATGGCAACTAAAATGCAAGAAACAAATAAAACTTTACTAGATCTCAACAACCAGGCAGAAACGGGTGGCTATACAAAAATTGGAGATTCGTTAAAACAATCATTACAAGGTGCTATAGATAAAGCTGGTGAAGCTGGTATTCAAATTCCTGAAAAGTTAACAAGCGGAATTATGAATGGCACAGAAAGTTATCAAACGGCAAGTAATTTTGTGGCATCTATGATGACATTTCAGCAGTTAGTTGATAATGCAAGTGCAGCTGGGCTTAATATTCCACAAGGCATGGCTTACAGTATTATTTCAAATGCAGGCAGTGTATCAGAAGCGAATACAATGCTGAATAACCTGATTGAGTTTGAGGAAGCATTAACGAAATCAAATTATGATGGTGAACAAATTCCACAAAAATGTGCAGCAGGTATTGCAGATGGAACAATTACTGTTGATCAAGCTATGAAAGCTTTGGCAAAAGGCGGAGTTGACGAATTAGAAAAGGAATTAGATAAAGCTAAAGATAAAGCTTCAAAAAAATCCAAAGATACTGGAGATAAGATGGGCGATGGAAAATCCAATGCAAAGGCATCTTCTGGTTCTATGGGAAAATCAGGTGGAAGTGCATTATTGAAAGCTTATGAGCCGTATGCGCAAGCAACTATAGATTATGCAAAAAAAGTTGAAAAAGCTATCCATAACGCAAAAGCAGCTGCCAAAGATCCTATTGTTATTACAACTATAAAGAAAACTGTACACAAAACTGAAAAACATTCTTTAGATAATTTATCTCGACCTGTTGTTGATTCTGATGTTGCACCTATGAGTGCTGATTCTATTGCAGCGTTGGCTGATACAAGCGCATATGCAGCGGCTAGTGATGCTACTACATCTATTATGGGTGGTACAGTATCGCGCTCTAATTCTACGGCATACAATTTAAACTTGGATGGTATTTACAAAAGAATGGACAATTTAACGAGTGCTTTAAATGCAATATTGGATAGCAATATCACAATCAATCTACAACCTATGCAATTGGATGGAAATGTTGTTACAGATACTGTACAAGAAATTATATCAATTCGAGATATGTTGAAATCATGGGGAAATGGAGGTTCATAGAATGTATCATTTTAGATTTACACCTGAAAATAAACTGCGTTATACGCAAAATATTATGTATTTATTAAAGGTAAGTGAGCGCCCTGTTATTCCTATGGCAGAGGAAATTGTAGAAACATCTACACTTGGTGACGGTACTACATCGTATCGTCATACAGGTGTATATCAAGATCGCAAAATTCCTATCAAATGCAACTTTGTTTTAAATAGCAAGAAAGAATATCTAGATCGTATCTATAAGATCCAACAATATTTTAATGGAAACAAAGGAATATTGGAGTTAACTAGTGATGATAGAGAACATTATTGGAAGGTAAAAAATATAACGTTCGATATGGATTCTAGAGATTTTGGGCGAGGAAGTGAATTTACAATCACGTTTATTTGTGAACCTTACAGATACGTAAATAAGTATTCAAGGCCATACGATATTGTAAGTGGAAAAAAGGTAGAACTTGCGAATTATTATGAAACAGCATATCCAATCTATCGTCTATATAACACTTCCATGAACGCAAAAAACATTACGATTAATTGTAACGGAAATAATTTTACAATCACAAATCCTTTTAACGGTACATCGGATATTTCGTATGTTGAAATCAATACAGAGAATTCTTATATGAAAACATACTATAAAAATGGAACGTATAAATATGACACATTGAAAACAAGTGGATCATTTGACGGACTTAAGTTTAATTATGGTTCAAATAATGTATTGATCGCAACAGATATTGGTGCTATTCGTGCAGAAATTATACGTAATTATAGGGAGAAATAAAGATGATTCATTTATTCTTTTCTAGAAAAAAAACAACATATGCACAAATGAAAGAACGTAATGGAGATGTAATTTTAAAACATTGTGTTAGTGCAAAAGCAGTGTTTGAAAGAAATTCTATTTGGTGCGTAGAAATAGAATTCCCAAAAAGTGATTTGATGGGTATGGAAATCAGTGATGAATCCGTGTTTAAAGTGGATATCAATTTTGAAGAACCTCAGTTATATAGAATTGCGTATCCAAAATACAACAAACAGAAAGATACATATACATGCTATGCAACACATGTGTTCTTTGATTCTCAAAAAGAAGTGTTTGTGTTTGATGATCGTACTATGAGTGGTACGTGGCAAGATGCGATAAATACCGCAAATGATATTATCACAAATTCACGGCCCAATTATCCTTATAAAATTTATGGACATGGAAAATATGCAAACTATGCCAACGTTAATGCAGAGAATGAAAAAATCGTTTATTTCCGAAATGTTCAGAATAGTGGGTATTGTTTGGATGTTCCAAACGCAAGTGAAGATGCATCTTTACAGTTACAGACGTATCAAAGAAACAGAACGTCCGCACAGACTTTCATGTTGAAAAAAGTAGGGTCAGACAAATATGGAGATATATATGGAATTTTATCTTTATGTTCATGTAGATGGCTTAAATTGGACTCAGGAAAGGTTGTGTTAGGCAGCCTATCTGAAAGTCCATCAGATAATTCTGAGAAATGGTGGTTCATTAACAATGGTTCTAGTTACGAGATTGCACCATATGGAAACATATATTATGGCATCTATCCTAGTTCAACGAGTATTGGCAATGGAAATAAAGTTATTGTTGCTGATAGAGGTACTGCCGAAGTTGGAAATGCGTGTAAATGGATGGTTGAAGATGTGGATTCCACACAAACGGCATATTGGGTTCGATATAATCTGATCCAATGTTTGTTTGGCACAGAAGAAAATTCCATGATGAACAGATGGCCTGAATGTGAAAACAACAGATATGTTGCGATGTTCAACAATTATGACTGTTATTTTGGAAATCCAGATTACTATGCTTCCAATTTGAAACCAAATGATTTCTTTATAAGTAATAAAGAAATGTCTGAATACACTAAGAAAAAATCAATGGAAAATGTAGTTACAGGAATCATACCAAAGGCATACAATGGACGACTTCTACCGAATAACGAGATCGTTAAGGCTAGTAATTGGGATACAGATGAAATTCATAGAATTGATGTAAAAGAATATTCTGATATCAAATTGATTGCGGATGATTCACAAGCAAAGAAAACGAAATTGGGCGTATTTACAAATGAAGTGAACCTAAGAAACTATCTTAGAATACAAGCTAAAAAATCTTTGGAGAAAGAACTGCAAGAGCCAAAAACAGAAACTTCTATTAAATTTGAAGAACTATTTTCATCTAATGTGCCTGATGTACAGATGTTAAAGTTAAATGATTCGATTTATGTAGAAACTGAGTTTGGAAAACGAGAAAGGTTTTATTTAAATAAATTGACCTATAACTTGATTACGGAACGTCCTGAAGATTTAGATCTTGTATTAGAAAGTGAGGTATAACATGGCGATTGTATATAGTCATTTAACTGTAAGTCTTACAAAAGAAAATTCTGATTTAACGTTGGAAATGCTTCAAGGAGATACAGGACGAGGACTTATTGTATTTGTGAGTGATGATGTGATTGTAGATGAACCTTCAGAAACTGACTCATCATTAACGGCTACTATGTGGATTGAAAAACCAAGTGGATTAAATGTAAGTGTGGATGCGACTAGTGTATCACGATTTGAAAACTCGAATGCATATGAAATTACATTTTCTGACACAGAAACGTTTGCAAATATTCTAGCAGAAGCAGGTATTGTAAGTGCTGAAATCGTATTGAGCTCAGATAATACATTTGTAACTTCATTCACATTTAAAATTAAAGTTGTAAAGAATTTTGCGTTAGATAGTGGTATTGATTCAACAGAAAATTTTAAAAATCTGTTAGATGCGATTGCAAAGGCACAAACAACTATTAAAACATTGGAAGGATATCAAAAACAATTTGATGATCGATTAAAGCTTACTGTAAATGTACGTAGTGGAACTACAGATCCTACTGTACAAGATGGTGATAAAGCTGGGGATATCTATATCAAATACGAGGAATAGTGTATGACTGTTTTAGCAACGTTAACCTATAATCCGTATTTAATGCTTACGTTTGAATCTTACAACGAGAGATACGAAGGTTCGTATCCTAATTTAAGATTTAAAGCGGATGTAAGGTTTAGATACACCGGAAATTTCAAAATCCAAGCAAACAATGTTGTTACTCTCGGAGGACTTTCTAAAACTATTTCAAGATGGGATTTAAATTATATCCAGGATTCAGGATGGTATTATCTAGGACAAATTAATGACCCTATGTACTGCAATAGACAACGGTATTTTGAATGGGATGCGAGTTGTCAAGGCTTTCCTAATTTATCGGGGAAAGCAAGATTGACTACACCATTAATTGATTTACCATCATATGATACATGGATATCAGGTGTTGGAAACAATGACATTTCAATTTTTGGAAAGTTGAAAACGAATCCATATAACTTATATACATTACGTTTATATTCTAATAAGGATGAACAATTTGTAAGTAATAATTTAAATGGAAATTATACTTTTACTGGTCTTACTCAGAAAACAGAATATGAATTTCATGTAGAATCTTATATGGCAGACTGTAGCGGAAATAGATTGTCACAAACGGTATTAAAGGCCACTACATTGGAAAACTACGCTTCTGTATATGTAACTTATGTAGATTTTGAAATTATCAAAGGTAGTGGAAATACAGATGATGTGAAATTCACTGTACATACATCGGATGATGGACATGTTAAATCAGTAACATACAAAGATGGATCAAGTCAAAACACAGTGGATTCTAGAGAATTTAAGCTATATTCTGTTCCAAAAAATACAGAAAGAACGATTCAAGTACTTGTTACAGATTCATTAGACAGAACATCTTCATGGGTGAACGTTAAATTCAATACAACGTTTACACACATGGAAGTGTGGAGGTTTGATGGAACAAGATGGAAACGGGGCTATTCATTAGCAGTTACACAGAATAGAAGTAATTATCAGTTATGTAGATTATTTGTTTTTGATGGATTGGAATGGAAAAAGGCAATTCTATATAAGTAGAAGGAAGGAGCATACATGGAGATAAAAAGAGATCATATCTTTATTCGTCAAGGTGATACTATCATTTCTGAAATATCTTTTAATTTCAAAAGTGGAAACACATTTATACCTGGAGAAAAAGATCAATGTTTATTTGTTATTATGAAAAATTTTAAAATGGTTAAATGTGTTGAAATTAAAGATGATTTAAAAATCAGGTGTCCTACAGATGATTTAGAAGTTGGAACTTATTCTTGGGCTATTCGAGTAATGGCAAATGGTATTCATGATACACCGTTATCTGGTACATTGATAGTAAGAGGAGGGTAGAAATGGCTAAATTAAATGCAACTTTAAGCTTTGACTTAGATACATATGCAGGTGTAGATAATGAGACACTTGTTATTGATGCACGTACTCGTGAGATTTATATCCCTGATCCTGAAAACGTATTTGGTGTTCAATACGATAAAGATTCTAAATATATTCGGTTTAGGGTTATAAATACGGTTTCAGAAATATTTAAAATGGAAGATGCTTTAATACGAGTTAATTATCGAGATTCAAAAAACATTATTGGGTCAAGTATAACTACAGATAAAGTTACTTACTATGATACGTGTGAATTTGCTTGGATCGTACCTAATAACGCATTAAAAAATAAAGGTGATCTTTATTTTGTGGTGAGTGCGGTTATTGTAGATGATGATGGAAACATTCAAAAAAGATGGGCTACTACACTATCAAGAGTTGTTACTCCTGAAAGTATATATTCAAAATCTGCTTCATTAGATCAAAATGAACGAGATGAGATTGCGATGATGCTTTTACTAGTGTCCGAAAAGTGCAATCAAGCAGTGAAAGATATAAGAGAAGCACGTGATACAGGTGTAACAACAATTACAAATATAAAAGATTCAGGGATTGAAGAATTAAATGATTTAATTTCCAAGTATGGCATACGCTTTGAGGATTTAAATGTTCTGAAATCTAGAGTAGATCAATTATTCGATTCAGGAAGCTTGCCTGATGCCAATACTGAAATAACGGATATTCGTATAGGATATGACGGAAAAATTTATTCAACAGCTGGAAATGCGATAAGAATACAGATTTCTAATATTATGGAAATGATATTAGATAACCATTTTTATACACCTTTATTAATTGATATAGATTCTGAACTGATAGATGAAGAAAATAACATATTGCAAGCAGATTGGCGATATAAAGTTGAATAGGTGAGATTATGAGACAAGGAACAACACCGACAATTGTTATAAATGTTAACAATATAGATTTAAGTGAATTAAAAAGTGTTTACATTACATTTGAGCAAGATGGACATCTTTTAAGAAAAGATATGTCTCAAATTGAAATTGAAGATGATGAAATTAGAATCACATTAACACAAGAAGAAACACTTAAATTCAAGAAAGGGATAGTTAACGTACAATTAAGAGCTATAACACAAGATGGGTTAGCGATAGCAAGCTCAATAGCTACAACTACAGTACATAGAATCCTTGATAAGGAAGTGATTACATGATTTTAATGAATCAAGTTACGTTGGATGTTCAGGATGACTCAGAACAGATTGATATAGAAGTAGATGGAAATAGTGATGATTTGAATTTAGAAGTCAAGGAACAATATGGAGGAGGTACATCCGATTACAACAAGCTAAAGAACAAGCCTAAATTAAACGGTAATGAAATCATTGGAGAGGTTGAAGAAATAGACCCAACAGTTCCAACGTGGGCGAAATCGGAAACAAGACCGGTATACACTCCGGAAGATATTGGAGCTATGGCAGAAGGTTCTGTAACATCTGTATCAACATCCGAACTAGATGAATTATGGAATAGTCTATAGGAGGTAAAAGAATGGCTATTGAATATTTAGATAAGAGTGGATTGACGCTCTTAATCAGTAAGATTAAATCTGAATTAGGTGGGAAAGTTAATGTTGTAAGTGGTAAAGGCTTATCGACAAATGACTATACTAATGCAGAAAAAAACAAGTTAAGTGGTATCGCAAGTGGTGCTCAAGAGAATGTAATTGAGTCGGTAAAGGTAAATGGAACGAAATTAACACCAAGCTCAAAAGCCGTAGATGTTACAGTACCAACAAAGGTATCACAATTAACAAATGACAGTGGATTCCAAACATCTACGCAAGTAGATTCAATCGTGACAGGCAAAGGATATCAAACGCAGACACAAGTGCAATCATTGATTAATTCGGCAGTTGGAAATATTACATCTATTAGATATGAAAAGGTAACGAGTTTGCCGCTACAGGGTTCAAATGGCGTTATCTATTTAGTTGCACATTCACATGGGACACAAGATATTTATGATGAATATATTTGGTTAGCAGAAACAAAGACATATGAAAAGATTGGTAATACAGACATTGATTTATCGGCGTATGTTAAGAGCTCAGAATTAACTGCGATTACTACAAATGATTTAAATACAATGTGGGGTTAGTATATGGCTTTCGTATTCAAAGACAGAGCTTCTATTCAGTGGCTTGTCTCGAAAATAAAGTCTGTAACCACATCACATAATGCACTAAATGAAATGGTTATGAATAACCACTTTACTACAAATTTGAACGCAACAAGCGCTCAAGATTTAGTGGATGAAAAAGGAAACACAATCCTAGCTGATTGGTCTTATGAAGTAGCAAGTGGAGAAGTTGGCACGGATTGGAAGTATAAAGTCAAGGAGGAATAACATGGGAAAACAAGTCACGGAATTAGATGCATTGCCTAGTTTCACTGATAATAGCTTATTGCCTGTACACAATGGCGCAGGATTAAAAAAAGGTTTATTATCGCAACTAGCAAACTATTTAGGAACAAAATTCAGTAATCCGAATTTATTGATTAATCCGGATTTTAGAATCAATCAAAGAGGTGCTACAAGCTATGAAAAACAAGGCTATTCAGTAGACCGTTGGAAAATTTGGAATGTAACAGTTACGCCAAATACAAATGGAGGTATTACAGTCAAAAGTGACAAATATGATGATTCCGGAAATATTCTACAATACTTAGAGAATGCGACGGAAGGTGATTCTACATTATCGTGCTACGTGACATCTGTAAGCGGAACGGTAAGTATGGTTGCAGATGATAATTCGCAAGTTGTATTGAAGCAAGGATTAAATGTTGTACATACAAGTGCTAGCACAAGAGCCTTTATAATCTTTTTAAATCAAGGAGCTAGTATAACTCTTAAATGGGTGAAATTGGAGCAAGGCAAAGTGGCAACTTCATTTATTACTCCTAATAATAGTGATGAGCTTGATAAGTGTCTTAGATATTTTGAATCCGGTTCATTAGATACTGCACCGGGATTAGCGATTCAACCAACTGTATACATTAGGACATATATACATCCAAAAAGAATTAATCCTACTCCTAAATTTAGTGGAGTTCTTTCATTTGAAATGAACGGAACAGGAAAGGCCTTATCATTAACTTATATCGGAACTGATTTAAATACAGAGTGTTGCACGTTTAGATTTAAACCAAGTGAAGCAACGCAATATGGATTAGGCTTTTGCAAGAACTTTGCCTATGAGATTGATGCCGAGATTTATTCATAAGGAGGAACTATGAACAACGAATATAAAGTATACGTATCCTTACAAGACGGATACATCACATCTATTAATTCAGAAATCTTTTTATCACAAGAAGAAATTCAAGCAATGACAGAGATTGACAAAGGACAAGGAGACAAATACGCACACGCTCAAAGTCAATACCTAGGAAAAGGATTAGTAGACGAGCAAGGAAGATATAACTACAAATATGTGAATGGCAAAGTGGTTGAGGTTGTAGAAGAAGATAAACCAACAATCGAAGAGCCAAAAGCAAAGCCTACTGAGCAAGAAAAGATTAACGCACAATTAATGTTACAAATTGCACAGTTAAAAGCTCAATTGAATGGGGTGAAGTAGTATGAGTTATGAATTAATCAAATCGTATTATGAATTAGGTTTATTTACAAAGAGCGATTTAGAAATCTTTGCTTCTATTGGATGGATTAGTGTAGAACAAATTGATTCTATTATTAATAAATAGGTGATGTTTCTATGAGTGGTGAATATCTTAGTGTTATTATTTCTGCATGCATGCTTGTAATTGCATTTATTACGTATAATCGTGGCACACGCAAGATGGATGGAGAGCAAATATCCAATATGGCATTTTTGAAGAATGAATTGGAACATATTAAATCGGATTTAGGTGATATTAAAGATTCAATTTCAGAAATAAAAAAAGGAAGCAATTCAATGGAAGTGGAGCTTTCAGAACTAAAACAACAAATAAAGACTTTGTTTAATCGTGTAGAAGCGTTGGAGGAACGTAATAAAAATGGATATTAAAGATGCAAACAAGAAACTTCAGAATGTAGAAGAAAAAGTAGATAATATTTATGGTTTTTGTTCAAAATTAATTGAAAGAAACTATAAAACAAGTAGAACGATTATTACGGTTTTAATCCTAGTGATTATTGTTCTTTATTCTACTATTGTTTGTCGTGGTTATTGGAAAGATGATCATGTGAATAATTGTTCTTGCGAAGCTAATTCAAACCAACGAATTTAATTAAGGCGGTGGTTTATATTAACAAAGCTAACAGATTAAAAGAAATACGTCCTAATGATGCATTAATACTTATCAAATCTGTTGGATTAAGAAAGAAATATGAACAGGTTTTGATTATGAGATACGTGTATGATATGTCATGCACGGAAATTGCAGATGCATTATGTGTGGAAGTACAAACCATAAGGAACAGAGTATGCAAAGCAAGAAAAATGTTCGATAAATATGTGAGCAATCTATAATGGTTGCTCATTTTATTTTGGGTATTTTATGAGTATTATTCGAGTATTAAATTATTTGTTGCGTAACCATATAATTAAAGCGTAATAAAGAGGTGGTTGAAATGTATAACAATTATAATCCAGCACAAGCACGAATTGACAGTTTGATGCAGCAAAGACAAATGATAGATCAACAAATTCAGCAAGTACAACAGTATGCAAATATTCCACCTATCAATATTAATAATCAGATTACACCACAACAACAAGGTAATTTTGATTTTAATGGAAAATGGGTGAATGATGAGAATGAAGCTAGAAACTTTGCGAATGCAAATTTACCAACGATTTTATTTGATAACAATAAATCTATTTTTTATATGAAATCTTTAGATGGAACATTTAAAAAATTTAAATTTGAAGAAATCACGGAAGATGCTTCTAACAGTATAGAAAATCGTGTAAATGGAATCGAAAAGAAATTAGATGATTTGATATGTGCATTAAGCAAACCACCAAAACAAGCTAATGAACAGCCAAAGAAAGGAGCACAAACAAAATGAATCCTTTAAAAAGTATTATGGGTAATATGAATCCAATGAATATGATGAATATGGGAAATCCCCAACAAATGTTAATGAATATGTTGTCACAGAAAAATCCACAAGCATTTCAACAATTTCAAATGCTTATGAACAGTGGCCAAAATCCACAAATGATTTTAAATCAGATGATGGGTAATTTAAATCCACAACAAAAGCAACAACTTCAACAAATGGCAAAACAGTTTGGAATCAGGTAACAACGGCTAAACCGTTATTATAGAAAGAAAGGAGAACATATATGATGGAAAACGGAATGGGAATTCAACCAACTTACAACTTAGCTGAAAGAGATGACGGCTTTGGAAACGGCGGAGGTTGGTGGATTTGGATCTTGCTAATCTTCGTATTATTTGGATATGGAGGATATGGCAACGGAAACCTAACAAATGATTCTTTATTAAATGAAGAATTCATTAAACGAGACATTTTTAACACAAACACAAATGTATCTCAAACAGGTTGTCAAACTCAACGTGATGTATTAGAAAGTCGCTATACGAATCAGTTAGGACTTCAAAACTTGCAAGCTCAGCAACAAGAATGTTGCTGCAACACTCAACGAGCAATTGATAATGTAAATGCTCAAAGTTTCAAAAACACTTGTGACATTACAACAGCAATCCACTCAGAAGGTGAAGCAACACGTGCGTTGATCAATGCAAACACTATGCAAGAATTACGTGATCGTTTAGCTGATCGTGACCGTGATTTATTGACGGCTAATTTCCAATTAAGTCAACAGGCACAATCAGCAGCTATCATTAGTACTTTGCAACCAACACCAAAACCAGCTTACATTACATGTTCACCATATTACGCTTACAACAACGGATGTGGATGTAATGGATACAACAACTTATAATCTAGCACATATGTGATTAGGCAATTGCCTTTGGATTTAACGGGATAGTCGAAAGGCTATCCCTATTTTAATAGGAGGATAAAAGAAATGATTAATAGTATTGCTACGGCTGTTCAGACAGTCGATAATTCAAATAATGTATTGTTTCCTACAGATCGTGTAAGAAGTAAATCCTGCCAGTGTCCATGTAAAGGTTGGCTTGCTCATGATCTAGGAAGTGGATTGTTTACACTAACAAAGCCAGGTATCTATGAAGTAACTTATACTGCGGATATTACGAGTGCAGCGGCAGGACAAGCTTCTTTAGTGCTTGAACTAAACGGAGAAGCAATTGGTGGAACACAATCTATTTATACTGTTGCAACTGCAAGTGCGTATGGAAATGTAAGTGGAGACACTCTAATTCAAGTTCCATGTGGTGCATCTTATACAATTGCATTAGCAAATAACAGTGGTTTAGATCTATCTGTTCAAAACGCAAATATCATCATTAAAAAGATTGCGTAGGTGAAAAATATGCATAAAGCAATGGAAGTTAATGAGAAGATAATGCATGAGTCAGTAAACATGTTAGAGAAATATGGATATGCAGAATCTTATTTCCATGCATTATCTCAAGCTTTAGATAATATCAAAGACATTGAAACTATAGAAGCAATGAGAAATAAATATCAAATTGAGATAGGAAAAGATGGAGTTTCAACTGTAGCCCGATTAAAAGAAGATAATGATGGATATAATATTCATGATCCAGAAACAGAAGATATTGTTTATAAGCTTGCAGAACATTTGAAAAAATATAAAGCGTTCAAAGAAGAATATGTGCGTACAAAAGGTGAGATGGATTTAGAAAAGTCTCATCGTGAATTAGATAAGACTATGAAATGTATGCAACAAATCGTAACTATGATTCATGGATGCGTTGATTCAGATGAAGAAAAAACAATGATTAAGACACATATACGAGACATGTTTAATATGTATCAATAAGGCCGTTAAATACGGTCTTTTATTTTGTACAGTGTACAAACGATTTAAATACTATCATTAGGATAGGAGGTATTTGAAAATGAAAAAATATAGTAAAGAATGGTGGATTCAATATGGCTATTATGCAAGTATTAGAGCATTAAAAACAATTGCTCAAACTGCTGTTGGTGTTATTGGAGCATCTGCATTATTGGAAGCCGTTGATTGGCGAGTTGTAATTTCATCAGCGGTTTTGTCAGGCATTGTTTCGCTATTGACTAGTATTGGCGGATTACCTGAAATTAGTGTACCGGAGGAATAATAATGAATGATGAAGAAAAAGTAGTAGATTATGAGAATCTATCAGAAGAAGCAAAAGAAGAATTAAGCAATGGCAAGGAAGAAGGTGTAGATGAAGAATGTCGTATTCCGGATTAGCAACATATTGTAACAGAACATCACAACATTATGATGGTCGTTTTGGATATAAGGTTTGTAAAATCACTCCACACTACATGGCTGCGGCATGGAGTGGTAAACAATGTGCAGATTATTTTGCACGAAATACTCGTCAAGCATCTTCCAATTATTGTATTGGAATTAATGGAGACATTGCATGCAGTGTTGATGAAGAAAATGCTGCATGGACAAGTTCAAATTGGTTGAATGATTCTCAATCAATTACAATTGAATGTGGAAACATTAATAACGTAACTGGAGAAATGACGCAAGCTACTTGGGATAGCTTGGTGAATCTATGTGTTGATATTTGTAAACGATATGGATTTAGATTGAACTATACAGGAAATTCTAGCGGATCATTGACTATGCACAAAATGTTTGCGGCTACATCATGCCCTGGAGCATGGTTGGAAGCACGTATGCCACAATTGGCTAATGAAGTAAATGCAAAGTTAGATGGAAAGGTTGAAACACCAAAACCTACAACTCCAAGTGGAGAAAAATATTCAGTTAATTTACCTATCTGTACAAACACATTGAGTGTGAATTGCTACGGAACTTCTACAGTTAAAAAAGGTGATTGGTCAGGTGTCATTGGTAGAGTAATTAAAGGAACAAAATATCCATATCGTGTTGATCGTAATGGAGTAGCGATTGGATGGACTAATGATGCTGGTATTGATACAGACCCACATACACCAGTTGGAACAACACAGTCTAGCGCTGAAGCTATCGACCAAATCTTGCACGAAGGCAGCTATGTTACTTCTGTACATATGAAAATTGGTAATCAAGGCTTGAAAAAGATTGGTGATGATTTATGTTGTTACTTATCTCAATTAGGCGGTTGGTTTCCAATTCGATTGGTCGACAAAGTGCCAAACTCAGACGGATATAATGACAATGTGTTGCATACCACAAATGCAGTAGTCTATGTATCTAGAATCAGAGTCGATGCAGTGAATGTTCAAAAGAATATTGTCAAGATTGGTGGCGTTTGGGTTGACCCAACACCATTAACAGAAATTGAATAAAATAAAAAAATATAAAAAATTGTTTGACATAATATAGTTTATACTGTATTATCTTTCTTGCGTGAAGCAGTGAGGTACATTTTGGGGTACAAAACAACAAAGTGCTATCAAAACACGTAGATAATGATGTAAATAACATCAAATATCAATAGATGTGAGGTATTAATATAATCCCCTCATCTGCTCCATTTAAAATTAAATATTGGTCCAGTGGTGTAGTGGTTAACATGCCTCCCTGTCACGGAGGAGATCGTGGGTTCGAGTCCCATCTGGACCGCCATTTAGAAATTTAAGTCATCTTAGGATGACTTTTTTCTTTATGTTGACTATTATTTTGTTTCTTAGTTTAATAAACCTATGATTATTAATGCGAGTGGAAGAACAGATATTGTAGCATATTATATGGATTGGTTTGTGAACCGCTGGAATGAAGGGTATTTTGATGTAAGAAACCCTTTTAATCCAAAACTTGTCAGTCGTATCTTTGTATCTGATGTAGATATGATTGTATTTTGTACAAAAAATCCATTGCCATTGCTTGATACAATACATTTATTTTCTGTACCCATTCAGCTACAAGTTACCATCACTGGATACTTTAAAGATATGGAACCTCAAGTACCTGACAAAGGAGAAATCATTGCGTGTGTTCAAAAACTGTCTTCTTATCTAGGAAAAGAAAATGTATGTGTGCGATATGATCCAATTCTTTTGAATTCCAAATATAATGTTGATTATCATGTTCGTGCCTTTAATAAATTATGCACAATGTTAAAAGGATATGTATCTAAAATAATTGTCTCTTTTGTGGATGATTATAAAAATGTTCGAAATAATCATTTGGATTATCATGAACCCTCTAATGAGGAATATCTTAAGTTAAAAGAAGCTTTTGAAAAGAATGATATGAAGATTGTTAGTTGTATGGAAAATAAATATCATATTGGTGATGAAAAGGATTGCTGCATCAGCATTAAATATGCCTTTGAAAGAACAGGCAAGCTTTTTAAAGAATGGAAGGCAAGAGATTGCCATTGCGTGAATATGGTGGATGTTGGTGCTTATAATTCATGTTTACACGGATGCAAATATTGCTACGCCAATTTTGATTCCAAACAAATTGTATCAAACTATAAGATGCATGATGTGAACTCTAGTTTATTGATTGGACATTTGAATTTGGATGATCAAGTCAAAATACGAAGAAAATAAAATGAGTGAAGCTAGTTTATTTTGCTTCACTCATTAATTTTGTATAGATTTTTGTTAGTTGCTCTTTTTCATCGTTTGTCATTTTTCTTTCGGTCGCATCATGACTTTCTATTGTTCCTTCATGTCCATCAATGACTTTTCCATTCTTTACAACTAGCACTAGAGGAACATACAAGGTTAGAACATCCTCATCGTTATTTGACATATAATCTTGGATATATGGTTCAATAATCGCTTTTTGATCATCTGTATAAAGACGATTCTTTTCTTCGTCTCTTACTTTTACATATTGGATGTCGATCCCATTGTCTTTTGCGACTTTCTTTAAAATGGGTTTAGCTTCTTTGCACCAAGGACAACTTGAAAATCCGAAATATAAAACACCCGATTTTTCTTGAGTGAAGTATTGAATGGCTTCATCAAAGCTAATTTCATTAAAATTTGTTTTAGTATTGTCTTTTTCGTTGCACTTTTCTTCTTCGCTTGTTACATCACAAGCTTTTTTTGAAGTCGAAGTTGTACTCTTTGTTGGTGCTTGACACGCACATAATGTAAGAGTTAAAAGTATAAGTAATATTTTTTTCATGTTCCTAATATACAAATAAAATAAAAAAAAGTAAATAAAAAAGCTTCGATTTCTCGAAGCTTAAAAATCTTAGTGGGGCGGCTGACGCGATTCGAACGCGCGAGTGACGGAGCCACAATCCGCTGTGTTAACCAACTTCACCACAACCGCCATGTTTGCTTGACGCTTAAATAATATACCATGTGATTCTGTACTTTGCAAGCAAAAAAGTAAAATAAATTAAAAAAAGTGTATTTTTTTTCGTATAAGAGTATATGAAGGTAAAAGAGATGGAAGTGGAACAGCGCCCACGAGAAAAAGCGCTACGCTATGGCTTAGAATCTTTGAGCGATTTAGAGTTGGTTGCCTTGATTCTTCAAAGCGGGAATAAAAATCGTTCCGTATTCGAAATTGCATCCGATGTATTGAAAGAAAGTGAAGGTTTATCAAAAATAATGTCAATGCATGTAAATACATTGATGCAGATTCAAGGAATACGAGAAGTTAAAGCTTTACAGCTTCTGGCAAGTGTGGAACTCAGTAAACGTGTCATTAGATCAAAGGTATATCATGCCTCCATTATGAGACCTGAAGATGTGATTGAATGGTTTGAATTTGAGTATGGCTCTTTGCCACAAGAATGTTTTATTGCTCTGTATTTAGATACAAAAAGTAAACTCATTTCTCATCGTGTTTTGTTTAAGGGAACATTGAATGAAAGTGTAGTACATCCTAGAGAAGTGTTTAAAGAGGCTTTTCTTCAAAACGCAAACTCCGTTTTGATTGCCCATAATCATCCTTCTGGTGATTGTACACCATCCAAAGCAGATTTTGAGGTAACCTATAAAATGGTTCATGTCGCAATGACAATGGGAGTGAATTTAATTGATCACATTATTGTAGGACAAAATCAATATTATTCGTTTAAAGAGCATAAATATCTCGATTGAAAGAAGGAGGCTTTATCGCTATAATATAAGTTAGTTTGGGGGATATTATGCGTAAATTTACTCGAATTCAAAAAAGATTACTGACGACAATTGTCGTTTTATGTATACTAGCATGTGCAATGTTTGGCTTAAGACAAAACTCCATCACGAATATTGGATATAGTGCATGGACATATTTAAAGTATGGATTGATTCAATATCCGCTGTCTTCAATTGGAAATGCAGTTAATGATTTTGCGAATCTTTGGCATGCTTATGATGATAATGAATATTTGTCAAAACAATTGGCAGAACAAAAGAATTATCAGACGGCATATGAAGATGAAAGAAATAAAAATAAACAACTTGAAGGGTTGCTTGAAATGAAAGGCGGATTTGGGGATGCTAAAACAATTAGTGTATCTGTTTTAGAACGTTCAAGTGATTCGTGGTTGCAGACTGTGACGATTTCAGCTGGCAAAAAACAAGGGGTAGAAAAGAATATGCTTGTGGCAACAAGTGATGGTGCCATTGGCTTGGTTGAAAGTGTTCAAACAATGACGAGCACTGTACAATTGTTGACAAGCCAACATTTAAGTAATGATATTGCGATAAAGATGTCTTTGGAAGATGGTACAAGTGTAGAAGGTGTTTTACAATCGTATGATACAGAAAAAAAGGCATATCGAGTATCTTTATTTGACAATGATGCGATTGTCACAAAAGGACAAAAAGTTGCGACAAGTGGTAAGGGTGGAAATTATCCGAGTGGAATTTTGATAGGTGAAGTAAAAGATGTATCTTTAAATGATGACTCCATTATTTCAACTGTCTATGTATCACCTGTATCCAATATGAAAAGCTTTGACTATTGTCTTGTGATTGGAAAAGAGGAGAGTAAATGATAAATAAGGAACGTTATTCATTTATTTTCTTAGCCATTTTAGCTATGTTAGATCAATTGATTGCTTCTTTGTTTGGCGTTGATTTTACATATTCCTCACTATCTTTAGTTAGCCATCTATGTTTTTGTGGATGTCTATTAGTAGTGTTTCATGAAAGAAGTTTAAATCGGTTTCTATATGCTTGTTTATGTGGCCTTTGTGTGGGAATGTTTTTTACTTCAGACTGGCTTGTTAAGATGCTTTTGTTTGGCTTGTTTGGCTGGGCTATTGGCTTTTTTCAAGAAGCGATGGATCAAGATCACTGGGTACAATTTGGGATTGTATTCCTAATGATGTTTGTGAATGATTTAATTTGTTTTTTTGGCGCAAAGATCTTCGGATATCTCACAATGAGCTTTGTGAAATGGTTTATTCACGTTGAAGCTTTGACATTGATTTTTAATGGTGTGGCTATATTCGTGTTGATCTATATTATTACAGTATTCATGCGATATGCGACAATCAAAGATATTCGATTTAAGCGGATGGAAAAGTTGAAAATGCAAAATATTCGAAGGAAATGAGTCAGGGATTCGTTTCCTTCTTTTCATATATGTTAAAATAGAAGAAAAGAGGTACGCGTATGAAAAAACTATTATTATTAGATGGAAACTCCATGCTATTTCGTGCATATTATGCAACGTTATATACACATAGAATGACTACATCCAATGGCATTCCAACCAATGCGGTTTATGGCTTTGTGATGATGTTGAACAAGGCAATTGACACTATTGAACCAGATAAGATTTTAGTGGCTTGGGATGCAGGAAAACCTACGTTTAGACACAAACAATTTGAAGCGTATAAAGGAACACGAAAACCATTGGATGAAGAATTGATTGTTCAATTCCCAATTGTTAGAGAATACTTGGATGCGGCTGGAATCAAACGTTATGAACAAGAAGGTTATGAAGCTGATGACATTATTGGAAGTATGGCCAAATGCTGCAAAGATGTTCAAACTACAATTCTGACTAGTGATCGTGATTTATTACAGTTGATTGATTCAAGTACACATGTTCTTTTGATGAAAAAGGGCTTAAGTGAAATGGATCTAATGGACGAACAAAATTTAATGGATACGTATGGAATTACTCCAAGTCAAGTTATTGATATGAAAGGATTAATGGGTGATACAGCCGATAATATTCCAGGCGTAGCCGGTGTTGGTGAAAAGACAGCCTTGCGTTTATTGAATCAATATTCCACTGTAGAAAATGTTTATGCTCATATTGATGAATTAAAAGGAAAATTAAAAGAAAAGCTAGAAAAAGATAAAGATAATGCCTTCATGTCTTTAGAATTGGCTACTATTTATACAAAGATGGAATTGCCATTTGAATTATGCGATTGTGAGTTTACAGGAATTCAAGATAATGTGAATGCATTCTATGAAAAATATGAAATGCGATCATTGGTAAATCGTACGAAACAGACTAAAGAGGAAAAATGGCCTTTAAAAGAAGTGGACCATTTTGAATTTGAAAATATGGATGACGTTATGGTTATGCCAGTATGTACTCAAGAGCCTTATTTAGATCAAAAATTGTATGGTTTTATGATTCCAAAAGATAAAACTGTTTATTATATTTCAGTAGAAAACGCATTAGAGGATACAAACTTTAAAACATTGTTGGAAACAAAAGAAGTGAGTACATGGGATACAAAGGAAATGATGCATCTATTAGATCGCTATGGATTTAAATGGAATACTTTTAGTAATGACTTGCATATTGCTGGATTCTTATTGAATTCTACCGCAACAGATAGTGATGCAGTCTTAGAAGCACTTCAAATTCACCTTCCAGAATCTTTCCATGATGTATCTAAGAAGACAAAAGAGGAGCCTGCTTATAGCTTGGAAAGAGAAAAGGCGATCTATCATAGTTTGACTCAGCAACTATATGAAAAAAAGGATAAGCTTCGTGCTTCTTTAAAAGAAGAAAATGTATTGTCTTTATATGAAGATATTGAAATGCCATTAACACATGTCTTGTTTTCAATGGAACAAGAAGGTATTTCGATTCAAGAAAGTTTTTTAGATGAGTATGGAGCTTTATTAAACGAGAAATTGGATGCTCTTGCTCAAAAAATCTACTCACATGCAGGTATGATTTTTAATATCAATTCACCAAAACAATTGGCGAATGTCTTATTTGATGAGTTGAACTTAAGTTCAGGTGGAAAAAAACGTTCAACATCTGCAGATGTATTAGAGAAGCTTCGTGGAAAACATCCAATCATTGATGATATTCTTGAGTATCGAAAAATTGCGAAGGTATCCAGTACATATATTGATGGTTTGAAAAAACATATTCGTTCGGATCAAAAGATTCATACTTCTTTCAATCAGACAATGACACAAACTGGAAGACTTTCAAGTAGTGAACCAAACTTACAAAATATTAGTATTCGGGATGAGTTAGGTAAAGAAATTCGTAAGGCGTTTGTCGCCGAAGATGGCTATCACTTATTGTCTGCTGATTATTCGCAGATTGAATTAAGAATGTTGGCACATATGGCCAATGAGGATCACATGATAAAAGCGTTTAATGAAGGTTTAGATATTCATACAAAAACGGCAACTTTAATTTTTAGTTGTTCACCAGAAGAGGTAGATGAACATAAAAGAAGAATTGCCAAGACAGTTAACTTTGGCATTGTATATGGACAAACTGAATTTGGTTTATCTTCACAATTAAATATCACACGAAAAGAAGCGGGTGAATTTATGAAGATGTACTTTGAAAGTTATCCTCAGATTCACGAATATATGAATCAATTGATTGATTTCTGTAAGGAACATGGATATGTCGAAACATTATTCCACAGAAGAAGAGAGATTCCTGAAATCAACGATAAGAATTTTATGACACGAGAATTCGGTAAGCGAGCTGCCATGAATGCACCAATTCAAGGTAGTGCAGCCGATTTGATCAAGATTGCGATGTTGAAAATGGATCAAGCTTTAAAGGATGCCAATGTAAAATCAAAAATGCTTCTTCAAATCCATGATGAATTGATTTTCTTAGTGCCAGATGAAGAATTGGACTTGATGCAAAAACTTGTCAAAGAAACAATGGAAAGTGCAATGGAATTAAAGGTTCCATTAAAGGCAAGTATTAGTGTTGGAAAGTCATGGTATGAGGCAAAATAATGCCAGAAGCACCAGAAGTACAAACCGTATTAAGTACGTTGGAAACACAAATTAAAGATGTTTCAATTGAAGATGTATTGATATATTATCCTAAGATTATTGATAATGTAGAAGTAGAAACTTTTAAAAATCAATTAATTGGGCAAACATTCCATTCATTTAATCGATTTGGAAAATATTTAATTTTTGGTCTGGATGACTATGATCTAGTTGTTCACTTAAGAATGGAAGGTAAATTTTATCTTTATAATATGCTTTGTGAGAATAAACATATTCATATAGTATTTAAATTAAATAGTGGAACCTATATGTCGTATCATGATACAAGAAAATTTGGAAGAATGTATTTGTATCCTAAAAAAGAAGATATTCATGCATATCCTTGTTTTAAAAATGTTGGATATGATTATATGGATGAAAGAGTGAATGGAATGTATTTCTATACTTGTGTTCATTCGTTAAAACGAAATTTGAAATCCTGCCTGTTAGATCAATCGATTATGGCAGGTGTTGGAAATATTTATGCGGATGAGATATGTTTTGCCTCAGGATTAGATCCAAGAAGCCGCGCCTCAAAGCTTTCAAAGAAAGATTGTGAGAAAATAGTTTTTCAGACAAAGCGAATCTTGCAGGGTGCTACACGTTTTGGCGGAACAACCATTCGTTCTTATACCTCAAGTTTAGGGGTAACGGGACGTTTTCAACTCTATTTGAATGTACATGATCAAACACAATGTAAAGTGTGTCATCATGCTATTAAAAAATTAACTGTATCACAAAGGGGGACTTATCTATGTCCAAATTGTCAAAAAAGAAAGTAATAGGAATCACCGGATCTATGGGTTCAGGAAAGAGTGAGATTTCTCGATATTTAAGAAAAAAATATCCTGTTTTAGATTGTGATCAGGTCAATGCGGATTTATTAAAAAAGGGAAATTTGGGTTATCAGAAATTAAATGATTTGCGCATTGTTGAATTGGATTCAAATGGACAAATCATTAAGGAAAGTTTAGCTTCATATATGTTTTCTAAGGCAGAACATAGAAAACAAGTGGAAGCCATCTTGCATCCTTTGATTTTTGAACAGATGCATAAATGGATTTATGAACAAGAGAGTTCGATTGTCTTTGTGGAAATGCCAATTTTATTTGAGATTTCTGCGCAAGATCATTTTGATTCAATATGGTGCGTTGTGGCTGATTTAGATGTAGCCTTATCGCGCCTACAAACCTATCGCAATTTTACTAGGGAACAAGCTTTGGCAAGACTTGTATCACAGATGAATCCGGAAGAGAAGATGGCAAAAAGTGATATTGTACTGCAAAATAATGGTACGGTAGAACAGCTGCATAAACAAATAGAAGAAGCATTAAAAGAGGAGAAGGTACATGGCGATTGAAGTGCGTTGCATAGAACATTTATCTGTTGAACAAAGACAATCTTTGCATTTGTTGTATGGTCCTTTGATGGGTAAAAGTTCAATTTGTCTATATGAATTTTTAGGTTCTATTCAAAATTCTGTTGAATTAGAAGACGTATATTTACTGTTGAATATAAATGCTTCACAATTTGATAAGGCACGAAATTATTTAGAGCAATATCATTTAATTGAAACCTATGTTCATGAAGATGACATGTTGATTTTATTGTATGCTCCATTATTACCAGATAAATTTTTATGTCACGATACGTATTCAAGATTGTATTTGGCAAGTGTAGGATCAAAGTGTTTTGATAAAATAAAGGCAATGCTTCATAAAGATAAGACGATTTCTTCTGTATATACCAAAGTAGAAAGTCCTTTGGATGTTTCAATTTTAGATTCGTGGAACGAATCTAAAGAGATTGCGTACGAAAAGGTGAAACCGACAATCAAACAAAAATATGCTTTTGATTTTGCGACACTCTTCAAAGGGATGGATCGGGTTTTTCCGGTACGTTATCGAACTAATGAAAATTTAGATCGTATTGCACAGATGGCACAAATATATGGAATTGATGCCAAAGATATGCGTAGATACGTGCAAAGAAGTATTAATCCTTCAACACATGTATTTGATTTGGACAAATTAAAAGAGATGGTTATGCGTAATCGTAAGGTTATGGAAACAAGTAAAGATCCATATCAGATGCCACCTGTTAAATTTTTGCAGAATAAACAAAATGGTATTCCTGTTGTGAAATCGGATCAGGCATTGATTGAACGTTTATGCACACAATTCCAGCTTTCAGTTGAAGTTGTGAATACTTTGATTGAATATACTTTGCAGCAAACACATCAACAATTTTCTAGAAATTACGTTGAAAAAGTTGCGGCAAGCTGGGTTCGCCTGGGCGTGGATTCTAGGAAGAAAGCATTGGAAATTATCAACCAAGCGCCAACAGAAAATAAAAGAGAGAAAAAAGAAGAAAAGGTTGTACTTGATGAGAAGTTCTATACGCAAAAGGAAGAAAAATCAGATACGCAAATCCAACAGGAGATGTTAGAACTTCAAAAGATGTTGAAAGAAGGTAAGTTGTAGTGAATTTAAATATTAAACTTTCAGAAGAGCAAATGATGGAAAGACAAAAGAATATTGCCCGTTTAAAAGAGAATGAATGGATTCAAATATTTCTTGAACAGAATCATTTAGATGCATCTTTTGTAGAAGAAAATAGTGGCGTTTTGTTGCAGTGGATCAAGAGTGTGAGCGCATGTAGAAACTGTAAAGGATTGGATTATTGTGTACAGAAGATTCGTGGTAAGGCTACAAAATTAAAAATTGACGATTCTGGTTTCTTGAATGAATATTATGCTTCTTGTCAGTATGAACAAAAAAGAGATCAGCAATTGGCTCATCAAAGTAAATTTCGCTTTTCTCATATGTCTTTAAATGATTATTTAATCGATTTAAATGATGCCTGCTTTTTAAGTGCTGCCAAAGAAAAAGATTATATGGCAGCTTATACCCAAAGTGTGAGTAGTATACCACTAAATCAAGGTGTGTATTTATATGGAAATCCAGGGACTGGAAAGTCTTATTTAATGAAGGGAATCTGTAATTACTATGCCAAAAATAATAAGAGTGTTTCTTTTGTACAGGTTCCATTATTGATTCAGGAATTGAAACAGTTTATGACAGATAATGAATATCGTCAAAGGGTGATGAACCATTTACGCTACAGTGATGTTTTGGTTTTAGATGATATTGGAGCTGAAAGTATTACGCAATGGACGCGAGATGAAATCTTACTTCCTGTTTTAGATGAGCGTATGAATAAAGGAATGAAAACATACTTTACATCAAATTATTCAATGGAAGAACTAGAACAGCAGTATCGTCTTGTGAATAAACCGAATAATACAATTGCGAGTCTAAGAATTCTAGAAAGAATTCGTACTTTGTCCAAACCAGTTGAATTATCCGGAAAATCACGTCGTTAGTTAATAATTTCACTTTTCAAATTAGGCGTTATGGAGTAGAATAGTTATGACAGAAATGTTTAAAGGAGGAATAGAGTAATGTTAGTATCTGCTACTGAAATGATCAACAAAGCTCACGAAGGGCACTATGCGATTGGTGCTTTCAACATCAATAACTTGGAATGGACAAAAGCTATCTTAGCTGCTGCTGAAGAAGCTAAATCACCAGTTATGTTAGGAGTATCTGAAGGTGCTGCTAAATACATGTGTGGTTTCAAAACAGTTGCTGCTATGGTAAAAGAAATCCACGATGCAATGGGAATTACAGTTCCTGTAGCTTTACACTTGGACCACGGTTCATATGAAGGTGCAAAAGCTGCTATCGAAGCAGGATTTACTTCTGTAATGTTCGATGGTTCTCACTATGCATTCGAAGAAAACTTAGAAAAATCAAAAGAAATGATCGCCTTAGCACACTCAAAAGGATTATCAATTGAATGTGAAGTTGGTGGAATCGGTGGAGAAGAAGACGGTGTCATATCTGCTGGTGAATTAGCTGACCCTCAAGAATGTAAAACTATCGCTGACTTAGGTGTAGACTTCTTAGCAGCTGGTATCGGAAATATCCACGGTAAATATCCTGCAAACTGGGCTGGATTAAACTTTGATCGTTTAGAAGAAATCCAAAACGTAACAAACGGAAAACCATTAGTATTACACGGTGGTTCAGGAATCCCTCGTGAACAAGTTCAAAAAGCTATCACATTAGGTGTTTCTAAAGTTAACGTTAATACTGAATGTCAGTTAGTATTTGCTGAAGCAACTCGTAAATACATCGAAGCTGGAAAAGACCAAGAAGGAAAAGGATACGATCCACGTAAATTGTTAAAACCAGGTGCTGATGCAATCACAGCATTATGTAAAGAAATGATGGAAAACTTCTTTGGTTCTGCTGGAAAAGCTGAATAATTAAAGTTTTTAAATAAAGCAGGCTTTAAGCCTGCTTTTTGCATAATTTGGAGGGGAAATATATGAAGTCAGTTGAAATTAATGATTTATTGTCTTATCACTTTTATGGAAATTTAAAAGTGAAAGATGGAGTAAAAGTCTTTGTTGATGGAGTAGCAGCAGAAAAAGAAAATGCTTATGAATATACTTTAAAATGCGTAAAGGACGATAAAGTATATGATTTAACTTCTTATGGAAAAGAATCCGGTTTTTATATCGAAAATGAAAATTCGATTCTATTCTGTGGAAATCGTAAAAATATTGAAAAATCTACTTCTTTATATCGTTTATCTTTAAATGGTGGAGAAGCCAAAGAAATTGCTCGCTTTGATAAACCAGGAATGAATGTTTTGGGATATTTAAACGAGAATACTTTGGCTTTTATGACTAAAGAAAAACTTGTTGAAGAAGAAAGTGATTATGAAGTGTTTGATGAGATTCCTTTCTATATGAATGGTCAGGGAATCACCAATAAACATCGTACGCATTTATATACATATAATTTAGACACAAAAGAACTTGTTTGCGTTACAGAAGGTACTTTTGATGTGTCAAACGCAAAGATTCATGATGGTGCTTTGTATTATACAGGACAAAATTGGACAAGAAAACAAGCTTTATATGAAAATCTTTATAAATATGATGGTTCTGTAAGTACAGTTGTAGATGCTAAGGAAAGAAGTATTCAAAGTTTTGATTTTGTGGATGGTAAATTGGTCCTTATCGCAAGCACACATGAAAAATATGGTTTGAATGAGAATCCAAAATTCTTTGATCAAGACTTTAATTTAATTGCTGATTGGCAAGAATGTGTTGGAAACAGTGTAGGTACAGATTGTGCTTTAGTTGCAGGTAATGCGACTCTAGTAAATAAAGATGCGTTATATTTTGTTTCTACGATCTATGATCACAATAATTTGTATAAATTAGAAAATGGAAACATTGAACTTGTATTTGAATGGCCAGGAACAATTCAATCTTTCGCATTTGAAGATGACACATTATATTTTATTGGAGCTGATGTGGCAAGTCTTCAACAATTGTATAAAGTTGTAGATGGTAAAGCCGTTCAATTATATGATTTTAATAAAATGGAAGATACATATGTGGCAGATCCTGTAGAAGTTAATTTTGGTGAAGATTTAACAGGATGGGTATTATTGCCTAAAGATTATGATGAAACAAAAAAATATCCGGCTATTTTAGATATTCATGGTGGACCTAAAACAGTATATGGAAAAGTGTTCTATCATGAAATGCAAGTATGGGCAAGTAAGGGATACTTTGTATTCTTCTGTAATATTCATGGATCAGATGGACGTGGCAATGAATTTATGGACATCCGTGGAAAATATGGAACGATTGATTATGATGAATTGATGCAGTTTACAGATACAGTCTTAGAAACATATCCTCAAATTGATTCAAGCAGAGTTGGTGTAACTGGTGGAAGCTATGGTGGATTTATGACAAACTGGATCATTGGTCATACGGATCGTTTTGCGTGTGCTGCTAGTCAAAGAAGTATTGCCAACTGGATTTCATTCTCTCAGACAAGTGATATTGGGCCATACTTTGCACAAGATCAACAATCTGCTACATATGATGAAAATCCAGAAAAATTGTGGTGGCATTCACCATTGAAATATGCGCGTAATGTGAAAACACCAACATTGTTTATTCACTCTGATGAGGATTATCGTTGTCCACTTTGTGAAGGCCTACAAATGTTGAATGCTTTATTGGACCAAAATATTGAAGCTCGCATGTGCTTGTTCCATGGTGAAAATCATGATTTATCACGTACGGGACTTCCTCAACATCGTTTGCGTCGTTTAAATGAAATCACAAATTGGATGGAAAAACATTTAAAATAGATGGCTTTTGGAATTTACAATATTTTTCTAGATTATCCGGATTGAATAGGCTATAATAGATAGGCATTACCTTGAAATGGGGGAAAATGAATGGAAAAAGTCATTAAAATTGAAGGTGGACATGATTTAAATGGAACAGTACGTATTAGTGGTTCAAAGAATGCGACTGTGGCTTTAATTCCAGCATGTGTTTTAGGAAATGAGCCGGTTACAATTTATGGTGTACCTAATATTTCAGATGTACAGTCTTTGATCGTTTTATTAAATGAACTTGGTGTTTATGTTGAAAAACGGGATGAAGAAACATTATATATAGATCCTACTCATATGGAAAATATTCCTATGGTATCTAAAGCTGTTTCTAAATTAAGAGCAAGCTACTATTTTATGGGAGCTTTGTTAGGAAAATTTGGTCATGCAGAAATTAAGATGCCTGGTGGATGTTACTTAGGTCCAAGACCTATTGATTTGCACTTAAAAGGGTTTGAGGCTTTGGGCGCAAATATTCAATATGAAAATGGATGTTATATATTGGATGCGAAAGAATTAAAAGGAACAAATATTTTCTTAGATATTTCGAGTGTAGGGGCTACAATCAACATTATGATGGCAGCTGTTTACGCAAAAGGTAGAACGGTTATTGAAAATGCCGCGCGTGAGCCTGAAATTATTGATATCGCAACATTATTAAATAAAATGGGTGCTAGAATTCATGGTATGGGGACAAGTACTCTTGTGATTGATGGTGTTGAATATTTAAAGGGCTGTATTCATGAAATCATTCCAGATCGTATTGAAGCAGCAACTTATGTGATTATGGCAGCCGCTATGGCCAATGACATGCGCATCGAAAATATTATTCCTCAACACTTGGAAGCCATTGTTATGAAACTTCAAGAAGTGGGAATCAATATGGAAGTTGGTTCGGATTTTATTCATGTATTTAAAACAGATAAACCTTTGAAACGTACAGAAATCTTGACAAAACCATATCCAGGCTTTGCCACAGATGTTCAACAACCATTTACTGTATTATTAACACAATGTGAAGGCCAATCTGTAGTAACAGAAACAATTTATACAGAACGTTTCAAACATTGTGCAGAGTTAAATAAGATGGGTGCTGACATTGATGTACACACACCAAGTGCGTTTATCAACGGGAAGACAAAGTTACATGGTTCTAAAGTAACTGCAACAGATCTTCGTTGTGGTGCTGGGCTTGTCATTGCAGCTTTAATGGCTGATGGTGTGACAGAAATCCATGATATTTATCACATTGATCGTGGTTATGATAACTTGGACGGAAAGTTAGCTCATTTAGGAGCCAAAATGTGGCGTGAAGAGGTAGAAGATTAAAAGGTGTATGGTGACATACATCTTTTTTCTTTGTATAATCATCTTATGAACATGATGGAAATAACAGCGCAAATGCGCGAAAATAAAAAAATAGAATTCAAAGATCAATTAAAAATCGTCATTTTATTATCTGTGCCTGCAATATTAGAACAATTAGTTGGAACGGCCATGAGTTATATTGATACAGCTATGGTTGGATCACTAGGTTATAAGGCTACGGCAGCCATTGGTGTTGTTGCCAGTACAACATGGCTTTTTGGAGGAATTTGTACAGCTGCGGTATTAGGTTTTTCAGTGCAGGTAGCTCAATATTTAGGGGCTGGTAAAAATAAATTGGCAAGACAGGTAGTATGTCAGTCGATTCTCTTTAATATTATCTTTGGTTTATGTATGGCATCAGTTGTGGTAGCATCCAGTTTTTATTTGCCAAAATTATTGGGGGCAGACCCATCAATTTGTAGAGATGCCACTTTATATTTGGCAATAGTAGGTGCTTTTATTCCATTTAATATGATGGCGATGTTACATTCAGGAATGTTAAGATGTTCAGGGAATGCCGTGCTTCCAAGTCTTATGAATATTTCAATGTGTGTATTTGATGTTATTTTTAACTATTTCTTTATTTATATACTAAATTTAGGCGTTGCCGGAGCTGCACTAGGAACAGGAATGGCGCAATTGGTTGTAGGCTTTATCTTAATGTATATTGTAGTCAAAAAGGAAAAATCATTACGACTTCTAGGTGATGAATCGTGGAAATTTGATAAAGATATCTTGAAGAATGTAGTGAATCTTTCAATTCCAGCAGGTCTTGAAAGAGTGACACTATCTTTAGCTCAAGTTGTGATGACGGGTGTCGTTTCAGGAATGGGTGCAATCAGTGTAGCTATTAATTATGTGGCTGTTTCAGCAGAAGGATTATGTTATTTGCCAGCTTATGGAATTGGTGGTGCTGCAACTACATTGGTTGGACAAAGTATTGGAGCCAATCGAAAGGATATGGCAAAACGATTTGCGTATTTAACAACCTTATTATCTTTTGTTCTAGTGATATTTATGAGTGTTATCATGTTTGTGTTTGCACCATTTTTGGCTTCAACACTAACAAATAGTCAAGAAGTTATTGATGGAGCTAGTGAGTGCTTAAGAATTGTTTCTTTTTCTGAACCATTATTTGCGATTAGTATTGTAGTCATGGGGGCATTACGTGGGGCTGGAGATAGTAAATGTCCTTTTGTTCTAAATGCGTTGAGCATGTGGGGAATGCGTGTTTTACCAATTATTATTTTCACAAAACGATATGGTGTTATTGGTGTATGGGCTACAATGACTTTCGAACTGGTATTTAGGGGTATTATATTCTTGATTCGTATGGTTCGAGGCAAGTGGTTAGATCAAAATTCAGTTAAATAAAAAAATTGAGTGGAATTTCCACTCATTTTCTTATTCACCAGGATTTGATTTTAATACTTTACCTGTATTAAATAATTCAGCGGCTCTTTTAGCAGCTTCTAAACGATCTTCTTCGTTTTTATAATCAACATGAACTGTATAGCAGCCACAATCCATGCATTGTGCATAGAATCCGTTTCCTTCTTCTTCTAGAATCGAACCACCTTCACATAGAGGGCATTCGTGTAAATCAACTAATTCATCAATGTTTTGCATAAGAATCCTTCCTTCTTTTATTCTTATCTATTGTACAATCAAATGCTAAGAAAGTTAAGAGAAATTTAAGGTTTAATAAAGGAATGAAATGATATAATACATCGGTAACAATAAGGGGATGTTATTATGGATCAAAAGGATCGTGTCTTTACACCTGCATTTGTTGCGAATTTATTTTTGATTGCAGGAACTGTTTTCTTGCTTTTAAAGGGGAAAATAAACGCATATGTAGGGTATGATGGTGCGATGCATGATGGTACTGCCTTACTGCTGATTGGCTTAGCTTTAGTATGTATTGGCGCAGGTATTTGGATCATGGTATGGATCAATAAGAGGATGAATCGTTTGTGATTTATCCTTTTATTATTTTCTTGTGATAATTTCATTTTCTTAATACAATAAATATATAAGGAATAATTGTATGAAAGATAAACGAAAAAGACATATTTCAAAAATGATACGCTTTTTAATGACGGTTTTAACCAGTGTTTTGATTGTGCTGATTTTAATCATCATTTTAATGGTATCTCGAATTCAAGGAACGGCTCGCGTTGTCAATTATGCAGGATTGGTACGTGGAAAAACACAGCGAATTATTAAATTGGAAGATGCAGGAATGCCGCAAGATGAAATGATTGCGGATGTGGATGGATATATTGAAGGACTTCGTTTTGGCAGTGAAGAATTAGATTTGGTTTCGTTAGATGACAAGGCTTTTCAAGCTAAAATGGAAGAATTAGATGCGTATTTTGATACTTTAAAACAAGAAATTGATCTTGTTCGACAAGTTGGATATGAGAATACGAATATTATTCAAAAGAGTGAAACTTTCTTTTCTCTATGTGATGTGGCCACAGGGCTTGCAGAAACATATGCACAAAGAATCGCAACACGTTTAGGACAATTTGAAGCGTTGACAATCATTGATATTGTAATTCTCATCTTTATGATTTTGTATGAACTTTTTAAAGCTTTCCATTATGCGAAGGCGAATCGAGAATTAAAAAGTAAAATATATTTAGATGAAGCTACAGGATTGCCAAATAAAAATAAGTGTGAAGAGATTTTAACTTTAGAAGCTGAACAAAATATGGCAATCTGTGTGTTTGATTTAAATAATCTTAGAATCATCAACAATCAACAAGGACATGAAAGAGGGGATTTATATATCAACTCGTTTGCGAAAAGTCTTCGTAAAGGTGTGGATGAAAATCAATTTGTAGGTCGCTGTGGCGGTGATGAATTCATTGCCTTTTTTAAAAATGTGACAAAGGAAGATGTAAAAAGAAATTTAGAAAATATCAAAAAAGAATGTGCTAAATGTTCAGAAATTCCATTAAGTTATGCGGCTGGTTTTGCGTATTCAAATGATTTTTCAAAATTAACAATGCGCGAATTGTTTTGTCAGGCGGATAAAAATATGTATATTGATAAAAATCAGGCGAAAATCAATGAGGCTACAGAAAAACGTGATTTGATTCTTCGTGTTATACAACAATTAAAAGATAAAGGGTATAATTTTTCGGATTGTATTTATTGTGATGCCAAAATCGATGCATATTTTACTTTACGGGCTAGCTATTCCTTTTTCTTAGCAGAAGATGGCATCTATTCGGGTGCAGTTGAGCAAATTCTAAATGAATTGTTTGAAGAGAATAAGAAGGAAGAGTATCGTCATGTGTTACAGCTTGACTATTTAAATGAGTGTCTCACAAAGGAAAATCCTGTATTAGAAATTTCATATTGTCATCAAATTAAGCGTACAAAATTAAAAGGGAAAATTATAGCCGTTTATTTAGATAGCGATGAAAAGAATCATCTGCATCATTTTGCGTTAGGCTTTAAAATTTATTATGACACAATTGAAATGGATGAGAAGCAACAATTGATGCGTTATTATGATCAGTTGAAACAATCTATTTTAGAAAACGATCATTATATTGAAGCTTTGATGGCAATGGCACAATCAATTTTCTCCGTGAATTTAACGCAGAATCAAATCGATGGTATTTACGACAATTATATGTGTGCAGATAAAAAGCCGAATTTACCATGTGATTATAATGCATATTTTAAACAAATAAAAGCGAATGTGTTAGAGGATTGTTTGGGAAGCTTTAGCGTTGTTGAATCGAGTCAAAGCCTTTTAAATCGATATAGAGCAGGGGACAAACATGTTACGGTTGAATATCAGATTCAAATGCCAAATCAAGGTGTGATCTGGATTCAAGAAATGATATTGATGAGTGAAGATGTTATGTATGATATAGATATTCAAAAGGAACGTAATATAGTACGTGCTATTATTTTGTTCAGAAATACATCGGCATTTCATGAGAAAGAAGATAGAGAAAAGAAAAAGTTACAACTAGCATATCAAAAAGTAGATTTAGAAAGTAAAGCTAAAACTGATTTTATGAATCGTATGAGCCATGATATTCGTACGCCAATCAATGGTATTTTAGGTATGATGCAGATTATACGTAAAAACTGGGGTGATATGGATAAGTTGGATGATTCTTTAAATAAGATGGAAGTTTTGACAAAACACTTAAATGAATTGGTCGAAGATGTTTTGAATATGTCTAAATTAGAATCAGATCATATGGAGATTGTGAATGAGCCATTTGATTTAAATGATATGGTTGAAGAGTTGAATAGTTTGATTGATGCCCAAGTATCCCTTCAAAATATTACATATCACAATCATATGGAGAATGTAGTCCATACGCATTTAATTGGGGATGCGTTACAACTTAGAAGAATTCTTGTAAATCTATTAACGAATGCCATTAAGTACAACAAACCGAATGGTACGATTGATGCATTTGTTCGAGAAGTGTCTAGTGATAATTTACAAGCTACATTTGAGTTTGAAATCAAAGACACAGGAATTGGTATGAGTGAAGATTATATTGAGAATCACTTGTTTACGCCGTTTTCACAAGCTAAACAAGATGCCAGAACAAGATATGAAGGAACTGGTTTAGGTATGTCGATTGTGAAAGGCTTAGTGGATAAGCTTGGTGGAAATATTGATGTCAAAAGTGAAGTGGGTGTAGGTACACAAATCAAGGTCGTTCTTACTTACCAATTGGATACATCTAAAAATGAAAAACAAGATACTTCAAAATTGGATTTAAAGGATAAAAGAATTCTTTTAGTAGAAGATAATGAAATCAATATGGAAGTGGCTGAGTTTTACTTGAATGCCGTACATGCTAATGTACATAAGGCATGGAATGGATTAGAAGCAGTTGAAAAAGTTAAGGAACAACCCAATCAATACTCTTTAATTTTAATGGATATCATGATGCCAAAAATGAATGGGGATGAAGCGGCTAAATGTATTCGTAAAATCAATCCATCCATTCCAATTGTCGCCATGAGTGCACAATCAGAATATAGTATTGATCAAACAATTATGAATGATTCAATCTCAAAACCGATTGATGAACAAAAGCTTAATCATATATTAAGTAAATATGTGGCATAGATAAAGACTTGATTTGAATTCAAGTCTTTTCTAGTATATGCAACTGTAAATTGATAAATTGACAAGTCTAGTTGGTGGAATGCAATCGCAAATTTTAGTAAACTTTGGCTAAGGAGGAAGAATTATGATTCTAGCTGATAAAATAATTGAAGAAAGAAAAAAGAATGGGTGGACACAAGAAGATTTGGCACAAAAACTAGGCGTATCTAGACAGTCGGTTTCAAAATGGGAAAGTGCTGGTGCTATTCCGGATTTAAAAAAGATCATTCAGTTAGCTGACTTATTTGGAGTGCGTACAGATTACTTATTAAAAGATGAAATGGAGAAAGAAAAAATAGATACATCATGTGATACAGATTGTGAATTCCATCGTGTCACAATGGAAGAAGCAAATGCATATATGAATGAAAAGAAAAAAGCAGCACCTATGCTTGCGAATGCGACAACATTATGTATCCTAAGTCCAATTCCTTTATTTCTAGTATCAACTTTCAATGATGGCTTAGCCATTGGAATTGCATGTGCCATATTATTAGGTATGGTTGCACTTGCAGTATTTATCTTCATTAAAAAAGGAATTAAATTGAGTCCTTTACAATATTTAGAACAAGAACCCTTTGAAACAGAATATGGTGTAACAGGGTTTGTCAAAGAAAAGAATCAAAACTATCAAGAACATTATTCTTTCTGTCTAGCATGTGGTGTTGTTCTATGTATTTTATCTGTAATTCCGTTGATTATTGCAGGTTGCACGGAAGCATCTGATTATGTGTGTACATTATGTTTAGCTGTATTACTCATTTTGGTTTCCATTGGCGTGAATATTCTGATTCGTGTTTCCACAATAAAAAGTAGCTATGATACATTGCTGCAAGAAGGTGACTTTACGAAAAAAGAAAAGCTCGCAAAGAAGAAAACTGAAACATTCACAGGTGCATATTGGTGTCTTGTAACAGCTGTTTATCTTGGTTGGAGCTTATGGACAAAACAATGGGATATCACCTATATTATCTGGCCTGTTGCAGCTGTCTTATATGCAGCCATGTATGGAATTATAAGAATGGTCATGAAATTAGATAAATAAAAAGATTGTACGTTACTTGTACAATCTTTTTTAGTCGTCCATTTTAGATACTTTATTAAAGATCAGATATCCAATCACAAACATGATGGAGAGAGCGGCAACACCTAAGTTTTGTTTACCCGTAATCTGTGTTACAACACCAATCAACATAGTTCCTAAAAAGCTAGCACCTTTACCACAGATATCAAATAGTCCGAAGTATTCACCACTGGCATTTTCTGGAATGATTTTTGCAAAGTATGATCTAGATAAAGCTTGAATACCACCTTGGAAACATCCAACCGCAACCGCTAATATCCAGAATTCCCATTGTTTATCCAATTGTACGGCAAATAAAGCAATTAAGAAGTATGCGATGATCGCAACCTTAATCAATGAAGCCGTATCTTTTGTTTTGGATAATACAGCGAATGTTAAACTTGCAGGGAAGGCAACAATTTGCGTCAATAATAAAGCTAATAGAAGACCAGTTGTATTTAATCCTAAACTTGTTCCGTAGGCGGTAGCCATATCAATAATTGTATAAACACCATCAATGTAGAAGAAGAATGCAAATAAGAATAAGAAGACTTTCTTTTGTTCTTTTGCCTTCATTAAAGTGTCTTTCAAACGAGCAAATGTATCTAATGCAGGATGTGCTTCTGGTTCAATATAGTATTTTTGTTTGTAGCTTTTTACTAAAGGAAGTGTAAAGGCAATCCACCATACAGCATTTAAGATGAATGCGATCATCATGGCTGTCTTTAATGTCATGCCCATTTTGTCATACATTAATACAAAGACTAAACTAATAATAAATGGAACAACACTACCGATATATCCCCATGCATAACCTTTTGAACTTACGGCATCCATTCTTTCTTCTGTAGTAATATCTGTAAGCATTGAATCATATACGATCAAAGATAAAGAATAGGCAACTTTGGCAGCAATAAATAGGACTAGAAATGCAAACCAAGAACTTGGAATCCAGAAACAAGCTAATGCTAATGCACCTAGCATTGCACAAGTTAAGAAGATTTTTTTCTTGTGATCTTTATAGTCAGCCAGTGTTCCAAGAATTGGACCAGCAAGTGCAACAATTAATGTTGAAAGACTTGCTGCATAGCTCCAATAACTTAGGTAGTTGTGTTCGGCTACACCTTGTGAGCTTGAAAGATAATTAAAATAGATAGGAAGAATTGTCGCGACTAATAAAATAAAGGCAGAGTTTCCCATGTCGTAACAAATCCACTTGAATTCAAGTTTTGTTAATTTGTTTTTCATTTGATTTACCAACTTTCCAAAAATAATTATAACAATCCCATGTATTGAACATGTTAACTATTCGTTAATTTAATGATATATGTTTTGTCTCGAATAATCTACAACAAAGTGAACATATTTTGTAAGTTGTCGTTATTTTCATTTGAATACATGAAAATAAATGAAAAATGAGTATAATAATACTGATAATAAAATAAAATGGAGGAGATTATGGGTTATCGTATAGGATTCGACATTGGAAGTACAACAATCAAAGCGGTTGTTTTAGATGAAAATAACCAAATCTGTTATAAAAGTTATGAAAGGCACAAGGCGCAAGTACGTCAAAAAGCTTTAGATAAATTAGTAGAATTAAAGAAATATACAAAAGAACCATTTAAATTCGCAATCAGCGGATCAGGGGCTTTAGGATTAAGCGAACAAGGAGAATTGCCTTTTGTTCAAGAAGTATTTGCGAGTGCGACTGGAGTTAGTAAATTATACCCGGAAACAGATTGTGCTATTGAACTTGGTGGAGAAGATGCGAAAATTCTTTTCTTTCAAGGAAGTGTAGAACAAAGAATGAATTCAACTTGTGCTGGGGGTACAGGAGCTTTTATTGATCAAATGGCTACCTTATTAAATATGTCTTTGGAAGAAATGAATGAAGCTAGTTTAAACTATCATCGTTTATATCCCATCGCATCTCGCTGTGGTGTGTTTGCGAAAACAGATATTCAGCCATTGATCAATCAGGGTGTGGATAAATGTGATTTATGTGCCAGTATTTTTCAGGCGGTAGTGGATCAAACCATTACTTCACTAGCACAGGGAAGAAAAATTGAAGGAAACATTCTGTTTTTAGGCGGACCACTTTACTTTATGAGTGGATTAAGAAATCGATTTGTTGAAACTTTAAAGTTAAGTGATGTACAAGTAAATTGTCCTGACACAGCCATTAACTTTGTGGCTTTAGGAACTGCCATTTGTGCAGATCAAGAATATACATATGATGAATTGTATAAGGCTTTAGAAGATTTGGTGCATGCACCGGCTAAATTAACTGAATCAAAACCTTTGTTTGAAAGTGAAGAAGACTATCAAAAATTTATTGAACGTCATAAATCACATGATGCGAAGTATGCAGATTTAAAAAATTATGCAGGTAAAGCTTATTTAGGAATTGATTCGGGTTCAACGACCACAAAACTCGTTTTACTCGATGAAAACGATGCAATTCTATATGATTCTTATACATCAAATAAGGGAAATCCATTGGATGTTGTATTAGGGGATTTAAAGAAAATTTATGAAACAAATCCAAATATTAAAATCTATGGATCCTATGCGACAGGTTATGGCGAAGAATTAATGCGTCATGCTTTCCATTTGGATGGTGGAATCGTTGAAACAATGGCACACTATACAGCTGCTCGATCTTTCAATCCAGAAGTAGACTACATTCTAGATATTGGTGGGCAGGATATTAAGTGTTTTAAAATTCGTGATGGACACATTGATGATATTGTATTGAATGAAGCTTGTTCAAGTGGATGTGGTTCATTTATTGAAACGTTCGCAAAATCATTGGGGTATGATGCAAAAGAATTTGCGACACTTGGATTAAAATCGAAACACCCTGTTGATTTAGGAACTCGTTGTACAGTGTTTATGAATTCAGGGGTTAAACAAGCCCAAAAGAATGGGGCAAGTATTGAAGATATTTCGGCTGGACTTTGTAAATCTGTTGTAAAGAATGCGTTATATAAAGTTATTCGTGCAAAAAATAAGGACGATATTGGAAAGCATATCGTTGTGCAAGGTGGAACTTTCCAAAATGATTCTGTACTTCGTTGTTTTGAACAAGAACTTGGACTTGAAGTCATTCGACCAAGCATTGCACCTTTAATGGGGGCTTATGGAGCAGCTTTATATGCGAAAAAATTACATCGAACAAGAAGCAATATTTTGAATTATGAACAACTAGTTAAATTTACGCATAAATCACAATCTGTTGCTTGCCAAGGCTGCAACAATCATTGTTCATTGACAATTAATACATTCAATGATGGAACACGCTTAGTTGCAGGAAACAAATGTGAAAAAATGGTGCATAATTTAGACACAAAGAAGGAAGAATTACCAGACTTATACAAAATCAAAACGGACATGTTGAATGCGCAAAAGAAAAAATTTAAACATGATAAAAAAATTGGTATGCCTTTAGTTTTAAATAACTATGACTTATTGCCTTTCTGGACGCGTTTCTTTGATAGTTTAGGCTACGAAATTGTGTGGTCAACACCTAGTACTAAAGAAATGTATCATTCAGGACAACAAAGCATTCCTAGTGATACGGCATGTTTTCCTGCTAAAGTTGTGCACGGACATATTCAACAATTGATTGATAAAGGTGTGGATGTGATTTTCTATCCATGTATGACCTATAATGTAGATGAACATCAATCGGATAACCATTATAATTGTCCATTGGTTGCCTACTATCCAGAAGTGATTGCGGCCAATATGGATTTTGATAAGACAAAAATTGTATATCCATTCATTAATTTTGATCATGATGCGACATTTGCGAAGGCCATTCGTATGCATTTTGAAAAGGTGGGTATTTATTTTAGCGAAAAAGATATTATTATTGCGAAAAATGCAGCTACAAATGAGTATGAAGCATTCCATGAACAATTAGTAAAGGAACATCGAAAAGCTGTAGCGTATGCACGCGAAAACAATCATCCAATTATTGTGCTTTGTGGACGCCCATATCATTTAGATCCACTGATTAATCATCAAATGAATCAGTTGTTGACGCAACTTGGTTTTGTGGTTGTTAGTGAGGAAAGTGTCCCTCGTCAAAAGAATCATAAAGTGAATGTTTTAAATCAATGGACGTATCATGCAAGACTTTATCAAGCAGCACATTATGTAGTTGAGAATAAAGATATGAACTTGATTCAACTTGTAAGCTTTGGATGTGGTATTGATGCCATTACAAGTGATGAGGTTCGAGATATATTAAAGGATGGAAATAAATTTTATACTCAAATCAAAATTGATGAAATTGATAATTTAGGTGCGGCAAAAATTCGTTTGCGTTCGTTGAAAGAGGCGATTGGCCAACAGAAAGGAGCATAAAATTGAGTTTAGAATATACATTATTTAATTCCGATATGAAGAAGGATTATACAATTTTAGTTCCTTCTATGCTTCCTATTCACTTTCGCTTATTGACACCTGTCTTTGCGAAAAGCGGATATAAATTAGAAGTTTTGACAAATGAAGGGGAGCAAGTACGTGAAGAAGGTTTAGCACATGTGCATAATGATACTTGTTATCCAGCGTTGTTGGTTATTGGACAGATGATTGATGCGTTAAAAAGCGGAAAATATGATATGGATCATGTAGCCTGTGCTATTACACAAACGGCAGGAGGGTGTCGTGCAAGTAATTATCTTTCTTTATTGAGAAAAGCTTTGGCTATGGAAGGATGGCAACACATTCCTTGTTTATCTGCCAATGCGAATGGTCTAGAAAAAGGCAGTAGTGTTGAATTTACAATGCCTTTGATTCTTCGCATTCTTTATGGAGCTTTATATGGTGATGCTTTAATGTGGTTAAGCAATCAGGTGAAGCCTTATGAACTTGAAAAAGGAGCTACAGATAAGGCGGTAAATCAGTTTATTGATGAATTGATTCCAATGTTTGAACATGGATCTTATAAACAATCAAAACGTATTTATAAAAAGATGTTGGAAATGTTTAAGGCGATTCCACAAGATCGTACTCAGACAAAGATTCGTATTGGAATTGTTGGGGAAATTTATATGAAATATTCTCCATTAGGGAATCAACATTTAGAAGATTATTTGATTGAAGAAGGTTTTGAACCCGTTCTATCCGGCGTGATGGATTTTGCACTATATTGTGTAGAAAATTCAATTATTGATTATGAGTATTATCATATGCACGAAAAAAATCACTATATATACAATATAGTAAAAGATGTGATTATGCGTATGCAGAAAACATTTAGAGATATAGTAAAAAAAGATGGAACTTTTATTGCACCAGACGATTTTAGTGAAGTCATTGATAATGGAAAAGCATTTATTGATCCAGGTGTAAAAATGGGTGAAGGTTGGCTTTTAACAGGTGAAGTTGTTTCACTTATTAAATCTGGCGTTACTAATGTGATTAGTGCACAGCCATTCGGTTGTCTGCCAAATCATATTGTTGCCAAAGGTATGGTTCGTAAGATTAAGGATGAATATCCGAAAGCGAATATTGTTGCGATTGATTATGATCCAAGCGCATCAAAGGTAAATCAGGAAAATCGTATTCGATTGATGTTGGCAAATGCAAAGTTAAGTGAAGAAATGAAGGCAAGTATATGATGGAATTTGTATATGCCTATGCCTACTTTGTTTTGTATGCCTTTTTAGGATGGGTTTGTGAAGATTTATATTGTGGAATTCCCGCAAAGAAATTTATTAACCGAGGCTTCTTTTATGGTCCGTATTGCCCAATCTATGGAGTAGGTGCTTTACTGGTTTTATATCCTTTATTGTTTGTGAAAGATTATCCTATACTTGTGTTTGTTTTAGGTGTCATTATTACGAGTACTTTGGAATATATTACAAGTTGGGTAATGGAAATTTTATTTAAAACAAGATGGTGGGATTATTCGGAAAGATTTATGAATATTAATGGGCGCGTATGTTTGTTGAATTCCACTTTATTTGGCATTATGTCTATTGTGGTGGTTTATATCATTCATCCTGTAATTCAAGATATCGTAATGGATATTCCTTTTACGGCATTGATGAGTTTTTTATCGGCTTTTACAATTGGATTTGGTATCGACTGTGTATTTACTGTACTTGCCTTACTTCGTCGCAAACAAGTATTCCAGAAAGTACAAGTTCAAATGGAAGCTTTCAAAAAGGATTTCGAAGCCGAAAGTCAATTGCGTGTTCAAGAAGCGCAAGAAGCTTTCCAAGAATGGATGTTGTCTCGTCCTGATTTATCCCAGCGTATAGAAGAATTCCAAAGCAGTTTGGACAATTTCTCTTTAGAAGCAAAAAAACATATTTCAAAAGCTTTCCCAGAACGTCGTATTTCTACAGAAATTCGTAATATTGTAGCGGATGGTAAATTAGCACTTGAAAGAAGACGATTAAATGCGAATAAGCAAGCTGAATATTGCGAATTAACAAATATGGTTATGATTCAGGATGAAAAGGGGAATGTGTTAGTTCAAAATAGCAAAAATCCAAATGGATATACATTGCCAACTGGTCATATTGAACTTGGTGAATCATTTGTACAATCAGCAATGCGTGATGTGAAAGAAAAAACTGGTTTAAATGTTGAACAGTTATGTTTGTGTGGAACAAAACAATTTATCTCGAGTGATAATTGCAGACATATTGTTTTCTTATATAAAACAAATGTGTTTAATGGAATCGAAAATGAAGAATCAAAGTGGATTCCACTGTCAAATATTCATGATTATAAGTTGATTTCAGGTTTAAATGATGTTCTAGAAGTGTTTGAAGGAACAAAATATAATGAGCTTTACTATAATGCTCAATATCAATTAAAAAAATATTAGACTTTGTGGTTTACAAGCAAAGTCTTTTTTTGTTATAATAACTAAGCAGGTTTATGCCTGTTCTCTGCTTCGTAAGAAGCCAAAAAGACCAAAGGGAGGTGTACACATGAAAAAATATGAAATTATGTACATTGTGAATGCATCTTTAGATGATGCAGCGTTCAAAACAGTTTCAGATCGTTTACATGCAACAATCACTGAAAACGGTGGTTCAATTGACAAAGTAGATGACTGGGGTGTGAAAGAATTCGCTTACGAAATCGATCACATGAAAAAGGGACACTATGTAGTTATCAATGTAACTGCAAACAATGCAGGAGTTTTCGAATTCCAACGTTTGTCTCGTATCAGTAACAATGTAATTCGTGTTATGGTTGTTAAAACTGAAGGCGAAAAATAATCGAGGTTAAATAAATATGATTAATCGAGTAGTATTGGTTGGGCGTTTGACACGTGATCCTGAATTACGTAAAACGCAAAGTGGAACAAGTGTTTGCTCATTCACAATGGCAGTTGGTCGTCGTGTTTCAACACAAGGACAGCCAGATGCAGATTTTATTAACTGTGTTGCTTGGAATAAAACAGCTGATTTAATGACACAGTATTTACACAAAGGTTCATTGATTGGTTTAGAAGGACGTATTCAAACTCGTTCTTATGACAATCAACAAGGACAAAGGGTATATGTTACAGAGGTTGTCGCAGAAAGTGTTCAATTCTTAGAACCTAAAAATGCACAATCAGGTTATTCAGCTCCAAGCCAGGATTATGGAATGAATCAAGGTTTTGCTCAAAATACATATGCTGCTCCTGTACAGAATGGATATAATCAAAATCCATATTCAAATCCTGTGCAGAATACAAATAACGCATTTGATTCAACATTCAATGCAGATGATTCACTAGATATTGCTAGTGATGATCTACCATTCTAGAAAGGAAGGACTTACTTATGGCATTTAAAAAACAACGTATGGGTCGTAAAAAAGTTTGTTACTTCACTAAGAACAAAATTAAGGAAATCGACTACAAAGACGTAGAATTATTAAAACGTTTCATCAACGCTAACGGAAAAATCATTCCTAGACGTGTGACTGGAACTCGTGCAAAATACCAAAGAATGTTAGCAACAGCTATTAAACGTGCTCGTCAAATGGCTTTGTTACCTTACGTGGTTGACTAATTAGACTTCATATATTGAAGTCTTTTTTTTTATTTTATATAATAGTCGTATGATAAAAACAAAACAAATTACTAAAGGCGCGATGGTTTGCGCTATTTATGGAGCTTTATTATTTTTAAATCAACAGAGTGCATTGATGATTGAATCCAGCGCTTCTTGGATTTTTGCATTTCCTGTACTTATTTATACAGCCATGAATGGTGTTAAAATGGGCGCATTGGTTACCATATGCATGGGTTTGATGACGATGTTTTTTGGTGGCTTTACAACCTGGTTTTATAGTTGGACCTCATTATTAATTGGATTTATATATGGGGTGGGCGTGTTTAAACATGCTAAGAATATGACTAATTTTATTATTTGTTTTATTCTTTCTATTATAGCCAATTTATGCATTATTCTATTGTGGAGTACTTTGTTTGGCATTGATTTCTATGAGGATTTCCGCTTGATTTCACAATATATTCCTTTCATAAGCTTAAAAGTATTTACATACTTGATGATAGGATTACTAGGTCTATTACAGGCATTATGTATTCATTTAGTAGCATTAATGGTGTGTTTACGTATGCATATGGACATTATTCCGCCGCAACCATTATCTAAGGTACAAAGTCCAAGATGGATAGGCATAGGTTCTGTTGTGGTGTGGATTGCGTTCTTTTTTGTTCAAAATGTGATAGAATGTCCAACGGGGATCGTTGATTTAGCACAAGTTATTTTCTTTGTGGATTGTACCTTGTTATTATATTTTGGAGTTGTTTATTTTATGAGTTTATGTGTCAAATACCAAAAGAAGAAATGGTCATTTCTTTCTATTTTTGGTGCGTTTGTGCCTGGACTTAATTTATTGTGGATGTTTATGGGAGAGTTGGACTGTCTTTTACAGTTACGAAAAGAATAGAGGTTTTCTATATGAAACAGTTTGAAAAGTGGCGTAGTCTATGCATTACAGGTCTAGCTTTGGGCCTTATACTATCAATCCTGTTGTTTTTAAAGAAAGAATATATATATATGATTGCCGCTTTGATTGTATGGATTGTTTTTATCTGTGCTTTCTTTGGCTTTTGGAAATCTTTAAAAGAACATGGAATGAAGACGGAAGTAGATATTTCAAGAGTTTTAGGTAAAGATGCCAAAGATGCTTTGAATTTTGGTGATGTGGGTATCTTAACTTATAACGAAGAATACATTGTAACTTGGGCTTCACCTTTCTTTAAAGAGAAGGGTATTACGTTGACTAATAGTAAATTAACCAGCTGGATCAGTAATATTCGTACTTTGTTTGATGACGATGTGGATATGGTTATTGGAAAATCGGAAGGTCGAATTTACGAAATCACGAGAAAAAGAGATGCTCAAATTTTATATGTGAAAGATATTACAGATTACTATAATATGCGTCAGCAGTATTTGGACAATGAAATAGTGATTGGGTTGTTGCAGCTAGATAACTATATGGAATATCAGTCTTATGAAAATGAAGAAATCATGGCCCAAATCAATACACATTTAAGAGCTGCTTTAGTAACGTGGGCTAAAGATAATAAGATGTTTGTTAGACGTTTACGTTCAGATCGTTTTTTGGTGATTTTGAATAAAGAAATCTTAACGGAAGTACGGAAGCAGAATTTTACTATTTTACAACTTATTAAGGATGAGGCAAATAAATTAGATGTTTCAATTACGTTAAGTATGGCTTTTGCGTATGGATCAAATGATTTTACGGTACTCGATGATATGGTCAATGAATTGATTGAACTTGCACAAAGTCGTGGTGGAGATCAGGCGGCTATTCGTTCAAGTGGAGGAACGGTTCAATTTGTGGGTGGAAACTCAGAAACAAGTTCAACACGTTCTAAAGTTCGTGTACGCATTATGGCACAATCTATTCAAGAAGCTATTATGGAATCGAATCGTGTCTATATTGCAGGGCATGTTATGAGTGATTTTGACTGTATGGGAGCATGTCTAGCTTTATCTAGCTGGGTACATGCGTTAGGCAAGGAAGTATTTATTGTTTTAAAGGATGTTCCTAGGGATGAGCAGCTTCAAGAAATGATGAATTCATTTGTTACTGTCATTCAAGAAAGACATACTTTGATTACTCCAGATGAGGCGATGGATTCTATAGATTATAATAAAGATTTATTGATTATGGCTGATCATGGTATTCCTGCAATATCAAGTGTCAAAGAATTTGTGGATCAATGCAATCGTATCCTTGTGATTGATCATCATAGACGTAGTGATGCGTTTGTTAAGAATACTTTGTTGACATATGTTGAAAGCAGTGCAAGTTCAGCGTGTGAATTAATTGTTGAATTGCTTCAAAATATTCCAAATCATATTCCTATTTATGAAATGGAAGCGACGATTATGTATTTGGGTATTTTAGTGGATACAAATCGTTTTAAAATGCATACGGATGCCCGTACGTTTGAAGCAGCAGCTGCCTTACAAAATTGGGGAGCTAATACAAGTCGTGCTGAAAAAGCTTTGTGTGAAGACTATTTGTATTTCTCTATGAAGAATGCATTGATTCAGCAGGCAAAACCTTACTACAATCATTTTATGATTGCAGCGATTGACGATGAAACATTAGATAAGACGATGATGGCTCAGGTTTCACAAGCTTTATTATTGATTAAAGGCTGTGTTGCTAGTTTTACCATCGCAAAGGTAAAGACAAATCCGAATGCCGTTGCGGTAAGTGCTCGTAGTGATGGGTCTTATAATGTTCAAAAAATTATGGAAAAGTTAAATGGTGGTGGCCACTTTAGTGCGGCTGCTGTCGAAAGAGAAGGTGTATCCGTGCAACAGATGAAGGATATGATCTTAAATTGTATAGAGGAGGAACTTAAAAATGAAGGTAATATTGCTTAAAGATATTCGTAAATTAGGAAAGAAAGATGATGTAGTTGAGGTAAGTGATGGCTACGCAAGAAATTTCTTATTTAAGAATAAATCGGCGATTGCGTATACAAAGGGTTCTGCCAAAGTTTTAGATAAACAAATGGAAGAAAGAGCTGAACATGAGGCTGAGTTAAAAAAAGAAGCTGAAGCGTTGAGCGAAACTTTAAAGGGTATTACTTTAGAGTTTACTTTGAGTACAGGTAAAAATGGAGCTACTTTTGGTTCTGTTTCTAGTAAACAAATTGTGGAAGCTTTATCTAAAAAAGGGATTCGTGTAGATAAAAGAAAACTTCAATTGGAACAATCTATCGCATCTTTAGGTGTGACTCGTGTTCCTGTGGATTTATATCGTGGACAAGTGATTGGTGAAATTGTTGTTCATGTAAGTGAAAAGGCATAATATGTCGCGTGAAATGCCTAACGCAGTTTCCTTAGAACAATCAGTGCTTGGCTCTTTGATGGTATATCCTAAAGTCATTCAAGATTGTCAGGAACTTGATTTACATGCAGAAGAATTTTATTTGCCTTCTCATCAGCAGATTTATCAGGCTATCTGTACAATTCATGAAAATGGTCAGCCTATTGATATGAATACGGTGGTCAATCGTTTACAGGAAACAGATCAGTTAGAGTCTAGTCAAGGAGCAGATTATATTATTCGTTTGGCAGACTCAGCTATTTCGAGTGCAACATCAAGATCTTATATTGAAACGATCAAAAACAAGGCACAGCTAAGAAGGTTGATTTATGTTGCGGATAAAATTAGTGAAGAAGGCTATTCATCTGGCGAAGATATTGATACAGTTTTAGATGATGCGGAACGTTTAGTTATGGATGTAACTAGACATCGTAGGGGAAGCGAATTTGAATCAAGTGAAGAAATCGTTACTCGTGTCATTAATGAATTAAAAGAGCTTCGTACGATGAAAGGTGTAACTGGAATTGAAACGGGTTATGTCTTATTGGATCGTATGACGAATGGTTTTCAGCGAGGCGATTTAATTATTCTTGCAGCTCGTCCTGCCATGGGAAAGAGTGCCTTGGCTTTAAATTTTGCAGCTCAAGTTGCGAAACGTAATGAAGGAGCTGTTGCGATATTTTCACTGGAAATGCCTAGTGATTCGATGATGAAGCGTTTAATGAGTTCGGAATCTCAGGTATATTCGGATAAGCTTCGTAGTGGTAAATTGACAAATGAAGAAATGTCTCGTTTATATGAGGCAGGTTCACATTTGAGTGAAAGAAAGATTTATATTGATGACACAAGTAGTATCAAGGTATCTCAGATTTTCTCGAAGTGTCGTAAATTAAAGAGTGAAAATGGCTCTATTTCTTTAGTTGTAATTGACTACTTGCAGCTGATTACGGGAACACGTGCAGATTCTCGTCAACAAGAGGTTAGTGATATTTCGCGTAATTTAAAAATTTTGGCAAAAGAAATGGAATGTCCAGTTATTGCGCTTTCTCAGCTTTCTCGTAAGGTTGAAGAAAGAACGGATCATGAACCGCAATTGTCCGATTTACGTGAGTCTGGATCAATCGAGCAGGATGCCGATATCGTAATGTTTCTATATCGTAGTAATTATTATGATAAAGATAAGGAATCACAAGAAGAAACAGAAGTTGTTGATTTATCTTTGGCAAAACATCGTAATGGTGGTATTGGAAAGATTCAATTGGCTTTTGAAAAAAATATATCTCGTTTTACAAATTTAGAAGCCTCTGGAGATGATATTTATGCGCATTGATTTATTGTGTAGTGGCTCAAAAGGCAACAGTTGTTTGATTCGTCATGAAGATACGCAATTGTTGATTGATTGTGGTTCAACAAAAAAGTATTTGATGGAAAGCTTTAAAAAGGTTGGAGCTTGTGTTGATGATACAAATGGTGTCTTGATTAGTCATGCTCATTCGGATCATGTTTCGCAGTTAAAGCATTTTAAACATTTGGATGTGTATTCTTATTGTGATTTAAAGGATGCGTTAGATAAACATGATGTAGTACCAAATCAAAAGTTGATTATCAAAGATTTGAGTATTCAATTTCTAGGTTTGTCTCATGATTCGCCACATACAATTGGTTTTGTGGTAGAGTCGGATAAAGAAAAGCTTGTGTATGTAACAGATACAGGTTATGTACCCAATCAAATCAAACCGTATATTGCGAATGCAGACCATTATATCTTTGAAAGCAATCACGATGTGGATCGTTTGATGCATACAAAGCGTCCGATGTTTTTAAAGCAGCGTATTTTGAGTGATAATGGGCATTTGAATAATGAAGATTCAAGTTTAAATTTAACTTCCTTGATCAATGCGAAGACAAAAAATATTGTTCTTGCGCATTTGAGTGAAGAGGCGAATACGCAAGATCTAGCATTGGATACATTTTCGAATGTACTATTACGAAAAGACTTACATCCTTCTGGAATTGATGTAAGAGCGGCAAAGCAGTTTGAAATTTTGACAATTGAGTAGAATTGTTTACTGATTAAAAAATTGAATATCTATATAATTAAGCACTGGAAGATTTGGGGAAAACCCTTTCTTTCAGTGTTTTCTATTATGGACAAGGATGGTATAATTATGGCTATAAAGGTAGGTAATTTAAATGTTAAAAGTTATTGATCATCCGTTGATTAAGCATAAATTAACAGTTATGCGAAAAAAAGAAACGGGAACGAAAGATTTTCGTCAAAACTTAGATGAAATTGGAGGATTAATGGTTTATGAAATCACTCGTGATTTGCCTTTGAAACCAATTGAAATCGAAACACCAATTTGTCAGTACACAGGTTATGAATTGGCTAAAAAAGTCGTGATTGTGCCAATTTTACGTGCTGGACTAGGTATGGTAAATGGAATTCAGGATTTGATTCCAACCGCAAAGATTGCACATGTTGGTATGTATCGTGATGAAGAAACGCTAGAGCCACATACTTATTTTGAAAAATATCCAAAGAACTTAGAAGATGCGATCACAATCGTTGTGGATCCAATGTTGGCAACTGGTGGTTCAAGTGTAGCAGCAATCGATATGGTTAAGAAGCAAGGGGCTACAAATGTGAAGTTGGTTTGTTTGGTTGGTGCACCTGAAGGTGTTAAAGCAGTTGAAAAAGCACATCCAGATGTAGATATTTACTTAGCTTCATTAGATGACCATTTAAATGAACATGGATATATTGTTCCTGGTTTAGGAGATGCTGGAGATCGTATTTTCGGTACGAAGTAATTGATGAAACCTTATGCTTTTTCGGGAATGTTATGCACAAGCATGCTCATATTTGGACTTATTGGTTATAATATTGATGGCTGGTTACATACTACGCCTTTATTTGTGATTGTAGGTTTAATGTACAGCATTATTGGTAGTATTATTTTATTAATAAAAAAATCGAGGTAAAGCAATGCAGCAAATGAATAAAAAAATAGTAAAGTATACTTTGATATTTAGTTTATTTTGCTCTTTGGTTTGTGCAGTTATTTTTCATTCTCAAATGATTCAAGTATTTATAGCGGTTTGGATAGGTTGCCTTACAGGCTTAGTGGGGTATCGTAAGATTGTTCAAATGGCTTTAAATATTCCAACAGATGAAATAGCTGGAAAAAAGATAGGTACACAAGAATACATGAAAAGATATCTTATGTATGGTCTAGTTTTAGTTATTTGTCAATTAATGGAGTTGCCAATTTTGGCAGTTCTTGTTGGGCTTATGTGCAATAAAGGAGCTATTCTTTTATATGCACTAAAAGAAAAGGAGGATTTCCATGAGTGATGTAAGTGCAATTATCATTCACATTGGAAAGTTCTCTTTACAGATTCAACAATCTATTCTTGTATGGCTTGGAATTTGTGTTTTCTTTGCGTTTTTCTTCTACTTTGCGGGGAAGAAAATTGAAAAACAAGATCCTTCAAAAGCTAGTAAAGGGATTGTGTATATTTGTGAGGAGATCTACAACTTAGTGCTTTACGTAATTAAAGATAACTTAAGGGAAACTACAAAGAAATATATTCCTATGTTTGGCACTTTGATTGTGATGATGATTGTAAGTAACTTGATTGGTTTGATTGGGCTTCAAAATCCAACGAGCAATGTAAGTTTTAATGCGACATTGGCTGTCACAATGTGGTTGATGATCCAAGGTAATGGTATTAAAAAAGGTGGATTATTAGCACGAATGAAAGAGTTGACAGAGCCGATATTCTTGTTGACACCATTGAATGTCATAGGAGAGTTGGCGTTGCCTATCTCATTAACAATGCGTTTATTTGGTAATATTTTGGCAGGATATATCATTTCTATGTTGGTGTATACATTGATTAAAATGTTGATGCCAATAGGATTGTTAGGATTATTAGTAACACCATTTTTGCATATGTATTTTGATATATTCTCAGGTGTAATTCAGACATATATCTTCTTTACACTAAGCTCGTTCTTTTTAGGACAGCAAGTGGCGATTCAAGAAGATTAATAAATAGGAGGAAAATAAAATGTTTAATGAATTTTTCGTACGTGGTATGGCTTGCTTAGGTGCAGGTATTGCGATGATTGCTGGTTTAGGTCCTGGTATTGGTCAGGGTATTGCAGCTAGTAAAGGTGCAGAAAGCGTTGGTCGTAACCCAGATGCAGCAAGTAAAATTCAATCTATCATGGTATTAGGTATCGCCTTAGCCGAAACAACAGGTATCTATGCTTTGATCATTGCGATTTTATTGATTTTCATCAAAGGTTAATGATTAGGAGAATCGGTAATGATTGACTTTAATATTGACAATTATTTGCGAATTTCATTGACCGATGTTGTTTTAGTTTGTATTTCTACTTTTTTGATTGTAATGTTTGCCAAAAAATTCTTTTGGGAAAAATTACTAACATTAATTCAAAAACGACAAGATTTAATTCAAGAAAATATCGATTCTTCAGTAGCTATTAAAAAGCAGGCTGAAGATGTTAAAGAACAGTATGATGAAAAATTGCGTAATGTATCGCAAGAAGCTCATACCATTCTTGTTTCAGCTAGAGCACATGCGGATCAAGAAAAACAGCAGATTATAAAAGAAGCAAATGACGAAGCTTTGCGTATTAAGAAAAACGCAAATGAAGATATCGAACGTCAGAAGCGTGACGCTCAAAAAGAAATGAAAAAAGCAATTAGCGATGTTGCATTAAGCGCAGCTAGTCAGTTGATTAAAAAAGAAATGGATGAAGAAACACAGAAGCAGTTTGTGGAAGATTTTATTGAACAGGCAGGCGATAAACAATGGTAGATTACACGCCTTATGCCCAGGCTCTATTTGAATTAGCACAAGATTCAAAGCAAGAAATGGCTTGGATGTCAGAGCTAAAGCAAGTAGCGCAAGTGATTACTTCAGTACCAGAATTAAGCAAGATTCTAGCACATCCAAGTATTCCTCGAGTAAAGAAAAAGGAAATCATCCAAACAGCTTTCGAATCCGAATTAGATACAACTGTATTTCGTTTCTTGCTTGTGTTAAATGAGCATAATGAACTTTCTCATCTTGATAAAATCAGTGATGCGTATGAAGAGTGTTATCGAAAGAAACATAGAATTGAAATCGTTAAAGTAACGAGTGCATCAAAACTAGATGAAGATCAATTATCAAGATTGAAAGAGATGTTAGAGAAAAAAATGAATAAGATACTTGAACTTGAAGTACAAGTGGATCCATCTTTGATTGCAGGTATTAAAGTACAGGCAAATGATTTAGTGATGGATAATACGGTCATTGCGAAGATTGACGCAATGAAGGAAGCAATTAATAGATAAGCAGGTGATATGATGAGTTTAAATCCAGCAGAGATTTCAAAATTAATCAAAGCTCAGATTCAAAGTATCGACCAGGATCTTGAAATGAATGAAAGTGGTACTATCCTAACAGTAGGTGATGGTATCGCAACGGTATATGGATTGAAAAATGCCATGATGAGTGAATTGTTGTTATTCCCTCACGATGTATATGGTATGGTCATGAACTTAGAAGACGAACAAGTAGGTGTCGTATTACTAGGTGATAATTCTGATATCAAAGAAGGTGACGTTGTAAAACGTACAGGTCACATCATTGAAGTTCCAGTTGGTGATAGTTTGATGGGTCGTGTTGTCAATGCATTAGGACAACCGATTGATGGTTTAGGTGAAATCAAAACAGATAGAACACGTCCAGTAGAACGTGTGGCCCCAGGTGTAATGACAAGAAAGAGTGTATCGGTTCCATTACAAACGGGTTTAAAAATTATTGACTCTATGATTCCAATTGGTCGTGGACAACGTGAGTTGATCATTGGTGACCGTCAGACTGGTAAAACAGCAATCGCAATCGATACGATTTTGAATCAAAAAGGTCAAAATGTAAAATGTATTTATGTAGCGATTGGTCAAAAGGCAAGTACTGTAGCTCAAATCGTTGAAAAATTAAAACAACACGGAGCTATGGAATATACTACGATCGTAGCGGCTACTGCATCTGAAGCAGCGCCATTACAATATATTGCACCTTATGCAGGTTGTGCAATGGGTGAAGAATGGATGGAAAACGGAGAAGACGTATTAATTGTTTATGATGACTTATCAAAACATGCCGTAGCTTACCGTACACTGTCTTTACTTCTTCGTCGTCCTCCTGGACGTGAAGCGTATCCTGGAGATGTATTCTACTTACATTCACGTTTATTAGAGCGTGCTGCACGTTTAAATGAGAATTATGGTGGTGGATCTTTAACAGCTTTACCAATTATTGAAACACAGGCCGGAGATATCTCTGCCTATATTCCTACAAACGTAATTTCAATTACGGATGGACAGATTTTCTTGAAAACAGATATGTTTAATGAAGGCGTTCGTCCAAGTGTAGATAGTGGTTTAAGTGTAAGTCGTGTAGGTAGTGCTGCACAGACAAAAGCTATGAAACAGGTTTCTGGTTCATTAAAGCTTGAACTAGCTCAATATCGTGAAATGGAATCTTTTGCGAAGTTTGGTTCAGATTTGGATGCGAGTACAAAAGATGTATTGGATCATGGTGCAAGATTAACTCAATTATTGATTCAAAAACAATATTCACCATTAACAGTGCCTGAACAAGTATTATCTTTGTATGCTGCAAAAAATAGATATTTAAAACCTGTTGAAGTAGACCAAGTTGGTGAATTTGAACAAGGAATGTTGGAGTATGTACATCGTGAATATCCTTATGTTTTAGATCAGATTGAAATGAAAAAGGCAATTGACGATGAATTAGAAGCGGATATTAAGAAGGCTTTGGATGCATACGCAAAACAATATGCACTAGAAAAGGGTGCGCAACATGGCACAGAGTAGACAGGCTATTCAGGCCCGAATCAGTTCCGTTAGTTCAACTAAAAAAATCACAAAAGCAATGCAGCTGATTGCTTCAAGTAAATTAACTAGACAAAGACAAATTATGGAAGAAAACCGTAGTTATGCACAAGGTCTTCAAGAACTATTCACAATGGTACTTCGTAGTGCTGGAGATGATTCTATGTATTTAAATGAGAATCAAGGAAAGCCAAGCTTTATCTTTGTGATCACAAGTGATATGGGACTTTGTGGTGGCTACAACGCAAACGTGTATCGTATGATACAAGATGAGTTTTCTGAAAAGGATCATGTAGTTATGATAGGGATTCGTGGTTCTGCATGGATTTCAAAAAGAAACTACAACGTTAAAAATGTATTAAGTGATCTTGACGAGGATGATGTATATGATGCTTTATCGAAATGTATGCAGGATGCATTAGACTTGTTTGAAAAGAAAGAAATTTCAAAAATTCAAATTTTATATACGCACTATAAGAACACATTGACATTTGTTCCTACTTTAGAAACGGTTTTACCTGTTTCTAAGCCTCAGGAAGAAAAGAAGTCAGGTATGCATGCGGATATGATTTTTGAGCCAGATAAGGAAACCATGCTACAAAACATGATTCCTATGGTGACAAAATCAATCCTTTATTCTCGTTATCTAGAGAGTAAAACAAGTGAACAGGCTTCTCGAAGAATGGCAATGGAGAGTGCAACTGACAATGCAGAAGAATTGCAGGATAATCTTGAACTTGCATATAACCGTGTACGTCAAGGTGCTATCACGCAAGAAATCACTGAAATTGTCGGTGGTGCAAATGCACTTTCATAAAGGAGGGTAAACATGAGTCAAAATATTGGAAAAGTCGTTGAGATCATTGGTCCGGTTGTGGATATTCAATTTTCACAAAATAATTTACCAGATTTATTAACGGCAATTGAAATTGAACGCCCAAATGAAGAAAATCTAATTGTAGAAGTCGAACAAGATATCGGTGCTGATAGAGTACGTTGTATTGCGATGGGAAGTACAGATGGTTTGGTTCGTGGTATGGATGCCATTGATACTAAAAAACCAATTCAGGCTCCTGTCGGAGAAAATGTATTGGGTCGTATGTTTAATGTTTTGGGTAAACCAATTGATGGTTTAGGTGATGTAGATGCTCAAACTATGCCAATTCATAGAAAGGCACCAGCATTTGATGAACAAAGTACAACAAGCGAACCATTGGAAACAGGTATTAAAGTTATTGACTTACTATGTCCTTACGCAAAGGGTGGTAAGATTGGATTGTTCGGTGGTGCCGGAGTAGGTAAAACCGTATTGATTCAAGAGTTGATCCACAATATTGCCAAAGAACATGGTGGTAAATCCGTTGTAGTAGGCGTTGGAGAAAGAACTCGTGAAGGAAATGATATGTATCACGAGATGAAGGACAGCGGCGTATTAGATAAAACAGTATTGGTTTATGGACAGATGAATGAAAGTCCAGGAGCCAGAATGCGTGTTGGATTAACTGGTCTAACAATGGCAGAATATTTCCGTGATGTAGAACACCAGGACGTATTATTGTTTATTGATAATATTTTCCGTTTTACACAGGCAGGATCTGAAGTTAGTGCCTTATTAGGACGTGTTCCTAGTGCTGTAGGATATCAGCCTACATTAGCTACAGAAATGGGACAGTTGCAAGAAAGAATCACATCAACAAAAGATGGCTCTATCACTTCTGTACAGGCTATTTATGTGCCTGCGGATGATTTGACTGACCCAGCTCCAGCAACAACATTCTCTCACTTGGATGCAAAAACGGTATTAGACCGTGACATTGCGGCATTAGGTATTTATCCTGCCGTAGATCCACTTGAATCAAGTTCACGTATTTTGGATCCACTTGTAGTTGGTGAAAAGCACTATAAAGTAGCTCGTGGAGTTCAAAATATTCTACAGAGATATAAAGATTTACAGGATATCATTGCCATCTTAGGTATGGATGAATTAAGTGAAGAAGATAAGAAAGTTGTTAACCGTGCACGTCGTGTTCGTAACTTCTTGTCTCAACCATTTAATGTTGCCGAAGTATTCTCTGGTATTCCTGGAAAATATGTACCTTTGGAAGATACAATTCGAAGTTTCGAACGCTTATTAGCAGGTGAATTTGATGATCTTCCAGAACAAGCATTCATGTTTGTTGGAACAATTGAAGAAGCACAGGAAAAAGCTAAAAAAATGGCTGGTGAATAGTCATGATTGCTTTTAAAGTAGTAACACCAAAAGGCGAATATTTAAAGCAGGAAGTCAAAAGTATCCATGTAAAGACGGTGGTTGGAGAAACAACAATTTTACCAAATCACATGCCTATCTTTGCATCTTTGGTACCTTGTAAGCTTGTTTTGAAAAACGAAAATGATGAAGAAGAAATCTTTGCGATTTCTGGTGGCTTTTTACAATTCAACAAAAATGAAGGCATGATTCTAGCTGATGCGATCGAAGGAAAAAAAGATATCGATCTTGAGCGTGCAAAAAAATCAATGGAACGTGCTAAAGCGCGTTTAGAGAAAAAAGATTCAGATACAAATCTAAAAAGAGCTCAGTTATCATTGGAAAGAGCAATTAATAGAATTCATGTATATGGCGAGTAATCCTCGCCATTTTCTTTTTTAAATTTTAGCAAACTTGTTGCATCAGTGCTAAAAATGAGTATAATAGTATTTAGCAGTTAGAACAGTTAAGTGCTAAAAGGAGGATGAATTATGTTACAACCTTTACATGATTATGTTTTATTAAAGAAAGAGAAAGAAGAAAAAACTACGGCAAGTGGAATCATTTTGACAAGTGGAAAAGAAAAGTCAAAGCTTGCAGTTGTCGCAAGTATGGGTGCAGATGTTAAAGATGCTGGATATGCTTGTGGAGATAAAGTTTTATATAAAGAATATTCAGGAACCACAATGAAGATTGATGATGAAGAATTCATTGTCATCAAAGATGAAGATATCATTGCAGTAAGTAAGTAGTAGGAGGTAATGAATTATGGCTAAAGAAGTACGTTTTTCAAAAGATGCTCGTGAATCCATGTTAAGAGGTGTTAACACATTAGCAAATGCAGTTCGTGTTACTTTAGGTCCTAAAGGACGTAATGTTGTTCTTGAAAAGGAATATGGATCCCCATTGATCACAAATGATGGTGTAAGTATTGCCAAAGAAATTGAATTGGAAGATAAGTTTGAAAATATGGGTGCTAAATTGGTATATGAAGTTGCCAATAAGACAAATGATACAGCTGGAGATGGAACAACAACAGCTACAATTTTAGCTCAAAGTATGATTGAAAATGGTTTACGTCAAGTGGATCGTGGAGCAAATCCTGTATTGATGCGTGAAGGTATTGAAAAAGCGGCTAAGGCTGTGAGCGAGTATATCTTGTCCGTGTCTAAAAAAGTAGAAAGCAGTAAAGATATTGCCAATGTTGCGACAATTTCATCTGGATCGGAAGAAATTGGTAAGATTATTGCGGATGCGATGGAAAAAGTCGGTCGTGATGGTGTTATTTCAACAGATGATTCAAAGGGATTTGAAACAGAACTTGAAATCAGTGAAGGTATGCAGTATGACAAGGGCTATGTTTCTCCATATATGGTGAGTGATCGTGAAAAGATGGAAGCTACAATGGAAAATGCTTATGTATTAGTAACGGATCAAAAGATCACAAACATTCAAGAAATTTTGCCTTTACTTGAACAATTGGTTCAGGCAAATCGTGCGTTATTGATTATTGCGGAAGATTTAGAAAATGAAGTAGTTTCTACTTTGGCATTGAATAAACTTCGTGGAACATTCAATGTAGTTGCGACTAAAGCTCCAGGCTTTGGTGACAACCAAAAAGAAATGTTGCAAGATATTGCGATTATGACAGGTGCTAAATTCTATTCAAAAGATTTGAATATGGAATTAAAAGATATGCAGTTATCGGATTTGGGTACAGTTAAAAAGATTGTTGTCACAAAAGATAATACGACAATGATTGGTGGAGCTGGAAGTAAAGAAGATGTGGCTGCTCGTGTAGCTGAAATTGAAGCACAAATGGAAAACACTACAAGTGATTATGATAAGAAACGTATGGCAGAGCGTTTAGGTAAATTATCAAATGGTGTTGCGATCATTAAAGTGGGTGCTGCAACTGAAAGTGAATTGAAAGAAAAGAAACTTCGTATTGAAGATGCGTTGAACTCAACTCGTGCTGCTGTTAGTGAAGGTATTGTAGTTGGTGGTGGAGCTTGTTTAGTAAAGGCATATGTTGCTTTGAAAGATGAAGTAAAATCGGACGTAGTTGATGTACAAAAAGGTATTAAAGTTGTATTTGATGCATTGTTAGCTCCAATTGCACAGATTGCTGATAATGCTGGATATAATAGTGAAGAGATTGTTGAAAGACAAAAAGAAGCAGGCGAAAATGTAGGATTCGATGCGAAACATGGTGAATGGGTAGATATGATTGAATCTGGTATCATTGATCCTACAAAAGTAACTCGTAATGCATTGATGAATGCTTCTAGTATTTCAGCTTTGTTCTTAACAACAGAAGCTGGAGTTGCTAAAATTGATAAAGAAGAACCAGCACCTGCAATGCCTCAGGGAATGTATTAATAGTTGATTGAATAGCCAAAGTTTTATAGCTTTGGCTATTTTTTTGTCTAAGAAAATATCTGAAAATAATGTAAAACGAAAAAATAATATGAAAAATTAAATGTAATAATATGTAAAAAGAACTTGAAAACGTTTTCCACTTGCGTTATTATATCTGTACAACTCGAGGGAGCTAACTATATAAAATTCAAGTAGTTTTTTTATGAAATAGTTTGAAAATATAAAACGACTAGATTTTTTAGTTAGTTTTAAATTGATCTTTGAAAATGTGAATATTGGATTAAATTTAGGCATGACGAAAAGAACTTTTAAAATGTGATTTTTTAAAAGTTCAGATGCTTTAGATGCATTTGTCCTATCTTAATAACGCAGGGTCAAATGATTGTCCTGTTTCTAGTAAATGATAAATGATTCTAAGCAGCTTTCTAATGCAGTGACCTTGAGCGCAACGGTGTCCTTTACCTTGAGAAATCTTTAATAGATAGTATTTCTTGAATACAGGATTATATTTAATTACAGGCAGTATGATTTGATACAAAGTTTTTCTAAGATATTTAGATCCCTTCTTGGTTATGCCAGTATGTTGGGCGTTGTATTGACTCGATTCATAGTGATATGGTGCTACTCCTGCAAATT